>Ga0160448_100188_pt1 | contig 25987 bp, 23 predicted proteins | sample HID1973M_E1MG_FD_108269 | JGI IMG/M metagenome (GOLD analysis project Ga0160448, IMG submission 108269) | Enriched mosquito-associated microbial communities from UW Madison campus, WI, USA - HID1973M_E1 MG | ecosystem: Host-associated > Arthropoda: Insects > Digestive system > Unclassified ...
CCCCTGCGGCAGGGCGCCGCGTCCGTGTTTCACGGCCAGCCGCTACAATCGCGACCCATGCGAGTCTTCCTCCAACAGCGCCCTGAAGGCGGCGAAGCCCCCCGCTACGTGCAACTGACCCTGCAGCCGGATCTGTTCGGCGGCTGGGAGTTGCTGCGCGAGTCCGGGCAGATTGGCGGCCGCGCCAGCCTGAAGCGCGAGCAGTACCTGTTGCAGGACGAAGCCAACGCGGCGTTCGAGAAGGCCCGCGACAGTCACCTCAAGCGTGGCTACCAGATCATGTTCACCCGTGGCGCCGACGCGCCGCACTAAGTCTTTAAACCGGAAGCCCCATGTCCCCCCTGAAAAACGATCGTTTCCTGCGCGCGCTCAAGCGCGAACCCGTGGATTGCACGCCGGTATGGCTGATGCGCCAGGCCGGCCGCTATTTGCCGGAGTACCGCGCCACCCGCGCCGCCGCCGGCAGCTTTCTGGGTATGGCCAAGAATCCGGAGGTGGCCTGCGAGGTCACCCTGCAACCGCTGCGCCGGTTTGATCTGGACGCCGCCATCCTGTTCTCCGACATCCTGACCGTGCCCGATGCAATGGGCCTGGGTTTGTACTTCGTCGAAGGCGAAGGCCCCAAGTTCGAACGCACCATCCGCAGCGCCGCCGAAGCGCAGAAGCTGGGCGTGCCGGACATGGAAACCGAGCTGCGCTATGTGATGGATGCGGTGCGATTGATTCGTCGCGAGCTCGATGGCCAGGTGCCGTTGATTGGTTTTTCCGGCAGCCCGTGGACGCTGGCCTGCTACATGGTCGAAGGCGGCGGCAGCAAGGACTTCGCGCGCATCAAGGCGATGGCGCTCAACGAACCCAAGGCCCTGCATCATCTGTTGTCGGTCAACACCGATGCGGTGATTGCCTATCTGGCAGCGCAGCGCGCAGCCGGCGCGCAGGCGCTGCAGGTGTTCGACACCTGGGGCGGCGTGCTGTCGCCGTCCATGTACCGCGAGTTCTCGCTGCCCTACCTGACCCGCATCGCGCAGGAGTTGCAGCGCGGCGAAGGCGCCGAGCGCACGCCGCTGATTCTGTTCGGCAAGGGCAATGCCGCGCATCTGCAGACGCTGGCCGCCAGCGGCACCGAAGCCGTGGGCGTGGACTGGTTGATTGAGCTGGGCGATGCGCGTCGTCGCGCGGGCTCCGGTGTGGCGCTGCAAGGCAATCTGGACCCGGCCACCTTGTACGGCTCACCCGAGGCGATCCGCACGCAGGTGCGCGCCGCGCTCGAGAGCTATGCCGAAGGCAATGGCGGCAGTCGCGAGGGCCATGTGTTCAACCTGGGCCACGGCATGTCGCCGGACATGAATCCGGATCACGTCAAGGTGCTGGTCGATGCCGTGCACGAGTTCAGCGCACGCTGATCGATGAACTTTGCGCGCGCCCCCTTCGACGCCATGCCGGCCGCTCTGCTCGCGGCCGGTTTGCTGGTCGGCGTTCCGGCGGCGGCGCGTAACGCATCGTCACCCGCATCCAAGGCGCCGGTAACGATTGAAGTGCGCGGCGACGACTTTCCCATGCTGGTGCACGAAACCGGCTTGCCGCCGCCGCTGGATGAAACTGGATTGCCCAGTGCGCCCGGCTGCGAAGCGGTACGCGCGCGCCGCGTGGACGAGTTGCCCTATCCCTGGCGCGAAGCGGTGGATCGGATTCGCTTTGACTGCCAGCCCTTGGACGATGCCGAGCATCTGATCAGCCTGGATGTGAGCGCACTGTTGCTGCCAGGCCGGGTCTGGCTGGCCGGACATCCGGTGGCCGAGGTTCACCTGATGGATTCGGAGTTGTACGGCGATCATCAGTACATCGTCACGGGCCGCTACGAGCAGGTTGCCGCCGATCTACGCGCGCAAGTGGAAAGCCAATGCCAGCAGCGCGCCCTGCGCGATGAAGTCACCGCGCCGATTGGCTGCGCGATGGTGGAATCGGCCGACCAGCTGTATCTGGAAACCAATGACGTGGGTGGCATCTGGATCCACGCCGATCCCGACGACGCCAGCCGCACGATTTACTCCGAGGCCTGGGCCGACTAGGCAAAGTGAGATGACTCGGCGGATTCCCGCCTGTACGCTGCGCGGCCTTCTTTGCCAGCCCTGTCCTCCATGCCCAATCGCCTGACTGCTTTCTGGTCCACCTTGATGACCTCGCCGCGGCGCATGGCCGGCGGCCGGCGCATGTTCCGCTCCAGCGCGCGCGCACAGGGCCCGCTGGAGCTGGCGCGCATGCCGGCCACCGCCGAGTTCCCGTTTCCCTCGCTGTTCGCCCGTGCAGCGCGCGGACGAGACGCCGCCATCGTCGGAGTGAAGGCGCTGAATGCCTTGGCCTGGCCCTGGTGCAAGGCGATAGCGGCGCTGGATTTGCTGGCGCCGGCGATCGATGACGACGGCCAGCTGATCCACCAGCACGCCTGTGCTGTCCTGCATCCGGGTGTCCTCACCCTGGGCGGCGTGCCGGTGCTGGAGCTGCACAACATCGACGACGGCGAATGCCGCGAATGGCATTACCTGCTGGGCTGCAGCTACTTGCGCGCACGCGCCGGCCTGCGCACCTTGATTGAGCAACGCGGTAACGACGGCAGCGGCGCGCGCATGCAGGACGACCCCACCGGTCGCGACGGCCTGTACCTGCCCACCGAAGCCGGCGGTCTGTGGCTGCACGCCGATCCCGACGATGCCCGCCGCGCCCGACTGGTCTGCGTGCGCATGCGCTGAGTTCGCGCGCGCAGCACTGCATTTCCCTGCGTCAGCTCAAGCCGCGGCGCGAACTGCGCAGGCGCGGCGTGCTGCCATCGTTGCGATCACTGGGCGGCGGATACTCAAAGCGCAGTTCGCGTTGTTCGGGGGGCACGTTGGGGGTCATCTGCTCGGGCGCGGCGCAACCGGGAATGGACGCGGGCGCCCCATCGGTCTGGGCCCCCCAGCAACGGCCGGTGCTGATCAGGAAACTTTGCCGCACCAGCCCGGCGATAAAGGTTTCCAACAGTTCGCGTGTGGCTTGCGGCGACAGGCTGTCGGCCGGCAGGCTCAGGCGACCCTTGATGAAGTACATGTCTTTGACCAGCACCACGATGGCCGAGCTGTACTCCTGGCCCTTGCCGGTGAAAGCCAGCTCGCCGGAGTAGGCCTTGAGCGCGCTGCCGGCATTATTGGGATCCACGGGGATACGGAAGGCGTGCGTAGCTCCCAGGCCGACACGCTCATAGGCATCCTGCGTTCCGGCCAGACTGGCGATGTTGCGCAGGGTGGATTCCATCTCGCTGCGTGCATTCTCCGGCGGCACCAGGCCGACCGGATAGAAGTAGACATCCAGCCAGCGTTCCTCGTGCGCGGTGTCCTTGTAGCGCACCGAGGCGCCGTACTCGGCCTGCTCGTAGCGATGCTCGTTGCGTGATTCCCAGGTGTCCACCCGCAGTGGATACAGGATGCGGGTTTCGGTGAGGAAGCCGCCCAGGAAAGGCAGTGGCGCGGACTCTGGCTGATCGCCTTTCGCAGGGCTGGCATCCTCGGCAGAGGCGGTGTCTTTGCCTGGTGTCTTGTCCTGGGCCGGCGTGGCCGCGCTGGCGGCGGCGCAGCTGGCCACCATCAGCAACAGCAGTCCCGCACGCAAGTTTCGGAATCCGTGTTTGCGCATTGCAGTCCCCTGATAACTCGCCTTAACTGCGCAGCCCTGCGTCCTGCTAGCTGCGCGCCAACTTCACCGCCTCGGCCAGCATATCGCCGGTCACCGGCTTGCGCAGGAATCCGTCGAAGCCGGCGGCACGCGCCTGCGGCTCGGCCTCGGCATCGGCACGGGCGGTGATCGCCAACAGCGGCGCACTGAATCCCCCCAGGCGCAGTTGCCGCGCCAGGGCCAGACCATCCAGGCCGGGCAGATCCAGATCCAGCAAGGCCAGATCGAAACGCTGCGCGGCAATCTCGCCCAACGCCGCCAGCCCATTGGGTGCATGGGTCACCGTGTGGCCGCGTGCGCGCAACAGCGCCACGATCACCTCGGCCACCGTGGCATCGTCTTCCACCAGCAGCAGCGACAGCGGTTCCACCTCGCCGCTGGTCGGCGTTGCCGTCGGCGCCGGTGCAGCGACCGCCTGCAACGGCAGGTCGACCAGGAAGCGCGTGCCCAGACCGGGCTTGCTGTCGACCTGGATGCCGCCGCCCATGGCCACCGCCAACTCCTGGCAGATGGCCAGACCCAGGCCGCTGCCGCCATAGCGCGCGGCGGTGCGCGCGCCTTCGGCCTGCTCGAAACGTTGGAACAGGCGCGCCTGCTGATCGGTGTTGATGCCGGGGCCGGTGTCATGCACTTCCAGACGCACACCGTGCGGCGTGCGTGCGGAGACACGCAGACCGACCTTGCCGCGTTCGGTGAACTTGATCGCGTTGCCCAGCAGGTTGTGCAGAATCTGGCGCAGGCGCAGCGGATCGCCCAGCACATGCACGGGCGCATCGGCGGCGTAGTCCAGTTCGAACTGAAGTCCGCGCTTTTGCGCGATCGGCGCGATCATGGTGCTGACTTCGTTGACCAGCGCGCGCAGATCCAGCGGCTGCATGTCCAGTTCCAGCTTGCCGGCTTCAATGCGCGCCAGATCCAGGGCATCGTTGACCAGCCGCAGCAGATGCTGCCCGGCCTGCTGGATGGAGTTGGTGTAGTTGCGTTGGCGATCATCCAACTGGGTGGCCAGCAGCAGTTCGCTCATGCCCAACACGCCGGTCATCGGCGTGCGCACTTCGTGCCCCAGCGTGGCCAGAAAGCGGGTCTTGGCCAGCGAAGCCTGTTCGGCCACTTCGCGCTTGTGCTGGGCCAGTTGGTACTCGGTGCGTCGACGCACGCGACGTCGATAGGCCGCGGCCAGCGCCACCAGCAGCAACAGGCCCAAGGCGCTGAGCGAGGCGATGCCCCAGCCGCTGCGATACCACGGCGGTAGCACCTGGAACTTGAGCACCTTTTCCTGCGACGGCGTGCCGGCGGCGTCAAAGGCTTGCAGGCGCAAACGATAGTGGCCGGGCCGCAAGGTGGAGAACACGCGCTCGCCGCTGCCACCTTGATCCACCCAATCCGGGTCGAAGCCTTCCAGGCGCGAGCGGTAACGGTTGGCCAGCGGATTTTCGTAGCTGAGCAGGCGCAGGCTCAACTGCAGCTCCTGATCGTCCGGACGCAGTTCAAACCCGCCTTGCAGCGGCAAGGGCACCGCGCGATCCCCGCGCGAGACGTGCAGGCTGTCGATCAGCAGGTTGGGCGTATGCGGCGGCGAATCCGGCAGTTGCGTATCCAGCAACATCACCGAGCCATCGGCGGTGCTGCCGGCGAGCAGGCCGTTGTCGACCATCAACAGGCCGCGATCATTGAACTCCTGGCTCATCAAACCATCGCGCACGCCAAAGTTGCGTACGCGCACGTCGATGTCGGCGGCATGTTTGCGGTCCGGCGTCACTTCCACCCGGAACACACCACGCCGCGTCGCCAGCCACAGACGTTGCTGCGGATCCACCGCCAAGCCGGTGGACTCGAGTGCAGGCAGACCCTGGCGCGGACCGACCGTGGCGGTCTTCTGCCAACCATCGGCGCTGGCCTGCCAGCGTTCCAGGCCAGACAGACGATGCACCCACACCTCGTCGCGGCCAATGAAGGCGAACGAGAGGATCCGCTCCACTCCTCCGCGCACCACGGTGACAAAGTCCTGTCGTTCTGGATCCCAGCGACGCACGCCCGCCGTGCCCGCCGTCCACAGCTGGCCGTCCGGGCCCAGTCGCATGGCTTCGATTTCCTGCGGCAGCGGATCGCTTTCTGACTGCGTGAGCGTGCTCAGCACCTGCCCGGTTTCAGCATCGCGGCGTTGCAGCGATCCCAGTTGCGTACCCAGCCACAGACTGCCGTCGGCGGTCTGCACCAACCAATCGATGGACGAGGAGTCGGGTACGGCGTCGCTGCTGTTGCCGTTGCCCCACTCGCGCACCGCGCCGCTGGCCGGGTCCAGGCGGATCAGGCCGTAGCGGTGACCCAGCCACAGCCGGCCCTGACGATCTTCCAGCACCGAGGTGAAGCGCAGTTGCCGGAAGCGTTCGGCCTGCAAACCGATCGGCGTGACCTCGCCGGTCTGCGTGTCCAGCCGCTCCACTCCGCCCAGACTGCTGACCAGCCACAGGCCCTGCGCGCTACGCGCCAAGCCGCGATACAAACCACCGCCCAAGCCTTGCGCGGGAGTGAAGGAGGCGATCCGACGCCAGTCGGCACGCAGATAGGCCACGCCGCGCGTGGGCACCGGCACCCACAAGCCGCCGTCGGGTTCGCGCAACAGGGTCTGCACGATGCGGCCCACGCCGGCGCCCTGGCTGTCCTGCGCAATCGGAGTGGGCGCGCGATCGCCATCGGTGTGCCACAGGCCGCCCTGGCTGGCCAGCCAGTATTCGCCGCTGCCGTCGGGGGTAAGCGCGTTGACCGCGTTGGGGCGCTCGAACATGCGCGACCAGGCCGGCGTGGTCCAGCCACTGTCCTTGCGCCAGCGGAACATGCCGCCGGAGGTGCCGGCCCACAGGCTGTCGCCGTCGGGCGTGAGCGAATAGATGATCAGCGACTCGCCGGCCGGCAAGGCTTCGGCATGCGTGCGCTTGCCGTCGTAGCGGACCAGGCCGCTCATGGTGCCGACCCACATCTGACCCTGCGTGTCGAAGGCAATCGACAACACATTGTCCGAAGGCAGGCCGTCGCTGTTGGCGCCGGTGCGGAAGCGCAGGATGCGGCCGTCGGCGGTGACCCGGTTCAAGCCGCCGCCAAAGGTGCCAAACCAGACTTCGTTGCCGTGGCTGGTGATGGTGAAGATGTCGTCGCTGCCCATCTCCGGATATTGCGCGCGACGGAAATGGCGGAAGCCGCGTCGCTCCGGTCCCATCATGCTCAGGCCGCCGTTCTCGGTGGCCACCCACACGCGATCCTGTTCGTCGATGTGCAGCGCCTGCACTACGTTGCCCGGCAGCGACGCCGGATCATCGGGCTCGTGCCGCCAGACCTTGAAGTTGACCCCGTCATAGCGCGCCACACCGTCCCAAGTGGCCAGCCACAGAAAACCGGCCTTGTCGCGCGCCAGCACCGGGATGGTGGTGGAAGGCAGACCATCGGCCACGGTCATCAGGCGGAAGCGCGGAATCTCCGGTACGGCCGCCGGCGCGGGCCCGGCCAACGCCACCAGCACGAGCAGGCTGGCCGCCCCCCGTGTCCACCGCGCCCATCTGCTGCCCTTCATGCCACCGGTCCCTGTGTACAAGACGTGTCGCCCGGGTGAATCCTCGCAACGGACCGTTTCAGGCGCAAGCAGCGTATCTTCAGACGCGCCCTCTAGAATCCCGCCCATGAGCAGACGCTGCCTATTCCCGTTGTCGCGCCCCTTGCCCTTCGCGCTCGCGCTGGCGGGCCTGTTGCTGGTGGGCGGTGTGACGATGCCGGTGCAGGCACAGCAAGCGCAGACCTATCAGATCGATCCGGTCCACACCCGGGTGATGTTTGCGGTGGAGCACGCCGGTTTCTCGCATGCCATCGGTACGGTCTCGGGCAGCACCGGGCAGCTGAGCTTTGATCCGCAGGACTGGAGCCAGGCGCGACTGCAGGTGAGCGTGCCACTGACCCGACTGGATTTGGGCGATGACAAATGGAACAAGGCGGCGTTGGCCGGCAATCTGCTCGACGGCAAGCGCTTCCCCGAAGCGCGCTTTGTTTCCACCCGCATCGAAGCCCAGGCCGCCGACCGTGCCTATGTCTACGGCGATCTGACCCTGCATGGCGTCACCCGCGAAGTGCGCCTGGACGTCAAGTTCAATGCGCTCAAGCGCCATCCGCTGCCGCCGTTCCGGCGCACCGCCGGCTTCTCGGCGACCACTACACTCAAGCGTTCGGACTTCGGCATCTCCAGCTGGAAGTCGGTGATTGGCGATGAAGTGGAATTGCGCATCGAAGCCGAAGCCACCCGCGGCGGATCATCCGAGCAGCCAGACGCTGCCGCGCCCAGCGACACTCTCCCCACCCCTGAACCCTCCGCGCCAGCCAGCGAGCCCGCAGATTCCACACCGGAGCCCACACCATGAGTTTGAAGAACACCGCCGAACGTTGGGGTGCTGTCAGCCAGCTGTTCCATTGGCTGATCGTGATCCTGCTGCTGGTGATCGCCTATATCGGCCTGACCATGGGCGACCTGCCCAACGGGCCGCGCAAGATCAATATCTATGCGCTGCACAAGTCCATCGGCCTGACGATTTTGGCGCTGGTGGCGTTGCGGGTGTTCTGGCGGGTGTACGCGGGCGCACCGCTGGCCATTCCCGGCACGCCGGGCTGGCAGCAGCGCATCGCCACGCTCACGCATGGCGCCTTGTACCTGCTGATGTTCGCCATTCCCTTGTCGGGCTGGGTGCTCAACTCCGCAGCTGGCTACCCGCTGCAATGGTTCAAGCTGTTCAACTTGCCGGCGATCACCGGACGCAACCACGACCTGCATGAGCTGGCCGAGGGCGCGCACGAATTCCTGTTCTGGGTGCTGGTGGTGCTGGTGGTGATGCACGCCGGCGCCGCCTTCTACCATCACCTGTTCCAGAACGACGACACCTTGCGGCGCATGCTGCCGGCGCGGCGTCGCGTGCTGGCGTCCCCCACCGCTCCGCCCCCCGAGGAGACCGCTCCATGATTCGTACTACCGCTCGCCTGGCCCTGGCCGGCCTGCTGTTCGCCGCCCTGCCCGCCTTCGCCGCCGACTATGTGCAGGCGCCGGGTTCGACCTTGATCTTCGCCAGCAACTACCAGGGCGAGACCTTCGTCGGTCGCTTCGGCAGCTTCAACACCACGCTCAGCTTCGACCCGGCCAACCTGGCGACGTCCAAGCTCGACGTGACCATCCAGTTGGCCGGTACCAAGACCGGCAACGATGATCGCGACAGCACCCTGGCCGATGCCGACTTCTTCAACGTCGGCAAGTTTGCGCAAGCGCGCTACACCGCCAGCAAGTTCCGTGCGCTGGGCGGCAACCAGTACGCCGCCGACGGCACGCTCAGCCTGCGCGGCGTCAGCAAGCCGGTCACCCTGACCTTCACCTGGACCCCGGGCGCGCAGCCCGTGCTGGCCGGCAAGGCCACGGTCAAGCGCCTGGACTTTGGCGTGGGCGGCGGCGACTGGGCCGATACCGGCACCATTCCCAATGATGTGGCGGTCAGCACCAAGGTGGTGTTGAAGGCGAAGTGACCCTGTAGGAGGGGCTTGATCAGACATGCGTCTGTTGAAGGCCAGCCCCGAACGCTTTTTGCGTGATCTGGTCGAAAAGCGTTCGGGGCTGGCCTTCAACAGACGCATGTCTGATCAAGCCCCTCCTACAACAACAGGAACGTTCTCACCTCATCGGCGCCAAACGGCCAGTCCAGCTCGGCGCCGTCGTCCTCGCGCCTGAGCACTGGCACGCGTACGCCGTAGCGATCATCCAGTGTCGGGTCTTCATCGATGAAGACGCTGTCGAACTCCGGCACACGCGCGGCCGCCAGCACCTCCAGCGCCAGGTCGCACAGGTGGCAGTCATCGCGTTGGAACAGGGTCAGGCGCACGGGGTCTCCACGTCATCTGCTGCGGCGCGGGAGAGTTCGTCGCGGCCGGCGGCATAGAATACGCGGATGGCAGTCAGCACTTTCGACCTTTTCAAGATCGGCATAGGCCCGAGTTCCTCCCACACCGTTGGCCCGATGCGGGCAGCGGCGCGCTTTGTCGCGCGCTGGCTGCAAGAGCCCGGCCGCCTGCACGAGGTGGCGCGCATCCGCGCCGAAGTGTTCGGCTCGCTGGCCCTGACCGGGCGCGGCCATGGCACCGACAAGGCCGTGCTGATGGGCCTGGAAGGGCACTACCCCAACGAGATTGACCCGGACGTGATTCCGCCGGCGTTGGCGCGCATCCGCGGCGAGAAGCGGGTGCTGCTGGGTGGCAGCCATGCGGTGGCGTTTGATGAGAAGCGCGACCTGTTGTTGAACAAGCGGCAGAAGCTGCCCTACCACACCAACGGCATGCGCTTTACCGCGTATGACGCCAATGACGACGTCATCGCCACGCGCGATTACTACTCGGTCGGCGGCGGCTTCGTGGTCAACCAGGATGACGCGGCGGTGGACCGCATCGTCGCCGATGAAACCCCGCTGCCGTATCCGTTCAAGAGCGGCGACGAGTTGCTGGCGCAGTGCCAGCGCAGCGGCTTGAGCATTGCGCAGATGATGTTCGAGAACGAAACCTGCTGGCGCAGCGAAGAAGAAATCCGCGACGGCCTGCGCGCCATCTGGAATGCCATGCAGGCCTGCGTCAGCCGCGGCATCCGCGAGGAAGGCACCCTGCCCGGCGGCCTGCATGTGTCGCGTCGCGCGCCCGCCTTGAACCGCGAACTGTCACTGCGCCCGGAAGCGGCGATGCGCGACCCGCTCACCGTGCTGGACTGGGTCAACCTGTACGCGCTGGCGGTGAATGAAGAGAACGCCGCCGGTGGCCGCGTGGTCACCGCGCCCACCAATGGTGCGGCCGGCATCATTCCCTCGGTGATGCATTACTTCGACCGCTTCTGCCCGGGCGCCAACGAGCAGCGCATCTTTGATTTCCTGCTCACCGCCGCGGCGATTGGCATCCTCTACAAAGAGAACGCCAGCATCTCTGGCGCCGAAGTCGGCTGCCAGGGTGAGGTAGGTGTGGCTTGTTCGATGGCCGCCGGCGGTCTGGTTGCCGCGCTCGGCGGCAGCCCCAGTCAGATTGAGAACGCCGCCGAAATCGGCATGGAACACAACCTGGGCTTGACCTGCGACCCCATCGGCGGGCTGGTGCAGATTCCCTGCATCGAGCGCAATGCGATGGGTGCGGTCAAAGCCATCAACGCCAGCCGCATGGCCATGCGCGGCGACGGCAAGCACAAGGTCTCGCTGGACAAGGTCATCAAGACCATGCGCGACACCGGCCGCGACATGCAGGACAAGTACAAGGAAACCAGCCGTGGCGGGCTGGCGGTGAACGTAATCGAGTGCTGAGCTGCAGGCGGCCGCGCACGCATTTCACCTGTAGGAGCGGCTTTAGCCGCGAAGCCAGAAACGTTGGACGTTTACGAGCTTCGCGGCTGAAGCCGCTCCTACAGAAGATCAGCTGACGATGTTCAGCACATCATCCAGCAGTGCCGCTGCGGTAACTTCCGCGCCCGCGCCGGGTCCCTGCACCACCAGCGGTTGCTCCGGATAACGATCGCTATAGATCGCCACGCGGTTGTCAGTGCCGCCGCCCGCGCAGAAGGGATGGCTTTCCGGCAGCGCCTGTACGCCGACGCTGGCGCCATCACCCTCAAAGCGACCGACGAAGCGCAGCTTGGCGCCTGCTTGTTCGGCTTGTGCAAACAGCGCAGCCAACGGCGCATCCAGCTCGTGCAAGCGCGCATCAAACTCCGCCACTGACAGCGCGGCCAACTCGGCCGACACCAGCGACTCCACCCGCACCTGCTCGGCCTGCAATTCAATGCCGGCCGCGCGCGCCAGGATCAGCAGCTTGCGGCGCACGTCCTCGCCCGACAGGTCATCGCGCGGATCCGGTTCGGTGTAACCGGCATCGCGCGCCTGCCGCACCAGGGCAGAGAACGGACGCGCGCCGTCGTAATGATTGAACAACCAGGCCAGCGATCCGGACAGGATGCCTTCGACCCGGTGGATGCGATCGCCCCCCGCCACCAGCGCGCGCAGGCTGCGCAGCAGCGGCAGACCCGCACCCACCGTGGCGCTGTCGCCGTAGTGCGCACCGCCATGCTGGCGAGCACGATGAATCGCCTGTGCACGCACCAGCGCCGCACCGTTGCCCAGCTTGTTGGCAGTGACCACATGGATGCCACGCGATAACCACTCGGCATGCCAGTCGGCCACGGTTTCGCTGGCGGTGGCGTCCACCACCACATCGCCCACGTGCAGCGACTCGGCTTCGGCCCACGGCGGCAACACCGAAGCGTGCGCGGGCGCCTGACGCGCCTGTTCCAATGCTGCGGCCAAATCCGAGTCGCAGGTCTGCAGGCTGCGCGAGTTAGCCAGCCAGGCAAAATCCGGCAGTCGCTGCAACTGATCCCGCAAGCGCGCGTAGCGGCCTACGAAGGCCGTGCCGACCACACCGGTGCCCAACAAGGCCAGCCGCGGCGCGCGGCGACGCGCGCTGGCCAGTTGCACGACGGTGCTCATGCGTCGGCGAGTTTTCGTTCGCCGCCGGCGGCAGCGCGCTGGGCGCGGGCCAGGCCGGCTTCCAGATCGGCGATCAGATCTTCGGTGGCTTCAATGCCCACCGACAGGCGCAGCAGGCCGTCGGAGATGCCGGCCTTGGCACGCGCTTCGGCGGTCATGGCGGCGTGCGTCATCGAGGCCGGATGGGCGACCAGGCTTTCCACACCGCCGAGTGATTCGGCCAGGGTGAAATAGCGCAGACCGTCGACAAAGGCGCGCACCGCGTCTTCGCCGCCATGCAGCTCAACGCTGAGCATGGCGCCGAAACCCTTCTGCTGGCGCGCCGCCACGGCGTGGCCCGGATGCGCGGCCAGACCGGGGAAGTACACCTGCGACACCGCCGGATGCTGATCCAGCAGTTCGGCAATGGCGGTGGCGTTTTCCTGGTGCACACGCAGGCGCGCATCCAACGTGCGCAGACCGCGCAGGGTCAGGAAGCTGTCGAACGGCGAGCCGGTCAGGCCCAGCGCATTGGCCCACCACACCAACTGTTGGTGGATGTCGGCATCGCGCGCCACCACTGCACCGCCGACCACGTCGCTGTGACCATTGATGTACTTGGTGGTGGAATGCACCACCACATCGGCGCCGAACTCAATCGGCTTCTGCAGCGCCGGCGACAGGAAGGTGTTGTCGACCACGGTCAGCGCGCCGGCCTTGTGCGAGGCCTCGATGACAAAGCGCAAATCAGTGATGCGCAGCAGCGGGTTGGAGGGGGTTTCGATCAGCACCAAGCGCGGCGACTGCGCCAGCGCATCGGCCAACGAACGCGGATCGGTCAGATCGGCAGTGATCAATTCGAAGTGGCCCTTCTTGGCCAACGCATTGAACAAACGCCAGCTGCCGCCGTACGCATCGTGCGGCACCACCAGGCGGTCGCCCGGCTGCAGCAGCGCATTGAGCACCAGGTTGATCGCGCCCATGCCGGTGGAGGTGATCACGCCGCCGGCGCCACCTTCCAGTTCGGCCAGGGCTTCGCCCAGCAGATCGCGAGTGGGATTGCCGCTGCGGGTGTAGTCGTACTCGCGCTTGTTGCCAAAGCCATCGAAGCTGAAGTTGGACGACAGCACGATGGGCGGTGTCACCGCACCGTAGGCGGTGTCGCGATCAATGCCGGCGCGCACGGCGGAGGTGGCAGGACGACAGGCAATGTCGGCGGTAGCGTCGAAGTGAGTCATACGGATACTCCATTACCGCGCTCGGCGGAGGTCGGGGCCGGGCTTGCGGCGGGGATGAGGACAGTCTTGAGGATCGCGTCGATGCGATCAGTTTCTTTCAGGAAAGCGTCGTGGCCGTACGGCGAGCGCAGCACGCGCAAGCTGCCCAGCGTGCCCAGGCCTTCGACCAGGGTCACTGAATCGGACAGCGGCACCAGGCGGTCGCCTTCCACCGCCACCACCGTGGTGGGCACGCGGATGCCGCTGGCGTCGATGCGATGCAGGTCGATGGATTCGGACAGACGCAGGTAGGCGGTGACCGGGGTGCGCGCAACGTACTGCGAGCCGGCAGCATCCAGATAATCTTCGGCGGCGCAGCGCACGCGGCCGTGGACAATTTCCGGCGCAGCGTCGAAGCGCTCTTCAAATTCTTCCGGGGTGCGATAGCTGAGCATGGCGAACTGGCGCGCCAGCGACAGGCCCTGCGCATCGGCGCACTGCAACTGGCCCAGGCTGACCGCGCGCCGCTGCAGTGCGCGCCAGGCAGCGGCATAGGGATGGGCGCGATGCGCGCCGCTGACCGCTACCAGTTTGCCCAGCGTGTGCGGATGGCGCAGTGCCAATTGCAGGCCGACCAGCGCGCCATAGGAATAGCCGACAAAGGCCTGCAACTGCGCGATGCCCAGCGCTTCCAGCAGACGCGCGATGGCGTCGGCCTGGTCGGCGGTGTCGATCGGCACGTCGAGCTTGCCGTCGGCGCCGATGAAATCGATCGCCAGCAACTGCCGCTGCGCTGGATCCAGCGCGCGACCGCTGCCGACCAGCTCGTTGAGCCAGCCCTTCTCGGCAAAGTCTTCGGTCGGGCTGAGGTGGCGGTGCGCGGAGATACCGCCGGCCACGAACACCACCGGCGCGCCCTCGACGCCCTGCAGCTCATAGCGCACACGGACCAGACGCGCGCCGGCGTGGCGCATCGGCAGTTCCAGGGCGATTTCGCCGCGACGCGACGCAATGCCCACGGCATTGTCGAAAGCGGCGGCGCTGTCATGCGGCAGCGTGGGAGCGATGGAAGTGACGGTGGCGGTGGCGAAGCTCATGGCGGTGTCCGGAGGTGGAAACGGGACTACAGCCATCGAGCCTTCGCGGAGCTCGCGTTCGCCGTGCGGAAAGCACGTAACGAACCATCTTTCGGGCAGACGCTAAGGTCCCCGCAGGATTTGGCACCGTCCACGCCGCTTGCGCGTCGTCTGGTTGCCCCGGCTTCAAAGGGCCTGTCCCTCTGCCGGTCTCGATGGTGAAGGCACTTTGCCAGCCGGATTCCGGGCTGTCAATCGCTTTATTCGGATGGAGCGATGGATCGTCCGGGGCCCGCCCCTCCCCGTGGCGTGGTCCATCCCGCATAATTTGTGAAATGAGGAATTTGTTATTGGCGGGCGCCTGCGCCGCCCTGTTTGCCAGCTGCGCCGCCAGCCCGTCCCGTCCGCATGCTTCGCGGCCGCCCGCTCCTGCCCCGGTCTCCCAAGCCGATGCGGTGGTCAAGGAGGCCTGGATTTCTGACCCGGTGGCCGCTGATGAGCTCGATTCGGTAGCCGCCTGGCCGACCGAGGACGGTCATGTCTGGCTGGTCGCCACCGCCAAATCCAGTCACCGCCTGGCCGTCTACGACGCCGACAGTGGCCAGCGCCTGCGCACGTTTGGCGAGCGCGGCCAGGGCCTGGGCCAGTTCAATCGGCCCAACGGCATTGCCGTGTATGGCGACCTGCTGTTCGTGGCCGAACGCGACAACCACCGCGTGCAGGTGCTGCAGCTACCCGATTTCACTCCGCTGGCCATCCTGGGCGAGCAGGACCTGAAGGTGCCCTATGGCCTGTGGGTGGAAGAATCCGCACCCGGCGAGCTGGACCTGTTGGTCACTGACAGCTTCATGGCCGACTTCCGCACCGGCCGGCTGCCGCCGATGGAAGAGCTCAACCAGCGGGTCAAACGCTTCCGGATCAGCCGCGATGCGCAGGGCGCGGTGCACGCGCAACTGCTCGGCAGCTTTGGCGCCACCGATGCGCAAGGCGCGCTGCGGATGGTGGAGTCCATTGCCGGCGATCCCGCCCACGACCGCCTGTTGATTGCCGACGAAGATCGCCGCGTCGGCTCCACCCTGCGCGACTACACGCTGGCCGGCGCGTATCGCCACTTCAGCCTGCCGAGCTTCGATGCCGATGCCGAAGGTGTCGCGCTATGGGCTTGCAGCGACAGCAATGGCTATTGGATCGCGGTGGACCAGCTCACCCCCACCCTGTTCCGCGTATTTGACCGCGCCAGCCTGGCGCCGCGCGGGATTTTCCGCGGCGAACAGGTGGCCAATACCGATGGCGAGACCCTGTACGCGGCGGCCACGCCGCGCTTCCCGCATGGCGCGCTGTTTGTGTTGCACAACGATCAGTCACTGGCGGCCTTCGACCTGGGCGATGTCGCCAGCGCGCTCAAACTTGGCAACGACTGCGTGCCGTGAATCTGCCGCGCGCCGCCGTGCTTGTGATGCTCGCCCTCGTGCTGCTCGCCAGCGCGATGCCGGGGCAGGCCGCACGGCTGTACCGCTGGAAGGACAAGCAGGGCTACACGCAATACGGTGATCAGCCACCGCCGGCCGATGCGCTGGTGGACGCCGACGTGGACGTGCTGCGCTTCCGCAATTCGCCGTCGGCGTTCGTGCGCTTGCGGCTGGAGCGCAGCGGCCTGCGTTATCAGGCCTGGGCCGACAACCTGCTGCATGGACCGGTGGAAGTGCGCCTGGATTTCCGCCGCCAGCGCAATGTCAGCGCACGCCCGGCCTTGCCGGCCACGGCGGTGGTGCCGGCGCGCAGCAGCCTGCTGGTGGCCGACATCATGATGAGCGACCCGATCAAGGGCGGTGACTTTGATCTGGCACTGGAAAGCCTGCCGGGTGACCCCGCCAGCACACCGCAGGATTACGAGTACCGGATACCGTTCGACTACGGCCGGGTGCGAGTGGACCAGGGCCCGGGCGGCAGCTTCAGCCACAACGATGCGCAAAACCGCTACGCGGTGGACTTTGCCGTGCCTGAAGGCACTGCAATCGTGGCCGCGCGCGAGGGCATGGTCATGCAGGTGGAGTCGGACTTCGACAAGGCCGGTCTGAACAAAGAGAAATATGGTGGCCGCGCCAACTTCATCCGCATCCTGCATGGCGACGGCACGATGGCGCTGTACGCCCACCTCAAGCCCGAAGGCGTGCAGGTGCGCGAAGGCCAGTACGTGCGCAAGGGCCAGCGCATCGGTCTGTCCGGCAATACCGGCCTGAGCACCGCGCCACACCTGCACTTTGTGGTGCAGACCAATCGCGGGATGTCGCTGGCGTCTATCCCCTTCCGCATGTTCGGCCCGCTGGGCTTGTTGCAGTTTCCACAGGTGAAGTAGCCCACCGCAGCGGCGGGCGCGGCGCGACCGGCTATAATCGCGCTCCTTCCTTTACCCCCCAGCCGCCCGCGCGGGCGCCGTCGCCATGTCTGAAGTCGCCTCCGAAGCCGCGCGCCGCCGCACCTTCGCCATCATTTCCCACCCTGACGCCGGCAAGACCACGCTGACCGAAAAGCTATTGCTGTTCGGCGGCGCGATCCAGATGGCCGGCTCGGTGAAGGGTCGCAAGGCGGCCCGCCACGCCACTTCCGACTGGATGGCGCTGGAAAAGGAGCGTGGCATCTCGGTCACCTCCTCGGTGATGCAATTCCCCTACGACGGCAAGATCGTCAACCTGCTCGACACCCCCGGTCACGCCGACTTCGGCGAAGACACCTATCGCGTGTTGACCGCGGTGGACTCGGCGTTGATGGTGATCGACGTGGCCAAGGGCGTGGAAGAACGCACCATCAAGCTGATGGAAGTCTGCCGGCTACGCGACACGCCGATCATGACCTTCATCAACAAGCTCGACCGCGAAGGCCGCGAGCCCATCGACCTGCTCGACGAAGTCGAGCGCGTGCTCGGCATCCAGTGCGCACCGGTGACCTGGCCGATTGGCATGGGCAGCCGGCTCAAGGGCGTAGTGCATCTGGTCAGTGGCGAAGTGCATCTGTACGAGCCGGGCCGCAACTTCACCCGCCAGGACTCCACCATCTTCGCCTCGCTTGATGATCCGCAGCTGGAAGCGCGCATCGGCGCCGACATGCTGGCCAATCTGCGCGATGAGCTGGAACTGGTGCAAGGCGCCTCGCACAGCTTTGATCTGCAGGCGTACCGCGAAGGCAAGCAGACGCCGGTGTTCTTTGGCTCGGCGGTCAACAACTTCGGCGTGCAGCCGTTGCTGGACTTCTTTGTCGAGCACGCGCCCTCGCCGCAACCGCGCGCCACCACTGGCCGCGTAATTGCACCCGCCGAGAACAAGCTCACCGGTTTCGTGTTCAAGATCCAGGCCAACATGGATCCGCAGCACCGCGACCGCGTGGCGTTCATGCGGGTGTGTTCGGGCCGCTTCGAGGCCGGGATGAAGGCCTTCCACGTGCGCACCGGCAAAGAGGTCAAGCTGGCCAATGCGCTGACCTTCATGGCCAGCGACCGTGAGATTGCCGCCGAGGCTTGGCCGGGCGACGTGATCGGCATCCACAACCACGGCACGATTTCGATCGGCGACACCTTCAGCGAAGGCGAGGCGATCAGCTTCACCGGCATTCCCAACTTTGCCCCGGAACTGTTCCGGCGCGCGCGCCTGCGCGATCCGCTCAAGCTCAAGCAGTTGCAGAAGGGCCTGGCCCAGCTCAGCGAAGAAGGCGCCACCCAGTTCTTCCGCCCGCTGATGAGCAACGACCTGATTCTGGGCGCGGTCGGCATGCTGCAGTTCGACGTGGTCGCCTACCGGCTCAAGGACGAATACGGCGTGGATGCCAGCTTCGAGAATGTCAGCGTGGCCACCGCCCGCTGGATTCATTGTAGCGACGCCAAGAAGCTGGAGGAGTTCCGCGACAAGAACGCGATGAACTTGTCGCTGGATGCCGCCGGCCAGCTGGTCTACCTGGCCCCGACCCGGGTCAACCTGCAGCTGGCGCAGGAACGCGCGCCGGCCGTGGAATTCCGCGCCACCCGCGAACACGCGCACAGCGTGGACCTGGGCTGAAGGGACGGCGCCTTTGCTGGGCGCCCGCTCATGCAAGCCGTGCTGCGTTGCGGTAACGTGGCCGCATGAGCGAGCCCAGCCCCTTCCAGACCTTGCGCGAGCGCAAGCGCGCCGACCACCTGATCGACATCCGTGATGAGATCGCCAGCGCCCTGACCCATGGCCTGGGCGCCGTGGCCGCATTGGCCGGCGGCGCGGTATTGATCACGCTGGCGGCGATCCATGGCGATGGCTGGCAACTGGGCGCATCGATTGTTTTCGGCATCACCCTGTTACTGCTCTACACCGCGTCCACGCTGTACCACGCCATTCAACACCCGGTGGCCAAGGGCCGGCTCAAGGTCTTTGACCATTGCGCCATCTATCTGCTGATTGCCGGCTCATACACGCCGTTCACCCTGATTGGTTTGCGTGGCGCATGGGGCTACAGCTTGTTCGCGGCGATCTGGACGATCGCCATCGCCGGGGTGATCTTCAAGCTCTTCTACACCGGTCGCTTCAAGCTGCTCTCCACGATCATCTACATCGTGATGGGCTGGCTGGTGATCATCGCCATCAAGCCGCTGCTGACCTCGCTGGATGCCTGGACCTTGGGCTGGTTGCTGGCCGGCGGCGTGTTCTACACGCTGGGCACGTACTTCTATCACCGCGAATCGATCCGCTATTCGCACGCGATCTGGCATCTGTTCGTGATCGCCGGCAGCGTCTGCCATTACATCGCCGTCACCGAGCAAGTGCTGCGGCCGCGCCTGGCCAACATTTGACTGTTGCCTGAACCGCAGCGGCTACGCCGCTGATTCCTTGACCCGGCCTTCGCGCACCGTCAACAGGTGCGCTGGCTAGAGTGGAATCATGAACAGCGCACCGGCCTCCGCAACGCAGCCTCGTCAACGTCCGCGCTGGCGTCGTCCCTCGCGACGCACAGGCATCCTTCTGGGTGTCATCGCGGTGGCGATTGCGCTGCTGATCATCTTCTGGGATTGGAACTGGTTCAAAGGTCCGATTGAGCGCCAGGTGACAGCGCGCACCGGACGCGAGTTCCATATCCATGGCGATCTGGACGTGGACCTGGGTCGGGTGACGGTCATCCGCGCCGATGCGTTGCAATTTGGCAATGCCACCTGGTCCAAGGAGCCGACAATGGCCGCTGCGCAGAAGGCGCAGATGAGCATCGAGGTGTTCCCGCTGATCTTCAAGCGCGAGGTGCGTATCCCCGAGATTCGCCTGGTGCGTCCGCAGCTGCGCCTGGAAACCGGGCCGGAAGGCGGCAACTGGGTGTTCGGCGAAGGCGGCGGCGACACTCCGCTGAGCTTTCGCAAGTTGTGGATTGAAGACGGTCGGCTGCAGTTTTTCGATGCGGCCAAGAAAACCGATATCGACATCCGCCTTAACAGTGTCACCCGCGGCGCCAATGACACTGCTCCGCCGGTGGACATCCGCGGCAAGGGTCATTGGACCGGTGAGGCCTTCAGTCTGGAAGGACGCGCAGAATCTCCGCTGGCTCTGCAAGATGCTGAGCAGCCCTACACCATCAATCTGCGCGCACGCGCTGGTGCCACCCAGGCGCATGCGCGTGGCACCTTGCTGGATCCGCTGCGCTTACGCGACTTCGATCTGCAGTTGATGCTGGCCGGACAGGACATGGAAGATCTGTATCCGTTGCTGGGTATCGCGATACCGTCCACACCGCCGTACAAGCTCGATGGCCGTTTCACCCGTGACGGCAATACCTGGCATTACGACAAGTTCACCGGCGTGGTCGGCGACAGTGATCTGGGTGGTTCGGCGAGCGTCACCGTCGGTCGGGATCGCCCCTTGCTGAAAGCAAACCTGGTATCCAAGCGCCTGGATTTCGATGACCTGGCCGGCTTTGTCGGTGCGCCGCCGCAGACCGGTGGAGATGAGGCCAGCAATCCGCAACAGAAGGCCGCAGCCGCCAAAGCCAATGCTGATGGCAAGGTGCTACCCGAAACTCCTTACAACCTGACCAAGTTGCGTGCGATGGATGCGGACGTGCGCTGGAAGGCGCAGCGCATCAACGCGCCCAGCCTGCCCATCGACGATATGGATGCACACCTGCTGCTGGATGGTGGCCTGCTGCGCTTGGAGCCGCTCAACTTCGGCGTGGCCGATGGCGACATCCGCTCGACCATCCGCATGGACGCGCGCGAACAGATCATCCGCACCCGCGCCAACATCGCTGTGCGCAGGCTCAATCTGGGCAAGCTGTTTCCCGACGTCAAACTGACCCAAGATGCGATTGGGCGGATCGGCGGCGACATCGCCATCACCGGCAGCGGCAATTCCATTGCCCAAATCTTGGGCAGCGCCAATGGCGACATCGGTCTGGGCATGGGCCATGGCGAGATCAGCAATCTGCTGATGGAACTGGCCGGCCTGGATATCGCCGAGTCGCTCAAGTTCCTGGTGACCAAGGACAAGACCGTGCCGGTGCGCTGCGCGTTTGGCGACTTCGCGGTCAACGACGGCGTAATGACCACGCGTGCGTTGGCCTTCGATTCCACCGATACGATCATCGTCGGCAAGGGTCAGATCAGCTTGAAGGATGAAACCCTGGATCTGGAACTGCGACCGCGGCCGAAGGATCGCAGCATCCTGTCCTTGCGCTCGCCGCTGGTGGTGGGTGGCACCTTCAGCGATCCTTCGTTCCGCCCTGACTTCAAGCGCCTGGGTTTGCGCGGCGCCACCGCGCTGGTACTGGGCAGCATCGCGCCCCCTGCCGCCTTGCTGGCCACCCTGGAATTGGGCGGCGGCAAAGATGCCCCTCAATGTGGCGGCGAGTACGCCAAATAATCTGCTGCAGATACGCCGCGCCTTTGCAGGAGCGGCTTCAGCCGCGAGCCCTTCGCGAACCGCGTGCCGCGCGAATCAGCTGGCGATGTACCGCTGCAGTTGATCCAGTTCCACCTGCTGATCCTCGATCACGGCCTTGACCAGATCGCCAATGGAGATCACGCCCAGCACGCGCTCGCCTTCCATCACCGGCAAATGGCGAATGCGATGTTCGGTGACGATCTGCATGCAGCGATCAACGCTGTCGCCCAGGCCGACCGTGATCACCTTGGAGGTCATGATGTCGCGCACCGGCGTGTTGGCCGAGGAGCGGCCCTGCAAGACGATCTTGCGCGCGTAGTCGCGCTCGGAGACGATGCCGCTCAAGCGCGAACCTTGCATCGCGAGCACGGCGCCGACGCTCTTCTGCGCCATCAGCCTGATGGCGTCGAGCACCGAGTCATCCGGTGAAACCGCAAATACTTCAGCGTTCTTGGAACCCAGCAGTTGGCGAACCGTGCGCATGGCTGTCTCCTTGCGGAGCCGGGGGCCCGACATGGGCATGTCCTGGCTGGGGCAAGGATACTCCTGCGGCTGCCGGTTGCCATACATCCACCAGGTAAAGCGGGCGCTGCTTGGATTCTTCGTAGAGCCGGCCCAGGTATTCGCCGATCAGACCCAACGCGACCAGTTGCACGCCGCCCAGGAACAGGATGACCGTCATCATGGTCGGCCAACCGGCGACGGCGTCGCCCCATAGCAGCGCCTTGATCACCACCCACACCGCAAACCCGAACGCCAGCAAAGCGGTCAGCACACCCAGGTAGGTGGCCGCGCGCAGCGGTGCGGTGGAGAAACTGGTGATGCCTTCCAGGGCGAAGTTCCACAGCTTCCAGAAGCCAAAATTACTGTCGCCGGCCAGGCGCGGCGCGCGATGGTATTCCACCGCGGTTTGCCGGTAACCCACCCAGCCGAACAAGCCCTTCATGAAACGGTGGCGTTCGCGCAGTTGCCGCAAGCCAGCCAGCGCGCGCGGTGACAACAGGCGGAAGTCGCCGGTATCGGCGGGGATGGGCGTTTTCGACAGGCGCCCGATGACGCGATAGAAGGCGTGCGCGGTGGTGCGCTTGAGCCAGCCGTCGCCATCGCGTTGGCTGCGGGTGCCATGTACGTTGTCGTAGCCGGCTTGCCAGAGTTCGACAAACTTGGGAATCAACTCCGGCGGATCCTGGCCGTCGGCATCCAGCAACAGCACGGCACCCTCTTCGACAAAGTCCAGGCCGGCGGTGAGCGCGGCCTCCTTGCCAAAGTTGCGCGACAGCCGCAGCAGGCCGACGCGCTCATCCTGCGCCGCCAGATGCTGCAGCACTTGCCAGGTGGGATCGCTGCTGCCGTCATCGATGTAGAGCACGCGGCAACGCAGTTGCCCGGCCATACCGTCCAGGGTGGCGGCCAGGCGCGGATGCAGCAGCGGCAACGCGCGTGCTTCGTTGTGCGCGGCGACGACGACAGTGAGCTGCGGCAGCGGCATGCGTATTCCTCAGTCCAACGTGGTCAGGTAGCCCGTGCCGCCAATCTGGCGCACCTGCCGTTGGATGCGCGCACTTTGCCGCTGCACGTAAGGCCCGGGCTTGCTGGCACTGTAGCGCCGTGGCGCAGGTAATACCGCCGCCAGCCGCGCGCTTTCCAGCGGGCTCAGGCGGGCGGCGTCCTTGCCCCAGAAATGTCGCGCCGCCGCCTGGGCGCCATAGATGCCGTCGCCGAACTCGGCCACATTGACATGCATTTCCAGGATTCGCTTCTTCGGCCACATCGCCTCGATCAAGACGGTGTACCAAGCTTCCACCGCCTTGCGCGGCCAGCGCGTGATGGCGCTGCGGCCTTGCCAGAGGAACAGGTTCTTGGCCACCTGCTGGCTGATGGTGCTGCCGCCACGCGTGCGCTTGCCCTTGGCGTTGTGCACGCGCGCCTTTTCGATGGCCTTGAAGTCAAAGCCACTGTGCTGGGCGAAGTTCTGGTCCTCGGCCGCCACCACCGAGACCGGCAGGCTGGGGGCGATCTGGTTGAGGTCGCGCCAGGCGTAGGACACCCGGAATCCCCAATCCCCCTCGCCCCAGGCTTCCAGCTGGCGGGCGACCATGAAAGCCGACACGGGCGGATCCACGAACCTAAGCACCGCCACCTGCAAGATGCTGGCTGCGGCAAACAGCAGGGGCAAGGCGAGCAGCCAACGCAACCAGCGGCGCCGACGCGGGCGCGACGCGGCGCCTGCCGTCTTGAGGAAGGCCGGATCTGCCCCCATCGTTTGCCTCAACCTTTTCCTGAGTGAAGGGCCGCATTATGCCGAGGCGGCCACTGCTCCTGCACCCGAACCACGAGGTATCCGTGAACACCCCCAGTCAATCCGACCTGCAAATCCGCTTTCTGCTGCCCCAGGCCGGGGTGCGTGGCGTGCTGGTAGACCTGGACGCCAGCTGGCGCGAGCTGTTGTCGCATCAGCATTACCCCCCTGCCGCCGCCGAATTGCTCGGCCAGGCCTGTGCGGCGGCAGTGTTGTTCACCGGTCACACCAAGGTGGATGGTCGCTTGTCGGTGCAGCTGCGCAGCAACGGCCCGCTGCGCGCGCTGTTTGCCGAATGCACCGCCGCCGGCCAGCTGCGCGGCATCGCCCAGTTGCAGGAGGGCCGTGACGCACCGCGCGACCTGAGCAGCCTGGACGAGGACGCCCTGCTTGCCATCACCATCGAGAACCCGGGCCTGGACCCGCGCGAACCGCAGCGCTACCAGAGCCTGGTCAGCCTGTCGTCGCCGACCCTGGCCGAGGCCTTCGAGGATTACTTCCGCCAGTCCGAGCAGTTGCCCACCCGGTTGCTGCTGGCCAGTGACGGCCAGCGTGCCGCCGGCCTGATGCTTCAGAAGCTGCCCGGTGATGAGGGCGACGCCGATGGCTGGAACCGCGCCGGCGCCCTGTTCGACACGCTGGGCGAAGACGAACTGCTGGCCACCGAACCGCACGAGCTGCTGCACCGCCTGTTCCATGAGGAAGCGCCGCAACTCATGGCCGAACGTAGCCTGCATTTCGGCTGTTCCTGCTCGCGTGAGCGGGTGGCGGCAATGCTGCAATCGCTGGGAGAAGAAGAAGCCACGGCGGCTTTGGCCGATGGCGTGGCCGAGGTGCGTTGTGAGTTTTGTGGGCAGAAATACCAGTTTGATACCAATCAGATAGCGGAACTCTTTGCCCTTCCGTCTGTCGGATTAGAGGCGCCAGCAAGGCTCCAGTAAGGTGTATCGTGGAACTGAAGCTGGCGCGGGGACTTGTTAAAGAAACATAAACGGCATAGCATCAGTTCCCCTTCGGGAGGGGAACTCCGAAATCTGATCCGGGGTCTGAAGCGAGCCATGAAACTGCGAAATCTGCGACTACCGCTAGCCGTTCTGCTCGCCCTGGGCGTGGCGACGGGCGCGTCTGCGCAGAGCAAGCCGCAGAAGCAGGGCAACGCCACCGCGCTGCCCATCTTCAACAACACCAGCGGCAAGGTCGAAGCCGTGCTGCTGCTGGAACCCACCGGCGAAGCCACTGCCGGCGCCCGCTGGCGCTTTGGCCGCAACACGCTGGACGCCGCCTTCGGGCTGGACGCCGGTGACTCGCTGGGCCTGGTCTGCAATCGCCAGAGCGGCATCGTCGGCAACATCGGCAACCTGGCCAGCCATTGCATGCTGGCGGCCATGGATGACGACTACAGCAAGGATCACGGCAGCCAGCGTCTGAGCGTGGGCACCACCCTCAATCGACCGGGCGGTCGCCTGGGCCTGTCGGCCGGCAGCGGCCGTGACACCCTGCCCGCCTGGCTCTCGCCCGGCCGGACCGCCGGCAACCGTATTGAGCAGAACGATCTGGCCGTGTTTGGCGAGAAGAACATCGGCCGCGAGGGCTTTGTGTCCATCGGCGGTACGGTAGCCAAGGCCCGCCTGGTGCCGGCTTCGGATCTGCCGGCCCTGGCCGATCGCTGGAACAGCAAGAGCATCACCGTGGGCGGTGGCTACGGCCCCTTCAGCGCCAACATCATTGGTCGCGTGGTGGACGTACCCGGCCAGCCCGGCAAGTGGGAAGGCCTGGGCCTGGGCGTGACCTGGCGCATGCCCTGGAGCGGCCAGCTGACCGTGGGTGCGGAGAACGTCATCAGCCGCGGCAAGAACCCCTTCTCGCTGACCAATGACAGCGCCGACGAAGGCACCGTGCCTTACGTGCGGTACGAACAGGATCTTTGAGCGCTGCCACTTCGGCATAGCTCAAAAGAAAAGCCGCGCATTGCGCGGCTTTTTTGTTGCCCCAGTTGACCCACCCTCACTCCAGCCGCACTTCGGCGCTGCCAGAGAAAGTCTCAATTCGCACATCGCCTTCGCCGCTGCCGTAACGGGTCTGGAAGCTGGCGCCCGGACCACGGCGCTTCTCGATGGTCACCCCAGTCGCGCGCAAATCGCCACTGAAGGTTTCGCCCCGGACCTGTGCTGACAGGTTCTTGGGCAGAATCAGCAGCACGTCGCCGCTGACAGTTTCCATGCGGATTTCACCGCGCTGCGCCAGGCCGGTGTTGACGCGGATGCTGCCACTGACGGTGTTGGCCGACAGCTCCCGCAGGCGTTCG
>Ga0160448_100189_pt1 | contig 25936 bp, 21 predicted proteins | sample HID1973M_E1MG_FD_108269 | JGI IMG/M metagenome (GOLD analysis project Ga0160448, IMG submission 108269) | Enriched mosquito-associated microbial communities from UW Madison campus, WI, USA - HID1973M_E1 MG | ecosystem: Host-associated > Arthropoda: Insects > Digestive system > Unclassified ...
CGTCATACTCCGTTCTTCAAAGGCTACCGTCCACAGTTCTACTTCCGTACAACTGACGTGACTGGCTCAGTAGAGCTGCCAGAAGGCGTTGAGATGGTAATGCCGGGCGACAACATCAAAATGATTGTTACCCTGATTCACCCAATCGCTATGGACGACGGTCTGCGCTTCGCAATCCGTGAAGGCGGCCGTACCGTTGGTGCGGGCGTTGTTGCCAAAGTTATCGCATAATTATCGATAACATTTGACGCAATGCACACGAAAAGGGCATCATTTGATGCCCTTTTTGCACGCTGTCTCATAGAACCTGGCTCATCAGTGATTTTCAACCATAATCATTGTTGAGACAGGCTCTGTTATGCGGCGTTGGATGCCGAGTTACGCCCCAAAAGCTCATTCGGTTTGGATGCCTCGCACTGCGGGGCAGAATAGTTTCTGAATTATTGTGGCAGGTTGGTTTATGAGTGCGAATACCGAAGCTCAAGGGAGCGGGCGCGGCCTGGAAGCGGTAAAGTGGCTGGTCGTAGCAGTGTTGTTACTCGCGGCAATTGTGGGTAATTATTACTTTCGCGATGTGACATTACCTCTGCGTGCGCTAGCTGTGGTCGTGCTGATCGCAGCGGCTGGCGGCATAGCGCTTTTAACGATAAAAGGCAAAGCGACCGTGGCTTTTGCACGTGAAGCAAGAACCGAAATGCGTAAGGTCATTTGGCCGACTCGCCAGGAAACGCTGCACACCACGTTAATCGTTGCCGCGGTTACCGCCGTGATGTCACTGATTTTGTGGGGGCTAGATGGTATTCTGGTCCGTCTGGTATCGTTTATCACTGGCCTGAGGTTCTGAGATGTCTGAAGCTCCAAAAAAACGCTGGTACGTCGTGCAGGCGTTTTCCGGTTTTGAAGGCCGCGTAGCGCAATCGCTACGTGAGCACATCAAATTGCACAACATGGAAGAACTGTTTGGCGAAGTTATGGTTCCAACTGAAGAAGTGGTTGAGATCCGTGGCGGTCAGCGTCGTAAAAGCGAGCGCAAGTTTTTCCCCGGTTACGTTCTGGTACAGATGGTCATGAATGACGCTAGTTGGCACCTCGTACGCAGCGTTCCTCGCGTTATGGGGTTCATCGGTGGTACATCTGACCGCCCAGCGCCAATAAGCGACAAAGAAGTCGACGCGATTATGAACCGCCTGCAGCAGGTTGGAGATAAGCCGCGTCCTAAAACGATGTTCGAGCCAGGCGAAATGGTCCGTGTTAGTGATGGTCCGTTTGCTGACTTTAATGGTGTGGTGGAAGAGGTGGATTACGAGAAGAGCCGCCTGAAAGTGTCCGTTTCAATATTTGGACGTGCTACCCCTGTCGAACTCGACTTTGGTCAGGTAGAAAAAGGCTAACTTTTTCTGCTCACAATTTAGCTATTGCAGCAGGCGCGAAATTTCACTACAATTTCGCGCCTTTTGTTTTTATGCGCTCTTGCTAGCGTATAAATCGTTATCACGGGGAGCCTGTCTATTCAGGTCAGGCGCTAAAACCCAATTGAGGAAATATCATGGCTAAGAAAGTACAAGCCTACGTCAAGCTGCAGGTTGCAGCTGGTATGGCGAACCCAAGTCCACCGGTTGGTCCAGCTCTGGGTCAGCAGGGTGTTAACATCATGGAATTCTGTAAAGCGTTCAACGCTAAGACCGAATCTTTAGAGAAAGGTCTGCCGACTCCTGTTGTTATCACTGTATACAGCGACCGTTCTTTCACCTTCGTTACTAAAACGCCTCCAGCCGCCGTTCTGCTGAAAAAAGCAGCAGGCATCAAATCTGGTTCTGGTAAGCCGAATAAAGACAAAGTCGGTAAAGTAACGCGTACTCAGGTACGTGAAATCGCAGAAACCAAAGCTGCGGACATGACTGGTTCTGACGTTGAAGCGATGACTCGCTCCATCGAAGGTACTGCTCGTTCCATGGGCCTGGTAGTAGAGGATTAAGAAATGGCTAAGCTGACCAAGCGCATGAGCGTGATCCGCGACAAAGTGGACGCGACTAAACAGTATGACATCGCTGAAGCCGTTGCTCTGCTGAAAGAACTGGCTACTGCTAAATTCGTAGAAAGCGTTGACGTTGCTGTTAACCTCGGCATCGACGCTCGTAAATCTGATCAGAACGTACGTGGCGCAACTGTGCTGCCGCACGGTACTGGCCGTTCAGTACGCGTTGCTGTATTTGCCCAAGGCGCAAATGCTGAAGCTGCTAAAGCAGCTGGCGCTGAGCTGGTAGGTATGGAAGATCTGGCTGATCAGATCAAAAAAGGCGAAATGAACTTTGACGTTGTTATTGCATCTCCAGATGCAATGCGCGTTGTTGGCCAGTTAGGCCAGGTTCTGGGCCCACGTGGTCTGATGCCAAACCCTAAAGTTGGTACTGTAACGCCTAACGTTGCTGAAGCAGTTAAAAATGCTAAAGCGGGTCAGGTTCGTTATCGTAACGACAAAAACGGCATCATCCATACCACCATCGGTAAAGTGGATTTTGACGCTGATAAATTGAAAGAAAACCTGGAATCTCTGCTGGTTGCGCTGAAAAAAGCAAAACCATCACAGGCGAAAGGCGTGTACATCAAGAAAGTCAGCCTCTCCACCACCATGGGTGCTGGTCTTGCCGTTGATCAGGCTGGTCTGAGCGCAACAGCAAACTAATTGCTGCTTGAAACGGGCGAAAAATTCACCTAGAATCTTACGCCCGTTATGCGTATACGCATGCCAAAGTATTTAGGTTGGAGCCAGGCCTTATCCTGGCCTCCGTCCAAGACCGCAGGAGCTGCACATTTTCGGATGTAACGCTTAATCCCCTGCGTAGACGGTGACAGAACCAAAAGAATTTTTTCTTAGCTGGATTCTGCTCACCGTGTAATAGCGCTTATTTTCCCTCGGGATAAGTAAGTGAAGTGAGTTCCGGGGAAATCCTTCCCCGGTCAAATCCAGGAGCTAAAGCTAATGGCATTAAATCTTCAAGACAAACAAGCGATTGTTGCTGAAGTCAGCGAAGTAGCCAAAGGTGCGCTTTCAGCGGTTGTTGCGGATTCTCGTGGCGTTACCGTTGATAAAATGACCGAACTGCGTAAAGCAGGTCGTGAAGCTGGCGTTTACATGCGTGTTGTCCGCAACACCTTGCTGCGCCGCGTCGTTGAAGGTACTCAGTTTGAGTGCCTGAAAGACACGTTTGTTGGTCCGACCCTGATTGCATATTCTATGGAACACCCGGGCGCTGCTGCTCGTCTGTTCAAAGATTTCGCGAAAGCGAATGCAAAATTTGAGGTCAAAGCTGCGGCCTTTGAAGGTGAGCTGATCACGGCGGCTGATATTGACCGTCTGGCAACTCTGCCGACCTACGAAGAAGCATTGGCACGTCTGATGTCGACCATGAAAGAAGCCGCTGCAGGCAAATTGGTCCGCACTCTGGCTGCTGTTCGCGATGCAAAAGAAGCGGCTTAAGGCCAAATTCTTTTTCTTCGTACTTGCTAACGTATAAACTTTTTCTGATTCTTAGGAACAATACACATGTCTATCACTAAAGACCAAATTCTGGAAGCTGTTGCAGCTATGTCCGTAATGGAAGTAGTTGAGCTGGTTTCTGCTATGGAAGAAAAATTCGGCGTTTCTGCTGCTGCTGCTGTAGCTGTTGCTGCTGGCCCAGCTGAAGCTGTTGAAGAGAAAACTGAATTCGACGTCGTACTGAAAGCTGTTGGCGCGAACAAAGTTGCAGTAATCAAAGCCGTTCGTAGCGCAACTGGTCTGGGCCTGAAAGAAGCCAAAGATCTGGTTGAAGCAACTGGCGTGATCAAAGAAGGCATCAGCAAAGATGACGCAGCTGCACTTGAAGCTGCTCTGAAAGAAGCTGGCGCTGAAGTTGAAGTTAAGTAAGACAACCTTAGGGTTGCAGTCTGAGTAGTTTCAGACTGATGGCTGGTGACTTTATGGTCACCAGCCTTTTTGCGCTACAGGGCCTCAATGGGGTTTCACACTGTTTGTCCATTGTTGCTCTTCAATATCTTTCTCTATCGACGACTTGATATACCGCTTTTCTGTGAGGGTTCCCTGCCCACACTAAAGCGATGAAATGATTTAAGAGTGATAGAAAGAGGTATTGCACATACTGCCGCGCAGTCTGTGAATCAAACAAAATCGTGTTGCATGAACTGTCCTTTCAGGACGGACAGCGTGGGTCGACTTGTCAGCTAGCTGAGGAACCCTATGGTTTACTCCTATACCGAGAAAAAACGTATTCGTAAGGATTTTGGTAAACGTCCACAAGTTTTGGACATACCTTATCTCCTTTCCATCCAGCTTGATTCGTTCCAGAAGTTTATCGAGCAAGATCCAGAAGGTCAGTACGGACTGGAAGCTGCATTCCGTTCCGTCTTCCCTATCGCGAGCTACAGCGGCAATTCAGAATTGCAGTATGTGAGCTATCGTCTGGGTGAACCTGTCTTTGACGTGAAAGAGTGTCAGATCCGTGGCGTGACCTACTCGGCACCGCTGCGCGTGAAACTGCGTCTGGTGATCTATGAGCGCGAAGCGCCAGAAGGCACCGTAAAAGACATTAAAGAACAAGAAGTCTACATGGGCGAAATTCCGCTCATGACCGACAACGGTACCTTTGTTATCAACGGTACTGAGCGTGTTATCGTTTCTCAGCTGCACCGTAGTCCTGGCGTGTTCTTCGACAGCGATAAGGGTAAAACCCACTCTTCGGGTAAAGTGCTGTACAACGCACGCATTATTCCTTATCGCGGTTCATGGCTCGATTTTGAGTTCGACCCGAAAGACAACCTTTTTGTCCGTATTGACCGTCGTCGTAAGCTGCCGGCCACTATCATTCTGCGCGCACTGCAATACACCACTGCACAAGTTCTCGATATCTTCTTCGAGAAAGTGGTGTTTGAAATCCGTGATAACAAGCTGCAGATGGAATTGGTGCCTGAGCGCCTGCGCGGTGAAACCGCCACCTTCGATATCGAAGCAAACGGCACGGTATACGTTGAGAAAGCGCGTCGCATCACTGCTCGCCACATTCGTCAGCTGGAAAAAGATGGCATTCAGCACATCGAAGTACCGGTTGAATACATTGCGGGCAAAGTGGTCTCTAAAGATTATATCGATGAGAGCACAGGTGAACTGATCATTGCTGCCAACATGGAGCTGTCGCTGGATCTGCTGGCTAAATTGAGCCAAGCCGGTCACAAGCGCATTGAAACGCTGTTCACTAACGACCTGGATCACGGCCCTTATATCTCCGAGACCCTGCGTGTTGACCCAACCAGCGATCGTCTGAGCGCACTGGTTGAGATCTACCGCATGATGCGTCCTGGTGAGCCGCCAACGCGTGAAGCCGCAGAGAACTTGTTTGAGAACTTGTTCTTCTCAGAAGATCGTTACGATCTCTCTGCTGTAGGTCGTATGAAGTTCAACCGTTCATTGCTGCGTGATGAAATCGAAGGCTCAGGTATTCTGAGCAAAGAAGACATCATCGAAGTTATGAAGAAACTGATCGATATCCGTAACGGTAAAGGCGAAGTGGACGATATCGACCACCTCGGTAACCGTCGTATTCGTTCAGTCGGTGAAATGGCTGAGAACCAGTTCCGTGTTGGTCTGGTACGTGTTGAGCGTGCAGTGAAAGAGCGTCTTTCTCTGGGCGACCTTGATACGTTGATGCCTCAGGACATGATCAACGCCAAGCCGATTTCGGCGGCGGTGAAAGAGTTCTTCGGTTCAAGCCAGCTGTCACAGTTTATGGATCAGAACAACCCGTTGTCAGAGATCACGCATAAGCGTCGTATTTCTGCTCTCGGTCCGGGCGGTTTGACGCGTGAGCGTGCCGGCTTTGAAGTGCGTGACGTACACCCAACGCACTACGGTCGTGTTTGCCCAATCGAAACGCCGGAAGGTCCAAACATCGGTCTGATCAACTCCTTGTCTGTTTATGCACAGACCAATGAGTATGGCTTCCTGGAAACCCCGTATCGTCGTGTTATCGACAGTGTGGTTTCTGATGAAATTCATTACCTCTCTGCAATTGAAGAGGGTAACTACGTTATCGCTCAGGCGAACGCCGAACTTGATGAGAACGGTGCGTTTGTTGATGACCTGGTAACTTGCCGTAGCAAAGGCGAATCAAGCTTGTTCAGCCGCGATCAGGTTGACTACATGGACGTTTCCACCCAGCAGGTGGTTTCTGTCGGTGCGTCACTGATCCCGTTCCTGGAACACGATGACGCCAACCGCGCCTTGATGGGTGCGAACATGCAACGTCAGGCCGTTCCAACTCTGCGTGCTGATAAGCCGCTGGTTGGTACAGGTATGGAGCGCGCAGTTGCGGTTGACTCCGGTGTTACCGCCGTAGCGAAACGTGGTGGTACTGTTCAGTACGTTGATGCTTCTCGTATCGTTATCAAAGTTAACGAAGACGAAATGCATGCGGGCGAAGCCGGTATCGACATTTACAACCTGACTAAATACACCCGTTCTAACCAGAACACCTGCATCAACCAGATGCCTTGCGTGTCCCTGGATGAGCCGGTTGAGCGCGGCGACGTGTTGGCAGATGGTCCGTCCACCGATCTCGGTGAACTGGCACTGGGCCAGAACATGCGCGTAGCGTTCATGCCGTGGAACGGTTACAACTTCGAAGACTCCATCTTAGTCTCCGAGCGTGTTGTTCAGGAAGATCGCTTCACCACCATTCATATCCAGGAGCTGGCGTGTGTGTCTCGTGACACCAAGCTGGGGCCAGAAGAAATCACGGCTGATATCCCGAACGTGGGTGAAGCTGCGCTTTCTAAACTGGATGAGTCCGGCATCGTTTATATCGGTGCAGAAGTGACTGGTGGTGACATTCTGGTCGGTAAAGTGACGCCTAAAGGCGAAACTCAGCTGACTCCAGAAGAAAAACTGCTGCGTGCCATCTTCGGTGAAAAAGCGTCTGACGTGAAAGATTCGTCACTGCGCGTACCGAACGGTGTTTCGGGCACGGTTATTGACGTTCAGGTCTTTACCCGCGATGGCGTGGAAAAAGACAAGCGTGCGCTGGAAATCGAAGAGATGCAGCTGAAGCAGGCCAAGAAAGACCTGTCTGAAGAACTGAAGATCTTCGAAGCTGGTCTGTTCAGCCGTATTCAAGCGGTACTGATTTCCGGTGGCGTTGAAGCGGATAAGTTGGACAAACTGCCTCGTGAGCGCTGGTTAGAACTCGGCCTGACTGATGAAGCTAAGCAAAACCAGCTGGAACAGCTGGCAGAGCAGTACGATGAGCTGAAGCACGAGTTTGAGAAAAAACTCGAAGGTAAGCGTCGTAAGATCACCCAAGGCGATGATTTGGCACCAGGCGTGTTGAAAATCGTTAAGGTTTATCTGGCTGTTAAACGTCAGATCCAACCGGGTGACAAGATGGCTGGTCGTCACGGTAACAAAGGTGTTATCTCCAAGATCAACCCGATCGAAGATATGCCTTACGATGAGAACGGCACGCCGGTCGACATCGTACTGAACCCGCTGGGCGTACCATCACGTATGAACATCGGTCAGATCCTTGAGACGCACTTAGGTATGGCGGCGAAAGGTATCGGCGAGAAGATCAACGCCATGCTGAAGAAGCAGGAAGAGGTCGCAAAACTGCGTGACTTTATCCAGCGTGCTTATGATCTGGGTAGCGACCTTCGTCAGACAGTTGATCTGAACACCTTCAGCGATGATGAAGTGCTGCGTTTGGCTGAGAACCTGAAAAAAGGTATGCCAATCGCGACGCCAGTGTTCGACGGCGCGAAAGAAAGCGAAATCAAAGAGCTGTTAGAGCTCGGTGGCTTGCCTTCTTCGGGTCAGATTACGCTGTTTGATGGTCGTACCGGTGAGCAGTTCGAACGTCAGGTAACCGTAGGTTATATGTACATGCTGAAACTCAACCACTTGGTTGATGACAAGATGCATGCGCGTTCTACCGGTTCCTATAGCCTGGTTACTCAGCAGCCGCTGGGTGGTAAGGCGCAGTTCGGTGGTCAGCGCTTCGGTGAGATGGAAGTGTGGGCGCTGGAAGCATACGGCGCTGCATATACCCTGCAGGAAATGCTTACCGTTAAGTCTGATGACGTGAACGGTCGTACTAAGATGTATAAAAACATCGTAGACGGCAATCATCAGATGGAACCGGGCATGCCAGAATCCTTCAACGTACTGTTGAAAGAGATTCGCTCGCTGGGTATCAACATTGAGCTGGAAGACGAGTAACCCTGAATTTTAAGCCGCAGCCCTCTGTGCAGCGGCTTAATACAGGGCTAAAGCGCTCGCAATTGTACTGGTTATGGGGCGTTCAATTTCGGTTGAACGCCCCTGAGAGTCTCACTCCGACGGGAGCTAATCCGTGAAAGACTTACTAAAGTTTCTAAAAGCGCAGACTAAAACCGAAGAGTTTAATGCGATCAAGATTGCGCTGGCTTCGCCAGACATGATCCGTTCATGGTCTTTCGGTGAAGTCAAAAAGCCGGAAACCATCAACTACCGTACCTTCAAGCCAGAGCGCGATGGTCTGTTCTGTGCCCGTATCTTTGGGCCAGTAAAAGACTACGAATGCCTGTGCGGGAAGTACAAGCGCCTGAAGCATCGCGGAGTGATCTGTGAGAAATGCGGCGTTGAAGTAACCCAAACTAAAGTGCGTCGTGAGCGCATGGGCCACATTGAACTGGCGTCGCCAACTGCGCACATCTGGTTCCTGAAGTCACTGCCATCACGTATCGGTTTGCTGCTGGATATGCCACTGCGCGATATCGAGCGCGTGCTCTATTTTGAATCTTACGTTGTTATCGAAGGTGGCATGACCAACCTCGAGAAACGTCAGATTCTGACTGAAGAGCAATACCTTGATGCGTTAGAAGAGTTCGGTGACGAATTCGACGCTAAAATGGGCGCCGAAGCGATTCAGGCCCTGTTGAAAAACATGGATCTGGAGCAAGAGTGCGAGCAGCTGCGTGAAGAGCTGAACGAAACCAACTCTGAAACCAAGCGTAAAAAACTGACCAAGCGTATCAAGCTGCTGGAAGCGTTCGTTCAGTCTGGTAACAAGCCAGAGTGGATGATCCTGACCGTGCTGCCTGTGTTACCACCGGATTTGCGTCCGCTGGTACCGCTGGACGGCGGCCGCTTCGCGACTTCAGATCTGAACGATCTGTATCGCCGCGTGATTAACCGTAACAACCGTTTGAAACGTCTGCTGGATCTGGCTGCGCCAGACATCATCGTTCGTAACGAAAAACGTATGTTGCAGGAAGCCGTTGATGCATTGCTGGATAACGGTCGTCGCGGTCGTGCGATCACCGGTTCCAACAAGCGTCCGCTGAAATCGCTCGCTGACATGATCAAAGGTAAGCAGGGTCGTTTCCGTCAGAACCTGCTGGGTAAACGTGTCGACTACTCTGGTCGTTCGGTTATCACCGTAGGTCCATACCTGCGCCTGCATCAGTGCGGTCTGCCTAAGAAAATGGCACTTGAGCTGTTCAAACCGTTCATTTACGGCAAGTTGGAACTGCGTGGCCTGGCCACCACCATCAAAGCCGCGAAGAAAATGGTTGAACGCGAAGAAGCGGTTGTCTGGGATATCCTTGACGAAGTGATCCGTGAGCACCCGGTTCTGCTGAACCGTGCGCCGACGCTGCACCGTCTGGGTATTCAGGCCTTTGAACCGGTTCTGATCGAAGGTAAAGCGATCCAGCTGCACCCGCTGGTTTGTGCGGCCTATAACGCCGACTTCGATGGTGACCAGATGGCTGTTCACGTACCGCTGACGCTGGAAGCCCAGCTGGAAGCGCGTGCGCTGATGATGTCGACCAACAACATTCTGTCTCCAGCGAACGGCGAGCCAATCATCGTTCCTTCTCAGGACGTTGTTCTGGGTCTGTACTACATGACCCGCGACAAAGTGAATGCTAAAGGCGAAGGCATGGTGCTGACCGGCCCTAAAGAAGCTGAGCGTGTATACCGCGCTGGCTTGGCTGAGCTGCATGCACGCGTCAAAGTGCGTATTACTGAATACAGCAAAAACGAGCAAGAAGAATTCGTTGCGAAAACCAGCATCATCGACACCACCATTGGTCGTGCGATTCTGTGGATGATCGTACCGCAAGGTCTGCCTTACTCCATCGTCAACCAGGCGCTGGGTAAAAAAGCTATCTCTAAAATGCTGAACACCTGTTACCGCATTTTGGGCCTGAAGCCGACCGTTATCTTTGCTGACCAGACGATGTACACCGGTTTCGCATACGCTGCCCGTTCAGGCGCGTCTGTGGGTATCGACGACATGGTTATTCCAGCTAAGAAAGTGGAAATCATTGCCGAAGCAGAAGCTGAAGTTACTGAGATTCAGCAGCAGTTCCAGTCTGGTCTGGTTACCGCTGGCGAACGTTACAACAAAGTCATCGATATCTGGGCTGCCGCGAATGAGCGTGTAGCGAAGGCGATGATGGAAAACCTCTCTACTGAAACCGTGATTAACCGTGACGGCGTAGAAGAGAAACAGGTTTCCTTTAACAGCATCTTTATGATGGCCGACTCTGGTGCGCGTGGTTCTGCTGCACAGATTCGTCAGCTGGCCGGTATGCGTGGTCTGATGGCGAAACCAGATGGCTCCATCATTGAAACGCCAATTACTGCGAACTTCCGCGAAGGCTTGAACGTACTTCAGTACTTCATCTCGACGCACGGTGCACGTAAAGGTCTTGCGGATACCGCACTGAAAACAGCTAACTCCGGTTATCTGACGCGTCGTCTGGTTGACGTTGCGCAGGATTTGGTTGTTACAGAAGACGATTGTGGCACGCACGAAGGCATCATGATGACACCTGTCATCGAAGGTGGCGACGTTAAAGAGCCGCTGCGTGAACGTGTTCTTGGTCGTGTAACTGCTGAAGATGTATTGAAGCCTGGCACCGCAGATATTCTGGTTCCACGTAACACGCTGATGCATGAACACATCTGTGACCTGTTGGAAGAGAACTCTGTCGACAGCGTTAAAGTCCGTTCTGTAGTAGGTTGTGAAACCGATTTTGGTGTGTGTGCGCATTGCTATGGTCGCGACCTGGCACGTGGTCACATCATCAACAAAGGTGAAGCGATCGGTGTTATCGCTGCGCAGTCCATCGGTGAGCCGGGTACACAGCTGACAATGCGTACGTTCCACATCGGTGGTGCGGCATCGCGTGCGGCAGCTGAATCCAGCATTCAGGTGAAGAACAAAGGTACCATCAAGCTGACCAACGCTAAGTCGGTAACGAACTCTGCTGGCAAGCTGGTGATCACCTCGCGTAACGTCGAACTGAAAATGATCGACGAATTCGGACGCACCAAAGAAAGCTATAAAGTGCCTTACGGTGCTGCTATGGCGAAAGGTGACGGCGAGCAGGTTGCTGCAGGCGAAACTGTAGCGAACTGGGATCCGCATACCATGCCGGTTATCACGGAAGTGGGCGGTTATATCCGCTTCACTGACATGATCGATGGCCAAACCATTACGCGTCAGACAGATGACTTAACGGGTCTGTCATCGCTGGTGGTATTGGACAGCGCCGAGCGTACTGCTGGTGGTAAAGATTTGCGTCCTGCGCTGAAAATTGTTGATGCTAACGGTGATGATGTCTTGATCCCAGGCACCGACATGCCAGCTCAGTACTTCCTGCCGGGCAAAGCGATTGTTCAGCTGGAAGATGGCGTCAAAATCAGTGCGGGTGATACGCTGTCGCGTGTTCCGCAAGAATCTGGCGGTACTAAGGATATTACCGGTGGTCTGCCACGCGTTGCTGACTTGTTCGAAGCGCGTCGCCCGAAAGAGCCAGCTATCCTGGCGGAGATCAGCGGTATCATCTCCTTCGGTAAAGAGACTAAAGGCAAGCGTCGCTTAGTGATTACACCAGTCGACGGTAGCGAGCATTACGAAGAGATGATTCCGAAATGGCGTCAGCTGAACGTGTTCGAAGGTGAACGTGTTGAGCGTGGTGACGTGGTTTCCGATGGCCCAGAATCTCCACATGACATCCTGCGCTTGCGTGGCGTTCATGCGGTGACGCGTTACATCACTAACGAAGTGCAGGAAGTTTACCGTCTGCAAGGCGTTAAGATTAACGATAAGCACATCGAAGTCATCGTTCGTCAGATGCTGCGTAAAGCGACCATCCAGAGCGCGGGCAGTGCCGACTTCCTGGAAGGTGAGCAAGCAGAATTCTCTCGCATCAAGATCGCTAACCGCGAACTGGAAGCGAACGGAAAAGTTGCTGCAACCTTTATGCGCGACCTGCTGGGTATCACCAAAGCGTCACTGGCAACCGAATCGTTCATCTCTGCCGCATCGTTCCAGGAAACAACACGTGTCCTGACCGAAGCAGCCGTAGCGGGCAAACGCGACGAACTGCGTGGCCTGAAAGAGAACGTAATCGTGGGTCGTCTGATCCCAGCCGGTACCGGTTACGCTTATCATCAGGAGCGTACACGTCGCCGTCAGATTGGCGAAGCGCCGGCAGCACCGCAGGTCACTGCGGATGAAGCCTCAGCGAGCCTGGCTGAACTGTTGAACGCCGGTCTCGGCGGTAGCGACAACGATTAATCGTTAGCCGCATAATAAAAAACCCTGCCTCGGCAGGGTTTTTTTATGTCTTTAATTTAACTTGTTCCATTCATCGCGGCTGATACCAATATCTTTCAACTGAGTATCACTCAGCCTCGACAATATTATTCGCGTTTCGCGGCGCAGCTGCCAATTTTTAAAGCTATGCCATAAAACGCGTATCAAAAGGAGTGGGGTCCCTGAAAAAGGTTTCGCTGCTCGATTCTCTTCATATCCCATGATCTTACCCTCAGTAATGTGCCTGAGAGTTATTTTCGGCTTCTAAACTGTAATAATACAGACTCAAAAATCACCTTTATTTAACATACAGATTGCAATGTAATCGAACTGAATGGTAAAAATAACGTCAATCTGTATTGAATTATTTCTTATACGCTTAACGTGAGGCATACGATGACGCGCTATCAACATCTGGCAACGCTGCTGGCTCAGCGTATTGAACAGGGTCTTTATCGCAGTGGTGAACGTCTGCCCTCAGTACGTACGTTAAGCGCTGAGCATGGCGTCAGTATTAGCACCGTGCAGCAGGCGTATCATCTGCTTGAGGAGAAACAGCTAATCACGCCACAACCTCGCTCTGGCTATTTTGTTGCCTCGAGAAAAGCAACGCCGCCGATGCCTGCCTTGACGCGTCCAGCACAGCGACCAGTAGAAATTACGCAATGGGATGGGGTGCTTGAGTTGCTGGATAGCCGTTTAGAAGATGACATTCTGCAATTGGGTAGCGGCATGCCAGACCTAACGCAGTCAACGTTAAAGCCACTCTGGAAAGCCTTTAGCCGTCAGGCGCAAAAGCAGGAGACGTATCTACTTAACTACGACAATCTTTATGGCGTCGTTGCACTGCGCGAACAAATTGCGCGCCTGTCAATTGATAGCGGTTGTCAGCTCACCGCTGAAGACATTGTCATTACGACGGGGTGTCATGAAGCTTTGTCGGTTTCAATTCGCGCTGTATGTGAGCCGGGCGACATCATTGCTGTTGAGTCGCCTTCGTTTCACGGCATTATGCAAACGCTGCGTGGTTTTGGTATTCGCGCCATCGAAATCCCTACCGATTCGGTGAGTGGAATTAGCCTTGAAGCATTAGAGCTGGCGTTTGAGCAATGGCCAATCAAAGCCGTTGTTGTTGTGCCCAATTGCAATAATCCGCTGGGTTTCATCATGCCAGAAAATCGTAAACGCGCCTTGCTGGCTTTAGTGCAACGTTTTGATGCTGCGGTCATTGAGGATGACGTGTACGGCGAGCTCGCATGGGAATATCCACGTCCATCCACCATCAAATCTTTGGATATGGATGGCCGCGTTTTGCTGTGCAGCTCATTCTCCAAAACACTGGCACCGGGTCTGCGTGTTGGTTGGGTTGCACCGGGTCGTTATCGCGATCGAGTATTACATATGAAATATATCGTCACCGGTTCTACTGCAACTCAGCCGCAGCATGCAGTGGCCGATTTCATTCGGCAGGGACATTATTTACCGCATCTGCGTCGTATGCGGCAGCTCTATCAGCGCAACTATGAAACTTTCAATTGCTGGGTGCGTCACTATTTCCCGTGTGGAATCTGTGTATCACGTCCACAAGGTGGCTTCCTGATGTGGGTCGAATTGCCAGAGGCATTTGATGCTGTTCGCCTTAATCGTGAACTGCGTGAATCACACATCCAAATTGCTGTCGGTTCGCTGTTTTCCGCGTCGGGTAAATATCGTAATTGCCTGCGGCTGAATTATGGACTGCCGTTAACGGACAAAACGGAGCAGGCATTGATGCTGGTGGGCAAGGCAATAGAACGTGCTATGGCAACCTGTGCGCACGAAACTACTCAAGAGCAACAAATCGAAATCCTTGCAGCTAAGTAGTTGAGGAAGCAGGGCCAGAAAGAGGGAGAAACTGGCCCTGGCCAGGCAACGTTGTCTGGCGAGAACAACTTTACCAAGTAACAAAAAACGCGCCAGTGACTAACTTCGTCACTGCGCGCGGCTTTCCAGCTTTATCTGTTCGTTTGCAGAAGTAATAACGTTAATGCGTAGCAGATTACAGAATGCGATTAAATAACCGCTTCCGGTTCGGCCAATGCCAGTAAGGTTCGCGTTGCTTCACGCCAATCCGCTGCTTGTGTAATTGCACTAACCACAGCAATGCTACCCACACCGGTTGCCAATACTTCTGGCGCTCGCGCAATACTGATACCGCCAATCGCCACGGTGGGGATATCTTGCAAACGTGCCAGATGGCGCTTCAGTTCAGTCAGCCCTTGCGGCGCAGAAGGCATCTCTTTGGTTTGTGTTGGAAAAATATGTCCAAGTGCAATGTAGGAAGGGCGCAATGCCAGTGCACGATCCAGTTCAGCATCATCATGCGTAGAAATACCCAGCCGTAATCCAGCCTGATTGATCAGTGCCAAATTCGCGACATCCAGATCCTCCTGACCAAGATGCACACCATACGCGTTGTGCTTGATGGCTAATCGCCAGTAATCATTAATAAACAGGCGTGCACGATACTGCTTACCCAACGCGATCGCCTGAACAATAGCGGGTTCGACTGCCTCATCAGGCTGATCTTTGATTCGTAGTTGAAGAGTACGCACGCCCGCTTTCAACAGGCGTTCAATCCACTCAACGTTATCAACCACCGGATAAAGCCCTAAACGTGGTGGAGTGGTGGGAAATGCATTCATAATTTTTCCTCCAGAGTCGTATCCGCTGGGTGATAAAGCTCACCTCCACGACTGCGAAAATTTTCAGACATCTGCGCCATACCCATTTCAATCGGCTGCGCTGCGGCTTCTTGTTGTGCGGCATATTCACGCACTTCCTGCGTGATTTTCATTGAGCAAAATTTCGGGCCACACATTGAGCAAAAATGCGCCACCTTGCCCGATTCTTGCGGTAGCGTTTCATCGTGATAGGCGCGCGCGGTATGGGGATCTAACGCCAGATTAAACTGATCTTCCCAACGGAATTCGAAACGCGCTTTGGACATGGCGTTATCGCGAATTTGCGCGCCAGGATGCCCTTTGGCGAGATCGGCGGCGTGAGCAGCAATTTTGTAAGTGATTAAGCCTTGCTTTACATCTTCTTTATTCGGCAAGCCAAGATGCTCTTTTGGCGTGACGTAACACAGCATCGCACAGCCAAACCAGCCAATCATGGCTGCGCCAATACCGGAAGTGAAGTGATCGTAACCCGGGGCGATGTCAGTTGTTAGTGGGCCGAGCGTATAAAAAGGGGCTTCATGGCAATGTTCAAGCTGTTCGGTCATGTTGCGGCGTATCATCTGCATCGGAACGTGGCCAGGGCCTTCAATCATTACCTGTACGTCATATTCCCAGGCAATCTTCGTCAATTCACCCAACGTATGCAGCTCGGCAAACTGCGCTTCATCGTTGGCATCCTGAATAGAACCTGGGCGTAAGCCATCTCCCAACGAAAGCGAGACGTCGTATGCGGCGCAAATTTCACAAATCTCCCGAAAATGCTGATAGAGAAAGCTCTCTTTGTGATGTGACAGGCACCATTTGGCCATAATCGAACCGCCACGCGAGACAATGCCGGTCAGGCGTTTTGCCGTCATCGGCACGTAACGCAGCAGCACGCCAGCATGAATCGTAAAGTAGTCGACACCTTGCTCAGCCTGTTCTAACAGCGTATCGCGGAAAATTTCCCAGTTAAGATCCTCTGCCACGCCATTCACTTTTTCCAGCGCCTGATAAATCGGTACGGTGCCAATCGGAACCGGGCTGTTACGCAAAATCCACTCACGTGTTTCGTGTATATAACGGCCGGTGGAGAGATCCATTACCGTGTCAGCACCCCAACGCGTTGACCACACTAATTTTTCCACTTCTTCTTCAATAGAGGAGGTTACTGCCGAGTTCCCGATATTGGCATTCACCTTCACCAAAAAGTTGCGACCAATAATCATCGGCTCCGATTCGGGGTGATTAATATTGGCGGGAATAATGGCGCGACCCTCGGCGACTTCCTGGCGCACAAACTCCGGCGTAATATTTTCCGGTAAATTAGCACCGAAACTGTATCCCGGATGCTGTTGCAGCAGCACTTCACCACGTATGCGCTCGCGGCCCATATTTTCTCGCAGTGCGATGTACTCCATTTCTGGCGTGATGATGCCCTGACGCGCGTAGTGCAATTGTGTTACCCGGCGACCGGCCTTGGCACGTCGCGGTTGAGGTAAATGCTCGAAACGCAAATGATCAAGACCGTCATCGGCCAAACGCTGCTGCGTGTAAGTCGAGCTAATTTGCGTGAGATTTTCGCTGTCATCGCGATCGTTAATCCAGCCAGCACGCAGTTTTTCAAGACCGCGATGCACATCAATCTGCGCGTCTGGATCACCATAAGCGCCTGCCGTGTCATACACCGGCACGGCTTCATTCTCTTCGAAGCGAGGTTCGTCCTTGGTACCGCCAATTTGGGTGGCGCTGAGTTGAATTTCACGCATTGGCACGCGAATGTCAGCACGGCTACCGGTAATCCAAATGCGTTTAGAGTGGGGGAATGCACTGCCGCCTTGCAGGGAATCGATAAATTCCTGCGCCTGGGCGCGTTGTTCGCGACGATTGGTTTTCGAAGTAGACATAGCAATTTTCCAGTTAAGGGGGAACGTTGCTTGTCCGGAGTTCGGAAGGAGTAAGCGATACGATGGACAAAAATAGTGCCAGCGTACTAAGAAAATTTACTCTTGTTCCCTACGCAGGTTCTAACCTGGTCAGGTTCCGCGGATCCCGAATAAACGGTCTCAGCCCGAAGGCACTCCGACAAGAAATTAAAAACGGGTTTATCAGACTGGCGTCATCAAAACCCGTTCAGCATAAAAGGGCTTTTAGGTAATCACAAGACTTTTACATGTGATTAACGTTAAGCGGGACGAGCCATCTGGCTGTCATTGGCGACCGGCGGGCGCGCCAGCTGTTGATCCCACGCCAGCTGAATCAATTTATCTTCCAGCGTGAAGCGGGTTTCTAAAACTTCGCCGACTTCAGAAAGCGCTTTCTGGAAAGTCACGCAGTTATCATCGTCAATTGCCTGTTGCAAATGACCATCATACAGCTGCATCAAACGTTCCGTATTGGCTTCAAGCGGCGGATAGATCTGCGCAGCAGCAATCATCGGACTGTCGCCACTCATTTCACTAATAATGCGCTCGTAAATATTGAAGTGTCCGGCAGAAAGGTAATCCACCAAGCCGTGACAAAAATTATCCAACGCCTGTTCATCCAGCGTCGTTAAAGCTTCTTTATTGGGTTTCAATCCTACCAAATGGTAATAGGCGACTAAGAGTTGGCGACGGGCTTCAAGCCACGAATCCACCAGTTCGTTGCTGCCACCTACGCGCTCGGCCAGGACGTCTAACTGGTTAAGCATATCTAACTCCATGTGAGTTATAGTTGTTTATCTACACACTTAACATCAGGACTTCAGCGTGCCATTTGACGCTAAGGATGACGAAAAAAATGCAATTCGAGATCACAAGCGTAGACGCTGGATGGTGGGTTGTCAGCCATGAGCAAAAACTTTGGCTGCCACAAGGTGAATTACCGCATGGACCTGCAGAAAAATTCGGTCTGACTGGCACTAAAGGTCAGGTCATCGGCGAGTGGCTGGGTGAAAAAGTGTGGCTCATTTGCGAAGCGCGATCTGAAAGCATGTTCTCGGTACGTCAATTAATCGATGAAGAAGTTGGCCTGTTTCAACTCGCTGGGCGCGGTGTTCAACTGGCAGAGTTTTATCGATCCCATCGCTGGTGCGGCTATTGCGGTCACGAAATGAACCGCAGCAAACATGAATTTGCCTGTTTGTGTAGTCATTGTCGTGAGCGTTATTACCCGCAGATCGCGCCTTGTATCATTGTTGCGATTCGTCGGGGTGATGAAATCCTGCTGGCGAATCATGCGCGACAACGTAATAACATTTATACCGTGCTGGCGGGATTCGTCGAGGTGGGCGAAACGCTGGAGCAAGCTGTGGCGCGTGAAGTGATGGAAGAGAGCAATGTGCGGGTTAAAAATGTGCGTTACGTGACGTCACAACCCTGGCCTTTTCCACAATCATTGATGGTGGCGTTTATGGCTGAGTATGAGAGTGGGGATCTGCAACATGACGGCAAAGAGTTGCTGGATGCAGGTTGGTTCCGCTATGACGCGCTGCCAATGCTACCGCCGCCAGGCACCGTGGCGCGCCGCTTGATAGAAGATACCGTCGCCATCTGCCGCGCCGGAGCATAAGGAAAGTGCTACACTACGCGCTTGAAATTGAGAGAGCCTTAAAATGACTGAACTGAAGAATGATCGTTATCTGCGCGCCCTGTTACGTCAGCCGGTTGATGTCACGCCGGTCTGGATGATGCGACAAGCTGGGCGTTATTTACCGGAATACAAAGCGACCCGCGCCGAAGCCGGCGATTTTATGTCGCTGTGTAAAAACGCCGAGCTGGCTTGCGAAGTCACGCTACAGCCGCTGCGTCGTTATGAACTGGATGCGGCGATCCTCTTCAGCGATATCTTAACGATTCCCGATGCGATGGGGCTTGGACTTTACTTCGAAACCGGTGAAGGCCCGCGCTTTTCAAACCCAATTACCTGTCGAGCCGATGTTGAGCGCCTGCCGATCCCCGATCCTGAACAGGAACTGGGTTATGTTATGAACGCTGTGCGCACTATTCGTAAGAATCTAAAAGGCGAAGTGCCGCTGATTGGCTTCTCAGGCAGCCCGTGGACGTTGGCAACGTATATGGTCGAAGGCGGCAGCAGCAAAGCCTTTACTAAAATCAAAAAGATGATGTACGCCGATCCCACAACGCTGCATGCGATGCTGAACAAGCTGGCAGACAGCGTCATTTTGTACTTGAATGCACAGATACGTGCCGGTGCGCAGTCGGTAATGGTGTTCGATACTTGGGGTGGGGTGTTGACGGGTCGAGATTATCGCGAGTTCTCGCTTTATTACATGCATAAAATTGTCGATAGCGTTTTGCATGAAAATGAAGGGCGCCGCGTGCCGATTACGTTGTTCACCAAAGGTGGCGGGCAATGGCTGGAAGCGATGGCGGAAACGGGTTGTGATGCGCTCGGCCTCGACTGGACAACCGATATCGGTGACGCTCGCCGTCGCGTAGGTGACAAAGTCGCCTTGCAAGGCAACATGGATCCTTCCATGCTTTATGCACCACCTGCACGTATTGAGCAGGAAGTCGCGGGAATTCTGGAAAGCTTTGGCAAAGGTGATGGTCACGTATTCAACCTGGGTCACGGCATTCATCAGGATGTCCCACCTGAACACGCGGGCACGTTTGTTGAAGCCGTGCATCGCTTATCTCGTCCATGGCATCAGGAGTAAATATGGATATTGCCGCACTACGTGCCGAGCAGCTTCAACGCGCCGCAGACGTGGTGCGTGAGGATGATTTTGACGTGTTGCCGCCACGCTTTATCGGCGGCGCAGACGTTGGCTTTGAGCAAGAGGGTACCATCACGCGTGCCGCTCTGGTCATCCTTGAGTATCCTTCTCTGAAGCTGGTGGAACATCGCATTGCGCGTATCGAAACCACCATGCCATATATTCCCGGTTTTCTCTCTTTCCGTGAGTATCCCGCGTTAATGGCGGCATGGCAGATGCTTGAGCAAAAACCCGATCTGTTATTTGTTGATGGTCACGGTATTTCGCATCCTCGTCGGCTGGGTGTTGCATCGCACTTTGGCTTGCTGGTGGATGTTCCTACGATTGGCGTCGCTAAGCGTCGCTTATGTGGTCGTTATCAAGACGTTGACCCACAACCGGGGAGCCGCCAGCCGCTGATCGACAAAGGCGAGCAAATCGGTTGGGTATGGCGTAGCAAACAGCGTTGTAACCCCTTGTTCATTGCGACCGGGCATCGTGTTAGCCTGGACAGTGCGCTGCATTGGGTTGAAAACTGTACGCGCGGCTATCGTTTGCCTGAGCCTACGCGCTGGGCGGATGCTGTCGCTTCAAATCGTACCGCCTTTCAGCGTTGGCAAAACACGCTTTAACGCTGTTTACGCGGCATTTTTACGATACACTGCCGCCAGCTAAACGAATAAGAGCCACCTTCATGTTACAAAATCCCGTTCATCTGCGTCTGGCAAAGCTGGAAAGCTGGCAACACCTGACCTTTATGGCTTGCCTGTGCGAACGCATGTATCCCAATTACTGGGCTTTTTGCGAGCAGACGCAGTTTGCCGATCCGGCGCTTTACCGTCGTATTCTCGATTTGATTTGGGAAAACCTGACGGTCAAAGATGCAAAGATTAATTTTGATAGCCAACTTGAGAAGCTGGAAGCTGCTATTCCTGATGGCGAAGCTTTTGAGGTTTACGGCGTTTATCCAGCTATCGATGCCTGTGTGGCATTAAGCGAAGTGCTCCATGCACAGTTAAGTGGTGAGACGCTGGAACATGCCATTGAAGTCAGCGAAAGCTCAATCACCACGATAGCGATGCTGGAAATGACTCAGGCAGGTCGTGAAATGACCGATGAAGAGCTGCGTGAAAACCCAGCAATAATCGATGAATGGGACCTGCAATGGGAGATTTTTCGCCTGCTCGCGGACTGTGAAGAGCGTGACCTTGAATTAATCAAAGGACTCCGATCGGACCTGCGTGAAGCGGGAATCAGTAACATCGGTATAAAATTTCAGCAGTAAGGCGAGAAAACGTGACTTCAGGCCCGAATTAGCGCGCCTGGAGGCTTCACATCGGCCCCCTGTCTGGTCTACATTTGGGGGGCTGAAAATTGTGGCTATCGGTGCGTGCTGGCTGGAGAGTGCCAGATTGTGGCTTTTCCCTCGCACTCGTTGCTTAGCAAGCGATAAATACACTTTAAGGATAACTTATGAACAAGACTCAACTGATTGATGTAATCGCAGAAAAAGCTGACCTGTCTAAAACCCAGGCAAAGGCAGCGCTGGAATCAACTCTGGCTGCGATCACTGAGTCTCTGAAAGATGGTGATGCTGTACAACTGGTTGGTTTTGGTACTTTTAAAGTGAACCACCGCGCTGAGCGTACCGGTCGCAACCCGCAGACTGGCAATGAGATCAAAATCGCTGCAGCAAACGTACCGGCATTCGTGTCTGGTAAAGCGCTGAAAGACGCCGTTAAGTAAGACGTCGCACTGCGGTCAAGCTTTAAAACAGGGGGCGTTTTCGCCCCTTTTGTTTAAGGGGTTAAACATCATGACTCCGCTGTTCCGGCGTTTTCCCACCCTGATTCTCTCCTTGTTACTTATTGGGTGCAGTTCGACCCCTGATATTCCTGCTTTTTCTGCCAGTGGTTATCTTGCCGATCGCGGTGCCGTGCGTATGTGGCGCAAGAATAGCGACCATCAGGCAACGCATTTACGTACGATCTTTACTCCTTTTAATGGCGATGCGGTTGAAACCACGGATTATATCTGGCTTGAAGATTCGCTCATTAGCGTGCAGCGAAAAATAAACGGCGATACGCCAGATGATGTCACGCTGCGTTTTGACCAGGAAGGCAGCCTCAACTTTATGCAGCGGCAGCTTGCCGGACGACGTGAAGCTGTTAGCTCAGATTCAGTCGAACTCTATAAGTTTGACGCTCAGCGCATGCATAAATTGAGTGATGCACTGTTAAGTGGCCGCGTGTTTCTCAAGCAAGGCCATTGGCAAGGCGGCAACGTCATTCAAACTTGTGAAGGGCAGCGTGTGACGCCTTCATTTGATGCACTGGCGTTACAGACTTTAGCGCAGCAGCAGCGTAGCGCGCATGCGCCGTTGATGGTTTCATGGCTGGAAGCACCGGAAGGTGTTCAGTTGTTGCGAGTCAGTTCGCAGGATGATTGCGCAGAGCAACCAAAAGAAGCGGATTTTTGAAGAGATGAAAAGGGGCACTGCGTGCCCCTTTTGCTTACTTGCGGTTAATGGCGCGATAACCAATATCGTGACGACAGAAGCTGCCTTGCCATGAAATAGGCTTGGTTAGCTCATACGCACGTTTCTGTGCAGCAGCCACATCATCGCCTAATGCCGTAACACACAGCACGCGGCCACCATTAGTCAGTACCAAATCGTCTTCAAGTCGTGTGCCAGCATGGAAGACTTTACCATCAGCAACTTCTTCAAGCGGCAGACCATGAATCTGATCGCCATTGTTGTAGTTACCCGGATAGCCACCCGCTGCCAAAACCACGCCCAATGAAGGACGCGGATCCCACTTCGAATCTTTTTGATCCAGTTTGCCTTCACAGGCTGCCAGGCAAAGATCAACCAGATCCGATTGCAGACGCAGCATGATCGGTTGAGTTTCTGGATCGCCAAAGCGGCAGTTAAATTCGATCACTTTCGGCTGACCTGATTGATCGATCATTAAGCCTGCGTACAGAAAGCCGGTATAAACGTTGCCTTCTGAAGCCATGCCGCGCACGGTAGGCCAAATGACTTGATCCATCACACGCTGGTGGATTTCATCAGTGACGACAGGAGCAGGTGAATATGCGCCCATGCCGCCAGTGTTCGGTCCGGTATCGCCATCGCCGACACGTTTGTGATCCTGGCTGGTGGCCATAGGCAACACGTTCTCGCCATCGACCATCACGATAAAGCTGGCTTCTTCACCCTCAAGAAACTCTTCAATAACGATGCGGTGTCCAGCATCGCCAAATGCATTACCTGCCAGCATATCGTTAACGGCGTCTTCAGCTTCTTGCTGCGTCATCGCAACAATAACGCCTTTTCCCGCAGCAAGGCCGTCCGCTTTGATGACAATCGGTGCGCCTTTCTCGCGCAAATAGGCCAGCGCAGGTTCGACTTCCGTAAAGTTCTGGTATTCCGCTGAAGGAATTTTATGACGTGCCAGGAAGTCTTTCGTGAAGGCTTTTGAACCTTCCAATTGGGCTGCGGCTTGCGTTGGGCCAAAAATTTTCAGGCCTGCGGCGCGAAAAGCATCAACGACGCCAATCACCAACGGAGCTTCTGGACCGACAATCGTCAGGTCAATCTTTTCGCGTTGAGCGAATTCCAGCAAAGCAGCGATATCCGTTGGATTGATGGCGATGTTTTGCAGCGCAGGTTCTAACGCAGTGCCCGCATTGCCTGGGGCAACGAAAACGGTTTCAGCCAATGGCGATTGAGCTGCTTTCCATGCCAGCGCATGTTCACGTCCGCCATTTCCGATGACTAAAATTTTCATTTCTAACTCTCCAAACGATTAGTGACGGAAGTGACGCATTTCAGTGAAGATCATGGCGATACCGTGTTCATCGGCAGCAGCAATCACTTCATCATCACGAATGGAACCGCCCGGCTGAATCACACAGCTAATGCCAACTGCAGCAGCAGCATCAATACCGTCACGGAAGGGGAAGAAAGCATCCGATGCCATTGCAGACCCTTTAACGTCCAATCCTTCATCGCTCGCTTTGATACCTGCAATCTTGGCGGAGTAAACGCGGCTCATTTGACCGGCACCAATACCGATGGTCATATTGTCGCGTGCATAGACAATCGCATTCGATTTAACAAATTTCGCCACCTTCCAGCAGAACAGTGCATCACGCAGTTCTTGCTCAGTGGGCTGGCGTTTGCTGACTACGCGAAGCTGACTGGCTTCGACCATACCTAAATCGCGGTCCTGCACCAACAAACCGCCATTGACGCGTTTGAAATCCAAGCCTTTTGTCCGTTCTTGCCACTGCCCGCACACTAAAACACGTACGTTTTGCTTGCTGGCCGTTATTTTCAATGCGGCTTCGGTTGCGGAAGGAGCAATGATCACTTCAACAAACTGGCGACTGATGATTGCCTGCGCGGTGGCTTCATCTAACTCACGGTTAAAGGCAATAATGCCGCCGAAAGCAGAAGTAGGATCGGTTTTGTAGGCGCGCTCGTAAGCAGCGAGAATGGATTCGCCGACGGCCACACCGCAAGGGTTTGCATGCTTGACGATAACGCAGGCAGGTTCGCTGAATTCTTTGACGCACTCTAACGCAGCATCAGTATCAGCAATGTTGTTGTAAGAAAGCGCTTTGCCTTGAACCTGCTGCGCAGTGGCGACAGAAGCTTCTTGCACATTCTCTTCTATATAGAAGGCAGCGTCCTGATGGCTGTTTTCGCCATAACGCATATCCTGCTTCTTGATGAAGTTAAGATTCAAAGTCCGTGGGAAGCGGCCCGCAGGTTCATTGCTTCCGCCATGATAAGCAGGAACCAGGCTACCGAAGTAGTTGGCAATCATGCTGTCGTAGGCAGCAGTATGCTCGAAAGCTTTGATCGCAAGATCAAAGCGGGTTTCTAGCTTCAGAGAGTTTTCGTTAGCATCCAGCTCGGCAATGATCGCCTCGTAGTCACTGCTCTTCACTACAATCGCCACATCTTTATGGTTCTTAGCCGCAGAGCGCACCATTGTCGGGCCGCCGATATCAATGTTTTCTACGGCGTCTTCAAGAGAACAACCTTCACGCGCGACAGTTTGAGCGAAGGGATAGAGGTTAACGACCACCATGTCGATTGGGCTGATAGCATGCTGCGCCATGATGTCATCGTCCTGACCGCGACGACCCAAAATACCGCCATGTACTTTCGGGTGCAGCGTTTTGACGCGTCCATCCATCATTTCCGGGAAACCGGTGTAGTCAGACACTTCTGTGACAGATAGCCCCGCGTCAGCGAGTAGGCGAGCTGTGCCACCTGTAGAAAGCAGTTCAACACCGCGTTGAGAGAGTGCCTGAGCAAATTCGAGGATACCGGCTTTATCAGAAACACTGAGAAGAGCGCGGCGTACAGGACGACGTTGTTGCATGGTGGTTTTATCCCTTGGCTTTGTTTCGCGTAAATAAGAGCGTTACATCAAGCTTAGCGTGCTCTTCTCTCTATATATAAAGAAAAGAAAGCACGAAAACTTCAGGTAACGCCCCGAAAAGGGGCGTCCGTTACGTCGGCGGCATTGTAGCGAAAACGTTTGCGTGATGCTCGCCTAAATTTATCACGCCGAATAATGTGGATAACTTTGTGTGTAACTGCGTATAAGGCGGGGTTTTGCTGTGGAATGCAGCGAACGGTTGTTTTTGTTGAATTTAACGGTTGCGGATGCCGAACAACTCCCTATAATGCGCATCCATCAACACGGCACACCGGCAACGGGCTGACGGGTTGAGAGATTCAGGAGACTGGGTCGCCGGAGAAAAGCTTCTGAAAAAGAGGTTGACTCTGAGGAGGGAAAGCGTATTATACGCCCCTCGCGACAGACCGGCTAAGCCGCTGTTCGCACTGCTCTTTAACAATTTATCAG
>Ga0160448_100190_pt1 | contig 25891 bp, 27 predicted proteins | sample HID1973M_E1MG_FD_108269 | JGI IMG/M metagenome (GOLD analysis project Ga0160448, IMG submission 108269) | Enriched mosquito-associated microbial communities from UW Madison campus, WI, USA - HID1973M_E1 MG | ecosystem: Host-associated > Arthropoda: Insects > Digestive system > Unclassified ...
CGCGAGCTGGCCCGCGGTCAGATCGTCGGCGACTCCTACGGGATGCTCAAGCTGCTGGTGAACACCGACACCCGCGAGCTGCTGGGCGTGCACATCTTCGGGACGCAGGCCACGGACCTGGTGCACATCGGGCAGGCGATCATGGCGTGCGGCGGGACCATCGACTACCTCGTCGACACGGTCCTGAACTACCCGACGCTGTCCGAGGCGTACAAGGTCGCGGCGCTCGACGCGACGAACAAGATCCGGCAGGTGGCGCGCTTCAGCTCCTGACCGGCGCCCCGACCGCCTCGTCGGACGGGCGATCGGTCACGACGCGCAGGACTGCCCAGACGCACACCGCGATCGCACCCTGGGCGAGGCCTGTAACCAGCACGGGAACCACCGACGGGATGGCTGCACCGCTCGCGGCGCCGAGGAATCCGACGCCGTACACCGCCATCTGAGCTGCCGGGAGGTACAGGAGGTAGAAGAGCGCGGTGCCCGGCCCGGTCAGCTGACCGCCCCCGGTCAGGGCGAGAGCGAGAGCCACGCTCGCCAGGGGAAGGATCCAGGCCCATCGCGTGCTGCGCATCGTCACCCCGTCGATTGTCGTCGTCCGTGCAGCCTAGGGGCGGGCACCGGCGGCCGTCACTTCCCGGCGAGCGGGCTCGCGTCCAGGTCCGCGAGCAGGGCCGCGGCGTCGTCGTAGATCGCGATGGCACCGGCCGTGCGCAGCTCGTCGGCGCCGATGCCACCACTGAGCACCGCGACGCACGGCACGCCGGCCTTCTTCGCGGCCTCGACGTCCCAGACGGTGTCGCCGACGAAGATCGCGCCCGACGGCTCGACGTCGGCCGCCTCCAGCGCGACGTGCACCAGATCCGGCTCCGGCTTCGCCTCCTCGACGTCCTGCGCGCTCGTGACCGCGTGCAGCTCCGGCTCGACGTCCAGGACCTTGCGCAGCCGGTCCAGCTCGTCGGGTGAGGCGGACGTCGCGAGCACGGGTCGCTGACCGCGTTCGGACAGTGTGCGCACCAGCTCGCGCGCGCCGTCGAAGGGCCGCAGGAGGTCGGCGGCCGCGGCGTAGTGCCGGGAGTGGGCGTCGGTCACGTCGTCGCGGACGTGGTCGGCGTCGTCACCTGCGAGGGCGTCGATGAGCTGCGTCGAGCCCATGCCGATGCAGCGGTGCACGCGCCAGCCGTCGACGGCGAGGCCGACGTCCGCGAACGCGCGCACCCAGGCGTCGACGTGCAGGTAGTTGGAGTCGACGAGCGTGCCGTCGACGTCGAGCAGGACGACCGGTTGCGTGGAGGACATCCTCCAGTGTCGACGGGCCGCGGCCCGCCGCGCATCCGCAGCGTCAGCTGGTGCGCAGCGCGGCGTCGACGACCAGCTCGGCGGTCTGCCGCACGGTCGCCGCCACGGCGGGATCGCGGTCCATCCGGACGGCGATCCCCGCGCCGTCGTACAGCAGGTAGAGCTGACGGGCCAGCGCGTCGGGGTCGGGGGCGCCCGCGTCCCGGGCCAGGTCGGTGAGCAGCCCGCGCAGCCAGGCCCGGTACTCGTCGGACACGTGCTCCACGGTCCCGCCGGGCTCGGCCTCGGCGCTCGCCGCCACGAACGCGCACCCGCGGTAGCCGGGCGTCGCGAACAGAGCCGTCTGAGCGTCGAAGACCGCGAGCAGCCGGGCGCGGGGCTCGTCGGCGTGCTCGACGGCGGCGGTGATCCGGGCCCGGTTGGCGTCCTGCCGGCCGCGCAGGTACTCGCCGACCAGGGCGTCCTTGCTGCCGAACGTGTTGTACAGCGACGCCTTGGCGACACCGGCCTTCTCGATGACGCGGTCGATGCCCACCGCGTGCACGCCCTCGGCGTAGAAGAGCTCGGTCGCGGCGGCGAGCAGCCGCTCGCGCGCGGACGTCCGCTCCGGCGTCGGCATCGCTCGCACCTCCTGGTGGATCCCTGCGTCCAGCCTAGACGCGCTCACGGCCGGACCGCCTCGAGCTGCGGGCACGCGGGCACGGGCGCGACGGCCGGTCGTCGGGCGACCCCGGCGAGCGCCGCCAGCGCGAGCAGGACGACGACCGCGCCGTAGTCGCGGACCACGGCGGTCACGTCCCCGACGCGACCCACGAGCGAACCCGCGACGACCGCCGGCACGCCCATGCCGAGGTACGCGACCACGTACACGGCCGACAGCACGCCGGCACGCTCATGCGGCTGCGCGGCGCCACCGACGCTGCGCACCGCACCCTGGAAGCCGGTCCCGAAGCCGATGCCCGCGACGAACGAGCCGGCATAGAACCCGACGAGCGAGCCGAGGTCGACCGCGATCAGGACGCCCGCGACGCCGAGCACCAGCGAGCCGATCCCGACGAGCATGAGGGCCCGCGGGCTCAGATCACGCAGTGCGACGCCGGCGGCGGCCGCGACACCGGCGAGCGTCGTCAGCGCGAGGCCGCCGAGCACGACCCCGTGGCCGCCCAGCGCACGGACGAGCGCGGGCCCGAGCGAGCTGTACAGGCCCGCGAGCGCCCACACGGCGAAGACGACCGGCGCGGCGGTCAGCATCAGCGGGCGCACCGCGCGGGGCAGCCGAATCTCCGGCACCAGGCTGGCACGCGCTCGAGCGGCGGCACCGGGCAGACGCGGCGCGGTCTCCGCGAGCCGGGCGACGGCGACGGCCTGGACCAGCAGCAGCGCGATGATGAGGAGGTAGATCGTGTGGGTGGGTGCGGGTGCGAACTGCACGACGACGCCCGACAGCAACGCGCCGACGGCGGTCCCGGCTCCCGGCGCCGACCCGTTGGCGATCGCCCCCCGCACCCGGTCGACGTCGAGCATCATGGCGCCGACGGCACCGACCGCGGCACCCGTCGCGACGCCCTGCAGCACACGTCCCGTGAGCAGCGCCGAGTAGCCGGGCGCAGTGGTCAGGACGACGAGCGAGACGACCTGCAGCGCGATGCCGCCCAGCAGCACCGGCCGGCGGCCGAGGTGGTCCGACAGGCGTCCGAGGACCAGGAGCGCGACGAGCACGGCGATCGCGTAGACGCCGAACGCGACCGTGGTCCCGAGCGAGCCGAAGCCCCACTCCGCGCCGTAGGTGGCGTAGAGCGGTGTGGGCGCGGCCGACGACGCGAGGAACGTGACGACGAGCGAGACGAGGAGCGCCAGCGTGGTGGTCGGCGAGCGGCGGGTCATGGCGTCCTCCGTGGATTGAGTAGACCGTTCTGTCTAGCGTGACAGTAGACAGATCTGTCCACTGCGTCAAGCGGTCATCTGTCGGCGGCGGCGCCTACGGTGGCGGCATGACGAGCACGACGCCGGCAGCCCGCCCCCTCGACGCGTCCCGGCAGGCGACGGCGACGACGGTCATCGAGGCGCTCGCCGGTCCGGGCGCTCGGCTGCGGGAGGACCAGCTCGCGGCCGTCACGGGGTTGCTCGAGCCAGGCGCGCGCGTCCTGGTGGTGCAGGCGACCGGGTGGGGCAAGTCGGCCGTCTACTGGACGGCGACGGCGATCCGGCGCTCGGAGGGCGCGGGGCCGACGCTCGTCGTCTCACCACTGCTCTCGCTCATGCGGGACCAGGTCGCGGCCGCGGCGCGCGCGGGTCTGAAGGCCGCCACGCTGAACTCGTCGAACGTGGGTGAGTGGGCACAGATCGAGGACGAGCTGCGCGCCGGGACCGTCGACGTCGTGCTCGTCTCACCCGAGCGGCTGGCCAACCCCGGGTTCGGGCGGCGTGTGCTCGACGCGCTGACCGGGCACCTGGGCATGCTGGTGATCGACGAGGCGCACGCGGTCTCGGACTGGGGACACGACTTCCGGCCCGACTACCGCCGCGTCGCCGACACCGTGCGCGCGCTCAACCCGGACACCCCGGTCCTGGCGACGACGGCCACGGCGAACGAACGCGTCACGGACGACGTGGCCGCCCAGCTCGGCGAGCACACCCTGGTCCTGCGCGGACCGTTGGCCCGCAGCAGCCTCGAGCTCGCCGTCATCGACTCGCTCACCCCGTTGCAGCGCTACGCGTGGGTGGCCGAGCAGCTCCCCCACCTGCCCGGTTCCGGCATCGTCTACACGCTGACCGTCGCGGACGCCGAGCGGCTGACCGAAGCCGTGCGCTCGCAGCACGGCGACGCGCTACCCGTCGCCGCGTACACCGGCCAGCTCGACGGCGCCGAACGGGAGCGGCTCGAGGAGGCGTTGCGGCGCAACGAGCTCAAGGCGCTCATCGCCACGTCGGCACTCGGCATGGGCTACGACAAGCCCGACCTGGGCTTCTGCGTCCACGTCGGCGCGCCGCCGTCGCCCGTCTCCTACTACCAGCAGGTGGGCCGTGCGGGCCGTGGGATCGACCACGCCGTCGTCGTGCTGCTCACGTCGTCGGCCGATGCGGGCGTGTGGGACTACTTCGCGACGGCCTCGATCCCCGAGCCGCGCGCGATGCGGCGGCTGCTGGACGTGCTGCCGACGACACCCGTCAGCGTGCCCGCGCTCGAGGCGGAGTCCGGCCTGCGTCGTACTCGGGTGGAGCTGATGCTCAAGCAGCTCGCCGTGGACGGGGTGGTCGAGCGCAGCGAGGGCGGCTGGTCCGCGACGGGCAGGGCATGGGAGTACGACGAGGCGCACTACGCCGGCGTGCTGGCAGTCCGGCGGCGCGAGGCCGACATCATGCGCGACTACGCGAGCGGCCGGCGGTGCCTCATGCAGCTGCTGCAGGAGTCGCTCGACGACCCGAGCGCCCAGCCGTGCGGGCGGTGCAGCGTCTGCACTCAGGCGCTGCCCGACGGGTTGCCCGAGCAGCCGTCGATCGAGACCACCCGAGCGGTGGCCGGTCTGCTGCGCACGCAGGCGCACCCGGTAGAGCCGCGGAAGATGTGGCCCGGCGGCGCCTTCGGGAAGGCCGGGCGGATCGCGCCCGGCGAGCTCGCGGCACCCGGGCGCGCGCTGATCCACGCCGACGCCCCCGAGTGGCGCGAGCTCGTCGCCACGCTCTTCGAGCGGGATTCGCCACCGCCCGACGAGCTCGTCGACGCCCTCGTCGGGCTGCTGCGCGGGTGGGGTCGCGAGTGGGGCGAGCGGCCCGCGGTCGTCGTCGGCCTGCCCGCCGCGGGGTTCCCGCTGCTGACCGGGGCGCTCGCCGCGCGGATCGCTGAGATCGGCCGGATGACCGTCGCTGAGCTCGTGACCGATGACGACGCGGTACAGGGCGCCCGCTCGGCCCGCGACCTCACGTCGGCGACCGAGGCCGCTGCCTGGCGGGACGCCGTGAGCGTGCCCGACCCCGACGCGGTGCGCGGGCGGGCCGTCCTGCTCGTCGTGGACGCCACCGCGTCGCTGTGGCCCGTGACCGTCGCGGCCTCGACCTTGCGCCGGGCGGGCGCGACCGCCGTGCTGCCGCTGGTCGTGCACCGACGCGTCTGAGAGCGCGAGTACGGTGACGGCATGCCGAGCGACTGGATCGAGCACCTCCGCCCCGGCGACCGCGAGCGCCTCGGCTGGATCCGGCCGAGCGGCGACGGGTTCGTCGCGCTCGACCTCATGGGTCGGGAGATCACCGGCGTCGTGGACTGGTTGGAGGCCGAGGAGGCGCTCGAGGGCCGCGGGCTCGGCTGGTTGGCGGACCTGTGGCAGCTCGACCGCCCGGACGGCTCGCGGGAGCGCGTCCGCCTCGTCGAGGTGACGCCCCAGCGTGTCGTCGTAAAGGTCGACGACTTCGGTGACGTCGGGGCGGTGACGGCCACCTACGTCCTGCCCTTCCCGGCTCCGAGCTCGCTGCAGCCGTTCGACGGCGACGCCGGGGTGCTCCCAGGCTCCTAGAACAGGTGCCGGAGCGTGCGGCCGGGGTCGTCGAGGAAGCCGCGCCACCTCCGCACCAGGTCCAGGTCCTCCCACGCGCACTCGCGCATGCCCCACTCCCCGATCTCCCAGATCGCCGCACCCGGGATGGCGGCGAGGACGGGCGAGTGCGTGGAGAGCAGTACCTGCGAGCCGCCGCGCGCCAGGTCGCTCAGCTGCGCGACGAGCCCCAGGGAGTTGTCGAAGGAGAGCGCGGACTCGGGCTCGTCGAGCACGTAGAGGCCTGGCTTGAACATCCGGCTCCGGACGAGGGACAGGAACGACTCGCCGTGCGACATCTCGTGGAAGCGCGGCTCGGGCCGACCGCCCGGGTTCTCCTCGAGGTACGTGTAGAACGAGTGCATCGTCTCGGCGCGCAGGAAGAACCCGATACGGCTCGCACCGATCCCGCGCACCAGACGGAGGTGCTCCGCGAGGTCCGACTCCGTCCGGCGCGTGACGTTGCGGGCGCCCGTCGATCCGCCCTCCGCGCCCAGGCCGAACGCCACGGCGATCGCCTCGACGAGCGTCGACTTCCCGGCGCCGTTGTCGCCCACCAGCACGGTGATCGGAGCCAGGTCCCAACCGCCCGCCAGCACCTGCGCGACGGCGGGGATGTCGGCGAACCACGCGCGCCCCGCCAGTGGCTCACCGCACTCGACGCGTCGGATGTGCTGCGAGGTCGACGACATGCGAGCGGTCTACCGTGCGGGCGCGCCCGGTGTCCAGGTCGTCGCCGCGTTGCGACGAACCCTGCTCACCCCCATAGTCGAAGCCATGCCCGTCGCCGAGGTCACGTCCCCCGACGAGCTGCGCGCGCTGCACGCCGCCGTGCTCGCGCCGTCGTTCCCGCCCGACGAGCTCGAGGACGTCGTGGCGATGTGCGCGGACCTCGTCGCGGGGCGGGCGGTCGCTCTGGTGTCGTCGTCGGACGCCGGGGTGCCGGTCGCGGTGGCGGTCGGGACGCGGTCCGCGGACGTCGTCCTCCTCTCGTACCTGGCGGTCGCGCCGGGCACGCGCGGCGGCGGGGTGGGCGGCGAGCTGTACGACGAGGCGCTGCGCCGGTGGCGCGAGGCGTTCGACCCGCTGGTCGTGCTCGCGGAGATCGAGGACCCGGACGCGCCCGCGTCGTCGGCCGATCACGGCGACCCGGCCGCCCGCGCGCGCTTCTACCTGCGCCGCGGCGCCCGCGTGCTGCCCGTCCCCTACGTCCAGCCGGCGCTGGCCCCCGGGCTCTCGCGCGTACCCGGCATGCAGCTGCTGGCGCTGTCGGTCCGCGCGTCGGTGGTCGCCGACGACGACGCGTGGCACCTGCCCACCGAGCCACTGCGCGACTTCCTCGCCGCCTACTACGAGCGCGCCGAGGGCGAGCCGCCCACGGACCCGCAGGTCGCGGCCGTCCTGGCGCCTCTGCGGGCGACCGACGTGCTCGTCGTCCCGGCCTGACGGCACAGCCCCAGGTCCGCCAGCACCGCGGGCCTCAGTGCCGGATCTCGAACCCGTCACCGCCCTCCGACCCGTCGCCGAGCGGCCCGCTGACCTCGAGGCCCTCGACGCTCGCGCCGTCAGGCCCTCGACTCAACCAGGCGACCATCGCCTCGACGGCTTCGTCGTCGCCATGGACGAGGGCCTCGACACTCCCGTCGTCGGCGTTCCGCACCCAGCCGCGAAGACCACGGGTCTGCGCCTCACGCCGCGTCGCCCACCGGAACCCGACGCCCTGCACGCGCCCGCGCACCACCACCCGCCTGGTCACCATCGGCCCAGTCTGCAGTGGGCAACCACCGGCCCGCGCGGCAAACCCGTGGCCCGGCGCCGCGGGGCGAGCCTATGGTGCGCCGATGTCCACCTACGTGCGGCCCGAGATCGACCTCGGGCCGCAACTGCGCGACGACGGCCTCCCGTACGGCAGTGGCTGGCCGGACCCGACCCCGGAGGAGACCTACTCGCGCGTCTCCCACCCCGAGCGCTTCGCGCCCCTGCACGTCGTCGCGGACGTCCTGGTCGACCACCTCGTCGCGACGTACGGCGTCTGGGTCGACGACGACCCGCCGCTCGACGCATTCCCCGGAGACCCGTTCGAGGTGGTGCGCGCCGTCGGCCTGGTTCCCGCGACATCCGACGCCCCACCCCTGACGATCGCGTGGACACCGTTCCCCGGCATCCGCCTGCACGCGGGCGCGGCGGCGGACGTCGCCCTGCCCGTGTGCGGGTGCGACGCGTGCGACGACGACGTCGAGTCCCTGCTGGACGAGCTCGAGGGCACCGTGCTCGCTCTCGTGTCCGGCGGCCTGTCGGAGTCTGTCCGAGACCGGCAGCTGACGACGAGCATCGCGTCGCGCCGCGACCGGCGCAACGCCGGCCCTCGCGCAGGACCCGGTTTCACGAGCCAGGCACACATCTCCGCCGCCGAGGCGGCGCGCCTCCGTGCCGCGCTGGCCGTCGCGCCGGACGGCTGGGCCTCGTGGCCGGTGCGCTCCTGACGCGGACGACGGCCGACCGCGGCTGCGCGTGACGGCGGGCTCGTGAGCGACGTCGGGAGCAGCCTCACGAGTCCGGTACGCTTGACCCGCTTCCGACCGTGCGGCCGATCCTCGTGACGCCGCCCGGGACGAGCGAGGAGGATTCGCCTAGTGGCCTATGGCGCACGCTTGGAAAGCGTGTTGGGTGAAAGCCCTCGGGGGTTCGAATCCCCCATCCTCCGCGCACCGAAGGGCCCGTGAACCGCAGCAATGCGAGTCACGGGCCCTTCGTCACGAACAGCAGCTCGGTTTTCGGGCGCCCGGCCCTCGCGTCACCAACCCCGCGTGCCCGCGCCGCCCTTGAAAGGCCCGACGACAGACGACGTGATCCAGCCGCCGTAGAAGCCGCCCTCCTGCGGGACCACCAGCTCGCCACCGACGGTGCAGCGGTCCATCGCGCCCGGCATGACCGCGATCGCATCCGCGAGGACCTCGTAGCCGGCGCTCGGGTGCGGATAGGTCCAGGCCGCGCGCAGCGCCACCTCGTCGGGCGTGACGACGTCGAAGTACGCCGCCTGCCCCTTCCACTCGCACCACGACGAGCCCGCGGCCGGTCGCAGGACGTCGGGCGCGAACGCGGCACGCGGCAGGTAGAACGTGGGCGGATGGCTCGTCTCGAGGGCGCGCCACGACACCGTGGTCCGCGCGACCATCACGCCACCGAACTCGATCAGGAGCAGGTCGTGGCAGGGTTCGACGCGAGGCGGGCGGGGGTAGTCCCAGACTGACTCCTGACCCGCGCCGGGCACGACGGGCACGATCACGGACACACCTTGACGCTACGCCCGTGCCGCGGGGCCCGCCTGCCCACCAATTGCTGTGTCGCCCGGCGGCACCGACGTGACGCCGGGCGCTAGTCGTGCGTGCAGGTGGGTGTCGTGCCGACCGTCGGTCTGCAGGTAGTGGGCGCGGCGTACGCCCTCGAGCTCGAAGCCCAGCACGCCCGCCACACGGCACGACGGCTCGTTCAGGGTGGAGTGCTCGAGCTCCACCCGCAGGAGGCCGACGTCGTCGAACGCCCACCGGACCGCACCTGCGACCGACCGGGCAGCGACACCGCGTCGCCGCGCCTGCGGCAGCACCCAATAGCCGACTTCCATGACGCCCTCATGCAGGTTGAAGTGGTGCAGCGCCACGCGCCCGACGATCGTCGGACCGTCGGTCACCGCCCAGTCGGCCGACTGCTCGCCGGCCCACAGCTCGTGGCGTTCGTCGACCCAGGTGACCGCGTCGTCGCGGTCCGTCATGGTCCGGGCGTGCCAGTACCGGATGGCGGGATCGGTGTAGGCCGTGACCAGGGTGTCCGCGTCGTGGTGCGTCCAGGGACGCAGCGTGAGTCCGTCGGCGTCGAGCGTCGGCTGGTCCGACGACGCGAGGCTCCCTACGGGGACCAGGGCACTCGTCAGGAGTGGCATGGCCTCATCCTGCACGAGCTCCACCGGCGGGTGTCTCAGTGGACCCCGTCGTGGCCGGGGTGCGCGGGCGGCCAGGAGCGCAGCACCCGGGACGCCCCCTCCCTGTCCTGCACGCCGAGCTTGGCGTAGGAGTGGCGGAGGTGGTTCTCGACCGTCCGCACGGACAGGTGCAGGCGGTCAGCCACCATCGCGTTCGTCGCCCCCGCCGAGGCCATCTCCGCGATCTGCCGCTCGCGGGCGGTCAGGGAGCCCACCGGACCCACGGACTCGAGGAGGACGTCGATCTGCGACCCCGCGCGACGGAACGCGGGTCGGAGCGCCTCGACCACCTCGAGCGCCTCGGTGTGCCGCCCGAGGTCCCGCAGCAGGTGCAGCGCACGCCGTGCGGCGATGAGTGCAAGCAAGGGATGGTCGCCGTCCAGGAGGTCGTGCGCCGCGTCCTTCGCCGAGTCGGGGTCCGCTCCGGACAGGACGTCGACGACGCGCGTGTACGTCTGGAGCGGTCCGGCGTCCGTGCTGCCGAGCCGTTCGGCGAACCACGCCGCCCGTGCGGGGTCGGGGTGCGCGATGGCCGCGAGGGGGGCGGCGATCACAGCAGCCGTCACCCAGCCGACGTCGAGGTGGTGCTCGACGTGCTCCCACACCCGTCGCCCGGCCTCGGGGCCGTCTCCCTCGAGCAGGCACGCCCACGCGGTCGTCATCCCGGGGAGGGGACCGCTCAAGCTGACCGAGCGCGCCTGGGCGGCGAGGCTCGCGGCACGCACGGTCCGTCGTTCGAGAAACGACAGGTGGCCCGCGATCGAGAGATTACCCGCGGCGAACGGCCAGACCGTGGCCGGCAGGTCCCCGGTCAGGACCGCACCGAGGTGGTCGCGCAGGTCGTGGAAGCGTGCCAGCGCCCCGAGCTGCAGCGCGAGCGCGTACCCGTGCGCGTGAATGCCCTCGGCGTCAAAGTCCGCGCGGGCGCTCGCGTAGGCGCGTACAGACGAGCGCAGTCCGTCGGCGGCCCGACCGGTCAGGGCGAGGGCGAGCCCGCGGACCACCCCGACGCGGGTCTCCAAGCCCCGGCTGCCGGCATCGATCGCGTCGAGCGTCCGCAGCGCGAGGTCGGGTCGGCCACCGACGAGGTGGATCTCAGCGGCCGTGACGTGGGCGACCTCGCGGACGACCGGGTCCGCCACCTGCAGCAGCGGCTCGACCCGGCCCAGACCGGGGTTCCGCACGGTGCCGGTGACCAGGTGGAGCTCCGCGAGCGTCAGCAGATGACGTTCGCTCTCTTCCGCTGCGGACAGCCCTTCCGTCAGGAGCACCGAGGCACGCACGGGATCGTGGCGCGAGATCGCTGCGGTCGCCAGGGCCGTCCTCAGGCCCACCTGCTCACGGTCGACCACGTCGGAGAGCTCCGAGCCGACCGCCGCCGCCACGTCGGCGTCACCGCCCCGGGCGAGCGCTGCACGCAGGAACGCGGTGCCGGTGGCAGCACCGGGCGCCTCGACCCAGGCGTCGCGGGCGTTCGCGAGCCGTGCCGACTGCTGCGCCTCCTGGGCGCGGCCGTACACCGCCGCGTCGATCCGGCCGAGGCCGGGGAGAACCGCTGCACCGTCGTCGGAGCCCGCGGCGAGCCCGACGCCCTGCGTGGACAGCAACGGGCTCGCCAGGTGCCTCAGGTGCTCGGCAACCAGCGGCGGGTACACGACGACGAGGGTCGCGGTCGGGGTCGACACCGAGTGAACCAGGGAGGCGGCCACGAGCTCGCGCAGGGCGGAGTCCCCGACGAGGTCGGTCGCCTGCACGAGTTGGACGGGCTCCACCGCCGCCAGGACGGACAGCGCGTCGCGGACCGGAGCAGCGAGGCCGACGAGCAGGTGCTCGGCCGGCAGGTGGAGCGCGTCGTGCCACTGGTCCGCGGGGGCGCCGTCGCGCAGGGCCTCGGCCAGCGCGACCACGAGGGCCGGCGAACCCCCGGACCGGGCCGCCAGCCGCGCGACCGCGACCGGGTCGACCGCATCGCCCACGACATCGTGGACCAGCACGGTGATGTCGTCGTACGGCAGCGGTGGGACCTGCAGCCGCAGCCCGTCCGTCAGCAGCGCGTGGACGGCCTCCCCGTGCCCCGGGCTCGAGGCGGCGACGACCACGGCATTCGACGTCGACGCCGCTTCGCGGATCACCGCCGCCGACACCTCGTCGAGGTCGTCGAGGTCGTCGACGACGACCACCGCGCGGCCTCGCGTCATCTCGGTGAGCGCGGCCACGAGGCCCGCGACCGCCGACGCGTGGGTGCCGCGCGGGGCCACGCCGGCCAACGAGAGCGCCTCCGCCGGCCGCCGGCGAAGGCCCCGGCGGCCCGCGACCCGGACCACCGACCAGCCCTCGTCGTCCAGCACGTCCGCGGCGCGGTCGAGCAGGACGGTGCGCCCGAACCCCGGCAGCCCGACGAGCCACACGTCACGGCCGGACCGCGCGTGCGCGACGAGTCGACGTAGGACCGGGTCGTGCCCGGAGAACGTCCGCGCCACGTTCCGAACCTAGTGCGCCGCACCACTCACGACACCCCGAACCAGCACTCAGCTCGCCCGCGGGCACCACGGCAAGGCCCATGGCTCGGCTGTGGGCCGTCCGGCCGAGGGCAACGTTGCTCTCGTCGCCGGACCGACCGATCCGGGCCAGGAGCAGGAGAGACGTGCCGGACGGCACGGGGAGAATGACATGAACGCCACTACAAGCAAGGCCACCACCGAAGCGTCGACCACCTCCGCGAGCCGCCGCCGTCGCTCTGCCGCCCTCGCGGCTGCGCTCGCGGTCGCCGCCGGCGGAGCCGTTGTCGCAGCCGGGCCCGCGACGGCAGCGTCCGAGGACGCGCCGTCGTTCAAGGCGTACGACGAGAAGGACTCGCCCAACCCGCTCGACGTCGTCGGCGGTCTGGGCTTCTACCCCGGAGCCGACCTCGGCTGGATCGTCGGCAGCACCGATGAGCGGGTCACCATCCCCGACGTCGAGGACCTCGGCTACACCGTCTCGGCCGGCGACACCTACACCGCCGCGGACGGCGACACCTACGCGCCGTCGTTCCAGCTCGTCACTACGAGCGAGCAGAACCCCTACGCCCGCCTCGTGTGGGAGCCGTACATGCAGAAGGGCAACCTCAACGACTCCACCGGCACGTACACGAACCTGCAGGACGGCGTCTGGTGGACGAACAAGATCGCCAGCGGGCCTGGTTCGCAGAGCGACCCGCAGCCTCTCGAGTTCTTCCGGAACGGCGGCGGAGCGGGGTGGTCCGACGCGGTCGTCTTCGCGATCGACGTCCACCAGGGCAAGACGAGCCCCTCGACGCACGTCGTCAAGGACGTCATGTTCAACGGCCACCAGGTCCCGCTGGGCACGACCGACCCCACGCCCTTCGACGAGGCTGACATCGCCGCCGCGACCGCCCCGCTGAACACGCAGCTGTCGGCCGCTCGGAGCACCAGCGCCAAGCTGACCGCCCAGGTGGCCGACCTGAACGACGAGGTCGCGGCGCTGCGTGCGTACCGGGCGTCGCACGCCCACTCGAACGCCGCCTATGACGCCAAGGCCGACGCCCTCCTCGCCTCGAGGGCCAAGAGCCCGTTCTCGGTCAGCGGGACCATGAAGGTCGGCAAGAAGCTCACCGCTTCCGGCACCAAGGTCTCGGGCGTGCACTACTCCTACCGCTGGTACGTCGGCGGCAAGGCGGTCTCCAAGGCCACCGGCTCGACCTTCAAGCTCCCCGAGAGCGCCGCAGGCCACACGGTCCTCGTCAAGGTGACCCGCACCTACAAGGACTCGTCCAACCACACGACGTCGGTCACGACGACCGAGCGTGCACTGAGCAAGGCGACGGTCTCGCGCTGACGCGCCGAGCCATCACGTGGCCGCTCGGGAGACATCTCCCGGGCGGCCACGGCCGTGCCCCGCCATGGCGGGGCCACTACGCCGACGCCGACGCGCGGCGGGTAGTACGTCCGCCCAACTCGATCGTGACCGTCGATCTGCGCATCGCCCGTCCGTCACCCCTGGTGACAGATCGACCAGACGAGAGGATCGACCATGCAGCGCTACGCCGTGATGTTCCCCGCCGACGACGAGGAGGAGTGGGCTGCGTGTACCGAGGCGGAGCACCAGGCGACGTTCGACACCGACGCCGAGTTCGCACGGCTGCTGGCGGCATCCGGCGGCGCGGTCGTCGGGGGCGCGGCACTGACCCACAGCAGCCGGGCGCGGACGCTGCGGCGGCGGCAGGGAGCGCCACCGCTCGTCGTGGAGGGGCCCTTCGCCGAGACGACCGAGCAGCTGTCGGGCTTCTTCCTGGTCACGTGCGCGGACGCCGACGCGCTCGTCGACGCCGCACAGGTGCTGCTCCGCGCACACCCCGTGGTCGAGATCCGGCCCGTCGAGGACTACTGAGCCGGCGCGACCGGAGAGGTATGGAGAATGAGCGCCGCCGCGAGCAGGTCGTGCGCCTCGTTGTCCGTCAGCCCGTGCGCGCGTTGCGTCAGGCGCGGCACGCGGCCATCTTGCCCCTTCGACCTGCGGATTCGAGGACGCGCAGCGGGTCGCGGCGCTAGGGTCGAACTGCCAACCGCGTCGTGCGGCGGGCGTCGGCTGGTCGTACCCGTGGAGGAGCGCATGTCGTCGGAACCCGCAGCACCGAAGGCGCAGCTGAACGTCCGCGGCGCGATCGTCATCGGCGTCGGCGCGATGGTCGGCGCCGGCATCTTCGCGCTGCTGGGCGAGGCCGGCGCGGTCGCCGGGTCCGCCACGTGGGTGTCGTTCCTGCTGGCCGGCACCATGACCGCGGCGCTCGGGTACGCGCTGGTGAAGTTCGCCATGAGGTGGCCGTCGTCCGGCGGCATCATCGTCTACCTCCAGCACGGCTACCGGAGCCAGCGGTTGATCGGCACCGCGGCATGGCTGGGGTACCTGACGACGATCGTCGTGGTGTGCGCCATGGTCGCGTCGTCGTTCGGGGACTACCTGGCGGCCGTCATCGCCGACGGCCCGTCCGGGGGGTGGCTCTCGAAGGTGTGCGCCGCGGCGCTCGTCGTCGGCGCCGCGTACGTGACGCTCGCGGGACCGCGTCTGGTGGACCGGTTCCAGACGATCATCGTCGGCCTGCTGCTCGTCGTGTTCGCCGTGTTCGTCGTCGGGACGTTCACGCAGGTCGACCTGTCCCGGCTCGCCCCCAGCACGTACCCGGGCCTCGGCCAGATCATCGCGAGCATCGCCCTCACGTTCTTCGCGTTCCTCGGCTTCGCGGTCATCACGTTCGCGGGCGGTGACCTTCCCCGTCCCAAGCGCGACCTCCCGATCGCGATGTACGCCTCGCTGGCCATCACGACGATCCTGTACGTGCTGGTGTCGCTCGGGGTGTTCGGGACCCTCCCGGTCGACGACGTCGTCGAGGCCGGGCCACGCGCGTTGGCCGTGGCCGCACAACCGGCACTCGGCCAGGCGGGCTACGTCATGATGACGGTGGCCGCGCTGCTCGCGACCTCGTCGAGCGTCACCTCCACGCTGTACGGCGCCCGCGGGCTCACCGAGGCGCTCGCGACGTCGCGGATGTTCCCGCCGGCCTTCGGCCCGGGCACCCGGTTGGGCAAGCACGGCGGGCTCGTGATCACGGCCGCGATCGTCATCCTGTTCGTCACCGTGCTCGACGTGAGCGCGCTCGCCTCGATCGGAAGCGGCGTCTCGCTCGCGGTGTTCCTGCTGGTCGCGGTGGCGGCGCTCCGGCTGCGGACGGAGCTGAACGCGTCGCCCCTGCTGACCGGGTTGTCCGTCGCGATCGCCGGCGTCGTGCTGGTCGGGTTCGTCGTCAACCTGTTCACCGACGACCGCCGCTCGTTCTGGTTCATGATCGCGCTCGTCGTGGTCGCGCTGGTCATCAACGAGGTGTGGACGCGCCGACGAGGCACCGGCGCGCCCGCGACCACCGCCTGAGCGACGTCAGCCCGACTGCTGGACACGCTCCAGCGCGACCGACGCCGACGGCGGCGCCGGCGAGACGCCCGGGCGACCGTCGTCGAGCGTGACCTGGACGGAACGGACCACGGCCTCGCGCGGCCACCACGCCGCCCACACACCCCCGTGGACGCTGGCCGTCACCGTCGTACCGTCGACGAGCACGACGCGCACGGCCCTGACGTCCGCACCGACCCGCCCGGCGGCGTACCCCCACGGGGCGGCCGACCCGATCCCGTCGACCGACGACGTCGCGTACGTCACCGTGTTCGGCGCCGGCGCGCCTCCGTCGCCGGGCATCATCAGGCTCGTCGTCTCGCCGGCGTCGCCGTGGTCCATCAAGGTGACGCTCGAGCCGTCCGCCCCCGCGACCATCGCCACGCTGACGTCCGGACCGATCAGGCAGGACAGCAGCCCCCGGTTCGCCTCGAGCACGGTGAACGACGTGGATCCCCGACGATCGGTGACCGCGGGGCGCGCACCGACCAGGAACGTCGGGTCCTTGAGGGTCACGACCTTGACGCCCAGCTCGAGGCAGGCGTCGCCCGCCGCGGCGAGGTCGGCCGCCGTGGCGCGGGCCGGCACGGCCGTCCAGCCGGCGAACGCCGACTGGTCGGTCGGGTTCGGCAGCAGGACGACGACGGCGGCTGCGGCAGCCGCGGCCGCGCCGAGCAGCCCCAGCCTCGCCGCCCCCCTGCGGCGGCGAGGCGCGGGCGTGACGTCGTCGAGACCAGCCGTGACCAGCGCGAACGCGCGGTCCAGCCCGTCCGGGTCGACGGGCGTGACGGGGCGGAGGTCGGTGAGGTTCATGCTCGTCCTTCCGAGACGACGGTCAGGTGGCGGGGTTCGCTCGGTTCGTCGTCGGCCGTGACTGCCTGGCCGAGACGACGGCGGGCACGGTGCAGCCGCACCTTGAACGCGGTGACGGAGCAGCGGCAGACCTCGGCGGCCTGCGCCGGGGACAGGCCGTCCCACGCGACGAGCAGGAGCGCCTCCCGCTCGGTGGCGGTGAGCGCCGCGAGCGCGCGCAGCAGCGCGTCACGCTCGGTGACGTCCGACTCCGGCGACACGGCCGGCACGACCACCTGCAACCGGGCGAACTCGTCCGAGACGATCCGCGCCCGGTGTTGGGAACGGTGATGGTTGGAGACGGTGTTGCGGGCGACGACGAGCAGCCACGGCAGCGGCTCGCCCGGGACGTCGACCAGCCGCCGCCACGCGACCAGGAAGGTCTCCGCCACGATCTCCGGCGCGGTGTCCCGGTCGACGTGGCGCAGCGCGTACGCCTGGACCCGCGGGGCGTACCGCTCCCAGAGGTCGGCGAACCGCTGCGCGTCGCTCGTCGTCGAAGTGCTCACACCCAGAAGTGTCCGCGCAGGCGGGTGGGTTACGTCCCGGATCTCGGATATCCGTCGGATCGCCCGCACGGGCCGACGATGAGCCCCGCCACGGCGGCATCCGGCCCGGATGCCGCCGTGGCTGCTGGACGACTACTCCCAGGTGGGCAGCGTCGCGTAGCGGGCGCCGAAGCCACCGGACGGCAGGATCTGGTCGATCGCCTCGAGGTCGGTGGGCGTCAGCGCCAGGTCCGCGGCTGCGACGTTCTCCGCGACGCGGTCGGCCGAGCGGGTGCCGGGGATCGGGACGACGCGCTCGCCCTGGGCCAGCAGCCACGCGAGGGCCAGCTGCGAGACGGTGGCGTCCTTCGACGCGGCGAGCTCGGTGAGACGGTGGACCGCGTCCACGTTCTTCTCGAAGTTGCCCGGCTGCCACCGCGGGTCGGTGTTGCGCATGTCGGTCTCGTCGTACTCCCCCGCCGACTTGGCCGTCCCGGTCAGGAAGCCGCGGCCCAGCGGGGAGTAGGCGACGAAGCCGATGCCCAGCTCGTCGAGGGTCGGGAAGATCTGCTCGACGTCGCGCTCGAACAGCGAGTACTCCGTCTGCAGGACGGTGACGGGCTGCACGGCGTGCGCCCGGCGGATGGTCTGCGGACCCGCCTCGGACAGGCCCAGGTGCTTGACCTTCCCGGCGTCGATGAGCTCCTTGACCGTCCCCGCGACGTCCTCGATCGGGACGGCCGGGTCCACGCGGTGCTGGTAGAGCACGTCGATGTGATCGACCCCCAGGTAGGTCAGCGACGCGTCGACGACCTCGCGGATGTGGTCCGGGCGCGAGTCGGTGGCGTAGTCGTGGGTGAAGCCGAACTTCGTCGCCAGGACGATCTCGTCGCGGAAGCCCGCGACCGCCCGGCCGACGAGCTTCTCGTTCTCACCCCACCCGTAGAGCTCGGCGGTGTCGAAGAGCGTGACGCCCAGGTCGTGCGCGCGCTGGATCGTCGCGATCCCGTCCTGACCCTGAGACGGGCCGTACGCGAGGTGGAAGCCCATCGCGCCGTAGCCGATGGCGGAGACGTCGAGTCCTTGGCCGAGTGTGCGGTGCTGCATGTCGTGCTCCTTCGTCGTGGTCCAACATCAGGCACGTTACGCCTCTCGTGGCAGCTACTGCCACTCGCGGCAGGTTATGCTCGTCACGTGAGCCCCGACACCCGCATGGACCTGCGCGCGACCGCCCGCGACCACGTCCGCGCGCAGGTCGCCGACCGCGCGCTCGACCTGTTCGCCGAGCACGGGTTCGACGCGACCCCCGTCGACGAGATCTGCGCGTCCGTCGGCATCTCGCCGCGCACGTTCTTCCGCTACTTCCCCAGCAAGGAGGACGCGGTCGTCGGCGACCCCATGCCCCTGGGCCGCGACATCGCCGCGGCGCTCGCGGCGCGGCCGTCCGACGAGGATCCGTGGACGTCCATGCGCGCCGGCCTGCAGCTGCTCGTCGACGCCCTCCCGCCCGAGCGCGGCCTGGTCCTCATGCGCGTCATCATGAGCGCGCCGTCGCTGCGCGCACGCCACCTGGAGAAGCACCTGGCCTGGGGCGCGCTGTTCGAGCCGATCATCCGCGAGCGCCTCGTCGGCGCCGACGCGACCCGGCGGCTGCGTGCCAGCGTCGTCGTGCACGGCTCGCTCGCGGCGCTCGACGCCGCCTTCGACGAGTGGGTCGGCCAGGACGGCGCGTCGACCTTCGAGACCGTGCTCGACGAGTCGTTCGCCGCCCTGCGGGGCTAGCGCTCAGGTGCCGGTGCCGCGACGGAGCGCTGCGATCACCTCGTCGTCAAGGCCCGCCCGCGGCAGCACGCGCACGCCTGCGCTGGTGCGCATCGGCACGACGACGACGTGCCGCCGCACCTGCACCGGCCCGAGCTGCGACCACGGAGAGAGCGCGCGCAGGTTCGCGGACTCGGTCAGCAGGCCGTCGGCGCCGACCACGACCAGGATCCAGGTTCCGGTGGGGGCGTGCCGGGCGGCAGAGCGGCGGATGACGAGCGCGAGCAGAACCGCGGTGACCAGCGAGATGACGCCTCCCTGCACCGGTCCGGCGATCACCCCGGCGGCCACCATGACGAGCGCGAGGAACACCAGGCTGCCCGCGCCGGCACGCGATGCCAGGGACGCCCGCAGCACGGCGCGGGTGGCGGCCCACGCGTAGGTCCGGTCGACGACGACCCACCGCACGAGCGCGTCGGGGTCGACCGGCTCGCCTGCGGCGACGGCCGGCACGGGTGCCGGCGCGGACGACGGGTGGCGCGCGAGGTCCAGGAGCCGCGCGCGATCCTCGTCGGGGAGCAGCTCGCGGGGGACCAGCAGCGCACGCATCCGGCGCCGCTTCACCTTGACCATGTCGCGGCGCGTGACCGTGGCCGTCACCGAGTCGTACGGGACGTCGACGGCTGCGGTCGCGTCACGGAGCAGCAAGGCGTGGGGCGCCAGTGCGGTGCCGAGCGTCGATCCGACCGGGAGCGCCCTGGCCGTCGCTCGCCGGCAGGACACGTAGGCCATGGCCTGGATCACGAGGAGCATCGCGATCATCAGGAGCGCGAACAGCACGTCGGAGCTGAGGACGGCCAGGACCACGGTCGGGATGCACACGAGGAACAGGACGACCATGAACGGTCGGCGCACCTGGTCGACGAGGTTCGCGAGCCCGACGCGGTGCGCGTACCGCTCGTCGACCGTCATCGTGCGCCACTGCTGTTCCACGGTGCGTGAGCGTACTGCCCGCGGCGGTCAGCGGGTGCGGCTGACGAACCCCGTCTCGTACGCGACGACGACGGCCTGCACCCGGTCCCGCACGCCCAGCTTGGCCAGGATGCGTGCCACGTGGGTCTTGACCGTGGTCTCCGCGACGACCATCTCGTGGGCGATCTCCGCGTTCGACAGGCCCCGCGCGACGAGACGCAGGACGTCGCGCTCGCGCTCGGTCAGCGCCTCGAGCGCGGGCGGGACGGCCGACGAGGCCGGCTCGGCGAACCGCTCCACCAGGCGAGCCGTGATGGACGGCTCGATGAGCGAGTCGCCGGTGGCCGCGGCACGGACCGCCGCGACCAGGCGGGAGGCGGGTGCGTCCTTGAGCAGGAACCCCGCCGCCCCCACGCGCAGCGCCCGGTAGACGTACTCGTTCTGGTCGAACGTGGTCAGCACGACGACCGTCGGCGGGTCGGGCGCCCGCAGGACCTGCTCGGTGGCGCCGAGCCCGTCGAGCTCCGGCATCCGGATGTCCATGAGCACGACGGCGGGCTTGTGCAGCGCCGCGAGCCGCACGGCCTCGACGCCGTCGGCGGCCTCGGCGACCACCTCGATGTCCCCCTCGGACTCGAGGATCACCCGGAAACCGGTCCGCACCAGCGCCTGGTCGTCGGCGACGAGCACCCTGATCACGTCCCCCATCGTGGCAGTTCGTCCCTCCCGACGGGGTCGTCCTGGAGGATGACGCGCCGACCGCGAGGAGGACGCGGGCGCGCCAGGATCGTCCGTCGCGACGACGCGGGCGACGACCGGCGGGCGCGAGCGTGGAGCCATCAACCAGAGCCCGGTCCCGGGCCCGACCGAAGGGCACCACCATGAACACGTCCCTCAAGGGAGTCCGACCGCTCGACTACGTGCTGACGGCCGTGCTCGTCGCGCTCGCCGTCGTGCTCGGCGTGGCCAACGCCACGGCCGGCGACGATCCCGGTACCGCGCACGCCATGGACTCCCGCTCGTGGCTGATCCTGCCCGTGCTGGTGCTCGCCGCCGTGCCGATCCTGTGGCGCCGTCGCGCCGTCCTCCCGGCGCTGGCGGTCTCGATCCTCGTCTTCGCCGCGAGCCTGCCGATGTTCGGCTGGATCACGCGCTGCGGCCTCGGCCTTCCGCTCGCGATCGCGTACGCGTATGCGGTGGCGCGGTTCGCCGGGGCCGCCTCGCGCCAGGTGATCGGCGTGGTCGGCGTCGTCGTGCTGGAGCTCGTGGTGCTCGTCGAGGACGCGTCGACCGGGGGGCTGGGCGCACTCGGCATCGGCCTGCCGCTCGCCGCGCTCGCGTACGGCGCAGGCCTCGTCGTCAACGCTCTTGCCGACCGTAGGGCCGCCGGCTCTACGCTGGCGCCTGAGCGCGTCAGCGCCTGAACGTCCTGCCCACGAGCGAGGTGGCGACGATGAACAGGGTCCTGCGCGGTGTGCGCCCGGTGGACTGGGTGCTCGCCGGTTCCCTGGTCGCGCTGGGTGCGGTGCTCATGGTCGTCGACCTGCTGACGCCGTTCACCGAGACGGACCGCGAGCTGGTTCGCGGCGACATCACGCACGCGATCGACCCGCACTCCTGGTGGATGCTGCCGCTGTGGCTCGTCGCGTGCGCGTCGCCGCTGTGGTGGCGCCGGTCGGTGCTCGCCGTCGGCGGCATCGCGCTCGGTGTCGTCGTGCTGCACGACCTGCTCTTCGGCTGGCAGGGGCGGTGCGGGTCCGGCCTGCCGCTCGCGTTCGTGATCGCGTTCCTGGGCGGCATCGCCTACGAGCGGGCGCGGGCGTGGGCGTCGCTCGGGATCGCGCTGGCGATCGCGGTGGCCGTCCTGGTCCGCGACTCGACGGCGGGCCTGGGCGCGCTGACGCTCGCGCTGCCGATCACGCTCGTCGTCTTCGTCATCGCGCGGGCCGTCCGGCACCGGACGGCCATGTCGCGCGAGCTCGCGACGCGCAACGAGGAGCTGCGCGCCGTGCGCGACGCGCGGCTGGCCCTCGAGGTCGACGAGGACCGCGCGGCGCTGTCGCGCGAGCTCGACGCGCTCCTGCGCGAGCGGCTGGAGCAGCTGGGCCGCGCCGCCCGCTCGGCCGACGACCTCGACCCCGAGGCCACCCGTGCGCTGCTGGCGCAGATCGAGGCGGACAGCCGCGCGACGCTCGACGAGATGCGCCGCGTGGTGGGCCAGCTGCGCGGGTCGGGCGGCGTGGCCCTCGCCCCCGCGCCGGCCGTCGCGCACCTCGATGCGCTGCTCGCCCGCCGCTCGCAGGCCGCGAGCCGCGTGAGCGTGACGGGCGACGCGCGCACGCTCGCACCCGCCGTCGAGCTCTCCGCGTACCGGATCGTCGAGCACCTGCTCACGGTGCTCGACGACGCGCCGGACGCGCACGTCGACGTGGCCGTCCGCTTCACGCCCGACGCGCTCGAGCTACGCGTGCACGGTCCCGTCGAGCGCGGCGCCGACGTGCGTGCGGCGCTCGGCCGGGCGCGCGAGCGGGCCCGGCTGCTGGGCGGTTCCGTCGATCTGCGGGTCGGGCGCGGGCAGGCGCGTGCCGTCGCGCTCCTGCCCGTCGGGTAGTCCCGTGCGCGTGCGCGAGACGGCCGCGATCCTGACCGTCGCCGTGGCCGTGGTGGTCGTCCCGACGATCGTGCACGGCTGGCCGACGAGCCTCGCGGGCAACGCTGCCGTCACGCTGTGCGTCGCCGGCGGGGCGGTCCTGGTCTGGTGGCGCACCCGGCCGCGCCTGGCCGCCGTCGCCGCGCTCGTCGCGTTCCTGCTCGCGCTCCTGATCGGGACCGACCTCTGGGTCCCCGACGGGGCGCTCATCCCGTTCAGCGCCGCGTTCGCCCTGCTCGCACTGTCGTGGCGCGGCCGCGCGGCGTGGTGGGTGGCCGGCGCGGCGCTCGCCTACGTCGTGGTGTGGATCGTCGTGGTCGGCGCCAACTTCGTGGTCGCGACGCTCATGTTCACCGTCCCGCCGTTCGTCGCGGGGACCGTGCTGCGGCTGCGACGCGAGACCGCCGAGCAGCTCGAGCGCAAGGCGCGCGAGCTCGAGGAGGAACGTGAGCTGCTCACCGAGCTGACCGTGCGGCGCGAGCGCGTGCGGATCGCCGCCGAGCTGCACGACATCGTCGGGCACGCCATCAGCGTCATGGTCATCCAGGCCGCGGCGGGCCAGCGGCTGGTCGACACGTCGCCGGACCGCGCCCGCGAGACGCTCGTCGCGATCGCCGAGTCCGCGTCCCAGGGCCGCGAGGACCTGGAGCGGCTCATCGAGCTGCTGGGCGGCCACGACGTCGTCGCGCAGGACCTGACGCTCGTCGACGAGGTCGTCGAACGCGCCGCCCGTAGCGGGCTCGACGTCACCTACCGCCTGGAGGGCGACGCCGACGCGCTGCCCGCGTCCGTCGCCCACCTCGCGTTCCGCGTGGTGCAGGAGAGCCTGACGAACGCGCTGCGCCACGCCCCCGGCGCCGAGGTGCGGATCTGCGTGCGAGCCGTCGGCGCGGCCGCGGACGTGCGCGTCGAGAACGGCGTCGCGCGCTCGACCGCCGTGCCCGGCGTCTCGGGGACCGGCCGCGGCCTGGTCGGCCTCGGCGAGCGGATCGACGAGCTCGGCGGGTTCGTGCGCGCCGGCGAGACGCCCGGCGGCGGCTGGCTGGTCGAGGCGCGCATCGGCCGCTGAGCGCGCTACGCCGGCTTGGTCCCGACGATGCAGCGGGCCAGGCCCGGGACGGCGACGCGGTCGTTGCCGCGGAAAGGCTGGACCGCGTCGAGCACCGAGGCGCGGATGCGCTCGCGCGTGGCGTCGTCGGCGCCGGCCATCGCGTGGACGACGGGTGCGACGTGCTCGCTGATCGTCGCCCAGAACTCGTCGGGCGACGCGGTGACGAGCTCGACCTCGACGTCGCGCTCGGCCACGTCGACCAGGCCCGCCCGCTCGAAGAAGCCCCGCACGAACCCCGGGGCGCCGCAGCGGAACATGCTCGGAGCGTCCGGGTCGACGGGCGCCGGTGGTATCTCGGCCGCGACGGCCTGCGCCGGGATCGTCGCCCACGGGTTGCGGTCCGGTTCCACCCACACCGCCGCACACAGCCGGCCGCCGGGCCGCAGCACGCGGACCAGCTCCGCCGTCGCGGCGGTCAGGTCGGGGAAGAACATGAGGCCGAAGCGGACGGAGACGCCGTCGAACGTCTCGTCGGCGAACGGCAGGTCGTCGGCACTCGCGACGACGGTCGTGACGTTGGTGATGCCGGCCGCGGCCGCTCGTCGGACCGCGACCGCGAGCATGGGGGCCGACAGGTCCGTGAGGACGACGTGCGCCGCGGGGATCTGGGCCGCGATCGTCAGCCCGGGCTCACCCGTGCCCGACGCGACGTCCAGGTGCTGTCGCGTGGTGAGGTCGAGCGCGTCGATCATCGCCGCCCCGACCGGCGCCAGCTGCCCGGTGATGACGTCGGACCACTTCTCCCACGCGGCGGCGCGCTCACCCCACGCCGCACGCTGCGCGTCCCGGATCTCGTCTGCGGTCGCCATCGGACCTCGCCTTCGACGCATCGATCGTGACGACCCGACCTGTCCGGGGTCAAGGCCGCTCCGGGTGCTGCCTTTCTCCCGCTGTTCGGGTGTTTCGCAGCACGCGAGCGGCGCGGCGGCCTCAGCGGTCGCGGTCCAGCCAGGCCAGCGCGCCCTCGGCCGCGACGACGCCCGTCGCGAACGACGCCTGGAGCAGGTAGCCGCCGGTCGGGGCCTCCCAGTCGAGCATCTCGCCGGCGACGAACGTGCCGGGGACCGCGTGCAGCATGAGGCGCTCGTCGACCTGCGACCACCGCACGCCGCCGGCGCTGGAGATCGCCTTCTCGATGCCAGCCGTGGCGCTGACCTGCACCGGGACGGCTTTGACGAGCGCGGCGACGGCCGCCGGGTCGGTGGGCACCGGGCCGGCCTCGCGCAGCAACGACGCACCGACCGGGTCGAGGTTCAGCGCGCGGCGCAGCCAGGTCGACGCCGAGTCCTTGGGACGACGCCGGCCGAGTCGATCCGCGAGGTGCGCGACGCTCATCTCGGGGCGCAGATCTACCTCGACGACGCAGGTACCGACCGCCAGCGCGCGGCGGACCGGCGCCCCGATCGCGTAGACCGGACCGCCCTCCAGGCCGGCGCGCGTCACCATCGCGTCGCCGCGCGCCGGTGCGCCGCCCGCGCCTCGCACGCTCAGGGCCACGCTCTTGAGGGGAGCGCCCGCGAAGCGTTCGGCGAACGTCTCGCTCCAGGCCACACGCACGCCGACGTTCGCCGGCTGCATGGGCGTCACCTCGATGCCGCGCCCGACGAACGCGTCGACCCACCCGCCGTCCGACCCGAGCCGCGCCCACGAGGCACCGCCGAGCGCGAGCACGACGACGTGCTGCTCGGTGGTGATCGCCGCACCGTCGGGGCCGGTGAACCGCAGCGTGCCGTCGTCGGCCCAGCCGGTCCAGCGCTGCCGCCGCTCGAGGCGCACCCCCTGCTCGGCCAGCCGGCCCAGCCACGCGCGCACCAGCGGCGTCGCGCGGAACGACTGCGGGAACACCCGGCCGCTCGTGCCGACGAACGTGGGTTCACCCAGCTCGGCGCACCACGCCCGCAGGTCGGCGGGACCGAAGGCCTCGAGCATGGGCGCCAGACGCTCCGCGGACGCGCCGTACCTGGTCAGGAACGCGGCGCGGTCCTCGCTGTGCGTGATGTTCAGGCCGCCGTGGCCGGCGAGCATGAACTTGCGGGGCACGGACGGCATGCGGTCGACGACCGTGACGTCGACACCCGCGCGAGCCAGGGTCTCCGCGGCGATCAGTCCCGCGGGACCGCCGCCGACGACCGTCGCGGTGCTCACCACGTCACCTCGGTGACGGCCGGCGGGTGCTGCGTCGTGTCGTAGGCGCGCAGCCAGCGGGGTCGCACGACGATCACCGCGAAATCGTCGGACCACACCCGCGAACCCGGGAGCTGGCTCTCGTACTCGGCGGCGAACCGGGCGCGCTCGTCGCCGTGCACCGCGCGC
>Ga0160448_100191_pt1 | contig 25850 bp, 22 predicted proteins | sample HID1973M_E1MG_FD_108269 | JGI IMG/M metagenome (GOLD analysis project Ga0160448, IMG submission 108269) | Enriched mosquito-associated microbial communities from UW Madison campus, WI, USA - HID1973M_E1 MG | ecosystem: Host-associated > Arthropoda: Insects > Digestive system > Unclassified ...
CGGGTGACCACGTTGATCACGCCGGCCGAGGTGTTCTTGCCGAACACCGTGCCCTGCGGGCCCTTCAGCACTTCGATGCGCTCAAGCTGGCCCAGATCGCCAAAGCCCACGCTGTTGCGCGGACGGTAAACGCCGTCGATGACCACACCCACTGAGGATTCCAGGCCGACGTTGTCGCCGACCGTGCCGATGCCGCGGATGCGCGCAGTGGTGATGGCTTCGCTCTGGGTGCTGGTCACGGTCATGCCGGGCACCAGCACCTGCAGATCCTTGATGTCGCGCACGCCGGTGTCTTGCAGCAGCTGTTCCGGCAACGCGGTGACCGCGATCGGCACATCCTGCAGGGCTTCCTCGCGCTTCTGCGCCGTCACCGTCATGGTGGCCAGGGTGGTGGCCTCCTCCGGTTTGGGAGCGGGTGTCGTGGCTTGTTCTTGCGCCTGTGCATAGGCGCTGGCGGACAAGGCGGCAAATACGGCAAGCGCGAGCGTGCGGTGCTGCAGTTTGGCTACGACCATCGGTTTCCCCTCCCCAGGGTAATGTTCCAGCGTAGTGAGCGTTGGTGAGTAATCGTCTTCGGTGAAGCTGTTCCCTTGCTAAAAGACACTGCGCGCAGCGCAGTGCAAAAACCCCATTCCAGGCGAAGCTAACATCGCTGGCGCAGCAGCGCATTTTGCAGCGCACCCATACCCAGGCCTGCGGAAACGGACGGGAAATTAAGCACGCGCGTGCGGAAATGCGATTACTCAATCCAGGCAGACGCTACAATCGCCGCTTTACCGAACCACCAGCGCCTCCGTGAGTGCAGACAAGCAGGAACACACCCCTCTCATGCGTCAGTTCTTCGCCGCCAAGGCGGAGTACCCGGACCTGCTGCTGTTCTTTCGGATGGGCGATTTCTACGAGCTGTTCTACGACGACGCGCGCAAAGCCGCGCGCCTGCTCGACATCACCCTGACCCAGCGCGGCAACTCGGCGGGCGCGCCAATCCCCATGGCCGGCGTGCCGGTGCATGCCTACGAAGGCTATCTGGCGCGACTGGTGGCAATGGGCGAGTCGGTGGCGATCTGCGAACAGATCGGCGACCCCGCACTGGCCAAGGGCATCGTGGAGCGCAAGGTGGTGCGGGTGGTGACGCCGGGCACGGTCACCGACGAAGCCTTGCTCAACGAACGCCGCGACACCTTGCTGATGGCGGTGGCGCGCGGGCGTCAGGGCTACGGCCTGGCTTGGGCAGACCTGGCCGGCGGCCGCCTGCTGGTCAGCGAGGTCGACAGCGAAGACGCGCTGGAAGCGGAGCTGGCCAGGCTGGAACCGGCCGAAGTGCTGGTGCCCGACGAAGACGGTTGGCCGGGCTTCCTCATGAGCCGGCACGGCATCCGCCGACGTGCGCCCTGGCTATTCGATGGCGAAAGCGGCCGCCGCCAACTGCTGCAATTCTTTGGCCTGCATGATCTCAATGGCTTCGGCATTGAGGGCATGCAGCGCGCGACTGGCGCCGCCGCCGCGCTGCTGGCCTATGTGGAAGAAACCCAAAAACAGCGCCTGCCGCATCTGACCGCGATCACCTGCGAGCCGGCCAGCGATGCGATTGCCATGAACGCGGCGACCCGCCGCCACTTGGAACTGGACACCCGCATCGATGGCGACCAGCGCAACACCGTGCTGGGCGTGCTGGATTCCACCATCACCCCCATGGGCGGCCGCCTGCTGCGACGTTGGTTGCATCGCCCGCTGCGTGATCGCCACGTGCTGGCGCAACGCCATCAGGCCGTGCAAAGCCTGATCGACAGTGACCGGCATGATGGTCTGCGCGAATCCTTCCGCCGTTTGGGCGATGTGGAGCGCATCCTGACCCGGGTGGCCTTGCGTTCGGCGCGACCGCGCGACCTATCGACCCTGCGCGATGCCCTACTCGCCCTGCCCGGCATTCGCGCACAACTGGAAGGTGGCAGCGAGCTCGCGCCCGCGGCCAAGGAAGTCTTGGATTCGCCACGCCTGCGTGCGCTGCTGCAGGAGCTGGGCCAGCACGACGCCATCAGCTTCCATCTGCGCGAAGCCGTCGCGCCGCAGCCGCCGCTCAAGCTCAGCGATGGCGGCGTGTTCGCCGATGGCTTCGACGCCGACCTGGACGAGCTGCGCCGGCTCAGCACCAACGCCGATCAGTTTCTGGTGGAGTTGGAAGCGCGCGAACGCGAAGCCAGCGGCATCAACACACTCAAGGTGGGCTACAACCGCGTCCACGGCTTCTACATCGAGATCAGCAAGGGCCAGTCCGAGCGCGCGCCGGTGCATTACACCCGCCGGCAGACGCTTACCAACGCCGAGCGCTACATCACCGAAGAGCTCAAGGCATTCGAAGACAAGGTGCTGTCCGCGCGTGAACGTTCGCTTTCGCGCGAGAAGCTGCTCTATGAGCAATTGCTGGACACGCTGCAAGCCGAGCTGGCCGCGCTCAAGCGCTGCGCCTCCGCGCTGGCCGAACTGGATGTGCTGGCGGGCTTTGCCGAACGTGCGCTGGCATTGGACTGGGCTGCACCGCAGTTGGTGGAGAACGCCGAGCTGACCATCGAACGCGGCCGCCATCCGGTGGTGGAGGCGGTGCGCGACGAGCCATTCGAGCCCAATGATCTGCAGCTGCATCCCGGGCGACGGATGCTGATCATCACCGGCCCTAACATGGGCGGCAAATCCACCTACATGCGCCAGAACGCGTTGATCGTGCTGCTGGCGCATATCGGCAGCTTCGTGCCGGCGCAGCGCGCAGTCATTGGTCCGATGGATCGCATCCTGACCCGCATTGGCGCCGGCGATGATCTGGCGCGCGGGCAATCCACCTTCATGGTGGAAATGGCCGAAACCAGCTACATCTTGCATCACGCCACCGCGCAGTCGCTGGTGCTGATGGATGAAATCGGCCGCGGCACGTCCACCTACGACGGACTGGCCCTGGCCGACGCCGTCGCTCGCCACCTGGCCCACGACAATCGCTGCTACACCCTGTTTGCCACCCACTACTTTGAGCTGACCGCGCTGGCGGGCGAATTGGTGGAAGGTGGCGACAGCGGTATCGCCAACGTGCACCTGGATGCAGTCGAACACCACGACCGCGAGCAAGGCGAAGTGCTGGTGTTCATGCATGCGGTGAAGGACGGCCCGGCTGACCGCAGCTTTGGTTTGCAGGTGGCGGCGTTGGCTGGTCTGCCCAAGAGCACTGTCGCGCAGGCGCGGCGGCGGCTGGCCGAGCTGGAACAACGCGGTCGGCAGACGCAGGCTTCGACCATGGCCCCCGAAGCACTCGATGCCCCGCATCAGATTGGCTTATTCCAGGCACCAGCTTCGGCAGCGACCGAAGCGCTGGCAGCACTGGACCCCGATGAGCTGACGCCGAAACAGGCCCTCGAAGCCCTCTATCGCCTCAAGTCGCTTTTGTAGGAGGGGCTTTAGCCCCGAAGCCGATACGAAGTCGCTGCTGTAGGAGGGGCTTTAGCCCCGAAGCCGATAGTCTGCGACGCTGAAAGCACCACTTCTCAAGCTAAGGCGGCCTGGGTTCGTCCTTCGCCTCACACTTCTAGCAAGCTTGATTGCAATCAATGTGCGCGCCCTTCCGCGCCGACTCCAATGGCCAGGTTCAAAGCCACGGAGTTTTCCATGAAGCCACGCCTTTCCCTCGCGACAACCGGCCTGTTGATGGTCGCACTCGTCGGCAGCCTGAGCGCTTGCAAGCCGTCCAACGGCGACGCCCCTGCAACCGCCACGCGCACTGCCGGTGTCGCAGACAAACCCAGCACGGCGATCGACCCACTGCTGGACACCGCTCGCCAGCTATTCCAACCGATCCCGGACAAGCTGGACAAAGTGCGCGATCAGCCGCTCACGGAGGCGCGCATCGCCTTGGGCAAAAGCCTGTTCTTTGATCCACGCCTGTCCGGCAGCCACACCATCAGCTGCAACAGCTGCCATAACCTGGGCACAGCCGGTGCGGATAACGTGGTCACCTCGACGGGCCACGGCGGACAGAAAGGCCCGCGCAACTCTCCTACCGTGTACAACTCGATGTTCAACGCGGCGCAATTCTGGGATGGCCGCGCACCGGATTTGAAAGAACAAGCCAAGGGCCCGGTGCAGAATCCGATTGAAATGAACAACACCATCGAGCGGGTGCATGACACGCTCACCAGCATGCCGGGCTATGTGGACGCCTTCCAGGCCGCGTTCCCCGGAGACAAGGAACCTGTCAGCTTCGAAAACATGGCGGTGGCCATCGAAGCCTTCGAGGCAACCTTGAATACGCCGGGCTCGCGCTTCGATGCCTTCCTTGAAGGCAAAGGACCCTTGAACGAGCTTGAACGCAAGGGCTTGTCGCTTTTCATTGATACCGGATGCGCGGCATGCCATTCCGGGATGAATATCGGCGGTCAGGTCTACTTTGCCTTTGGTGCGGTGAAGCGTCCTGCTTCTTCGGTTCTGCCTGCCGACGACAAGGGACGTGCTGCGATCACGAAGGATGCGGCCGATGATTTCGTTTTCCGCGCTGCCCCCCTGCGCAACGTCGCACTCACTGCGCCCTACTTCCACAGTGGTCAGGTTTGGGAGTTGGAAGAAGCGATCCGGGTCATGGCGGAAAGCCAGTTGGGCGCGACCTTGCCCGATGCCGACGTCGGCGCGATCGCTGCGTTTCTGCGTACGCTCAATGGCAAGGCGCCGCACGTCACGCAGCCGTTGCTGCCGGCTAGCACTTCTGAGACCCCGCGCCCTTTGTGATTGCTCTCCCGAATAGCCAACGGCTATCAGCGACTTCGCGTTAAACGATTTTCCACTGTGGAGTTCACTCTCTACGCTGGCACATCCCGCCTCAACCAACACACATCATGAGCCAACCCAACAGAAACAAGTCAGGTAACTCGCCCACCCCGCTGACCACTGCCTTTGGCGCCCCGGTCATCGACAACGACAACAGCCTCACTGCTGGACCGCGCGGTCCCTTGCTCATGCAAGACGTATGGCTGATTGAGAAGCTCGCCAATCTCAACCGCGAGGTGATCCCCGAGCGCCGCATGCATGCCAAGGGCGCAGGGGCGTATGGCACCTTTACCGTCACACAGGACATCAGCCGCTACACCTGCGCCAAGATGTTCGAGCAAGTGGGCAAGCAGACCGAACTGTTTGCACGCTTCACCACGGTAGCCGGCGAACGCGGCGCTGCCGACGCCGAACGCGATATCCGCGGATTCGCGCTGAAGTTCTACACCGAGCAAGGCAACTGGGATCTGGTGGGTAACAATACGCCGATCTTCTTTGTTCGTGACCCGCGCAAATTTCCGGACCTTAACAAGGCGGTGAAGCGCGACCCGCGTACTGGCATGCGTAGCGCTACCAATAACTGGGATTTCTGGACCAGTTTGCCTGAAGCCTTGCATCAGGTGACGATCGTGATGAGTGACCGCGGCATTCCTGCGACGTTCCGCCATATGCACGGCTTCGGCTCGCATGCTTACAGTTTCTACAACGCGCAAGGTGAACGCTTCTGGGTCAAGTTCCACTACCTCACCCAGCAAGGCATCCAGAATCTGACCGACGAGCAGGCGGCAGAACTGGTGGGGCGTGATCGCGAAAGCCACCATCGTGATCTGTATGAAGCCATCGAGCGCGGTGAGTTCCCCAAGTGGACCTTGTACATCCAGGTAATGCCGGAGATGGATGCGGAGAAGGTGCCCTATCATCCCTTCGACCTGACCAAAATCTGGCCACATGGCGACTACCCGCTGATGGAGGTGGGCGTGTTCGAGTTGAATCGTAATCCGGACAATTTCTTCGCCGAGGTGGAGCAGAGCGCATTTGCGCCCAACAATCTGGTCCCGGGCATCAGCGTGTCGCCCGACAAGATGTTGCAGGCGCGTCTGTTCGCGTATTCCGATGCGCAGCGCTATCGCTTGGGCGTCAACCATCATCAGATTCCGGTCAACGCGGCGCGCTGCCCGGTCCACAGCAACCACCGGGACGGCGCCATGCGGGTGGATGGCAACTACGGCAGTACCCCCCACTACACACCCAATAGCTTTGGTCAGTGGGAGGCACAGCCGGAATTTCGCGAACCTCCGCTACGCATCAATGGCAGCGCGGATTTCTGGAACTTCCGCGAAGATGACGCCGACTACTACAAGCAACCCGGCGATTTGTTCCGCTTGATGACCCCAGCACAGCAGGAGCTCTTGTTCGGCAACACCGCCCGTGCCCTGGGCGACGCGCCTGCCTTTATCAAGGAACGCCACATCGACAACTGCAGCAAGGCAGATCCAGCGTACGGCGCGGGCGTCGCCCGCGCCCTGGCCAAGTTGACTGACCCGTGCCAGCTTGGCGATTAGTCAGTCGCGTCACCGAATCGCAAAGAGGCCGTGCCACAGCACGGCCTTTTTGTTTGGCGAGCCCAGGGAATAGACGGGGCATAGTAACCAGGCTGAATTAATAGCAAAGAACTATCGCTGAGTTCATCACAATCGATTTTGTTTGTCGCCGTCGCTTGCCTAGTGTGAGCGTTGTTCATCAGATGACACTTCCCGAAGCCATTTCCCCGCGCACGAGGCGGGTAGGCTATGCCAGTCCTGCGCCGTCATTCCTGTCCCGGGATCCGCCTGCCAGCGGATCTTGCACCAGCGATACCACCGCTACCCAAGAAGGCAGCCGACCATGAATGTTGAAACCAAGTGTCCCTTCCACCCCTCCACCAGCGGTCCGCGCAATCGCGATTGGTGGCCCAACCAGCTGCGGCTGGATCTGTTGGCGGCGCATTCGGACAAGTCCAGCCCGATGGACGAGTCGTTCAACTACGCCGAAGAATTCAAGACGCTGGATTACGAAGGATTGAAGAAGGACCTGGCGGATCTGATGACCGATTCGCAGGACTGGTGGCCGGCCGACTTCGGGCACTACGGCCCCTTGTTCATCCGCATGGCCTGGCATAGCGCCGGTACCTATCGCATTGCCGACGGTCGCGGTGGCGGCGGTCGTGGCCAGCAGCGCTACGCGCCACTCAACAGCTGGCCGGACAATGTGAGCCTGGACAAGGCGCGCCGGCTGCTGTGGCCGATCAAACAGAAGTACGGCCGCAAGATCTCCTGGGCGGATCTGATGATCCTGACCGGCAACGTGGCGCTGGAAACGATGGGGTTCAAGACGTTTGGTTTCGGCGGCGGCCGCGCTGATGTCTGGGAACCGGATCTGGACGTGTACTGGGGTTCGGAAACCACTTGGCTGGCTGGCGACAAGCGCTACACCGGCGAGCGCGATCTGGAGAACCCGCTCGGCGCCGTGCAGATGGGTCTGATCTATGTGAACCCGGAAGGCCCCAACGGCAATCCGGATCCGATTGCCGCCGCGCGCGACATCCGCGAGACCTTTGCGCGCATGGCGATGAACGATGAAGAGACCGTGGCCTTGATCGCGGGCGGCCACACTTTCGGCAAGACCCATGGTGCCGGCGAGACCTCACACGTGGGCGTGGACCCGGAAGCGCAGGACATCGTCGCCCAGGGCCTGGGCTGGCACAGCACGCATGGCACCGGTATTGCCGGCGATGCGATCACCAGCGGCCTGGAAGTCACCTGGACGTCGTCGCCGACCAAATGGAGCAACAACTTCTTCTGGAACCTGTTCGGCTACGAGTGGGAACTGACCACCAGCCCGGCCGGCGCCCATCAGTGGCAACCCAAGAATGGTGCAGGCGCCAACACGGTGCCGGACGCCCATGACAAGACCAAGCGCCGCGCACCGGCGATGCTCACCACCGATCTGTCGCTGCGCTTTGATCCCGAGTACGAAAAGATCTCACGCCGCTTCCTGGAGAATCCGGACCAGTTTGCCGAAGCGTTTGCCCGCGCCTGGTTCAAGTTGACCCACCGCGACATGGGGCCGCGCTCGCGCTATCTGGGTCCGGAAGTGCCCAGCGAAGAATTGATCTGGCAGGACCCGACTCCGGTCGCTACCCAGCCGCAGATTGACGAAGCTGACATCGCCGCGTTGAAGAAGCAGATCCTGGCCTCGGGTCTGAGCGTATCGGAGCTGGTCTCCACGGCGTGGGCGTCGGCGTCGACCTTCCGTGGATCGGACAAGCGTGGCGGCGCCAATGGCGCGCGCATCCGCCTGGCCCCGCAGAAGGATTGGGAAGCGAACGAGCCGGCGCAGTTGCAGAAGGTGTTGTCCACGCTGGAAGGCATCCAGAAGGACTTCAATGGCAAGGGCGGTAAGCACGTATCGCTGGCCGACTTGATCGTGCTGGGAGGCACGGCCGCAGTGGAAAAGGCCGCGCGCAATGGCGGCCACGAGGTGACGGTGCCGTTCTCCCCCGGTCGCACCGATGCCTCGGCCGAACAAACCGATGCGCATTCCTTTGAGGTGTTGGAGCCGGTGGCCGATGGCTTCCGTAATTACCTCAAAGCCAAGGTTCCGGTGCCGGCCGAAGTGCTGTTGATCGACAAGGCCCAGCTGCTCACCCTGACCGCGCCGGAAATGACGGTGCTGGTGGGCGGCCTGCGCACGCTGGGTGGCAACGTGGGCAAGACCCGGCACGGCGTCTTCACTGATCGTGAGGAAACGCTGTCCAATGATTACTTCGTCAACCTGCTCAGCATGGGCACGGAGTGGAAGCCCACCGCCGACAACGAAGCCGTGTTTGAAGCCAAGGACCGCAAGACCGGTGAAGTGAAGTGGACCGGCACGCGCGTAGATCTGATCTTTGGTTCCAACTCGCAGCTGCGCGCCCTGGCGGAGGTGTATGCCAGCCAGGATGCCAAGGCCAAGTTTGTCGAACACTTCGTGGCAGCATGGACCAAGGTGATGAATCTGGATCGCTTCGATCTGGCGACGCGTTGAAAGAGCGGGAGGCTACGGCGTCCCAACTCCCTGCAAAGAAAAAGGCCGCGCATCCTGGATGCGCGGCCTTTCTTGTGGGTCGTCCCAGCATCCCGACCGGCGGACCAGGACCATTGCAGGGCGCTAACAACAGAAGCGTATGCTTGGGCGGTCCCCGCCCCTGCCGCGTTCTTCCTTAGCGAGGTTTCGCATGAACCAGTCACTGACCGAACAACTTTTTTCGCAGTTGCAGGGTGCGCCCTTGCAACAGGTATCGCAGCAGTTGGGCATTGATCAAAGCCAGGCCTCCAATGCCATCGGCGCCGCCCTGCCCCTTTTGATGGGCGCCTTGGGCCGCAATGCCGCGCAGCCGCAAGGGGCCGAAGCACTGTTCGGCGCGCTGCAGCGCGATCACAGCGGCGGCTTCGATTTGGGTGGCTTGCTGGGCTCAGTGCTGGGCGGTGGCGGCGCTTCGCCGCAGACCAATGGCGCCGGCATTCTCGGCCATGTGCTGGGTGACAACCAGGATCGCGCGGCGCAGGGCGTGGGCCAGGCGGCGGGCTTGGCCGGGCCGCAAGCCAAGCAACTGATGGCGATCCTCGCACCGATCGTGCTGTCCTTCCTCGCGCAACGGATGATGCAGGGCGGCCAGGCTTCGCCGGCGGCCTTGAGCCAGACGCTGGGCCAGGAACATGCGCAAGTCACCGAGCAAGGCCTGGGTGGCGGCATCCTCGGCGCGGTACTGGACCAGGATGGCGACGGGCAGCTGGGCCTGGGCGATTTGATGAAACTGGGCGGCGGCCTGTTCGGCGGCGGTCGCTGACCGCGCGCATCGCCTTACAACGCGTCGATATCACCCAGCGCACGAATCAATCGCCGCGCGCGCTTGTCGGGTTTGGACAGCGGCGCCTGATAGCCCGTACGCGCTGCACGTCGTTCGGCGGCGGCGACTTCGCGTCGCTGCCGCGAGGCTTCGCTTTCCACATACAAGGCTTGCGCGACTGGCGCCGGTCCGCGCTGATCACTCAGCGCAGCCACGCTGACTTCGTAGTGATCATCGCCGCGCGTGATGCGCAAGGTATCGCCCATGCGCACCGCGCGCGAGGCCTTGGCACGCTGTCCGCCCACCTCCACCTTGCCGGTTTCCACGGCCTGCTTGGCCAGGCTGCGCGTCTTGTAGAAGCGCGCCGCCCATAACCAGACGTCGAGGCGAAGCGCGGCTTGCAGTGGGCTGGGCGTGTCGGTCATTGCGTAAGTTGGTCGTACATGGAGTCAAGGATGTTGGCACGCCTTGTCGACGTGGGCGTCGATGTAGCGGTCGCGCTTTTCCAGTGTTTCGCTCGAACTGTCGGTCACCTTCGGCATGTGTTCGGCGGCTTCGCGACGTTGATCCGCACACCAGGGATACGGGTCCACCCCGGGATCCTGATTGGACAACTCAGTGCCGGTGACACAGCCGCCCAGAAGCAGGAGGCTGCCCATCAAGGCAAGGAGGGAGGTGAGGTTTGTGAGGCTTTTCATGACGAAGCACTACGCTGGAAGGAGAGATTCTCCTGTCAACATGATGTAGCCATGCCAAACGCAAACGGCCACCCGAAGGTGGCCGTTTATCGCAAAGGCGGATGCGGCGGAATTACTCCGAAGCAGCAGCGGCAGCAGCCAGGCGCGCCTTCTTGGCGGCGGCGTTGGCGGCCAGATCTTCCTTGATGCGTGCAGCCTTGCCTTCCAGATCGCGCAGGTAGTACAGCTTGCCCGAACGCACCTTGCCGCGACGCTTCACTTCGACCGAGTCGATGGAGGCGCTGTGGGTCTGGAACACGCGCTCGACGCCGTAGCCGTGCGAGATCTTGCGGACGGTGAATGCCGAGTTCAGGCCGGCGTTCTTCTTGCCGATGACCACGCCTTCGTAGGCCTGCACGCGCTCACGATTGCCTTCCTTCACCTTGACGTTCACGACGACGGTGTCGCCGGGACCGAAAGCGGGCAGCTCGCGCTGGATCTGGGCGGCTTCGAATTCCGCGATGATGGACTTGTTGAGACTGCTCATGGTGGCACCGTGTAGTAAGCGTGGGTGTGTCGTTCGACAACGTGGTCTGATGCAGTCGCCGGTTTGCGCTGCACGATATTCTTATGGGATTCCCGTCCAGAACGGCTCGGGAGCCCGGCATCTTACTGATTTTTATCGCCGATGGCTAGGACCGGGGCTATTTTTGCCCGCGCGCCGCCCGCTCGGCCCGGAACGCCTCCAGCAAGGCCCGGTCTGCTCGCGACAGCCCGGCCTCGTCCAGCAGGTCCGGCCGCCGCAGCCAGGTCCGGCCCAGCGACTGCTGGCGGCGCCAGCGGGCGATTTCGGCGTGGTTGCCGGACTTCAGCACGGCCGGGACCTCGCCCCATTCGTGCTGGCTGGGGTGGGTGTAGTGCGGGCAATCCAGCAGCCCGTCGCCCTCAAAGCTGTCCTGCACGGCCGACTCGGCATCGTTCAGCGCGCCCTCCTGCAGCCGGCCCACGGCGTCAATCAGCACGGCCGCGGCCAGCTCGCCACCTGAGAGCACGTAGTCGCCGATGGAGATTTCCTGATCCACTTCGGCATCCAGGAAGCGCTCGTCCACGCCCTCATAGCGGCCGCAGAGCAGGATCATCCGTGGCAGCGCCGCCAGTTCGCGGACTTTTTTCTGGGTCAGCGGCTCGCCCTGGGGGCTGAGATAGATCACCGGGGCCGGCGCGGCATCGGCCTGCCGCGCCGCAGCCAGGCAACGACGCAGCGGTTCGATCATCATCACCATGCCCGGTCCGCCGCCGAAGGGACGGTCGTCCACGCGCCGGTAGTTGCCTTCGGCGTAATCGCGCGGGTTCCAGCCTTGCAGCTCGATCAACCCGCGCTCCTGCGCACGGCCTACCACACCCACGGCGGCTGCCTGGGCGATGAATTCCGGGAACAGGGTCAGGACGTCAATGCGCATGGGGCAGCAGAGTAGGCCGGGCGCGCGCGCCTGGCTATGGCGGCAACAGGACGAACCCCGTTGCTCAGAAGTCGGCGTCCCAGTCGACGGTGATGCGGCCGGCCTCGAAATCGACCTCGCGCACCACGTCGGGCTCGATGAAGGGAATCATCCGTTCGCGCTCGCCACGCGCCACCAGCACATCGTTGGAACCGGTGGAAAACAGATGCGAGACGCGGCCGAAGTCGACGCCGTCCAGGTTCACCACCTGCAGCTCTTCCAGATCCACCCAGTAGAACTCGCCGGGACTCGGCGGCGGCAGAGCGGAACGCGTGACCAGGATGTCGGTGCCGCGCAAGGCCTCGGCGGCATCGCGATCTTCCACGCCGGGTACGTCGGCGATGACCAGCTTGCCGGAACTCTTGCCACGCACGCCGGATACTTCGCGCTCAACTCCGGCAGCATCGCGCAGGATCCATGGCTGGTAGCGGAAGATGCTTTCGCGCGGCTCGGTCCAGGATTCCAGTTTCACTTGGCCGCGAATACCGAAAGCGCCCGTGAAGCGGCCCAGCGAAATGATCTTCTGCTGGCGCGACGGGCGCTCGGTATCCATGTGCGAAGCAGTGGCCACGCCGTCTGCGGGCGTGGCCGCAGACATCAGGCCGAAGCCTGGGCCTTGGCCGCTTCCTTGTACAGGGTGCGGACTTTTTCGGTCAGCTGGGCGCCATTGCCCACCCAATGATCAACGCGGGCGACGTCGAGTTCGACGCGCTTTTCGTTGCCGGCGGCGACCGGGTTGTAGTAACCCACGCGCTCGATGTTGCGGCCGTCACGCGCGCTGCGCGAGTCGGTGACGATGATGTGGTAGAAGGGACGCTTCTTGGCGCCGCCACGAGTAAGACGGATCTTGACCATTGCTAGATTTCCAGTGTTGCCCAGTCGCCAGGATGGCGAGGTAAGCCGGCAATTCTAAGGCATTGAAACAAAGAAGGAAACCGCCTCAGCCCCCGCCCGCACAGGTTCACGCTCAGCCCAAGGACTCCCAGGGCTGCGTGGCCAAGGCCCGCTGCAACAAGCCCATCAGGGCCCCGTCGGCCGCCCAGGTAAGCTCATCGATTGCGGAGATCGCCTGTAAACCACTGGCATTGCTGGCGAAGCCGGCCCGAAATCCAGTCAGATCACCCAGTCTCACGACAGCGCTGGACTGCGGGACTCCCAAGGCGGCCAAGCCTTCGCGCAACAGCGCCTCGTGGGTGCCGCGCAGGGCCGGGCCTTCCGGCCAGACCACCTGCTGCCCATCCCACAGGCCCAGGTTCCAGATGGAACCCTCGATCAGCTCGCCGCCCTCGCCCACGAACAGCGCATCGTCCCAGCCCGCGCGCAATGCCTGCCGGCGGTAGTGGAACAGGGGAAACGTGGCCACGTGCTTGATATGCGGCAAGGGCCGGGTGAACACATACGATTTGGCGCGCAATGGCGGTTTGTCCGCCGAAGTCGGCGGCGACAGCGTCACCAACACGTCCACCTCGACCGGGCGCAATGCCTGGCGGTAGTCGAATCCGCGTGCGAACACGGTCAGGCGCAGCGAGGCATCTTCCGGCCCCAGCAGCACCGCATCACGTAGCGCCTCGCGGATGCGCTGCTCCGGGAGATCAACATCAAACAATTCGCGCGTCGCCGCTTGCAGGCGCGCAATGTGATGGCCCAAGCCCTGCACCGCCCTGCCCCGCACCTGCATGGCGGTGAAGTGGCCGTAGTTGCCTATCGCCAGCGGCCGCAGATCCTCGGCGCTGGCATCGCGACCATTGAGTCGGGTGACGGCCATGACCGCGGGCGTGGCGATCAGCGGAACGGCAGGCCGCCGCGGGCGCCGCCCATCATGCCCTTCATGCCGCGCATCAAGCCCTTCATGCCGCCGCCGGCCAGCTTGCCCATCATTTTTTCCATCTGCTGGTACTGCTTCATCAGCTTGTTGACGTCGGCCGGGGTGGTGCCGGAACCACGCGCAATGCGCGCGCGACGCGAACCATTCAGCAGTGCCGGATTGCGGCGCTCCTTCTTGGTCATCGAGCCGATGATGGCGATCATGCGCGGCACTTCCTTGCCGGCTGCGACCTGCTGCTTGACGTGGTCGGGGATGTTGCCCATGCCTGGCAGCTTGTCCATCAGGCCGCCGATGCCGCCCATGTTCTGCATCTGCTCCAGCTGATCGCGCATGTCGTTGAGGTCGAACTTCTTGCCCTTGGCGACCTTGGCGGCCAGCTTCTCGGCCTTTTCGCGATCAACGCCCTGCTCGACCTGCTCGACCAGCGACAGCACGTCGCCCATGTCGAGGATGCGGTTGGCCACGCGCTCGGGATGGAACACATCCAGACCGTCGGGCTTTTCGCCCACGCCGATGAACTTGATCGGCTTGCCGGTGATGTAGCGCACCGATAGCGCCGCGCCGCCGCGCGCATCACCATCGGTCTTGGTCAGCACCACGCCGGTCAGCGGCAACGCTTCGCTGAAGGCCTTGGCGGTGTTGGCCGCGTCCTGGCCGGTCATGGCGTCGACCACGAACAGGGTCTCCACCGGCTTGACCGCCGCGTGCAGCACCTTGATCTCGCTCATCATGGCTTCGTCGATCGCCAGGCGGCCGGCGGTATCGACAATCAGCACGTCGACGAAAGATTTCTTGGCGTCGTCGATGGCGGCGCGGACGATCGCCTCGGGCTTCTGCCCCGCATCGGAGGGGAAGAACAGCACGTCGACCTGTTCGGCCAGCGTCTTGAGCTGCTCGATGGCGGCCGGACGGTAGACGTCGGCGCTGACCACCATCACCTTCTTCTTGCGGCGTTCCTTCAGGTGCTTGGCCAGCTTGCCCACGGTGGTGGTCTTGCCCGCGCCTTGCAGGCCGGCCATCAGGATCACCGCCGGCGCCGGCACGTTGAGATTCAGATCGCTGGCCTGCGAACCCATCACCGCAGTCAGCTCGTCGCGGACGACCTTGATCAGGGCCTGGCCCGGGGTCAGCGACTTCAGCACTTCCTGGCCGACCGCGCGCACCTTGATGCGTTCGATCAGGGCTTGCACCACGGGCAGGGCGACGTCGGCTTCCAACAAGGCGATGCGTACTTCGCGGGTGGCCTCGCGGATGTTCTCCTCGCTCAGCCGGCCACGGCCGCGCAAGCGTTCGATGGTGCCGGACAGGCGCTGGGTCAGGGACTCGAACATGGTTCACGCACAGGGGGAAATGGACGGCGATTATAGCCCGCCGCGGCAACTCCTCCCGCAGCCACACGCCTCGCTATGCCGGCTTGCGCGGCTATGCGACACTCATTCGATGACAATTGTTCTCATCGCCGTGCTCGCGTACCTCGTAGCCACCGGGCTATTGGTCCGTGCCGCTGCACAGTCGCGCCTGGAAGTTCAGCGCGTCTGGCTGGGGCCGGCCGTACTCGCCTTGTTGATGCATGCCGACTACCACCTGTGGGTGGCCTGGCGCACGCCGGGCGGGCCGGACATGCACTTCTACTCGGCACTGTCGCTGGTCGGCCTGGGTATGGCGGCGATGACCACCCTGGCCGGCGCGCGTGGGCGCTTGGCTGCGCTGGGTGTGTTCGCCTTCCCCTTGGCGGCGCTGCTGCTCGCGCTTTACCACCAGCAAGGTCACCGCGCCGGCAATGGTATGGACTGGCGCCTGCAGCTGCATGCCTGGCTGGCATTGCTGGCCTACGCCACGCTGGCTATCGCGGCGCTGCTGGCGGTGATGCTGTGGCTGCAGGAGCGTGCACTGCGCCGTCGTCGCTTCCATCCGTGGCTGCGCGCCTTGCCGCCGCTGACCGAACTGGAAGACCTGCTGTTCCGCACGATTGCGGTGGGCTTTGCGCTGCTCACCGCCACCCTGCTGACCGGTGTGCTGTTCGTCGAAAACCTGTTGGCCCAACACCTGGTCCACAAGACCGTGCTTAGCGTGCTCTCTTGGCTGGCCTTTGGCGCATTGCTGATTGGACGTTGGCGCTACGGTTGGCGCGGCAGCAAGGCGGTGGGCTGGACGCTGGCGGCGATGGCGCTGCTGTTGCTGGCGTTCTTTGGCAGCAAGTACGTGATTGAGCAGGTGCTGCAGCGCGGTTGAGCACGTGGAGTGAGGGAAGTCAGCGCGGCAAGCGGATTTCGTCCGGCCGCGCGCGGGTTCCGTCGCCCGCATGCCGCGCCTGTCGCACCGCCCCTGCCTACGCGGGTGCGCCGGCCCTAGCCTTGCCAGCCTCTGCCACAGGAGTGCTGCCATGTCTTCTGCTTCCCCAAGTCGTTGGCCTTGGCTGCGACGCTGGTTCCTGCGCACCTGCGCCGCCCTGGCCGTGCTGTCGGTGGCGCTGGCTGGCTGGGATGCGGCCACCTATGACGCCCGCGCCTGGCTGGCCGACTACGCCCGCATCAAACAGGGCATGGCGCAGGGCTACGCCAACCTGGATTGGGTGACGCAGCAGCGCCGCGTGGATTTGGCCGCACTGGATGACCGCACTACCGAGGCACTGACCAGCGCGCACTCACGCGTGCGTGCCTTTTTCGTGCTCAGGGATTTCGTGCGCAGCTTCAACGATCCCCATCTGCGCCTGGAGCCACACCAATCGGCTACGCCCGCTGATGCCGGCAGCGTCGGCAACGTGGTCGAGCAGGTCGCCAATGCGCAACTGGCCGCCGTCGCCAGCTGCGAAGCCGCCGGTTACGAAGAAGGCGACCACGGCTACGGCCTGGACGTGACCCAACTGCCCGGCTGGCAGTCTTTGGAATTCGGCACCTTCCCCATCGGCATCGCTGGCGACGTGGGCGTATTGCGCATCGCCCAGTTTGGCGAGAATCGCTACCTGACCACGTGCCACCAGGCCTTCCGACCCACGCTGGATGCACGCGCGCTTCAGCTGAGCGTGCGCGCGCAGCTGCAGGAACAATTGCGCCAGCGATTGGCCTTGTTACAGGCACGTGGCGCCAAGCGCCTGCTGGTGGATGTGAGCGGCAACGGCGGCGGCAGCGAATGGGTCAGCGAAGTCACCGCGCTCATGACCGACCGCCCGCTGAGCCGTGCCGCACCGCGCCTTGTTGCGCCGACTTGCGATCGCAGCAAGGTCTGGCAAAACCAAATCGAATGTCCGGTGTTCGCGCCTGCTGCGCCAAACGAGCGTCTGCAAGGCGTAGGCGCTTGGCGTGGTCCGCTGATGATCCTGAGTGATGGCGGCACGGCATCGGCATCGGAAGACTTCATTGCCTGGCTGCAACAGAATCGCGTCGCCACCGTCATCGGCGAACGCACGATGGGAGCCGGCTGCGGCTACGTCGATGGCGGCACCCGCGTGGCCTTGCGGCAACTGCCACTGGACGTGGTCATGCCCAACTGCGCGCGCTTCCTGGAAAACGGGCGCAACGAGATTGAAGGAATCCGCCCGGACGTACCGATTGCGCTATCGGCACGGGATGCCCCCACCCAACTGGCGCAGTGGCTGGCGCTGCGCTGATCGCCGCAGCCTCCACGTCCGCAGGTCTGGCCCCTATCGAGTCACCACCATCGGCTGCAGCCCGTGGTGGCGCGCGTGGGGTCAATCCGCGGCGGCTTCAATCGCTTGCGACAGGCGCTCCACCGCAATCACCTCCAGGCCTTTGAAGGCGCCGGACTTGGGCGCATTGCCCTTGGGCACGATGGCGCGCTTGAAGCCGTGCGTGGCCGCCTCGCGCAGACGTTCTTCGCCATTGGGTACTGGGCGGATTTCGCCGGACAGGCCGACTTCGCCAAAGGCCACGGTCTTCTCGCCCAACGGTCGATCCCGCAGCGAAGACAACACCGCCAACAGCACCGGCAAGTCAGCGGCGGTTTCCTGCACGCGGATACCGCCGACCACATTGACGAACACGTCCTGATCGCCCACCACGATGCCGCCATGCCGATGCAGCACCGCCAGCAACATGGCCAGACGGTTCTGCTCCAGACCCACAGCGACGCGACGCGGGTTGGACAGTGGCGAGGAATCCACCAGCGCCTGCACTTCCACCATCAGCGGGCGTGTGCCCTCGCGGGTGACCAGCACACAGCTGCCGGGTTGGTTGCTGCTGCCGGACAGGAAGATTGCCGACGGGTTGGGCACTTCTTTCAGGCCCTTCTCGCCCATCGCGAACACGCCCAGCTCGTTGACCGCGCCAAAGCGGTTCTTGAACGCACGCAGGATGCGGAAGCGGCTGCCGCTCTCGCCTTCGAAATACAGCACCGCATCGACCATATGCTCCAGCACGCGCGGGCCGGCGATGCCGCCTTCCTTGGTGACGTGGCCCACCAGGAACACCGCGGTGCCGGTCTCCTTGGCGTAGCGCACCAGCCGCGCCGCGCTCTCGCGCACCTGGCTGACCGAGCCGGGTGCGGCGGTGAGCGATTCGGTCCACAGCGTCTGCACGGAGTCGGCCACGATCAGCTTGGGTTTGGCCGACGAGGCATGCTGCAGGATGTTCTCGATGCCGGTCTCGGCCAGCGCCTGCAGGTTGTCCAGCGGCAGGTCCAGGCGCACCGCGCGGCCAGCCACCTGCGCCAGCGATTCTTCGCCGGTGATGTAGAGCGCGGGCAGGCTGCCCGACATTTTCGCCAGCGCCTGCAACAGCAAGGTGGATTTGCCGATGCCAGGATCGCCACCGACCAGCACCACCGCCCCTTCCACCAGCCCGCCGCCGAGCACGCGATCAAACTCGCCGATGCCGGTGCTGACGCGCGCCTCCTCGCTGTGGCGCACGTCCTTGAGCGCAGTGATCTTGGGCGCCTCAGCCTTGCCGGCCCAGCCGCTGCGACGTGCGGCCGGCGGACCGGCACCGGCCGCAGGCTCCAGCACAATCTGGGTCAGCGAGTTCCAGGCATTGCACTCGGTGCACTGCCCTTGCCACTTGGAGTATTCCGCGCCGCAGTCATTGCAGACGTAGGCAGTACGCGCCTTGGCCATCGATGTCGCCTTGATCAATCAGGCGACGAGGATACCGGAGAGCGGCGCGCGACTTGAGACTGGAATCACCGGTCGAAGCCGAGATCGGCGCGCACCGATCCCGTCAACGCCCTGCCATCAACGAGCCTTGTAAAGCTCGGCCAGACGATCCGGCTTGCCAGCGATGCGCTCCAGCTTGGGGTACTGCAAGCCATCAAAGTATGGGATGCGCACGGTCTCGACCCGATCAAAGCGCTTGACCACCAGTTCAATCGGCGCCTTGCTGGTCTTGGCCGCCTTGACCGCGTTCTTCAGCACATCGGCGCTGTAGGCGCGGCCATTGACGGCAATCAGGTTCATGCTCGGCGCCAGGCCGGCGTTGAAGGCCGGGCCGTCCCAGCGCACGTCGGTCAGGTCGCCCTTGTCGTTGATGCTCATGCCCAGCGAGTAGGTCAGGTCGGCCCCCTTGCGCCGGCCTTCCATCGCCTTGAAGGCGTCGGAGGGTTCGTCGGTGTAGACCAGCTTCCAGCCGGCCGCTTCCAAGCCGCCAATCAACGGACCATGCCCGTCGACCCGCGTGCGCAAGAAGCTGGACCAGTCGAACGGCGCAATGCCGTTGAGGGTGGTCACGATGTCTTCAAAGGTGTACGGATTGACGTCCCACTCGCCGTTGCCCATGCCGAAGAAGGCCTTGGCGAAATCGTCGATGGAGCGCTTGTTGCCGCTGAGCTCGCGCAACTTGCCATCCACTTCCAGCCAGATCATCAGACCGCCGGAGTAATAGTCCTCGCTCATCTGGTAGTTGCGGAACGGCAGCGAACGGCGCTGGGCGATGGTCGGATCGTTGGTGGTGTCCTGGATGTTGCGCCAGGCCAGGCCGGGACGGCCGCGGTCGTACACGCCAGCGGTGAGCGCCAGCATTTCCTGCGCCTGCTTCTGCGTCCACAGGCCTGAGCGTGCGGCCAGCACGGTGCCAAAGAACTGCGTCTGTCCCTCGTACAGCCAGAGCAGGCTGTCGCCCATCGGCACGTTGAAGCTGGGCGTGGCCAGATCCGCTCCGCGGCGGTACTTGCCGTTCCAGGAATGGTTGAACTCGTGTGGCAGCAAGTCACGACCCTGCCAAGTCTTTTCCCAATCGGTGAAGTAGCCACGCTCACCGCTGTTCTCGCTGGAGCGGTGATGCTCCAGGCCGATGCCGCCCAGGTTGTCGGTCAGCGCCAGCAGGAATTCGTAGTGGTCGAAATGGCGCGCGCCATAGAGCTTGCTCGCCTGGCTCACCAACGATTGGTGCGCCTTGATCTGCTCGGGCTTCATTTCCAGGTCTTCGGCTTCATCGGCAAAGACATTCAAATGCACCGGCTGCTTGGCGCCCGGATCCAGATCGACGCGCTTGTAGTGCTTGCCGGCAAACATCGGCGAGTCGACCAGGTCATCAAAGTCGATGGTCTTGAAATGCACGGTGTCGCCGTCGCGGCGGTCCGTGCTCAGCGCGGTGGCGTACGACCAGCCGGCCGGCAGCTTGACGCTGGCCTGCGCGGGAATATTGGCCGCGTTGTAACCGGCCGGGTACAGCACGGCGAAATTCCACTGCAGATTGAGCATGTCCGGGGTCATCACCACCCGGCCCTGCGAGCCACCCTGCGAGGACAGGAACTGGAATTCGGTGACCACTTCGCTGACGCCGGCCGGCACCTCCACATGGAAGGCATAGACGTTGAACTGATCCCGCACCCACGGCAGGCGTTGTCCGTTGGCGGTGATCACCAGCCCGGCCAGCTTCTCAATCGGGCCGGACGGCGAATGGTTGCCCGGCAACCACTGCGGGTACAGCAGGGTCAGCCGACCCGGCTGCGCCGGGATGGTCTCGCGCACGCGGAAGATGCGGCGATTCAGATCGGTGGCATCGACCTCGATGCGCAGGCTGCCATTGAAGGGGATGTCCTTGGGCGCGGGCACCTCCTGGGCGGAGGCGGCGCCGGCGTAGCCGCCGGTGAAGGTCAACAGTACGGTCAGGGCAAGCGCAAGACGGTCAAGCTTCATCAAATCTTCCGGAGCAACGGGCAAGCCGTCGATGCTACCGGCGCCGTGCCATGGCTCCGTAGGCCAAAGGTCATGGCGGGCAAGCGTTGTGCGATAACGGTCACTGCTGCGGCACACTGCCCACTTACGCTCTTCCTGACGGACGCATGGCCGACTCACCCCCAACCGCCACTGTCGCGCTCGCCTACGACCTGGTGATCTTCGACCTGGATGGCACGCTGGTGGATTCGTTCGCCTTCTTCGCGCGTTCGCATAATCGCTTGGCGGCCAAATTTGGCTTCCGACCGCTGGATGACGTGCAGATCCAGGACCTGCGGGGGCGGCCGGCGCGCGAGATCATCCAGGCCACCGGCTTGCCGCTGTGGAAGCTGCCGCAGGTGGTCACCGCCTTTCGCCGCCTGGTCAGCGCCGAAGGCCAGGCGATCCCCCGCTTCGCCGGCGTTGACGCGGCCCTGGCCGCGCTGGCGCACTCCGGCGCGCGACTCGCGCTGGTGTCCTCCAACAGCGCGGAGAACTGTCGCCGCTTGCTCGGCGAGGACAACTGGGCGCGGATGGCGCATGTGGCCTGCGGCAGTTCGCTGTTTGGCAAGCACCGGCATTTGCTCCACGTGCTGCGTGAGGCACGCGTGCCGGCCAGCCGTGCGATCTACGTGGGCGATCAATTGGAAGATGCGCAGGCCGCCTGCCGCGCCGGCATCGCCTTTGCCGGCGTGAGCTGGGGCTATGCGACGCCGGAGGCGCTGCAAGGCGCGGGGCCGGTGCGGATGCTGGCTGGCGTGCAGGATTTGGCGACCCTGGCGCAGGGCTGAGTGAAGCCCGGCGCTTGCGATGACTATCGGGGGACTACGCAGTCGCCGCTGCCCGTTTTACCATCGCGTCCAATGCGTCCGTTCTGGGCCGATACAAGGAAGAGTTCCATGCGCCGCTGGCTGACCGCTGCCGTTACGTTTTGCGTCCTCTCAACCGCCCTGCCGGTTGCCGCGCAGCAGGAAACGGATGAAGCCAAGTTTGTCCGCCTGACCCGCCAGTTGGAGCAGGAGCCGCTGCGGGACACGGACAAGCAGATGCGCGCCTGGATGATGCAATGGCTGACGGAGACGCCAACGTTGACGGTCACGGTCTGCAATATCGTCGGGCTGCTGGATCAGCCACTCGTTCCCAATGCAGACATCCTGTTTGGTCAGACCATGTTTGGCAATGGCGCGTACCAGATCGAGCATCCGGGCGAACGCTCGTTGCCGCTGACCCAGCAAGTCGCAGGCGTGACCAGTGCCTTGCGCAGCTATGAGGCGCTGGTGGCCAAAGACCCGGACGCGCGCTTCGACACCTTTGACCTGTTGCTGGAGGCGGAGAAGGCCAACCGCCTGTCCGCCGTGCTGGCGCCGCGCTTCGACGCGGTCTGCAGCGAGGAAGCCACGGACGAGTCATCCGCAGCGATTGAACCCACGCCCGAACTGATATCCACGCACTAACGGTTGGGCGGTGCCCGCCTCGCGGGCAGGCACCGTATCCGACGGCTCAACTTGCGGCCGGCACCCGGCCAAACACCAACGTCGCATTGGTGCCGCCAAAGCCGAAGCTGTTGGACATCACTGTATCGAGTTGGGCATCGCGGCTTTCGCGCACCAGCGGGAATCCCTCGGCCTTGGGATCCAGGTTCTGGATATTGGCCGAGCCGGCGATGAAGCCATCGCGCATCATCAACAGGCAGTAGATAGCTTCGTGCACGCTGGCCGCGCCCAAGGAATGGCCGGACAGCGCCTTGGTCGACGAGGTCGGCGGCAGTGCTTCGCCAAACACGCTGCGCACGGCTTCCAATTCGATCATGTCGCCCAGCGGCGTGGACGTGCCGTGGGTGTTGAGATAGTCGATGGGAGCAGTGACGCCTTCCAGCGCCATCTGCATGCAGCGCACCGCGCCTTCGCCCGAGGGCGCGACCATGTCGGCACCGTCAGAGGTCACCCCATAGCCCAGCAGCTCGGCATGGATGTGCGCGCCGCGTGCCACTGCGTGGTCATAGTCTTCCAGCACCAACATGCCGCCGCCGCCAGCAATAACAAAGCCATCGCGATCCACGTCGTACGGACGCGACGCGGTCAACGGGCTGTCGTTGTACTTGCTCGACAACGCACCCATGGCATCGAACATCATGGTCAGCGCCCAATGCAGTTCTTCGCCGCCGCCGGCAAACACGATGTCCTGGCGACCGCTGCGAATCAGATCCGCCGCCGCGCCGATGCAATGCGCCGAAGTGGCGCACGCCGCAGAGATGGAATAGCTCACGCCGCGAATCTTGAACGCCGTTGCCAGCGTGGCCGACACGGTCGAACACATCGTGCGCGGCACCATGTACGGACCGACCTTGCGGATGCCGCGCTGGCGCAGCAGATCCGCTGCTTCAATCTGCCATTCGGCCGAGCCGCCGCCGGAACCTGCGACCAGGCCGGTGCGCGGGTTGCTGACCTGACTTTCATCCAGGCCGGCATCGGCAATGGCATCGCGCAAAGCGATGTAGGAATAGCCCGCCGCATCGCCCATAAAGCGCTTTTGCTTGCGATCAATCTGCGCTTCCAGATCGATGTCCGGCTTGCCGCCGACATGGCTGCGGAAACCAATCTCGGCGTATTCGGGAATATGGCGGATGCCGGGGCGGCCTTCGCGCAGCGAAGCCGACACGGTGTCCGCGTCGTTGCCCAGGCACGAGGTGATACCCAGACCGGTGATGACTACGCGGCGCATCAGAAGCTCTCCGTCGAGGTAAACAAGCCCACGCGCAGATCCTTGGCGGTGTAGATCTCGCGACCATCCACCAGCATGCGTCCATCGGCCACAGCCAGCACCAGCTTGCGATTGATTACGCGGCTGACGTCGACTTCATATGTGACCTTCTTGGCGGTGGGCAGCACCTGGCCGGTGAACTTGACCTCGCCCGTGCCCAGTGCGCGACCACGACCGGGCGCACCGATCCAGGTCAGGTAGAAGCCAGTCAGTTGCCACAGCGCGTCCAACCCCAGGCAGCCCGGCATCACCGGATCGCCGAGGAAGTGGCACTTGAAGAACCACAGCTCAGGGTTGATATCGAGTTCGGCGCGGATCATGCCCTTGCCATGTGCGCCACCGTCTTCGCGAATCTCGGTGATGCGGTCGAACATCAGCATCGGGTCGTTGGGCAGGCGCCCGGCATCAGGACCGAACAATTCGCCGCGGGCGCTGGCCAGCAGCTGTTCCCGTGAGTAGGAAGCGGGGGATTTCATAGGGCATCCAGGGTTCAGAGCCCCGAATAATGCACGATTGTGTATACAGTTGTATTGATGCCAATCAAACGTGCGATCCATACGCTGGCGTAGGATCTTCGCAAGCCTTGTGCCGCCTACATCACGCCATTGCCCACGTGAGTTTCCACACTCTGGCGTATCGACGAATGCACATAAAAAGCGCGCAGCTCACGACTCGACCAGCGCCTCCGGCAACTGGCGAGCGTAGCGCCCAGGTGAGATGCCGACGCGCCGGCTGAAGGCCGTGCTGAACGTGCTGGCCGAGCTGTAACCCACACGCTCGGCCACCTTCTCAAGATCGGCATTGGGCAGCCGCAACAGCGAGCGCGCCAGCGACATGCGCCAGGCCAGCAGGTACTCCATCGGCGCCATGCCGACCAAACGCGAGAAGCGCTCGAAGAATGCGGAACGCGACAAGGCGGCTTGTTCGGCAAGTTGGTTGATCGTCCACGGCTTCGCCGGTTGCGCATGCAGTTCCAGCAGCGCAGCTGACACTCGAGCATCGGCCAGCCCACGCAACAAACCCGGCGAAGTCTGCGCAGGCGATGCACGCAGGGATTCGACCAGCAACAGCTCCACCAGGCGCGCGAGCACGGCATCGTGGCCCGGTCCACGGCTGGTGCTTTCTTCGCGGATCATCTGCACCAGCGCGCTCAAGCGCGGCACATCACGCACATGCACGCGCTGTGGCAACAGCGAAGCAAGAAGATCCGGATCCGCCGCATCGAACTGAAACCAGCCGCCCAGCAGGCGAACTTCGGAAGGGCCTCGCTGATTGCCGTGCCGAATCTCTTCACGCGATTCCTGCGCTTGCCCCGGGTCGATGAAGCGCGGCGCCACCGACTCGCCGCCGGACATCGTGAAACCGGGTGTGGCCGGAAGTAGCAGGAAATCGCCGGCTTTGAGTTCAAGTGGCTCCTGACCATCCACCGCGAGCCGGCACTGGCCCTCCAGCACCGCGCAAAAGCTCGGCTCGCCAAACTCGCTGTAACGCACCGCCCAATCGCCCGCGCCGCTGATGCCCTTGGAGAACACCGCACGTGGTCGCAGCAGTTGCATGACATGGGACAGCGGATCAGTCATTCGGACGCTCGCCAAGAAAATACGGACGCACACGCAACGCGGTCATCGCCATGCTCGCCTATCGTTTGCTTCCCTTCAATCACCCCTGCCCCTTCATGAAAACTGTCTTGATCACCGGTTGTTCCTCCGGCTACGGCCTGGCTACCGCCCGCCACTTCCACGCCCACGGCTGGAATGTCATCGCCACCCTGCGTCAGCCCGCGCAGTCATTGCTGGTGGCCGATGAGCGCATGCGCCTGCTGCCGCTTGATGTCACGCGGGAAGACAGCATTGCCGCCTTGGTGGATGCGGCCGGCGACATCGACGTGCTGGTCAACAACGCCGGCATTGGCTTGTTTGGCGCCTTCGAGGCCACGCCGATGGCGACCGTGCGCGAAGTCTTTGAGACCAACACCTTCGGCGTGATGGCGATGGCGCAGGCGTTCATTCCACAGTTCCGCGCGCGCCGCGGCGGCCGCATCATCAACGTAACCTCCAGCGCCGTGCTGGCGCCGATGCCGCTGGTGGCGGCTTACACCGCCAGCAAGACTGCCATCGAAGGCTTCACCGCCTCGCTGGCCCACGAGTTGGGCGGCTTCGATATCGAGGTCAAGCTGGTCGAGCCGGGCTACGCGCCCACCACCGCCTTCACCGCCAATGGCCAGCAACGGATGCAGGGGCTACTGCCGGAGCCCTACCAGGCCTATGCGCAGCAGGTATTCGCCTCCTTTGCGGATGCAGTGGCCTACACGCGCGAA
>Ga0160448_100193_pt1 | contig 25784 bp, 16 predicted proteins | sample HID1973M_E1MG_FD_108269 | JGI IMG/M metagenome (GOLD analysis project Ga0160448, IMG submission 108269) | Enriched mosquito-associated microbial communities from UW Madison campus, WI, USA - HID1973M_E1 MG | ecosystem: Host-associated > Arthropoda: Insects > Digestive system > Unclassified ...
ATCGCCACCATCACCGGCATCAGCGTGGTGTGGAGCGTGATCCTGATGGGCGTGTTCACCATCATCTACACCGCCATGGGCGGCATGAAGGCGGTGATCTGGACCGACTTCGTGCAGGTGTTCGTCAAGATGGGCGGTGCGATCTTCGCCATCGGCTTCATCATCTGGCACCTCAAGGGCGGTGTGCCCGAGTTCTTCGCCACCGCGATGGCCGAGCAGAAGATGCACACGCTGGACTTCAGCTTCGATCTGACCAAGGCCACGGTGTGGGGCTTCATCTTCCTGGTGATCTTCGACGTGGTACTGACCTTCCCCAAGGATCAGGTGCTGATGCAGCGCACTCTGTCGACCAAGTCGGATAAGGAAGCCGGTCGTTCGATCTGGGCGTTCGCGGCGATCATGATCCCGGGCGGCTTCATCTTCTACGGCATCGGCACCGCCTTGTTCGTGCATTACAAGAACAATCCGGAGCGCTTGAACCCGCTGCTGCCGATCGACGCCACCTTCCCCTTGTTCATCGCTGCCGAGCTGCCGCCGGGCGTGACCGGGCTGATCATCGCCGGCATCTTCGCCGCCGCCATGGCGACGCTGTCGAGCATCATGAACAGCGTGGCCACGCTGATCTCGGTGGACTTCTACGAGAAGATTGCCAAGAACCCCAACCAGAAGAAGAGCGTGCTGTTTGCCGAGGTCACCACGGTCATGGTCGGCCTGGTCGCCATCGGCCTGGCGCTGCTGCTGTCGCGCTACGACATCCACTCGCTGTTCGACATCTCGATTGAACTGGCCGGCCTGCTCGGCGGCGGTTTCGCGGGCGCCTACACGCTGGGCATGTTCACCCGCCGCGCCAACTCGGCCGGCGTGGCGATCGGCATCGGCTGCAGCATCGTGCTGACCTTCATCGCCTGGTCGTTCAACCTGGTGCATCCGTACTTCTACCTGGCCATCTCGATCCTGCTGTGCATCGTCATCGGTTACCTGGCCAGCCTGCTGTTCCCGGCGCCGACGCGCTCGCTGAAGGGATTGACGATTTACCGCGACGCAGACTGATGCCAACGCGGTCTTCATGCCTTCCGGCCCTGTCCTCAATGGCAGGGCTCGTGTAGCCTGCGCGGCACGTACAGGGGGCGCGAGACGTGGATACCCAGTTCCTGAATACCTTCGTGACGGTGGTGGATCGAGGCTCGATGGCGGCTGCCGCACGCGAGCTCAACATTACCCCGGCCGCGGTGGCACAGCAGATCCGCACGCTCGAGCGCGAGCTGGGCGCGCCGCTGATTGCGCGTGTGGGCCGCACCGTCAGCGTGACCGAGGAAGGCTCGCGCATCGTCCAGCGCGCCCGTGACCTGCTGCGCGGCGTCGCCGACATGCGCAGCATCGCCAACGACAGCGCGGTCTCCGGCGAGCTGCGCCTGGGCGCGTGCCCGACCGCACTGGCCGGCATGCTGCCGGACATCCTGGCGCGCATGGTCGCCGCGTTCCCGCAGATCAACGTCTTCATCAAGCCCGGCTACTCGGCCGATCTCTACCGCGCGGTGGAGTCGGGCGAACTGGACGCGGCCATCGTGCTGCAGGCGCCGTTCTCGTTGCCCAAGACCTGCCAATGGCAGCTGCTGCGCGAAGAACCGCTGGTGGTGCTGGCACCGGAATCCATGGCCGGTCGCGACCCGCACGAACTGCTGGCCACCCAGCCGCTGATCCGCTACGACCGCAATCAATGGGGCGGGCGGCTGGCTGACGAATACCTGCGCAATGCCGGCATCGTGCCGCAGGAACGGTTTGAGTTGAATGCGCTCAACGCCATCGCGGTGATGGTGGATCGCGGCCTGGGCGTATCGCTGGTGCCCAACTGGGCGCAGCCCTGGCCGGAAGGGGTCAAGCTGGTGCGTCTGCCGCTGCCCAACGAATCGGTGCCGCGCCGGATCGGCATGGTCTGGTCGCGTTCGACCGTGCGCATCCGCCTGGTCACCGTGCTGCTGCAGGAAAGTCAGGCCGTCTCCACGCTCGCCTGAGTCGATGCTGCACTGCATCGATACGCCACCGCCAGCGCGTACCTAACAAAAACTAGCCTCTGAACATAGGCAAGACCAATTTGTTTCCAATAAGTGTGCGCCTAGTCTCCTAATCCATTGTCTAGGCTGTCGCTGGCGTCTGGGAGGAACGTCCGGCAACGCGGGTGCGCATGCATCCGCAGCACGAATAAGAAGAACAAATTCGGGGACCCGCGCGCATCGCGGCGGTTCTGCAGCCAATCCACTAGAGAAGAACACCATGAAGCAAGTGCCCGCCGCCTTAGGCGTATTCCTGCTGGCCGCCGCCGTCAGCGCCAGCGTCAAGGCCCAACAGAACACCCCGCTGCCGGCCGCCGATGGCGCGCCCGAGAGCGCCGAGCAGAAAGACACCAAGGCCACCGATCTGGATCGCGTGATCACCACCGGTGTGCGCTCGCCCAAGGCCATCGACAAGATTCCCGGCGCGATCACCCTGGTGTCGAAAGAAGATGTTTCGCGCACGCTGCTGCTGACCGAAGACGCCACCGCCGTGCTGGCGCGCACCGTGCCGGGTTATTCGGAAGCCTCGCAGGCGATGAGCAACACCGGCGAAAACTTGCGCGGCCGCATCGCGCTGCGCCTGTTTGACGGCGTGCCGCAGGGCTCGCCGCTGCGCGAAGGCACCCGCAACGCCACCTTCACCGACATGGGCATCGTCGATCACATCGAAGTGATCAACGGTCCATCCGCGTCCGAAGGCATCGGCGCGGCCGGCGGCATCATCAACTACATCTCCACCGTGCCGAAGGAAGATGGCAGCACCTTCCGCTTCCTGACCCGCTACTCGACCCAGTTCGAGGATGACAGCGCAGGTTGGAAGGTCGGCGCCAACTACACCTACAAGCAGGACAACTACGACCTGGTGCTGGGCCTGGCGCGGATTGACCGCGGCATGGGCTACGACGCCGACGGCGTGCGCCTGGGCATGAACACCAGCGGCTCGCTCAACGACTCGGTCGCTGACAACCTGTTCGTCAAGGGTGGCTGGAACTTCGGCCAGAATCTGGACAAGCGCCTGCAGCTGAGCTACAGCAACTTCAAGATCGAAGGCAACGGCAACTACATCCAGGTCGACGGCTGCCGTTACGAGCCGGGCTGGTGCGAAGACCCGCATCCCAATACCTCGGAAAAGGGCCATATCTTTGGCAGCAAGGCCGAGTTCAACGACTTCCAGCAGGTCAACGTGCAGTACACCGACGGCGACTTCCTCGGCGGCACGCTCAACCTCAATGCTTACTGGGCCGACCAGGCCATGCGCTATCCGCCGGAGAACGGCAGTGATCGCCAGGATCCGTTGATTCCGCCGAACGGTCCGGATGGTTTGATCTGGGACCAGTCGGAAATCAACTCCGACAAGATCGGCTTCCGCCCGTCCTGGGCCAAGTCGCAGTTCTTTGGCGTGGACGGTCTGGAACTGCGCACCGGCGTGGACTTCGTCAAGGACAAGGCGGATCAGCGCCTGGCCCTGACCAACCGCGTCTGGGTGCCGCCGATGGAGTACACCAGCATCGCGCCGTACTTCCAGCTGAGCTGGGACGTGGGCGACTTCACCTTCAGCGGCGGCTTCCGTCGCGAAGATGGCGAGATGAAGGTGGCCGACTACACCACCACCTGGTATCGCGATCGCGTCAATGTGCAGGGTGGCAAGCTGGAATACACCGAGAACCTGTTCAACTTCGGCGCCATCTGGAACATCACGGATCAGTGGTCGGTGTTTGCCGCTTACGGCGAAGGCTTCGGCTTGCCCAACGTCGGCATCCCGCTGCGCAACATCCAGTGCCCCAACGATCCCAACGACACCAAGCCGGACGGCTGCCCAGGTGATCCGCAGCAGTCCGTCGATTCCACCTTCCGCGAACTGCAGGCGGTGGTGGTGGACAATCGCGAAATCGGCGTCAACTGGCGCGGTGACGCGACCTCGTTCAGTGCCTCGTTCTACGATTCAGAAGCCGATTACGGCACCTCGTACGCGATCGACCCGGCCACCAACGACTACGTGCTGTTCCGCGCGCCGACTCGCATCAAGGGCTTTGAAGCCTCCGGCGACTGGAACGTCACCGACGCCGTCAAGCTGACCGCGCTGTACTCGCGCATCCGCGGCAAGACTGCGTTCTGGACCGAAGACCCCGCCGGTCGCTGGGACGCCGGTGATCTGAACAAGCCGATGGGTGCCTTGGACGTCAATCCGGACAAGCTGGTGCTGAGCGCGCGCTGGAAGTTCCTGCCCAATGCCGACGTGACCATTGGTTCGACCACGCAGATGTCGCGTGATCTGTCCGGCAGCGACACCCGCGAGTACGACGACCGCTTCTTCAGCTACGAAGAGCACACCAAGGGTTACAACTTGTACGACTTGAGCGGCAACTGGATGGTGGAAAAGGTCGGTCGCTTCTCGATCGGCGTGGAGAACCTGTTCAACAAGCAGTACATCCTGACCTGGTCGCAGGTCCCGGGCTTCCGCAACTACTGGGCAGGCCGTGGCCGCATGTACTCTTTCACCTATGAGTACACGTTCTGAGTCTTGCCGGGATGCAGTTTGAAATCGGACGTCGTCGCTTCACGCCTGCTGTCGCCCCCCCGCGGCAGGCGCGAAGTGTCCGATGGGCCCTCGTCGCAGGCTTGATCGCCTGCGGCGTGGCCCTGCCGGCGGCAGCGGCCAGGGATGGCGCCGCCGTGCAGTCTTCTCATCAAACGGCGTCGTGGACGCCGCTGCACGAGTTTGTTGATCAGAATTCCGGCGATCGTGGCTACCTGGGCGCGATCAGCCTGATTGCCCGTGACGGGCGCATTGTCGATGTGCATGTGCATGGCTACCGCGATCTGGCACGCAAGCACGCGCTCAAGCGCGATGCCATTTTCCGTATCTACTCCATGACCAAGCCGCTCACCTCGGTAGCGGTGCTGCAGTTGATGGAGCAGGGCAAGCTGGATCTGGATGATCCGGTCGCTCGCTATCTGCCGGAATTCTCCGGCTTGCAACTCTTTACCGGTGGCAGCGCCGATGCGCCGGAGCTGGCGCCCGTGCACCATCCGCTGACCATTCGCCAGTTGCTGACCCATACCGGCGGTTTCGCCACCGGCGGCAAGGGGTATGAAGAGGCCACGCGCCTGTTGGAGCGCGCGGATCTGCACGACTCGCCGGACCTGGCCAGTTTCAGCAAGAAGCTGGCTACGTTGCCCTTGGCCAGCGAGCCCGGTACGCGCTTCAAGTACGACGGCACCGGTATCGAGGTGCTGGCGCGATTGGTGGAAGTGGTCAGCGGCCAGTCCTTCGATGTCTACCTGCAGCAGCACATCCTCACCCCGTTGAAGATGCGCGACAGCGGATTCGACGTGCCCACGTCCAAGCGCGGCCGCATCATCGATTTGACTCGCATGGGCGACGACGGACAGCTGCTCTTGGATGACAGCCGCAGTGCGCGTGCGCCGGGTGTGCGTTTGAATGCCTATCCCAGTGGCGCCGGCGGCCTGTACTCCACGGTCGACGACTACGCCCGCTTCACCCTGATGCTGCTCAATGGTGGCGAGTACGCCGGCGTGCGCCTGCTCAAGCCGGCCACGGTCGAGCAGATGATGCGCAACCAGTTGCAAGGCCAGCTGGATCCGCCGGTCACCGAGTTCAATGCCGGCGAAGGCTTTGGCCTGGGTGGCTCGGTGATCATCGACACGGCCAAGCGCGGCCGCCGTGGTTCGCTGGGCGCGTTCGGCTGGTCCGGTGCGGCTTCGACCTATTTCACGATTGATCGCCAGCAGAAGCTGGTCGCCATCCTCTTGCTACAGCATTTGCCCAATGGCGCGGACAACGATTTGCCGCGTCTGGCCACGCCGTTCTACAACCTGGTGTATTCGACGCTGGACGCACAGCAGGCATCGCCATGACGGCGGCGCAACGCATTCTGGTCGCCGGTTCGGCGAACCTGGACTTTGTCGTCCATGCCCATCATGTGCCGGCGCCGGGTGAGACGGTACTGGGTCGCGAGTTCCAGACCTTTCCCGGTGGCAAGGGCGCCAACCAGGCGGTGGCCTGCGCGCGCGCCGGCGGTGCAGCCACACGCATGTTGCTGGCCTTGGGCGACGATGCCTTCGCCGCGCCCATCGAAGCCTCGCTGCGTGAGGCCGGCGTGGAGCAAGTCATCGTGCGTGCCAGTCAGCCCACCGGCACCGCCTTCATCTGCCTGGCCGATGACGCCGAGAACGCGATCACCGTCGCGCCCGGCGCCAACAACGCACTGCGCCGCCACCACCTGCCGCCGCTGGATGACACCGGCTATTTGCTGCTGCAGTTGGAAACTCCGCTGGACGTGGTGACCGCGTATGCGCGCGCCGCGCGTGCCTCGGGCGTGCGCGTGGTGCTCAACGCCGCCCCCGCACAGGCCTTGCCGGACTCGCTGCTGGCCGATGTCGATGTGCTGGTGGTCAATGAAGGCGAGCTCGCCCTGCTCAGCGGCGTCGCCGATTCGGTGGCTGCCGGCCTGGCGCGCTTGCCGCAGGTGAGCTGCATCGTGGTCACCCTGGGCGCACGCGGATGCGTGGCGCGGCAAGGCGAACAGATACTGCTGCAACCGGCGTTTCGCATTACGCCGGTCGATACCACCGCCGCCGGCGACACCTTTTGTGGCGCACTGGCTGCGTGCCTGGCGCGGGGCGAGGGGCTGGCCGATGGCTTACGCTACGCCAGCGCGGCCTCGGCGCTGGCCTGCCTGGGCCTGGGTGCGCAAGCGAGCATCCCCACACGTACCGCAGTGCATGAGTTTCTGAGTGCAAGCGCAGCCGACGATGCTGACGCCTTGCACGCATTGGCCGACTATTGCGGCCTGCCTTCCCCCTTTCTTACGAACACCTCGCCATGACCGCTCCGGAAACTCCCACGCCGCCGTTCCAAGAAGACTTTCCGCGGCACGTGCCGAAGACGGAATACAAGTTTTCCCATGTCACCACCCAGCGTTACCTGCCCACGCCGGGCAAGGCGCCGGGTTGGCCGTTTGCCGAGATTGGTCACTGGAAGATCGACGTCAACGCCACCTCGGCCGACTGGATCGCCGAGTTGCGCGACTGGCGGCGCGAGCACCTGGCGCGCATCGGCTTTGATGACGCCAACTATCGGCGGCCGGAACTGCAGTGGGCGCAACGCAATTTCGTGCATGCGCAGATGATGTGCGAAGACCGCTACTTCTACGATCCGGTGGAAGGCAAGTACACCGTGGATCGCTACCTGGATGATCTGGAGCAGCGCTTCGGCGGCCTGGACAGCGTGCTGATCTGGTACGTGTACCCCAACATCGGCATCGACGATCGCAACCAGTTCGACATGGCGGCCGATCTGCCCGGCGGCATCGAAGGTTTGAAGAGTGCGGTCGACGACTTCCATCGTCGCGGCGTGCGCGTGTTCCTGCCGACCATGCCCTGGGATCACGGCACCCGCGATCAAGGCGAGCCGGATTGGAAGGCCGTGGCCAAGGTGGTCAAGGCGGTCGGCGCCGACGGCATCAATGGCGATACCTACAACGGCGTACCACGCGCGTTCTTCGACGCCTGCGATGCATTGGGCCAGCCGGTGGTGGTGCAGCCGGAGTCGACCATCAGCGCCGAAGAGCACCTGATCTGGAACGTGCAGAGCTGGGGCAAGAAGGCGCCCAACGAAGTCATTCCGCCGGTGGCCAAGTTCAAGTGGCTGGAACCGCGCCACATGATCAACTACGAAAACCGCTGGGGCCGCGATCGCAACCACGACCTGCAATACATCTTCTTCAACGGCGTCGGTTACAACGCCTGGGAAAACATCTGGGGCCTGTGGAACCAGTTCACCCCGCGCGATGCCGAATCGCTGCGCCGCATCGCCAGCATCGAGCGCCAGTTCGCGCCGTTGATGGTCAGCCGCGAGTGGACGCCGTATTTCCCCACGCTGCAGGCCGGCGTGTTCGCCAGCCGTTTCCCCGGCCAAGGGCAGGTGGTGTGGACGCTGGTCAATCGCAACGAATACGAAGTGGCTGGCGAAGCCCTGAGCGTGCCGCATGCGCCGGGCCGTCGCTATTTTGATCTGTGGCAGGGCGGCGAAGTCGAGCCGCTGCTGCAGGGCGATCAGGCGGTGATTGAGATGGATCTGGAAGGCCGTGGCTTCGGCGCGCTATTGGCGCTGGACGCGGGTGCTTCCGTCGACGGTCTGGACGCGTTCCTGGCGCGCATGGCCGAACTGGCGCGGGTGCCGCTGCATACCTACTCGCGTCGTTGGCAGGCCATCCCGCAGCAGATCACCGAGATTGCTGCTACCGCGCCGAGTGCGCAGGCACCGGAAGGAATGGTGACGATTCCGGCCGGCGAGTTCCTGTTCGTGGTCGGTGGCATCGAGATCGAAGGTCAGACCTGGGAAGGTCTGGACGTGCAGTATCCGTGGGAGAGCAGCGCCCGCCGCCAGCATCGCCGGCGCATGCAGATGAAGGCCTTCCACATGGATCGCCATTCGGTGACCAATGCGCAGTTCAAGCGCTTCCTGGACGCCAGCGGCTACGCGCCGCGTGATGCACACAACTTCCTGCGCGATTGGGACAACGGCGCACCGCGTGCCGGCTGGGAGAACAAGCCGGTCACCTGGGTGGCGCTGGAAGATGCGCGCGCCTACGCCGCCTGGGCCGGCAAGCGCCTGCCGCACGAATGGGAATGGCAGTACGCCGCGCAAGGTAGCGATGGCCGCCTGTATCCCTGGGGCAACGACTGGCGCGCCGATGCGGTGCCGCCGGTCAATCGCGAGCGTCGCCTGGTGCCGCCGGCCGATGTGGATGCACATCCGCAGGGCGCCAGCCCGTTTGGCGTCGAGGATTTGATCGGCAACGTCTGGCAGTGGACCGACGAATACGCCGATGAGCACACCCGCGCCGGCATCCTGCGCGGTGGCAGTGCCTATCAGCCGCAGACCTCGCATTGGTATTTCCCGCAGGCGTACCGGCTGGATCAGCACGGCAAGTATCTGTTGATGGCGCCCAGCAAAGATCGCTCGGGCATGCTCGGCTTCCGTTGCGTCGTGGATGCGGAGTGATCGCGTGAGCCCACAGGACGCCAAGCTTCCTCCCGGTGCGCCGCGTGCACGCGCGTTTCAGCCTGCTGCGGCCAACGCCGTGCAGCTGGGCGGCGTACTGGGTGCGGCGATTGAAGCCAATCGCAATGGCCGCCTGAGCACTTTCATTGTTGATGAGAACAGCCCGGCGATCGCCATCTTCCATCCCGAGCACAGCGCCGAGAACGAAGAAGGCGATTGGTACGGCGAGCACGCCGGCAAGTGGCTGATTGCCGCTGCCAAGGCAGTAGCGGGCGGTGGTGACGACGCGCTGCGCGAGAACCTGCGCCGCGTCGCTAACTATCTGCTCTCGCGCCAACAGTCCGATGGCTACCTGGGCAACTACGCGCCCGCGCGCCGTTTCATGGTGCCGCAGCCGCCCAAGCCGGTGAGCTGGGACGGCGCACCCGCGCTGCGCACCTGGGATATCTGGACGCACAGTTATCTCATCTTGGGCCTGATCGAAACCTGGCGCGCGCTGGGTGACGAGCGCTATCTGATCGCTGCACGACGCATCGGTGATCTGTGCTGGCAGACCTTCTGCCAGGATGGTCTGGACATCACCACGCTGGGCAACCACTTCGGCATGTCGGCCACGGTGCTGATGGATCCGGCGGTGGAGCTGTATTGCCGTACCGGTGAGCCGCGCTACCTGGAGTTGGCCGAGAAGATTGCCGCGCAGGCCGATGCCGAACCGCGCCTGGCGCTGATTACGCGCGCGGTGGACGGTGTGGACGCCGCCGAAATCGGCACCGGCAAGGCCTATCAACTGGCCTGGAACCTGGTCGGTCTGGCCAAGCTGCATCGTGCCACCGGCAAGCCGGAGTATGCGCAGGCGGTGGAGAATCTCTGGCGCAGCATCCGCGATCATCATCTGAGCCTGGGTGGCGGACCGTGGGGCGGCGTGGCGCATCGCTCGCGCGAAGTGTTCAACCCGGTCGGCGTATTCGATCCACGCGCCTATGTGGAAACTTGCTCGGTGCTGGCCTGGCTGCAACTCAACCGCGAGCTGCTGCAGTTGACCGGGCAGGCCCGCTACGTCGACGAGATTGAACGCACGGCTTACAACGATCTGCTCGGCGCGGCGGCACCCAATGGCGAGGACTGGTGCTACTACTCCTTCCCGAATGGTCCGCGCGTGCACACCACCTACTGGCGCTGCTGCAAATCCAGCGGCGCGATGGCCTGGGAAGAACTGCCGCCGCTGGCCTACGGGCTGACCGACGAAGGCGCAGTGCAGGTCAATCTGTATGGCGCGAGCCAGGTCCGCCTGAAGCTTGCCGACGGTGATTTGGACATCGTGCAGCAGGGCGGTTATCCGTTCCAAGGCAACGTGGATTTGCAGCTCACCCCGAGTGCGCCGATCAGTTTCGCCCTGCGTCTGCGCGTGCCGGCCTGGGCACAGCACTGGCAGCTACGCGTCAACGGCAAGGCGGTGGATGCGGCGCAGGTGGACGGCTGGATCAGCCTGATGCGCGAGTGGCGCGCGGGCGACCGCGTGGCCTTGGACTTCGCCACGCCGCTGGTGCTGCACCGCCGGCAGTCGCGCAACGTGCAGGAATCACGTGCGCCCGATGGCTCGCCAGTGCGCCAGCAGGTGCTGCAATACGACTATGCCGGCTTCACTCGCGGTGCGTTGGTCTACGCCACCGCGCTGATTGACGGCTACAAGCACGAAGAAAGCATGCGCCTGCCTGCTGCCGCACTGGGCGAGTGGACGCGTGAGCTGGCCGCCGATGCGCAGACCTCGGCGGTGGAAATGGAAGTGGAGTTCGACGGACGCGCGCCACTGCGCTACTGGCCCTACCATCTGGCCGGCGGCCAGCAGGATGGTCGTTGGCGGCTGGTGTGGATGTCGCTGGCGCCGGCATGGACGCAAACAGAATAAGGACGTTAAACGTGCACTCACGTCATCGGATCAAGCAAGAATTTGTCGCCGCAGAAAATATGTCGCCGCACTGTTTCGCCGTGCGGCCTTGCGCGAGACTGGCCCTGCTCCGGGACGCTGCACCCGATGGATGTTTGGCACATGGATAAACCCTCACCTTTCGACCTGATCGAACGTCGCGGACCGGCCGGCCCGCTGGACGGCGTCAAGGTGTTGGATCTGAGCGCTTACATCGCCGGGCCGTATGGATGCAGCCTGCTGGCTGATCAAGGCGCGCAGGTGATCAAGATCGAGCCGCCTGATGGCGACAACCTGCGCAAGTATCCTTCGACCCTGCAAGCCGAGAGCCGCGCCTTCATGGGCGTCAATCGCAGCAAGCTGGGCATCGTGCTGGATCTCAAATCGGCCGAAGGTATTGCCGCGCTGTTGCGGCTGGTGCGCGAAGCCGATGTGCTCGTGCACAACTTCCGTCCCTCGGTGCCCAAGCGCCTGGGCATCGACTTTGATCGACTGAGCCTGATCAATCCGCGCCTGATCTACTGCGCGGTCACCGGCTATGGCGAGAGCGGGCCGATGAAAGACAAGGCCGGCTACGACCAGGTGCTGCAGACCATGACCGGCATGTGCACCCTGCAAGGCAAGCGCGGCGGGGCGCCGGAGATTACCTATGGCTCGGTGGTGGATTACTACGCCGCCGCGCTGCTGGCGGCCGGCGTGTCGTCGGCGCTGTACGAACGAGAGCGCAGTGGTCGCGGCCAGTTTGTCGGTGTCTCGCTGTTGCGCAGCGCATTGACCATGCAGTCGGCGCGGATGATCTGGGCCGAAGGCGAGTCGCTGGATATCGGCCGCGACATGCGCTCCGGCGGCGTCACCGGCATCCATCCGGCGCGCGAAGGCTACATCTACATCTCCGCCAATACGCCGCGCTTCTGGCAGGCGCTGTGTGAGAAGACCGGCCTGACCGCATTGGCCGGCAACGAACGCTACGACAGCGTGCGCAAGCGCGCCGAGCATGTGCAGGAGATCGTGCCGCTGCTGCATGAAGCCCTGGCCACGCGCACGGCGATGGAGTGGGAGGCAATCTTCGGCGACGAAGTGCCCTGTGCGGCCGCGCGCCGGATAGAGGACATGTTCGATCACCCGCAGGTGCTGGCCGAGGACATGGTGGCCAACATCGAGCATCCGGTGGTGGGCACGTATCGCGGCGTAACCCGGCCGATCGCCTACGGTCGCACGCCCGGTCCGGCACCGTTCGCCGCGCCGACCCATGGTCAGCACACCGACGCCGTGCTACAGCGCGAAGACGAGCCAGGCCACGTGCGCCGCGCGTAGTTTGTCGCGAAGTTGGTTCGTTGCAGGCGGTGCAAGGCCTCAGGCCTTGTCGCCTTCCTCCAGCACGTGCAAGCCCAGGTTGAGCCGCTTCGCGCGGCGCTTGGCGGCGGCAGCTTGTGAGGCCACTTCCTCGGCGGTGTTGTAGCGGCCGGGAAGCACATGGACCACGCCGATGGTCAGCGTGGTCAGCGGAAACGTGGCATAACAGCCGCTGCGATCTTCGGCCTCAAGCACGCCGCGGGCCAGGTCGGCCTCGTCGAACAGGGCGCGGCTGGCGGTGTTGAACTCGGCCACGCCCGCGGCGCAGCGTTGCTCCCAGTCATCGCTCTGCAGCAGCATCACGAAGTCGTCGCCGCCGACATGGCCGACGAAATCCCAGCGCGGATCGGCGTGGCGCTGCAGGGTACTGGCGACCAGCCGGATCATGCGGTCGCCGCGGAAATAGCCGTACTGATCGTTGTAGGGCTTGAAATGGTTGAGGTCGCAGTAGGCCGCCACGAAGGCTTGGCGCGCATCAATCAGGCGGGTGATGTGCTCGGCAATCGGGATATTGCCGGGCAGCAGGGTCAGCGGATTGGCGTAGCGCGCGGCTTCAATCCGCAGCTCCGTCACCCGCCGCACCAGAGCCTCGCCGGTGCCTACGCCGGCATAGCGGCCGTCACGGGTGATGATGAAGCCGTCGGCCAGATAGCGTTGATCTTCGCCCAGCAGGATCTCCGACATCGCATCGATGCCCTGCGCCACGTCGGCCATGATCGGCGAGTCGTGCATCAGCTGGATGCAGGGCTTGCGCCCAATCAGCTCGCGCGCGAACGGCACCGCCATGCGCTCATTGAACACACGACGGTTGATCAGGCCCAGCGGGTGGCCGACGTCATCGATCACCGGTAGCGCGGTCAGCTCCGGATGGTGGCGGAACACCTGCTCGGCTTCGAAATTGCTGGCGTGCTCACTGATTGACGGCGCCTCGATCATCAAATGCGCCGCAGTGACGCGCGGGAACGCCGAGCGCCGTCCGTTGATCGGCCACACCGGCAGCTTCTCGACACTGGCCTGGCGCACGGTGTCCGGCACGTGCTCGCTGACCCGCTCATGCGGCCGTCCAAGCAGGAAGCCCTGCGCATAGCGGATGCCCAGGTCCTGGATGATTGCCAGGTCCTGCATGCGCTCCACGCCTTCGGCGATCAGGTCGGCGCCCAGGCTTTCGGCCACCTGCACCAGCGCACGCACAATGCTCAGGCGGCCGGGGCTCTGCGCGATCTCGTGGATCAGATAGCGATCCAGCTTGACGTACTCCGGGCACAGCTCATGCCAGAGCTCAAAATTGGAGTGGCCATTGCCAAAGTCATCCAGAGCGATGCGGATGCCGGCGGCGCGCAGATAACCCAAGGCGTTGGCCAGGCGGCCGACGTCCTCGACGATGTCGCGCTCGGTGATCTCGATGACGAAGCGGCTGAGATCGCGCCCCGATGATTGCAGGCTTTCGATCACCTGCTGCGGGCGCAAGGCGCCTTGCAGGATGGCTTGCGCGCTCAGGTTCACCAGCAAGCGGCCGCCACGGTCGAAATCGAAGCTCTGCGCGATCACCCGTGCCGCATGCGTTTCCAGTTCGCCCAGGCGGCCGGCATCGCGGGCTTGGTCGAGCATCTTCAACGGCGAGCAGGGCAGCAGCGCGTGCCGCATCAGGCCTTCGTGGGCGACCACCCGATGGTCTTCCAACCGCACGATAGGCTGGAACACCGCGCGCAAGCCGCCAGGGCGCAGGGCGGTTTCGAGCAACTGCGGGTCGTCGATGTGGAGGCTGTTGGCGAGCATGGACGCGCCAGAGTAGCCAGGCCGGATGACAGAACTGCGTCAGCACACCCGCGCTGCACAATCCCGGCCCATGCGCGTCATCGCCATGCGCGGTAGCCTGCGCGGATGGACTCATTGATCGCCGCCGCCAGCCGTGCCCTGAGGGCGGGTGACGCCATCACCGCGCTCAAGCACGTGGCCCTGCGCGAAGAGCCGCCGGCGCTGGCGCTGCGCGGCATCGCCATGGCGCAGCTTGGCGACTACCCACGCGCGCGCGATCTGCTGCGGCGGGCCGCGCGCGGCTTCGGATCGCAGGAGGCGCTGGCGCGGGCGCGCTGCAGTGTGGCCGAAGCGGAAGTGGCACTGGCCATGCGCGACCTGAGCCGTTCCGCACGCGGTTTGGACAGTGCCGTGCAGGCCTTGCGCGCGCGCGGCGATCGGGTCAATGCCTGGCATGCGAAGCTGATCGCCATCCGCCGGGCCTTGTTGCTCGGTCAGATTGACGCGGCGGCCGCGGCGCTGCGCGCATTGCCCATGGACGCATTGCCGCCGCCGCTGGCCGCCAGCGCTCATCTGGCCCACGCGGAAGTGTCGCTGCGTCGCTTGCGGACACAGGCTGCGGCGCTGGCATTGCAGCAAGCGCAGCAGGCTGCCGGGCAAGCCGGCATTCCCGCCTTGCTGGCCGAAGTGCAGGACCTGCAAGCGGCACTGCAGCGACCGGCGGCGCGACGCATGCAGGGGACAGAGCCACAGCGGCTGCGATTGGCGGAGGTCGAGGCCTTGTTCGACAGTGCCAGTGTGATCGTGGATGGCTGCCGCCGCGGCGTGCGGGTCGACGGCCAATGGCATGCGCTCACCCGACGCCCGTTGCTGTTCGACTTGCTGCGCGAACTGGCACGTGCGTGGCCCGGCGATGTGGAGCGCAATGCGCTGATTGGCCAGGTCTTCCGCAGCTGGATGCCGGATGAGACCCATCGTGCCCGCCTGCGGGTGGAGATTGGACGTCTGCGCAAACTGCTGGCGCCGCACGTGCGGATCGAGGCCTCACCGCGCGGCTTCCAATTGCAGACGCAGAATGAGCGCGAGGTGGTGGTATTGCTGCCCCCCATCGACGGCGATCACTCACCGTTGTCGGCCTCGCTGCTGGCGTTGCTTGCAGATGGCCAGCCCTGGTCCACCTCGGCCTTGACGCTGGCGGTGGGCGAAAGCCAGCGCACGGTGCAACGCGCCCTGGCGGATCTGGAAGCGGCCAGCCAGGTGCGCAGCATCGGTCGCGCCCGCGCGCAACGCTGGCTGGCCGCACCGCTGCGCGGATTCACGACGATCTTGTTACTCCCTGCTGCCCTGCCGGTCTGACTAGATTGGTCCCACGGCGCCAAGCCCGGCGCCTTCAGGAGAAGATCATGAGTACTGCTACATCCCGTAAGAGCGAAGCGGTTGTGCAAGAAATCGAAGTGCTGCGCGAGTACGGCCCCTTTCCCGGCACGGCCAATGTCGCCGGCGTGTCGCATGACGGCACCCATGTATGGGCGGCGTTGGGGGCGCGTCTGGTGGCGTTTGATCCCGCCAATGGTCAGGAGCGAAAGAGCCTGGATGTGCCCGCTGACGCCGGCACCGCCTTCGACGGCAAGCACCTGTATCAGTTGGCCGAAGCGCGCATCGACAAGATTGATCCGGCCACCGGCAAGGTGCTGGGCTCGATTCCCGCGCCCGGGGAAGGCCGCGATTCCGGCATGGCCTGGGCCGAGGGCAGCCTGTGGGTGGGCCAGTACCGTGATCGCAAGATCCATCAAATCAATCCGGACACCGGCGCCATCCTGCGCACGATTGAATCGGATCGCTTCGTCACCGGCGTGACCTGGGCCGACGGCGAGCTCTGGCACGGCACCTGGGAAGGTGACGACAGCGAGCTGCGCCGCATCGACGCCCAGGATGGGCGTGTGCTTGAACGCCTGCACCTGCCCACCGGCATCCATGTCAGCGGCCTGGAGTTTGATGGCGCCGACACCTTCTATTGCGGTGGCGGCGGCACGGCGGTGGTGCGCGCGGTGCGTCGTCCCCAGCGCGCTGCCTGATTGCGGCGCGTATGGGTCCACCCGCCGCCGTTACAGCGGCGGCGGGTCGGACTCGCGATCGAAGTTGCGGTGTGCGGTGATCGCCGCGACGAAGGGTTCGACGCTGCCTTCGGTCAACTCGCGTCCGGCAATAACAACGAAAGAATCCTGGCCATCCTCCACGGGGATGCCGGCCGCAGCCAATACCTCTTTCGCGGTACCAGTGGCCAGCAGCGGTTTGCCATGGCGGTAGGCATCGCGCAGGTGTTCCAGCACCCGCCCATCGCCGGCCAGTGCCTTGCCCGCCTGCTCGCCACCGATGATGGCGATCGCGTCAAACAGAATGCCCGGCTCATTCTCGAACGACCCATCGGCGTCGATGCTTCCGCCTTCACCCTGCAGCGGGCCCACATGCGGGCCGATGATTCTGAGCATCGCACCGGCCGCTGTCAGCGCATCCTGCAAGGTCGTCAGCGCGGTCGTATCCGCGCCCTCATGCACAAACGCCGCAATCTTGCGGCTGCGTATGCCTTCCTCACCCGGTCGTGCAAGCAGGGACAGGCTCGGTGACGAGGTCACCTCGGGCGTGAGCTTGCCCGTGAACGCGCGCGGCATCGGCTCCGGTAACGACATGCCCAATCCAGCCGCCACCTGCGCGGCCAGATCCTCGGACACGTTGCGCAGCATCGACACCACGCGCACGCGGATGGCCGGCACGGTCAGCTTGCTCAGCTCGAAGCGGAACGCCGCCGCGATATGCCGCTGCTCGGCCGGCGACTGGCTCTGGTAGAACAGCGTGGCCTGGGCGAAGTGCTCGGCGAACTTCTCTGGCTTGGCGCGCACTTCATCTCCCTGCGGGGCTTCGGCGAACGAGGTGAAGCCGGCACTGCCGGCCTGGAACGGACAACCGCCGCCCAACGAGTTGGGCTCGTACGACACCCGGCCGCGGTGGATGGCCTGCCGGTGCATGCCGTCGCGCTGGTTGTTGTGCACGGATGCAATCGGCGCGTTGATCGGGATCTCGTGGAAGTTGGGTCCACCCAGGCGGCTGATCTGCGTGTCCACGTAGGAGTGGATGCGCCCGGCCAGCAGCGGATCGTTGCTGAAGTCGATGCCGGGGATCACGTGCGCGGTGCAGAAGGCCACCTGCTCGGTCTCGGCAAAGAAGTTGTCGGGATTGCGGTCCAGCACCATGCGGCCCACCGGGCGTACCGGCACCAGTTCCTCGGGCACGATCTTGGTCGCGTCGAGCACGTCGAAGCTGAAACCCTCGGCTTGTTCTTCGGTGAAGATCTGCAGGCCCAGTTCGTAATCCGGATAGTCGCCGGCCTCGATGGCCTCCCACAGATCGCGGCGATGGAAATCCGGATCCGCGCCGGAGATCTTCACCGCCTCGTCCCACACCAGCGAATGCGTGCCCAGCTTGGGCGTCCAGTGGAACTTGCAGAACACCGACTCGCCCTGCGCATTGACCAGTCGGAAGGTGTGCACGCCAAAGCCCTGCATCATCCGGTAGCTGCGCGGAATGCCGCGGTCGGACATCACCCACGTGAGCATGTGGGTGGACTCCGGCATCAGCGACACGAAATCCCAGAACGTATCGTGCGCCGACGCCGCCTGCGGCATCCCGTGGTGTGGTTCGGCCTTGACCGCATGCACCAGGTCCGGAAACTTCATCGCATCCTGGATGAAGAACACCGGGATGTTGTTGCCCACCAGATCCCAGTTGCCCTCGTCGGTATAGAACTTGACCGCGAAGCCGCGCACATCGCGCGCCGTGTCCTTGGAGCCGCGTTCACCGGCCACGGTGGAGAAGCGTACGAACACCGGCGTGATCTTGCCGGCCTGCTGGAACGGCGCGGCGCGGGTGAGCTCGGACAGATCGTCGTAGGCTTCGAAGTAACCATGCGCCCCTGAGCCACGCGCATGCACGATCCGCTCGGGGATGCGCTCGTGGTCGAAGTGGGTGATCTTCTCGCGCAGGATGAAGTCCTTGAGCAGCGTGGGACCGCGCAGACCTGCTTTCAGGCTGTTCTGGTTGTCGGCGACGGGCACGCCCTGGTTGGTGGTCAGGCGTTGATCGCTGGCGTCATTGCGCACGCGTGTCAGTGGTGTGGCAGTCGCGTCCAGACCGGGTTCGGCAGGTTCACCAACTTTGTCATTGGCATTGCCTTCGCTGGCGGTGCTGGCGCCGACGGCGGCAGACGGGGCAGTGAAGTGTTCGCCTTCCGGCGGTTGCGTGGCGCCCTTGCGTCCGTGCTCGGCCGCCTTCTGACTGTTGTAGCTGCGCGCTGCCACCAACGCATCTACCTGCGCAGGTACGCCATCCACCGGGCGCGCGGGCTTGCGCGAATCGCTGCGGCCGGGGCCGCTGTCAGTGCGTGCAGCGTTCTTGGCGCGTGGAGTGGGAGAGGCTTTCTTCTTGCTGGCCATGGCGCTGCTCGGCTATCGATGAGCCACTCAACATAGGCACTGGCGGTGAACACAATGTCTATCTGGACGTTCTCTTCTCGCGTTGTTCAAAACTCTCGAGATGACTGCGACTTGCTCTTCATCTGCATTGGTCGATGTTGCGATGGCCGAGTAGGCACATCACTTGAGAGAACGTCATGAGCAATGAACACAACCAACCTGGCCAACAACAACAGGGACAGCCGCAGCAAGGACAGCCACAGCAAGGGCAACCGGGCGGCCAGCAGAATCCGCCGGGTGGCCAGCAGGGCGACAAGGATCGCCAGGTGGATCCGGATAAGCAGCGCAAGCAGGGCGAGCCGGGTCAGCAAGGCGACAAAGGCCAGAACAAGGGCGAAGACGAGTAAGCATCAGGCGCTACACAGCGCTGCATCGGTTGCCCGCATGCGCGGGCAGCCGATGGGGGACAGGTGGTCAGGGGTTGCGCGCCTTGCCGGACTGCTCCGACGCCGCCAGATACTCCGCGATGGCTTCAACATCATGTTGGCTCAGGCCCGCAGCCTGCGCGCGCATCACGCCCTGACGCAGGGTCCGCACGATATCTTCGGGTGAGCGGCTGGCCAGCACGCTGCGCGGCGGGATGTTGCCTTGCGGGTGGTCGTGGCAGATGGCACAGCGTTGCTGAAATAGCGCGGCGGCACTCAGTCCCGAATCGACCGGTGAGCGTGCAGCAGGCGTGTGGGTCGTGCTCGTGGCTGCGTTCAACGTCGTGCTTGACGTCATCGACAAGGTGGCAGTCGAGGCCGCCGTCGACGCTGCCACCTGCTGGGTGGTGACCGCTCTGGGAGGTGGCGCGCCCATGCCGAAGGCTTGGATCCTATCCGTGCCCACTACCACCACACCGGCCGCGAACACCGGCTCGTTGTACTTGCCGCTGGTATGCAGCTGACCCGGCAGACTCTGCCACAAGCGTTCCAGCGTCTGCCCATCCAGCGCATACAGCACCGGTGCCGGCGCATCCGCACCCAGCAACGGCGCCGAGCGTGGCGCGTTCTCATCCAGAATCCATACCACGGGTGTATGACCGCCATCGCTGCTGATCAGCGGCGAGCCGGGATTGCCCAGCACCAGTGATGGCTGCTTGCGATCGATGGCCAGGTAGGCGGGCTGCCCGCTGCGCGCTATTACCTTCAAGCGCACCAACGAAGGCGCAACGCTCTCCGAAGAACCCTCGGCGCGCTTGCTGTTGCCGGTCAGATAGACGTAGACATCGCCCTGCGCATCACGGAAGGCGGCCGGCGCGGAGCGCGCGCGTGCCTTGTCCAAGGCGGCATCCACTTCCGAGTAGGGGCCGAACACGTTGATCGGGCCACGCGTTCCAAACTGCGGCTGCAGCTGCGGCGAGAGCAGCGAACCATCGTGCGCGGCGGGCGTGTCGCAGGCCGGTCGCCAGTCGAGTTTGCCTGGCAGTTTGTCGCGGTCGAGCAGGTAGGCATTGCCTTGCTTGCCACCCACCACCAACAGGCGGGGCGTGCGGGTGGTGGAGGCATCCAGCGCAGGCAGCAGGCTGACGCCGCCGGAGCCCAGATCGATATCCATCTTGGCGCTGGAGCAATGATTGAACGGCGTATAGGTGCCGCGCAGGCGCAGTCCTTCACTCGCGTTGTCGGTCAATTGCAGCACCGACTGGGTCCAGTCGTCCGCCTGTTGCAGATAGCCCTCGAAGCCGCTGCCGGTGACCACATGCACGCGGTCGTGCTCATCCACCGCCGCGCCACCGGCCCCCCACATGCCGCCGCTGCCCCGATGCGGCATGGCCACGGCGGCGAACGCGCTGGCCACACGCGGTGTCAGCGTATCCACCGACACCAGCCAACCGGTCTCGGTTTCGCCAAAGGTGATGTACAGGCGGCTGCCGTCGGCATTGAGGTTCAAGGCGCCACGCTGCACGCGGAAATCGAAGCGACGTTTGGGCGGCACCGGGGTGGGACCGGCGTTGTGGTTGACCTTGTTGAAGGTGGCCTCGTCCAGTTGCACTGGCCAGCCAGGCAACACTGCGCCGCTGCCGATATCCAGCGCGTAGGCCTGCCATCGTTTGTCCGGGTCGCAGCTGGTCACATACAGCCGGCCACGCGCGGCATCGATTACCGGCGTGCTGAGTACGCCGGTGGGCACGCCGTCCAACGGAGCGGGCTGCAAATGGCAAGGTGCAGCCAGGTGCTTGCGCCAGAGGATGCGACCGGGCGCAAGGTCACCGTGTTTGGCCGCGTTGATCGCGTAGACATCGCCATTGCTGGTGGCGGCGAACAGCACCGACAGCGTGAGCCCGCTGTAGGGTCCGCGGGTGAAGGTCAGCTGCTCCAGGAACAACGGCGAGGCATATAGCCGCGCAGGCTGGCCTTGGTACTCGGCCAGCGCTGGCGATTCCCAGAGCAGGCCAAAGTCCTTGCGTTGGATGTTGGCCGGCGACAGCTGTGGCTGTTGCCGATGCCAGCCGCTGCGCTGTCGATCCACATGGAAGGTCGGTGTGTCGCCTGGCGAGGTGATGATTCTGGCTGTGGTCGTGGTCGTGGTCGTGGTCGAGGCAGCAGTCGCAGCCGTGGTCGTGGTGGTGGAGGTGGCTGCCACTGCGGGAGAGGGAGGCTCGCTTTTGCTTGCCGCGCGTGTGGCAGGCACATCGATGTGAGCCGTCCAGGCGATGGCATTGAGCAATACCGTTCGCAGCGTGGGCTGATCCAGCGCCGCCAGGAAATGGCCGCCGGTGTAACCGAATGAGCGCCCGCCGCCTGCGCGCTCATAGGCCCAAGCCACCGTGCTGTTCTCCGACAGATCCTCCAGCACGCTGGCGCCGTTACGGTACTGCACGTGCAAGTGGCCTTGCAGCAAGGGAGTCACGCCGGTCGCGGCGAAGCGCAGGGTGGGGTAGAACTCGTCGCGATAGGCGAACGGAAGCACGCCCGACACCACCGGGTGCGTGTTGCCCACCGGCGCCAAGGTGGCGGTCTCGGTAGTGCGATCAAAGGTGCCGACGCGCTCCGCACCGAGCCAGGAAGCCAGCCCGGGTACGCTGCCATCGGTGGGCACCGTGGATGCCTGATGCAAGGCCACCAATCCGACGCCGGCCTCCATCAGGTGCTGCAATTGCCGACGCTGGCCGGCATCGCGCAGTGGATGTTTGTCCAGACCGTCGAAGTAGAGCACCACGGTGTCAGCGCCCTGCAGCGCCGCAGGATCGGTCGGCCAGCCGTTTTCGAATGCGCGGATCTCGGCGCGGTGAGTCTGCGGTGCGGCGGCCAGCAACTCCTTCAAATGACGGACGCCGCTGGGGTAGTCATGCCGGCCGGGGCCTTCGGAGGCGGCGCCGCCGATCACTACGATGGTCTTGCCGCTGCCATCATCCTGGCCGCAGCCGCTGGCCAGACCGACGAGCAGCATGGTCAGCCACACTGCAACAAGACGCCGCGCCGACGCACGACCTCGCAAAAATCCTGGCACGGATTCCCCTCCCAGAGACCCTGCATGTGCAGGTCAAGAGGCTAGGCGTTGATGACGCGCGGTCCCACCCGCTGGCGCGGGTTTCAGTGGCAAGTTTTTGTTGGCTATGGTGCGGGCATCAACCCACACGCAGGCAGCGGCGTGACCGGATCAGCCAGTCTTGCGTGGCCGCCCGCCGAGCTTGCCATTGGCGCGTGCGGCCGCGCGCTTGGCATCAGTCGCCGCGCTGCCGCCTTTGCGGCACCGCCGTGCAGAAGGGAAGCGCCGGGTGGCGCGGACGGTTCAGCGGCGCGTTGGCTGGAAAAATCTGCCTGCAACTGCGGAAGTCATAGCCGCCAAAACTGCGTGCACCAGCGGCAAAACGGTTTGACATCGCGCATCGCTGTCTGCACCGACGCTGCACCCATTCCAAGGCGCGAATTCGGCGGGATGAGCGACCCCTCCGACCTCGCCCTGATAGGGCCAAGGGCCAATGGCAGGCCCCTATCCCGGGGCATAGATTGGCTATCGCGCCCGCATCCATCGTGCGGGCCTGGCGGGTTTTGCCAGCGGACTGACATCGAGGCCATTGCCATGAACGTTTCACTGAAACAGTTGTTGCTCGCCTGCGTGCTTTCGTTGTCACTCGTCGCCACCGCAATGGCGGGCGAGGGTGACAAGACCAAGCTCAAGGGCATCATCACCGGCGTGCAGGGTGACACCATCACCATCAAGGATCAGAACAACGTCGAGCAGACGATCACCGTCTCGCCCGAGACCAAATACAAGCGCACCAAGGGCCTGACCGGCGTGATCTTCGAGAAGGCCGAGTCCAGCGCGATGGTGGCGGGTTTGCCGATCACCGCGGACGTGGTAGCCGCCGGCAGCGGCTATGCCGCCAGCGAGATCTCGTTCAAGTCCGAAGACATGCGCACGGCGCAGCAAGTGCAGGCCGGGCTGGAGCCGACCAACAAGCGGATGGACGAATTTGGAACCTACGAAGCTTTGGCGACGGTGGAAGTCCTGTTCGATTCCGGCAGCACGGCCATTTCCGCCAAGGGCAAGTCCGATCTGGATGCGCTGGCGGCGCAAGCCAAGCAGACCAAGAACTACCAGGTGGTCATGCAGGGCTACACCGACTCCACCGGCAATGCCGAAGCCAATCAGCGGCTCAGCACGCGCAGAGCGGCGGCCGTGACCAACTACCTGCAGCAGAAGGCTGGCCTGGCGCCGGGTCGCGTTCGCGCCGGTGACGGCATGGGCGTTGCCGCCGACGCGGGCTCGGGCAGCAATGCCAATGCGCGCAAGGTGGTGGTGAAGCTGGTGGTCGACAAGGGCGTGCAGGCCGGCGTCAAGTAAATCCAACGCGCGCAACTGGAACGCTGCCATGAGCAAGCCCACATCCAGACTGTTGGCGATCGCGGCGGGGATCGGTGTTGCCCTGGCATGCGGCAGCGCTGTCGCGCAATCGACAGCGTCGCCGGCGTCATCCGCCAAGGCTACTGCCCCTGCGAGCAATCCGGCCGACAACTTCAGCCGCGAGCAATTGGACCAGATGATGGCGCCAATCGCGCTATATCCGGATTCGCTGCTCGCGCAGGTGTTGATGGCCTCCACCTATCCGGGCGACGTGGCCGATGCAGTGGCCTGGTCCAAGGCGCATCCGGATGCCAAGGGCGAGGCGGCGGTCAAGCAAGTGGCCAACGAAGCCTGGGACCCCAGCGTGCAATCGCTGGTGGCGTTCCCGCAATTGCTCGCGGTGCTGGGCCAGGACGGTGCCTGGGTGCAACGCATGGGCGATGCCTTCCTCGCCCAGCCCGATGACGTGATGGCGTCGGTGCAACGCTTGCGCAAGCAAGCCGAAGCCGCAGGCAACCTCAAATCCAACGAACAGCAGAAGGTCAGCACGCAGACGCTGCCGGCCGATTCGGCGGGCGCCGCCGCCGGCACCACCCAGGCCATCGTGATCGAGTCGAGCAAGCCAGACGTGGTGTATGTACCCAGCTACGACTCCAACGTGGTCTATGGCAGCTGGGCCTATCCGTCATACCCGCCGTACTACTACCCGCCGCCGGCTTACTACTATCCGGGCGCGGCGCTTTTCAGCTTCGGCGTGGGCGTGGCCATCGGTGGCGCGTTGTGGGGCAATTGCAATTGGGGCGGCGGTGACATCGACATCGACGTCAACCGCTACAACTCCATCAACAGCAACCGCCAGATCAACCGCGGCGACAACACCTGGAAACACAACGCCGCCAATCGCGGCGGCGTGCCGTACCGCGATAACGCCAGCCGCGAGAAGTACGGCCGCCAGCTCGACGGCGCCGGTCAGCGCGACAGCTATCGCGGTCGCGACCAGGCGCGCACGGCCGATCGCGATCGCGCGCGGCAGTCGCTGGAGAAGGGTGGCTTCCAGCCGCCGGCGGCAAGCAACCGTGAAGCACGCGAGCGCGCCGGCCAGGCCGGACGCGAACTGGATCGCCAACCCGGTGGGCGGCAAGGCGCGGCCAATGCGCAGCGCCCGACGACATCCAACAATGCCCAGGCCCGGCAAGGCGCGCGTGATCGGCAGCCACCGGGCATGCAACAGGGCAACAACGCCTTCCAGGGCGCGCGCGATCCCGGCCAGTCGCGCGCCGCGTCGCAGCGCGGGCAGGGCAGCTTCAATTCCTCGCAACGTCCGTCCAGCTCGCGTGGCGGCGGGCATCAGATGTCGCGTCCGTCACGACCACCTCCGCGTGGCGGCGGTGGCGGACGTCGCCGCTAAAAGGAGGCAACCATGCCTGGCATCATCCGCTCGCTCGCGGTGCTTGGTCTCGTCTTGCTGGCGAGCCCGCTGCATGCACAGCAGTCCTATTCCAGCCCGGATGCGGCCGCGCGGGCGCTGGTCGAAGCGCTGGGCACCCAGGTGGCCGACCCGCAGAAACTGGCGCAGGTGCTGGGCCCGGATTGGAAAACCTACGTGCCGGCTGACAGTGTCGACCGAGAGGATGTGGATGCCTTCCTCAAGCGCTACGCCGAACGTCACCTGCTGAAGACGCCGTCGCCCGGACATGCGCTGCTGACGGTGGGCGCGGACGCCTGGACCTTCCCGGTGCCGGTGGTGAAGAGCGACAAAGGCTGGGCCTTCGACCTCAAGGCCGGCGAGCCCGAGATCGCCGCCCGCCGGATAGGCCGCAACGAACTGGCCACCCTGCAGGCGGTTCTGGCCTACCACGATGCGCAGATGGATTACGCCAGCAAGGATCGCGACGGCGACGGCGTGCTGGAGTACGCGCGTAAGTTTGTCAGCACCGATGGCAAGCACGACGGCCTGTACTGGGATGACGACAACGACGACGAGCAAAGCCCGCTCGGCCCGTTGTTCGGCGATGACACCCCGCAAGGCGAGTGGCACGGCTACTACTACCGCATCCTTGATGCCCAGGGCCCCTCCGCACCGGGCGGCGCCTACAGCTATTTGATCGGCGACAACATGAGCCGCGGCTTTGCCTTGATCGCCTGGCCGGCGCGCTACGGCGACAGCGGGGTGATGAGCTTCATGATCAGCCACGATGGCCAGGTGTATGAAGCCGACCTGGGGCCTGATGGCGCGGCGACGGCCAAGGGTATGAAGGCGTTTGATCCGGATAGTCGTTGGAAGTAGGGCGAGTGCAGGCGGCCTGGCGTCCACGCCAGCGGCATGGTTGTGACAATGTAAGCGCTCCGCTGGCGATAGCACGTCCGCCACG
>Ga0160448_100196_pt1 | contig 25620 bp, 22 predicted proteins | sample HID1973M_E1MG_FD_108269 | JGI IMG/M metagenome (GOLD analysis project Ga0160448, IMG submission 108269) | Enriched mosquito-associated microbial communities from UW Madison campus, WI, USA - HID1973M_E1 MG | ecosystem: Host-associated > Arthropoda: Insects > Digestive system > Unclassified ...
CAAGGAGAACATCCGCCTGATCTCGCCGTATATCGGCGGTGGTTTTGGCGGCAAGCTGTTCCTGCGTTCGGATGTGCTGCTCGCCGCGCTGGGCGCCAAGGCGGCCAAGCGTCCGGTCAAGGTCGCTTTGCAGCGACCGCTGATGATCAACAACACCACCCATCGCCCCGCCACCCTGCAACGCGTGCGCCTGGGTGCGGCCAAGGACGGCAAGCTGACCGCCATCGGTCACGAAAGCTGGTCTGGCGATCTGCCCGGCGGCGGACCGGAAGTGGCCGTGCAACAGACGCGGCTGCTGTATGCCGGCGCCAACCGCATCACTCGCATGCGCCTGGCCACGCTGGATCTGCCCGAGGGCAATGCGATGCGTGCGCCGGGTGAAGCGCCCGGGTTGATGGTGCTTGAAGTGGCGATGGATGAGATGGCCGAAAAACTCGGCATGGATCCGGTGGAGTTCCGCATCCTCAATGACACCCAGGTGGACCCGCAGAAACCCGAACGGCCGTTCTCGCAACGGCGCTTTGTCGAATGCCTGCGTACCGGCGCCGAACGCTTCGGCTGGGACAAGCGACAGGCCAAGCCGGCCAGCGTGCGCGATGGTCGCTGGCTGATCGGTCTGGGTGTGGCCGGCGCATTCCGCAACAACCTGCTGATGAAATCGGCCGCACGTGTGCGCCTGGATGATCGCGGCGTGGTCACGGTGGAAACCGACATGACCGATATTGGCACCGGCACCTACACCATCCTTGCGCAAACCGCGGCGGAGATGATGGGCGTGCCGCTGGATCAGGTGGTGGTGAAGCTGGGCGATTCCAGCTTTCCGGCCTCCTGTGGTTCCGGTGGCCAATGGGGCGCCAACAACTCCACTTCCGGTGTGTATGCGGCCTGCATGAAGTTGCGCGAGTCGGCGGCGCAGAAGTTGGGCTACGACGCGACCGCCGCCGAGTTTGCCGATGGCCATGTCGTCGCCGGTGATCGCCGTAGCGCCCTGGCCGATGCCGCCAAAGGCGGCGAGTTGGTGGCCGAGGACAGCATCGAATACGGCGATCTGGACAAGCAGTTCCAGCAATCCACGTTTGGCGCGCATTTCTGCGAGGTCGGCGTGCATGCCGATACCGGCGAGGTGCGCGTACGCCGCATGCTCGCAGTCTGCGCCGCCGGCCGCATCCTCAACCCCAAGGCCGCACGCAGCCAGGTGATCGGCGCCATGACCATGGGCGTGGGCGCGGCCTTGATGGAAGAACTGGTGGTGGACAAGCGGCTGGGCTTTTTCGTCAACCATGACCTGGCCAGCTACGAGGTGCCGGTGCATGCGGACATTCCGCATCAGGAAGTGATCTTCCTGGACGAAACCGATCCCATCTCTTCACCGATGAAGGCCAAGGGTGTGGGTGAGCTGGGCATCTGCGGCGTGGGCGCGGCGGTGGCCAACGCCATCCACAACGCCACCGGCTTCCGCGTGCGGCACTACCCCATCACCCTGGACAAGTTGTTGGAACACTTGCCGGCGGTGAGCTAGCTACGGCAACCACGGCCACGCCAGGCCACGCTTCGCCAGCCAGATGCAGCGTGCTTGGGCGGGATTGCGCGCAGGCCTACGTTCGTCGGATCAGCTGTCCGGTCGCGCGTCCTGCCGGCGTTGAAGCTGGGAAATCCCCTCCCTCCCCCGTTGGTTTCCCATGTCTGCACTGTTTCCTTTCGCCCATGCCTGGATGTGGCTGGGCCTTGCCGTCTCCACCTCGCTGGCCTCGCAACCGGCCACCTCGTCGCCCCATAACGCCGCTGCCGAAGTGCGCGGCACCTACGGCAATCACGGCCTGTGGTTGTCGCTGGGCGATGCCGCCGACGCGACAGGCGCGCGAGCCGCCACGCAGCAGGATGATTTGATGACCGAGCTTCGCAGCGAACGACGCCTGGAGAAGGCCGACTACGTGGTGCTGGATGTGCGTGGCAGCCACGGCATCCCGGCCGAGCTCTCGCGTTCGCTGTCGGTGCAGTTGTGGGGAAGCCGGGCGCTGCCGGCGCAGCCGGTGGCACTGACTGAATCCGCGCTGGCCCCACGCCGCTTGAAGCCGGGTGCACATGTGTTCGTAATCGCCGACGATCACTGCGCGTCGACCTGCAAAGCCGCGGTAGAGGCTTGGCAGCGCAACGGCGCCGTGCCACTGGATGTGCCGCAAGAGGTGCTCACCCAGGACGACGTGGCGCTGGAAGCCTGGGTGCTGGCGACCGCAGAAGCACCGCGTGCCACCGGCAGCGTGGCGGCATCACCCGCTGCCACGCAAAGCGCCAGGCCCTGATCTCAGCTCAGCCGTGGGCAAGCCACCTGCACGTGAGCCTGTTCGCTGACCCGGACCAGCTCAGCCACTGAGCGCACGCCCAGCTTCTGCATGATGCGTGCGCGGTGCACCTTGATCGTTTTCAAGGCCACGCCCAGATCCAGCGCAATCTGCTTGTTGAGCCGACCGGCCAGGATGTGCGGCAGCACCTGCTTCTCGCGCGGAGTCAGCGAGTCCCAGCGTTGCTCGGCGTTGCGCTCCACATCGCGGCGCGCTCGCTGCTCGGCGTCGGTTTGCAGGCCGTGCAGTACGGCGGCCAGCAGCACGTCGGCTTCCACCGGCTTGGTCAGAAAGTCCAGCGCGCCTGCGCGCATGGCATGCGCGCAGCTGGCCACATCAGCGCAGCCACTGACGAAGATCAGGGGTGGCTGCTGATCCAGGTCTTTGAGCAACTCCTGCAATTGCAGTCCGTCCATGTCCGGCATCTGCAGATCCAGCACCACGCAACCGCCCGATGTGGGATCGTAATGCTCCAGGAATTCGCGTGGGGACCGACTCATGCTCACGCTGAGCCCGTCGGCGCTCAAGCTGCGCCCCATCGCCGTGAGCACACTCGGATCATCGTCAACAATGTGGACTATCGCGGTCATGGCTTCACTCCAGTTGTGGTAGTTCGAAGCAGACACTGGCGCCGCCGGTGCGGACGTTGGCGGCCCAGATGCGCCCCCCATGGGCGCGGATGATGGTGCGACAGATCGCCAGGCCCATGCCCATGCCGTTGGGCTTGGAGCTCTGGAATGGTGCAAAGATGGAATCCAGCATGTCCTCGGCTATGCCCGGACCGGTGTCACGCACTTCCACCTGCACATGATGCCTCCGCGGCGTGGAGGTGCGGATGGTGAGGACGCGCGGGCCGCTGTCGCCCATGGCATCGCAGGCGTTGATGATCAGATTGAGCAGCACCTGCTGCAGCTGCACGTGATCGCCTTTTACCCGGGCCACGTTGGCCGGCAGATCCATGCGGTACTCAACGCCGCGACTAATCAGATCATTGCGGATGACCCGCAGCGAATCCTGCACCAGCTCGCTCACCGACAGCGGAGCGAACACGCGGTACTCCTTCTTCAGCAGCCCGCGCAGCCGACGGATCACTTCGCCTGCCCGGCGATCGTTGTCGACGATGTCATCCAGGATTTCGCGGATATCGCCCAACTCGGTTGGATCGCGCCGCAGGATGCGTTGCGCGGCCTGCGCATTGCTGAGGATGGCGGCCAGCGGCTGATTCAACTCGTGCGCCAGCGATCCAGAAATCTCGCCGACCAGGACCACGCGTGACATATGCGCCATGCTCTCGCGCTCCACCGCCAGCTCTCTTTCCAATGAACGCCGCTCGCTGAGATCACTGACCGCCGCCACGGTGTAGTGCTGCGCCTGCATCTGCAGTGGGCTGAGCGCCACGTCCACGGGAAAATCGCTGCCGCCGCGGCGGCGCCCCATCGACTCGCCATTGCCTGCACCACTTCGCTTGGCTGCGGGATCAGCGAGCAGCGAGTGTGGCAGCAGCGTATCAATGTCGACTCCCATCAACTCGTTGGCGGCATAGCCGAACATCGATCGCGCGCGTTCGTTGGCATAGGCCACGGCCCGGTTGCGATCCACCAGCAGCAAGGCGGTGGGCGAGGATTCAAGCACGGCGCGCAACTGCACGTCCTCGCCGTGCTGCTGGCCGAGCTCCGACATCCGTGCCGGCGTCGGCGAAGATATGCCGCCGATGTCCGCTCGGGATGAAGGTGCCCGCGGATTCGCGGCATCCGGTCCGGTATGACGCAGCAGATCCTCCAGCCGGCTCCAGCGGATCAGGTCGCCACCGAGTTGCCAGCCGACTGCCAGCAACAGCACCAGCACGCCTGGCAGGGTCAATGGGATACGTGGCAACTGCAGGGCCCACGCCAAGGTGGCGCCAATCAGCAAGCCAGTCAGCAGCATGCACGAGCCACAGATGACGAACAGAGCCCGCTGGCGTCCCGGTTGCAGCCGCAGGCCACGCAGCAAGGTCTGGACCAAATAGATCATCAACAACAAATTGCTGATCAGCGCCACCACCAACGCTGGATTGGGTGGACCCACCGGATGCGCCACCGCCACGCCCCACCAGGTGGTCCACTGGATGTCATCCACACGCAGAAAGTTGAGATTGACGCCGGTGGTGAAGTTCAAGACCAATGCCAGCAAGCGGGTCGCCATCACCCAGCCCGCAAGCCGCACCGAGCCATGTCCCAGTGCGACGTGCACGGCCAGCAACAGCGCGGCAATCAGGACCACCACCGGCACATGCATCCAACGGATCAGGGTCGCGGTCTGCATCGTCGAGGGACTGAACAAGGCCATCCGCTCAAGTACCGCCAGTACCGCCAGGCTGAAGGCGGCAATGGCCAGGGACAGGTGCGCCAGTTCGCTCCTGCGCATCCCCCAGATCAGCAGATGCACGAGCCCGAACACCAGACTCACTGACGCCACAATTGGCCAGACCACCTCGACCCAGTTCATCGAACATCCCTGCGCAAGCCGCCCCTGTTGACCAGTCCCGCACCCCAAACCCATTGCCTTGCCGCGTGGAGATTCCGAGCTATCAAGCCGCGAGTTTCTCCAATCAGGCATTACGACGCTATTGAAAAACCGCTGGTTTTTCGTAGGTAAATCTACCGATAAACAGGACCTATCCAGCCGGATCAGCGCAACGCTGCGCAGTGATGTCGCAATTCGACTTTTGCTATCGCGATTACGTTCTGCGCACCTCATGGGGCCAAGGGCCAATTGCGTGCTCAGGGGTGGCAAGCGACTTTAGGGGCGATGACCGAAAGAGAGCCACTGGTGGCTGTGGTCGATGACGAAGACGACGTGCGGCAGGCGCTGCACCGGCTGCTTCGCTCGGCCGGGTTCGACGTTCTGGCCTATGGCTCGGGGTCGGAATTCCTGCGCCATGCCGCTGGCAGCAATCCCGATTGCGTGGTGCTGGATTTGCGTATGCCGGGTGCGAGTGGCTTTGATGTGCAGCGCAGGCTGATCGAGCAGAACCTGGATATCCCGGTGGTGGTGATGACCGGCAATGAGAGCATCGAGAGCCGCAAAGAGGCGATGGACAACGGCGCCGAGGCTTATCTGTGCAAGCCGGTGGATGCGGACACCTTGATTGATGCGGTGATTCTGGCCATCGAGCGCGGACGCCATCGACAACGGGCTGCTTCCAACGTCAAGGGGGCGCCGCCATGAAGCCTGAGCCTCAAGCCGCCCCGTGCACTGCAACGACCGCGCAGGCAGCAAGGCGATGGAGCGCGCTCGGAATGCTGCTGCTCGCTCTTCCGGGTGTGGCGCACGCCTCGCTGCTCAGTGGTGACGCGCTGGACACGGCCGCCAACATCGTGGCTTGGCTGGCGCTGATCATCGTCCCGGTCGCGCTGATCACCGCCTTCTGGATGGTGCATATCCTGCCGGAGAAGATTGCCGAGAAGCGCCGGCACCCGCAGCTGGCCGCCATCAAGACCTTGTGTCTGCTGTCATTGGCCTTCGGTGGCTTGCTATGGCCGCTGGCCTGGCTGTGGGCGTACACCAAGCCGGTGCTGCACAAGATGGCCTATGGCACTGACCAGGAAGACCATGGCCACGGCGGTGACGCACTGACACCCTTGCACGATGCCAGGACCGAGGTCGCGGCAGAAGATCCAGCGGCGCCGGTGAGCACGCGCGCCGAGCTGCAACAGCAAGTGGAGGCGCTTACCCGGCGCCTGGCCGAGCTGGAAGCACGACTGGGCACGTCCAGCCCCACCGGGCCCGGCCCGGTCGCAAGGGAGTGAGCCATGGAGATCATCCTGCTACTGATCTACTCGTTCTTTGTCTGGCTGATCTTCTTCAAGTTCAAATGGCTGCCCTGGAACTTTGTCTCGCAGATCATCGTGTTCTCGCTGCCGATCTTCGGCCTGACCGCGCTGATCCTGATCCTCAACGTGGTCGCCCCCTCCTCCGCCGATGTGCGCGTGGTCAATTACGTCGTGCAGATCGTGCCGCGAGTGACCGGCCGCGTAATCGAGGTGCCGGTCGAAGCCAATCGACCCGTGCGCAAGGGCCAGGTGCTGTTCCGGATCGACCCCGTGCCATTCCAGCAAGATCTGGCCGCCTTGGAAGCCAAGGTGCCGGAGCTGACCGCCAAGCTGGACAGCGCCCAGGCCTATCAACGCGAGTTGGGCGAGCAGTTGCGGTCGGCGCGTGCCAGTCGCGATGCGCTGTCGTCGCGCCTGCAACTCGCTGAGCGACGCGAACGGCAGACCCGTGAATTGGCGCAGACCGGTGCCGGCTCCAAGTTTGACTACGAGCAGGCGCAGACCGAGGCCGCCAGCCTGCGATCTGACCTGGTCAACACTCGCGCGCAGATGGCGCAGGTGCAGCAGAAGCTGTCGGCGCAGACCAAGGATGGGCAGCTGTCGGAAGTGGCGCAGGCGCATGCCGCGCTGGAGCAGCTCAAGGCGCAGGTGATCCAGGCGCGTTGGCAACTGGATCAGACCACCGTGCGCGCACCCACCGATGGCAGTGTGATCAACCTGCAGTTACGCGAGGGTTCCTATGCCGCCAGCCTGCCGCTGACGCCGGTGATGAGCTTTGTCGAGCGCGAGCAATGGATCATGGCGATGTACGCGCAGAACGAGCTGGGCAACGTCGCGCCGGGCAACGAGGCGGAAATCGCGCTCAAGGTTTATCCCAACCGGATCATCAAGTGCAAGGTCGACTCGGTGGTCTGGGCCTCCGGCACGGGCCAGTTGCCGATCAGCGGGATGATCCCGCAAAGCGGCACTACGCCGTTGCCGCCGGGCCGGATTGCAGTGCGCCTGCGTCCCACCGGAAAGGATGAGCACACCTTCATCGCCATGGGCGCGCAGGGACAGGGGGCCATCTACACCGAGCATGGCGAGATCATCCATATCGTGCGCAAGGTGATCCTGCGGGTGGGCACCAAGCTGGATTGGCTGGTCCTGAAGCTGCACTGAGACCTGGCCATGCCACGCCGCCGCACTTACCGCCCCGCCTGTCTGGCTGCCGCCTGCGCGCTCGCCTGCCTACTGATGAGCGCCTGCGCGCTGCGGCCCGAGCCGGACGGCGAGCAGATTCGCGGCGAGGCCTTGTCGGCCGTGGCCATCCCACCCAACTGGTCGGCGCAGGCACTGCAGGCACAAGTGGATCAGGATTGGCTGGCCAGCTTCAACGATCCGCGCCTGACCGAGCTGGTGCATCTGGCTTTGCAGCGCAACCCGGATCTGCTGATCGCCGCCGCGCGGGTGGAACAGGCCAATGCGCAAGTGGATATCGCGCGTTCGCAACTGCTGCCGGCGGTCGGATTGATTGGACGCGGTGGCTCCAAGCCGATTGCCGATCTGGTGCCCTTGCTCAGCGGCATCATGCTGCGCGTGAGCTGGGAACTGGACCTATGGGGACGCCTGCGCTATGCGCGCAATGCCGCCATCGCCGCCCGTGATGCCGAGAACGCCGACTATCGCTACGCGCAGCAGTCGCTGGCGGCCAGCGTGGCACGCGCCTGGTTTGTCGCCACCGAAGCCAACCAGCAACAACAGCTGGCCGCGCAGTTGGCCGATCACGGACAGCGATTGGTGGCGCTGGCCGAACAGCGCGAGCGTACGGGCATCGGCAGCAACACCGAGACCCAGACCGCGCGCGCCAGCACCGCCAGCTATCTGGATGCGAGCCAGCAAGCCCAGTTGGCGCGACAGTCCGCCGTGCGTGCGCTGGAACTGTTGCTGGGTGACTACCCCGGCGCGCGTCTGGCCGTGGCCGATACCCTCACCGCCATGCCTGCTCCGGTGCCGGCCGGGATTCCGGCCGACATGCTCAATCGCCGCCCCGATCTGCATGCCGCCGAACGGCGCGTGGCCGCTGCTTTTGATCGCGTGGGCGAAGCGAAAGCGGCGATGCTGCCCACGCTCTCGCTGTCTGCCGGCTATGGCCGGCTCAGCAACGACGTGATCGAAACCCGCGAAGATTTGGAGCAGACCACCTCCAGCGTGGCGGTCACCGGCATCATGCCGCTTTACACCGGCGGCGCACTCACGGGTCAGGTGCGCCTGCGCAGCGCGGAACAGAAGCAGGCGGTGGCCGACTACGCGCGGCGCGCTCTGCTGGCCTTGGCCGAAGTGGAAGATGCGCTCTCGGCCGAGCAGGTGCTGAGCCAGCGCGAACAGATCCTGGATGACGCCGTGGCCGCCAATGAGCGAGCCACGGTGCAGGTGCGTGATTCCTGGCGGATTGGCAAGTCGGACATGCGCGCGGTGCATTCGCAGGAGATGGCCACCCTGGCGGCGCGCTCCGCCCTGCTCGGCGTGCAGCGCGAGCGCCTGAGCCGGCGCGTGGATCTGCATCTGGCCCTGGGTGGTGACTTCGGACCGCCCCCCGCCTTGGCGGATACGACGGCGCCGCCCACCGCTCAAGCCGCCGATTCACCCCACTGATCCCATCCCCCCGTCATGGCACGCGTCGACATGCCATCGCCCACCGCCCAGTGGCTGCAAACGCACCGCTATGCCTTGTTGTTCTGGACGCTGCTGGCCACGGTCTCGCTGGGCCCGCTGCTGGACGCCCTGCATTTTGGCGATGACTTGCTGGAAGCACTACTGTTCGCCTGCCTGTTTGGCGCGGTGTTTCCGATCAGCTTCAGCCTGCGTCAGCTGGTACTGGTGTTGTTGATCCTGACTGTGCAGCTGCTGCGTTGGCTGGCGCGCGGGCCCAGCAACGACGTCGTGCCGGTGGCCGGCGCCTTGCTCTGGGGCGGCATTGGCACGCTGTGCGCGCTGCGCGCAATCCGCTTCTCGCTGTCCAGCGCCAGGGTGGATCAGGAGCACTTCTACGCCGCCTTGAGCGGCTATCTGTTGCTGGGCATCGGTGGCGGCGTGGTGATCGCGGCGCTGTCGAGCGTGTTACCGGGATCGATGCTGTTGGCCGGTCAACCGGTAGAGGGAGGTTTGGACTTTGGCGATGCCATCTATTTCAGTTTTGTCACCCTGGCCACGCTGGGCTACGGCGACATCACGCCCATAGATCCGATCCTGCGTGGCATAGCCGTGCTCGAGTGCATCGTCGGGCAGCTCTATCTGGCCCTGCTGATTGCACGCCTGGTCGGCTTGCGCAGCACGGCTCCCACCGAATGAGCCGGCCCTTACGGTCGAGCCAGGCAAACGTGGCAGTGGCCGACATTCGTAGGGCCAAAGGGCAATTCTTCCCCCCGCGGTTCCGCGCTAGCTTGCTTTTCGATAGTGCGCCATCGGTCGATGCCTGCGCGGTGGCGGCAGGTGGCGTAGAAGCCGTCGAGAGAGCAAGGACCATGCAGAACGGCAGTACTCGCTGGAGACGCTGGCACCGCGTGGGCTGTGCAGGCGGGCTGCTCGCCTGCTCGGCGATGACGGCCTTCGCCCAGGAGACAAGCGCACCTGCGCCGTCGCCAACGCCGCCGCAGCAAGCTGCGGACAAGTTCTTCTTCTGGACCGACACCAGTGTGTCCGTGCTGCCCTATGGCAATGGCTTTGCCGTGGATCCCAAGGAGCAATCCACGCTCACCCTGGAGCATGCGCACGAATCCAAGATCGGCGACCTCTTCATGTTCGTCGACTTCACCCATATGCATGGCGCCCCGGCGGGCGTGGACCGCGATACCTGGTATGGCGAGTTCGGGCCGCGCCTGAGCTTCGGCAAGCTGGCCGGCAAGGATTTGAGCCACACCTTCTTCGACAAGAGTCTGTTCGAGATCAAGGACGTGCTGCTGGCCCTGCAGTACGAGCGCGGCGAGGACCCGGACGTCGCCGAAGCAGCCCTGGTTGGCCTGGGCTTGAACCTGGATGTGCGCGAGGCCGGACTGCTCGGTGGCCTGGGCAAGTTCAACTACGTGCAACTCAATTTCTACGGCCGTGCCGAGTTGACCCAAGGCACGGAGCACGGCTTCCGCGACATGCAGATCACCATGGTGGCCAGCTACCCGTTTGCCGTCGGCAACAGCCATTGGCTGCTGGACGGTTACTACGACTGGGTGCTCGGCATCGGCGATGAGCAATGGAGTTACCACCTCAATCCGCAACTCACCGTGGATCTGGGCGAGCTGATGTTTGCCGTGCCCAAGAAGTTCTACGCAGGCGTGGAAGTCGACCTGTGGTGGAACAAATACCAGATACCCAATTCGTCCGGCTTCGATAGCAACCAGCAGGCGGCCAGCCTGCTGTTCAAAGTCCACTTCTGAGCGGCCAGGAGCAGTCATATGGCACCCACCTCATCGCAAGCGACGTCCGCGATTCGCGGCCCCGCCCTCACCTTCACCGGCGATCCGTTCAAAGACGGCTTGGAATCCACCCTGGTCTACGAGTCCGACGCGGTGGTGGCGATTGCCGATGGCCGTATCAGCCACTTTGGTCCGGCCAGCCAGGTGCTGCCGCAACTGCCCGCCGGGCTGAAGGTGAAAGAGTACGGGCCGAACGCGCTGATCTCGGCCGGCTTCCTCGACAGCCATGTGCACTTTCCGCAGACGCCGATGATTGCCGCCTTTGGCGAACAATTGCTGGACTGGCTCAACAAGTACACCTTCCCGACCGAGCGCAAGTACGCCGACAAGGCCTTTGCCGCCTCGGTGGCCAAGGTGTTCCTCGAGGAGTGCCTGCGCAACGGCATCACCACCAGCTGCGTCTACTGCACGGTGTTTCCGCAGTCGGTGGATGCGCTGTTTGAAGAGGCCGAACGACTGGGCATGCGCATGGCAGCCGGCAAAGTGCTGATGAACCGCAACGCGCCCGACTACCTGCTCGACACCACCCAGAGCGGCTATGACGATTCCAAGGCGCTGATCCAGAAATGGCATGGTCGCGGCCGGCTGATGTACGCCATCACCCCGCGCTTCGCTCCGACCAGCACCGCTGACCAACTGCAGTCTGCCGGCGAGCTGTGGAATGAGTTTCCTGATTGCTACATGCAGACACACGTCTCAGAGAACGTGGATGAAGTGGCCTGGGTCAAGTCGCTGTTCCCGGATCGCAAGGGCTATCTGGACGTCTACGACCACCACGCGTTATGCCGCCCGCGTGCGGTGTTCGGTCATGGCATCCACCTGACCGAGGAGGAGCTGCAGACCATGCACAGCACCGGCTCGGCCATCTCGCACTGCCCTACTTCCAATTTTTTCCTGGGCAGCGGCTACCTGGATGTGTTCAAGGCGCAGGATCCGCGTCGGCCCGCACGCGTGGGCCTGGGTACCGATCTGGGTGCGGGCACCTCGTTCTCGATCCTGGCCACGCTCAACGAGGCCTACAAGGCCGCCCAGCTCAACGGCCGCAAGCTGACCGCCGGCCATGCCTACTACCTGGCCACCCGCGGCACTGCACGCGCCATGTACATCGAAGACAAGGTCGGCAGTCTTGCGCCGGGCATGGAAGCCGACATCGTCGTCCTGGATATGCGCTCCACGCCGATCATCGACTACCGCATGAGCTTTGTGGAAGACATCCACGAGGCGCTGTTCGTGCAGATGACCCTGGGCGATGACCGCGCCGTGCAAGCCACCTATGTCGCTGGCGAACTGCGCTATCAACGCGCCGCCTGAGTCCGCAACCTCACTTCAGCAACGGAGAACCCGCCATGTCCGTCACCAATCCCGGCGCCATTTCGCCTCCGACTCGTTCCTTTCCCCTGGGCGGAACCATGGCATGGTGGGTATGGATACTTGCCGTCACCTTTGTGGTCTATCTTTTCAGCTTCCAGACCGGCTACGCCATCGTCAATCCCAGCGTGCAGAAGGACGTGGGCTTGAACATCACCCAGGTCGGCACGATTGCCGCGGTCTATACCTGGGCATTTGCCATCTGCCAGTTCTTTGGCGGCGCGCTGCTGGATCGGTTGGGATCGCGCAAGGTCTTGCCGATCTCGATCGCGCTGGTGACCCTGGGCATCTTCATGTTCGCCAATGCGCACAGCTACGGGATGTTGTTGTTGTCGCAGGTGGTCATTGCCATTGGCTCCTGCACCGGTTTTGTCGGCGCCGGCTATGTCGGTGGCCAATGGTTTGGCATGGCCAAGTTCAGTTTCATGTTTGGTCTGGTGCAGGTGGTGGCGGCACTGACCTCGGCGTTCTCGGTCAACTTGATTGGCCTGGCGTTGAGTGCAACGACCTGGCGCACACTGTTCAACGGCACGGCGATCTTCGGCATCGTGCTGTTCGTGCTGGCGCTGATGTACATCCGCAACCCCACGCCGGTGGAGCATCACGACGAAGGCGGCATTGGTAAGTTCTTTGCCTCGGTGCTGCGCAACATGGCGGCGGTGGCCAAGATTGGCCATGTCTGGGTGGCGGCTTTGGGCGGCGCGTACTCCTTTGGCGCCATGCTGGCACTGGGCGTGGTCTGGATGCCCAAGTTGCTGCAGGTGCATGGCTTCAGCGAAGGCACCTCCAACTTTGGCGCCTCCATGCTGTGGTTTGGCCTGGCCGCAGGCAGCGCGGTGATCCCGCATTGGTCGGATGTGATCGAGCGCCGCAAGCTGCCGATCATTGTCGGTGCGGTGGTGCAGTTGGTGGCGCTGCTCGGCCTGCTCTACATCGGCGGTATCGGCCTGTTGTTCGCCTTCATCCTGTGCTTCCTGTTCGGCTTCGCCAATGCCGCGCATATGCTGGCCTTCAGCACCGCCGCCGATGTGGTCAAGCCCAACCAGATTGGCACCTCGGCGGCGATCGTCAACGGCATCATGTTCATCTTCGGCGGCATCCTGATGAATCGCCCGGGCGTGCGGATTGGCTGGGGCCTGGATGCGGGTGTGCCACCGGCCTCGCTGCAGTTGGCCCAGTACGCGGCCTTGCCGGTGCTGGTGGCCTGCGTGCTGGCGCTGCTGATCGCCCTGGTGATGCGCGAGACCTATCCGGCGCGGCGCTGACGCGCGGGCGGAGTCGTCATGGATGCAGCGGCCCCTTCCACCTTGCCAGGCGGCGCGCGTCGCGCCTGGCTGGCGTGGGCGACGGCCGTTGCCTTTGTCGTTTACTACTTCAGCTTCCAGACCGGTTACTCGATCGTCAATGCCAGCGTGCAGCGGGATGTGGGCCTGTCGATTGCGCAGGTGGGCGCGATCGCGGCGGTCTACACCTGGATGTTTGCCATCTGCCAGTTTCTGAGCGGGCCATTGCTGGACAGGTTGGGTGCGCGACGGGTGTTGCTACCGGCCATCGTGCTGGTGACGCTGGGCATCGGCCTCTTCGCCAGTGCGCAGAGCTTTGCCATGTTGCTGCTCTCGCAACTGGTCATCGCCGTCGGCGCATGCACCGGCTTCGTCGGCGCGGGCTATGTGGGCGGTAGTTGGTTTGGCTGGGCCAAGTTCAGTTTCATGTTCGGGCTGGTGCAGTTTTCGGCTTCGTTGTTTTCGGCGTTCAACCAGAACCTGCTCAGCCTGGCGCTGGACGCCCTGCCCTGGCGGCCGTTGTTCGGCTGGGTCTGCGGCCTGGGCGTGCTGCTGTTGCTGGTAGCGGCGCTCTGGCTGCGGGATCCCGCGCCGATCACCGGCCAGGCGCGACAACCCTTCCTGCCGGCCGTGTTGCGTTCACTGGCGGCGGTGGCGCGGCGCTGGCATGTCTGGGTGGCCGCCGCATTTGGCGCGCTGTGCTTTGGCGCGATGCTGGCGCTGGGCGTGGTCTGGGCGCCCAAACTGTTGCTGGTGCGCGGGCTGGCGCCGGATGCGGCCAACCTGGGTGCATCGATGCTGTGGCTGGGCCTGGCCGCAGGCTGTTTTGTGGCGCCATGGGCTTCGGATCGCCTGCGTCGGCGCAAGTGGCCGATCTTGCTGGGCATTGCGCTGCAGATCATCGCGCTGGGCGCACTGCTGTATCTGCCGTCGCCGAGCAGCGCGCTGGCATTCGCGCTGTGCCTGTTGTTCGGCTTTGGCAACGCCGCGCATATGTTGGCTTTCAGCACGGCGGCCGATGTGGTGGAGCCCGTGCATATCGGTACTTCGGCGGCCATCGTCAACGGACTGATGTTCATCGTCGGTGGCCTGATGATCAGCCGGCCTGGCTTGCGTTCCAGCCTTGCGTTGGATGCGGGTATCCAGGCCGGCACGCTGGAGATGGCGCAGTTCGCCGGGCGACCGCTGTTGCTGGGCGTCTGCGCCGCGTTCGTGATTGCCTTGTTGATGCGCGAGACCTATCCGCACCCACGCAAGGCCGAGCGATGACGCGCGTCGGCGTCCACCTCTGCGGGCCGCACTAGCCTGCGACGGCCTGCTCTTGCCGCAAGACTGTCCATGCGCCGCGTAGCACACGCAGCGCCGAGCGCAAGAACAGGAACAACAGCGCCACCGCTATCAGCAGATCCGGCCAGCCAGCACCAAACAGCCAGACCAGCGCAGCGGCGGCCAGTACCGCGCCACCCTCGTAGATGTCGTTGCGCGCGCATTCCCACGCCGAGGACAGATTGATGTCGCCACTGCGGAAAGGCGTGAGCAGATACAGGCACAGCGCGTTCATGGCCAGATTGAGCACTCCCGCGATACCCATGCCTTCGAAAATGGGCATCGCCGGATGGGTGAGCCGCCAACCGATTTGAATGGCCACCGCCAGCGCGGCGGCGAGGATCAGCAAGCCCTTGAACACCGCCACCCTGGCCTTGGCCAGCGGACTGGAGGCAATCACCGCCAGACTCAATGCATAGGTCAGCGCATCGCCCAGGTTGTCGAGTGCGCCCGACAGCAGCGACGAGGAATGGCTGAACACGGCCGCCGCCACCATCATCACGAAGGTAGCCAGGTTGATGACCAGCACGATCATCAGCACACGCTTTTGCCGCGCCTGCAAAGCACGTACGTCGATGGTCTTGCCGCAACCGCAACACTCGCTCATCAATCGAACCTCTAGCTCCCGTGCAAGCATAGCGACGCGTGCCGGCACGCTGTCAATTCCGTTCGATTCCACGCATTCACTGCCACCTAACAAGGCCGGGCTCAACGTTCCTGCGCCGCCCTCACGGGCCGGCTTGGAGCCGACCCATGCGCAGTTCACTGGTGACATCCGCCTTGTTCGCCGCCTTGGCGCTGAGCGCCTGCAAGAAAGAGGCGGCAGCCCCTGCTGCGGCACCCGCAGCGCCGGCAAGTGCGAGCAGTGCAGCCGCGCCTGCCGCGCCCGCAGCCGCGCCCAAGGAACAAGTGTTTGCGCAAGGCGAACTGGATCAGATGGTCGCGCCGATTGCGCTCTATCCCGATTCCTTGCTCGCGCAAGTATTGATGGCGGCGACCTATCCGGGTGATGTCGCCGACGCCGTCGCTTGGTCCAAGGCCAATCCCAAGGCGCAGGGCGATGAGGCGGTCAGGCAGGTCGCCAGCCAGCCTTGGGATCCCAGCGTGCAATCGTTGGTGGCGTTTCCACAGGCGCTGGCGTTGATGGGGCAGGATCCGGCCTGGGTGCAGCGCCTGGGCGATGCCTTCCTGGCCCAGCCCGATGACGTGATGGATGCGGTGCAGCGCTTGCGCCGGCAGGCGCAGTCCGCCGGCAACCTGCAATCCAACGAGTATCAGAAGGTGGCGGTGCAGCCAGCCGCAGTGGACGCAGGCTCGGCATCGGCGCCTTCGTCAGGTGCAGCTTCGGGCGGCGGCGGCGATCAGATCATCGTGATCGAACCGGCCAGCCCCGACGTGGTGTACGTGCCCAGTTACAACCCGACCACGGTCTACGGCTCGTGGGCGTATCCCTCGTATCCACCGGCCTACTACCCTCCCCCGGCCGCCTACTATCCGGTCGGCACGGCGCTGGCCAGCGGGCTGGCCTTTGGCGTGGGCCTGGCGATCACCGATTCGTTGTGGGGTGGCTTTGACTGGCACGACGATGACGTCAACATCAACGTCAACCGCTACAACAACATCAACGTCAACAACCGCCTGGACGTCAACCAGAACCGCTGGAGCCACGACACCCGCCATCGCGACGGCGTGCCGTATCGCGACCAGGCCAACCGCGAACGCTATGGGCGCCAGCTGGATGGCGCTGATCGTCGCACTGAGTTCCGTGGCGACGACGCCTCGCGTGCGCAGGCCCGTGCCCGCGCCAGCGAATCGATGCAGCGCCGTGGCGTGGATGCGCCCGCACGCAACAACCAGCAAGCCCGCGATGCGGCGCGCCAGTCGCGCGATCAGGCCGGTCGCACCCACGCCGGACGCGATCTGGACAACCTCAATCAACGTCAGCCGCGGCCGGAAGCCGGACGTGATGCCGCGCGCGAGCGTGCGGCCTCCACTGCGTCCTCGCATCAGGCTCGCGACCAGGCGCGAGATCGCGCTGCCGGGCAAGGCCAACGCGCTGGCGGAATGGACCGTGCACAAGCTGGCCAGCACCGCGCGCAAACGGCGGAGCGTCCGCGTAGCAGTCAGGCCAACAATGCGGCGCGCAATCAAGCCAGGCAGCAGAGCGGCGGCAATCGCGCGGCCGGTGGTGGCCAGCACAACGCCTTTGAAGGTGCCAGCCGCCCGGGTGGTTCGCATGCGGCCTCGCAACGCGGCAACAGCAGCCGTGCCGCCTCCAGCAACCGCACCGCTTCTGCACGCGCCGGTGGCGGCGGCGGTCATCAGGTAAATCGTGCCTCGCATCCACCGCAACGCCAGGGCGGCGGTGGTGGCGGGCGGCACCGCTGACCCATGAGGCCGACCATGAAGAACGCATTGCGCTGGAGTCTGCTGCCCCTGTCCGTTGCGCTGATCGTTGCCAGCGCGATGGCGCAACAGGCCTATCCCAACGCCGACGCCGCCGGCCAGGCGCTGGTCGACGCGCTGGGCCAGGACAAGGCCGACCCGGCCAAGTTGGCCACCGTCCTGGGCAAACAGTGGCGCGACTACATCCCCACCGACAACATCGAGCGCAAGGACGTGGATGCGTTCCTGCGCAAATACGCCGAGCGGCACGCGATAGAGACCGGCAGCGATGGCAAGTCGCGCCTAAGTGTGGGCAAGGAACCCTGGGTGCTGCCGATTCCGCTGCAGCAAAGCCAGGGCGGCTGGTCGTTTGATCTGAAGGCCGGCGCCGAGGAAACCCGCGTCCGCCGCATCGGCAACAACGAGCTGGCGGTGATGCAGGCGTTGCTGGCCTACCACGATGCGCAGAGCGAATACGCGCACGATGATCGCGACGGCGATGGCGTGCTGGAATACGCGCAGAAATTTGTCAGCAGCGACGGCGCACACGATGGCCTGTTCTGGGCCGAGGACGACAGCGGCGAGATCAGCCCGCTCGGTCCGTTGTTTGGCGATGAAACGCCCAATGGCCAATGGCATGGCTACCACTTCCGCATCCTGGACGCGCAGGGGCCGTCGGCGCCAGGCGGTGCTTACAGCTATCGGCTGGGCGAGAACATGAGCCGCGGTTTTGCACTGGTGGCCTGGCCGGCGCGGTACAACGACACCGGGGTGATGAGCTTCATGATCAGCCACGAAGGCGAAATCTTCGAAAAGGATCTGGGCGCCAATGGCGAACGCCTGGCCAAGGCGATGAAGTCGTTCGACCCGGATGACAGCTGGAAGCTGGATACGCCCACCGCCGCCGCGCCCTGAGTCCTCCCCCATCACGTCACCTTGACGCTGCCAACGGCAGCGTTCGCTGGCGTGGCCTGCGCCGGACGTTCCTGCCGTTTCCACTTGGAAGACGCGGCTCCCGGCCGCGTCGGCGCCGCCTTGGGGATTGCCATGCTGTTTGACTACCGCCAGAACATCGGGCCAGACGACTTCGATGCACACCTGTGCATCGTCGGCGCTGGACCGGCGGGCATCACCCTGGCGCATCAGTTTCTGGGTTCGGACATCCGTATCTGCCTGCTGGAAGGCGGCGGGCTGGCTGGCGACCCGGAAGTGCAGGCGCTCTATGCCGGCGCCAGTGTCGGCCAACCCGAACTGGATCCGGCCCGTTGCCGGCTGCGCGCCTTTGGCGGCAGCACCAATGTATGGGGCGGCGGTTGCATGCCGCTGAGCCGGATGGATCTGGACGCGCGCGACTGGGTGCCCGGCAGCGGCTGGCCCATTGATTACGCCGAGCTGCATCCGTACTACCAACGCGCGCGCGAGCTATTGGATATCCGCCAGCACGAATTCGATGATCGTGGTTTCCACACGCCGGCCGCGCGCACGCCGCTGCAGTTTGATCAGGAGCGTCTGGTCAATCGCAACTTCGTGCTCAGTCCGGTGTTCTTCGGCCACCGCTATCGTCGCGAGCTGGAGCAGTCGAGCAATGTGCAGTTGGTGTTGAACGCCAACTTGTTGGAACTGCAAGCCAGCCCGCAAGGCGATGTGGTGCAGCAGGCGCGGATTGGTTCGCTCGATGGACGCCGCGGCCTGGTGCGCGCGCGTCAGTTTGTGCTGGCCGCTGGCGGCATCGAAAATGCGCGCTTGCTGTTGCTGTCCGACTCGGTGCAACGACAAGGCCTGGGCAATGAACATGGTCTGGTGGGCCGCTACTTCATGGACCATCCACGTGGTCGGCTGGGCACCTTGCACGCTGATTCGACCACGCGGGTGACGCGTCCTTACGATCGCACCGGCGGCAAGGGGCCAGCGCCGGCGTTCCCCGAACTCTGCCTGGCCGATGCGGCAATGCGTCGCCACGGCCTGCTCAGCGGACGGGTGCGACCGGTCGCGGTGGAAGGCGAAGCCCCGCCCGGCATCCGCGCCATGCGCAAGCTGCGTTCGCGTATCCGTCGCAGCCAACCGGATGAAGGCCAGTCATTGGAAGGCCAGATGTCGGCCTCGCTCAGCCTGTATCCGGAGCAGCCTCAGGCTGCGGTGCAGGAAGAAGGCGTGGCCCGCCTGGCCTTGCAGATGGCGCCGGGCATCGGCGATATCGCGCGCGGCATGTTCAACAAGATCACCCAGCAGCCGGTGGTCAAGCCCGATCATGTGGATGTGATCGGCTACTTCGAGCAGGCGCCCAATCCGGACAGCCGCGTGCGCCTGGGCCAGGACACCGATGCCTTGGGCCTGCGCCAGGTCAATGTGGACTGGCGCCTGACCGATCTGGACTGGCACACCTACCGCACCGCCGCCGGTTTGTTTGGCGATGAGCTGGCGCGTGCCTGCGGCGGCCGTTTCCAGATGGACGAGTGGCTGCAGGAAAACGGTGCCGCCCCTGCCCTGCAAGGCACGGCGCACCACATGGGCACGACCCGCATGTCCGATGATCCGCGCAGCGGTGTGGTCGATCGCAACGGCCGCGTGCATGGCGTGGAGAATCTGCACGTGGTCGGCAGCTCGGTGTTTCCCACCGGCGGCTGGGCCTTCCCCACCTTCACCATCGCCGCGCTGAGCATGCGGCTGGCCGATCACCTGCGCGACTTCATGTTCCTCTACTGAGGTATGCGTCCGTCGCCGCTGCGATCTCAGAACGTGATCGGCACGCGCGCGGTCAAAGACACATCCGGCGTGTCGCCGGTAACACCCGCACCGAGCGCCACGTTCAGCGATACGTGATCGTTGAAGCGATAGGTGCCGCCCAGCAGCAGTGAGGCCAGGGTGATCCGCACCGCGCCCGGCGCATCCTTGCCGTTCTGCTCGGTCTTGCCGATGCTGTTCATCTCGTAGCCGATGCTGATGGCGGCCTTTTCATTCAAGGCCAGGCCCAGGCCCAGGTTCAAGCCGATGATGTCGCCGGCCTTGATGTCGCCCAGCTCTTCGGTCTGCCCCAGCAGCAGTTTGCGCTGCACATTGTGGCGTTCGAAGTTGTAGAGGTAGCTGAGGCTGCCGAAGAACACCACCGGGTCGGAGGGGAACAGCCAGGTCAGGCCGGGCTGCACGGCTTTGAAGCCGCTGCCGGTGGGCAGCTCCAGCGGCAAGCCGGTGCCGGTGGTGTTCTGCACGCAGCGGGTGACGCAGTCGGTGACCACTTCAAACAAATCGCGGCCGGTGTTGCTCTTGTAACGCAGCCAGCCGATGTAGAACGGCTTGTCGGCCGCGCCCTGGTTGATCTGGTAACGCGCGGTCATCTCCACGTCGCCGATGCCGTTGCCATCGGCATTGAACACGCGGTCCTGCGCGGTGCCAGTGAAAATCTCGCGGCTGACGGTGTCGCCGTTGATATAGACGTAGGGCAGCTTGCCTTCCAGTTCAAAACGCTTGGTCAGGCCGAAGCGACCGGTCAGCGTCGCCACCGCCGTGGTGGTCTTGACCTGGCGCACATCAATGAGGCCAATCAGGATCGCCGGAATCACCGTATAGCCCACCAGTGACACGCGATCATTGGAGGTGTAGCCGTATTGCACGGACGGCTCCAGGACGAACTTGCCCTTGGGCGTGAGCACGCCGGGTTGATCAAAGATTTGCGCCACCTCCGGTGGGCGTGAGTCGGATTCCGGCGCCTGTCCCACCGGCTGTGGCGCATTCTCTTGCGGCGGCTTGGCCGGGTCTTGCGCGCTGGCCACGGCAGTGGACGCAGGCACCGCAGCTGGCGCCGCCGCGTTTGTCGCCCTGGCGGCCGTCGCGGCAGGTGCAGGTTGCGCCGCCATCACCGCACCCTGGCTCAAAGATGGCACCAGCACCGGTGCGGGCGCGCCACGCGCGCGCGCACTGGCCAGGATCTCCTGGTTCAACACGCCTTGCAGCCGGATCAGTTCCTGCTGCTGGGCTTGTAGGTGTTGTTGGGTTTCTTCCAGGCGCAAACGTTGTTCGTTGATCTGCCGCTGCAGATCTTCCAGCGCGTTCTGGCTGGGAACGGCGGCCGGAGCCGCCGGCGCCGGTGCGGGCGCTTCCTGCGCCTGCGCGGGGCATGCCGATGACATGCCAGCGGCGATGGCCATGGGCAGCAACATCAAATTCAGCGTAGACGTCCCTTTCATCTGCGAATCCTCACGAAGGTGGGGTCAGAAGTTGCTGGCGGCGAGTATCAGGCTGTCATGCAGTGCGCTGGCGCTGTTCAATTCCTGGAAGCTGGACAACACATTGCTGCCCACGTCCATGCGGGTGACGGTGATGATGTGTTGGTTGTCGAGCGTGTTCTGGATCACCACTCCGCCCGGCACGTTCACCGGTTCAAAGGTATTGCCCTCGCCAATCTGCACCACCAGACCCTGGTTGAAGTCGGCGATGGCCTTGACGTCGGCGGCGCTGACCTTGGACAGGTCGGAGATGCGCAAGGTGTTGCTGGCCAGCAGTTCGCCGTTGACGTACACGGCGCGCTCGATGCCGAACGACAGCACCTGCCCGGAGGGCAGCTCGAAGCCGCCGCGCATCTCATCCAGCCGGGCCGGATCAATCGGCACCCATTCGTCGCCAAAGCCGCTCTTGGCCGGTGCGCTGGCAGTCGCATCGACGTCCTGGGCGGCAGCCTGTCGGGCCATTGGCGCGCTGAGTATCAGCGCGCAAGCCCCCAGCGATTTGCCCACGGTCCATTCCATGTCAGATGTCTCCTGGCCCGCGACGCGGCGTGGTGGCGTTGCGCAGGCCATCGCGCTGGATGCCGATATCCAGCGGTGCCGGCGGCGCCGTGCGCCAGTCGCGTGCTTGGTTGAACTGCGCCAGTTCGCGCCGGTTGTGGACCACGAACAGCACGCGGTTGTCCCACAACGCATCAAAGCGCGAGCGCGGCATGGCGCGGGTGCCGCGTGCGGGATCGCCCAGCAGCACGCGGCCATTCTTCAAACCCTTGACCACCACGAAGTGGCGGTAGCCCCGGTCGTTGAGCAGGACGATCGCCGGGACGCCTTCCTCCACCAACTTGTCCAGCGGCAATTCAAAGCCATCGGCCTCGAATCCGACAGACTGCAGGTAGCGGCGCATGTCGAGCAGGGAAAAACCATCCCGGCGGATTCGCGCCTGGTCACCGTGCGTATACATGCGCACGAAGACCTCCTCCTCACCCACCGGGTAGTTGTACTGGTAGGTGAGCAAGGTGGCCAAAGCCGCCGAACCGCAGCTGAAATCGTACTGCTGCGGGATGGTGGTGCCGAAGCGCGCTTCCTTCAGACTGGTCACGCGCATGTTGTAGGCGCCGCCGGTGGGCACGCGCACTTGGACCTCCGCGGCACGCAACGGTGCGCATGCCACCGACAGCATGAGAATGATGCTGGCGATGCGCCACGGCTTCACTGTGGCGTGCCTCCGAAGTTGACGTTCACCACCATCGCATTCTGGATCAGCACGTTGGTGCCGGTGTTCTGGATGATGGTGTTGATGCCGTTGGCACTGTCAAAGGCGGTGTCGGTGATCGTGTTGCCACCGCTGATGACGTGATCGGCCGTGTTGTTGTCGACCTTTCCATCCACCAGGATGATGCTCTGGTGCTTGTCTTCGCCGCCGCGCATCTTCTCCAGTCGGGCCACGCCCACCGGCGCGCCAAACAGATTGAGCGGACGTTCCTTCAGCGCTGTCCATTGCGCGGGTGCTTGGATCGGCACGGCCAACTCAGGCGTGTTGGCCACAGCGGGCTGGGCCGGAGCCTCCGCTGCTTCGGGCTCGGCCGCCCAGACCAGGCCGGGTAGCACAAGGCTGGCCAAGCCAGCGCATTGGAGGAGCTGGCGTCGCCACCGGGTTGACCGCAATTGCTCGGATACTGGGGACTGCATGGTCATTCTCCTTTGCCATGCGTTCCGTCCATGCGCGACTGACACCTGTACCGATCCCGCCACGTGGGCGGGATCGGTGTTCGCGCATGCAGGCTGCGCATCCGCTTGCGCGGATACGCAGACCAGGAGCGCTTATGGGCCTACGGTCAGGTTGGCTTGGACGGTGATGCCCTGCTGGATCAGCGAGGCCATGCCGCTGTTCTGTGCCGCCACCATGATGCCCGCGGCGGACTGGCCGACGCTGGTCATGTTGTTGGACATATTGAACGCGCCTGCATCGTTGGTCACCGCGCCGCCTGCTCCACCTGCGCCCCCTGCTGCGCCGGAGCCTGCACCACCCCAAGCACCACCACCGGTGCCTGCGCCTGCCGTGGCCGAGCCGCCCGTGCCGTCGCCTGACGTGCCGGCGCCGCCGGTGCCGTCACCCGAGGTCGCTGCGCCGCCCGTGCCCGCGCCGCCCGTTCCGGCTGCGCCTGCACCTGCTGCACCACCGTTGGAGGCCACTGAGCCGCCTGCACCGCCGGTACCGGTGGCTGCGCCACTGGTGGACGTTGCTGCGCCCGAGGTGCCAGCGCCGCCCGAAGCCGTGGCAGTGCCGTCGCCGTTGGTGCCGCCTGCGCCACCGGCGCCGCCCGCACCACCGCTACCGGACGCATCGCCATCACCGCGCTCACGCACGTAGCCGCCGTCACCACCGGAGCCGCCATTGGCTTTGCCACCGCCCCAACCACCGGCCTTGGCTCCGCCGCCACCGGCTGCGCTCCCGGCCAATGCATGACCACTGCTGGCCTTGCCGTTGCCGCCGCTGGCGCCGTAGCCCTTGGCATTGCCGCCGTCTCCGCCGTCGCCGCCACTGGCACGACCACCATCGCCATCACCGGCATAGGCCTTGCCGCTGGTGCCATCGCCACCGGATGCGCGGCCGCTGTCGCCGTCGCCGCCATAGGCTTTACCGCCGTTGCCGTCGCCCGCATAGGCCTTGCCGCCGTAGCCGTCGCCACCGCTACCGCCGCGCCCGCCATCCGCACTTCCCCAGTTCTTGGCGGAATTGCCAATGTCGCTCACGCCGACGCCCGACACGCTGCCGATGAGCTTGGTTTCGGCCAGGGCTTTGCTGCTGTTGAACGAGTTGGAGAAGGTCGAAGTTGCGGTTCCGCCGGTGCTGGCGGCCGCTGTGCCATAGCCGTCCGCGCGAGCGCGGCCGTGGGTGCTGTTGTCGCTGTCATCATGAGTGCTGCTGTCGGTGGCATCCAGGTCGACCGCGACCACGATGTCATCACCAGCACCACTTTCCGTGCTTGTTGCCTGTGCGAATGCCTGTCCCGAAAGACCGAGTCCCAGAAGCACCGCGGATGCAATGAGAGTCTTACGTGTGCACATTGTTTTTCTCCTTGAGTCGTCTGGCGCCCAGGGGAGGCGCTAAAAAACGACGCCCGTCACGCTTACACATTAAATGTTAGTTAGGACTGCCCCAGTTGTTATGATTTCGATAAGGCATTTGCCGCTCGTCTGCCGCAGCAAAAGCTATCTTTTCGACCGACAATCGGTAGCCGGCGCGGGCAAAGGCCGGCGTTCAAGCGCCAGCGCAATGGCGAATCGTGTTGGCTCAGTTGAGTTCGCCAGGCCTGTGTTTCTTACGTAGTCACCGTAGAGGTATGCACGTGCTGCAATCGCTATTCGCCATCGCCATTGGCGCCACCTTGGGCGCATGGGCTCGCTGGGGTTTGAGCGTGTGGCTCAATCCGCCTGACGGTCCGTTTCCCTACGGCACCCTGGCGGCGAACCTGATTGGCGGCTATGTGATCGGCGTGGCGATGGCGTGGTTTTCCGCGCACTCGCAGGTGTCGCCGGAGTGGCGGCTGTTCGTGATCACCGGCTTGTTGGGTGGGCTGACCACGTTCTCGAGTTTCTCGGCCGAGACGATGACCTTGATCCTGCGTCAGCAATACGCCTGGGCGGCCACCGTGATTGGCAGCCATGTGATTGGCTCGTTGCTGATGACGGCGCTGGGTATCGCCAGCGTGCGTTTGTTGCGCTGAACGTGCCTGATGAGCGTGGCCGCTGAATGTGCGCACCGAAGGCGTGCGCTGATGGGCCTTACTCTTCGCCGCGTGCCTGTCGGCGTTGCGCGCGCAGCCGATCCAGTTTTTCCTTGAGCTTGATTTCCAGCCCGCGATCCACCGGCTGGTAGTAGACGCGCTCGCCCATCGCATCGGGGAAGGCGGTCTGATCCAGCGCGATTCCGCCTTCGGCATCGTGATCGTATTGGTAGCCGCCGCCGTATCCCAGCTGCTTCATCAGCTTGGTCGGTGCATTGCGCAGGTGCAGCGGCACGTCTTGCGTGCCGTACTCGCGCACATCGCTGCGCGCCTGATTGAAGGCCATGTAGGCGGCGTTGGACTTGGCCGTGCTGGCCAGATAGATCGCCACCTGCGCCAGCGCCAGATCGCCTTCCGGGCTGCCCAAGCGTTCATAGGTATCCCAGGCATCGACCGACATCTGCAGCGCGCGCGGATCAGCCAGGCCAATGTCTTCCACCGCCATGCGCGTGAGCCGGCGTGCCAGGTACACCGGATCGCAGCCGCCATCGAGCATGCGCGCCAGCCAGTACACCGCGCCGTCGGGATTGGAGCTGCGCACCGACTTGTGCAAGGCCGAGATCTGGTCGTAGAACTGTTCGCCGCCCTTGTCGAAGCGGCGCGTGCGATCGGCCAGCACCTGCGCCAGCGTATGCGGGGTGATGGTGTTGC
>Ga0160448_100198_pt1 | contig 25457 bp, 15 predicted proteins | sample HID1973M_E1MG_FD_108269 | JGI IMG/M metagenome (GOLD analysis project Ga0160448, IMG submission 108269) | Enriched mosquito-associated microbial communities from UW Madison campus, WI, USA - HID1973M_E1 MG | ecosystem: Host-associated > Arthropoda: Insects > Digestive system > Unclassified ...
GAGAACGACGGCAAGCTCTACGCGTACGCGCTGAACAGCGACGGCACGCAGCACCGCGTCGCCGTGGTCGACACCGGCATGGGTCACGTCATGGACGTGCAGTACGACGCCGACGCGCAGCGCATCTGGGCCCTGTGCGACAACACCTGCGGCGTGACGTCGACGGTCCTGAAGGTGTCGTCGTCGGGCGCGATCGTCCCCGAGGTCGCCTACGCCAAGCCGGCGGACCTGCCGACGAACAACCTCGAGGGCTTCGCCATCGCACCGTCGTCCACGTGCGTGGACGGCACCAAGGCCGTGCTCTGGTCCGACGACGGCATCTACGGCGCCGGCGCCGGCAGCGCGACCGAGGGGCACGCGCTGTACGCGGGCCGCATCCGCTGCGACCTGGGCCTCGGCTCGCAGGGCGTTCCCGCGCCGGCCGCATGGAACCGCACCGCGGTCTACACGTCGGGCGACGTCGTGAGCTACGGCGGCTCCGTGTTCCGTGCGCAGTGGTGGACGTCGGGCGACGTGCCTGGCGCCAGCGCGTACGGCTCGTGGGAGCAGATCGTCTCGGCATCGGACGGCACGGCCGTCTGGACGGCGTCGCGCGTGTTCGTCGCCGGCGACGTGGTCCGCTACGACGGCCACGACTACCGCGCCCAGTGGTGGACGCGGAACCAGACGCCGGGCACGCCGTACGGCCCGTGGACGCTCGTCGGCTGACCGCCCCTCCGACACCACCAACCCACAGCGTCCGAGCATCTGGTTGCCATAGCGACCAGATGCTCGGACGTTCTGGGTTCTAGCTCTTGACGGCATCACTTGTTTTTTGCAAGTGTGGTCCTCATCACCTACGGACCACACGAGAGCGAGACCGTCATGAGCCAGATGTTCGTCAACCTGCCGGTGAACGACCTGGAGCGCGCGAAGGCGTTCTACGAGGCGCTCGGCTTCCACATCAACCCGCAGTTCACCGACCACAACGCCGCCTGCGTCGTCGTGGAGGAGGACCACAACTACTTCATGATCCTGGTCCGCGACTACCTGCAGACGTTCACCGACCTGCCGCTCGGCGACCCCGCGGTCAACCCGACGACGGCCACGGCGATCTTCGTCGAGAGCCGCGAGGCCGTCGACGCCAAGGTCGCCAGCGGTCTCGCCGCTGGCGGCTCGGAGGCACGGCCCGCCTCCGACTACGGCTTCATGTACCAGCGCCAGCTCACCGACCCCGACGGCAACATCCTCGAGTTCGGCTGGATGGACCCGATCGCGGCGGCCCAGGGCCCCGAGGCGTACGCAGCCCAGCAGGCCTGATCCCGATGGCCGCGCGCGAGTACGGGCAGTACTGCGGCGTCACGCGAGCCCTCGAGCTCGTGGGCGAGCGCTGGGCGCTGCTCATCGTGCGCGACCTGCTCGTCGGGCCGCGCCGCTATGGAGAACTCGCCGCGGGCCTGCCCCGCATCCCGAGCAACATCCTGGCGGCGCGGCTCAAGGAGCTGCAGGGCGCGGGCATCATCCGCCGCGCGCCCCGCTCGCGAGTCATCATCTACGAGCTCACGCCGTACGGCCGCGAGCTCGAGCCGGTGGTGCTCGCGCTCGGCGCGTGGGGGTTCAAGGCCATGGGCGACCCGCGCGACGAGCAAGTCATCACGCCCGATTCGATGACGATGGCGCTGCGGACGGCATTTCGGCCGTCCGTGGCGCTCGAGCTGCCGCCGACGGCGTACTTCGCGCGACTCGGGCCCGCGGAGCTGCTGGTGCGGGTCGTCGGGCCGGACCTGCACGTCACGCCGGGTGACGGCCCCTCCGACCTCGCGTTCGCCGCCGGGCCGGACATCCGGCGCGTGATCTCCGGCGAGCTGGCGCCCGAGCACGCGATCGCGTCGGGCGTCGTCGAGGTGCTGCGCGGGCCCGACGACCTGCTCGCCCGTTTCGCGCGCACGTTCCACCTGGCGGCTTGAGACTGACGCCGGTCGACGATGCCTGTAAGTGGTCGAGGTGCTTGACGCCTCGGACCGGTGAGGTTGGTCAGCTAGCGGAGGACGCAACCAGACGCGCTCGGTCAGACTCCCCCAAGAGGTCGACGAACCTCTTGAATCGCCACTCGAGTGCGTCGCGGTGTGGCGGCCGAGCGTCGGGCCGCAGCCGGTCGGCGTCGACCTGGAGCTCATCGAGAGTCGGGCCCTGAGGACGAGTGACGATCCTCAACGTTCGCGGGTGGACGACCCACAACATGGCGTCCATCGCCCGATGTAGGTCCGCGGTCAGCAGCATGCCGTTACGCACATCGTCAGTGCCACCGTGCCGGACGTCGACGACGTGAGCACCGTCGAGGACGGCATCAACATCGACGCCGGTCACGGCGCACCGGCCCCGATATCGACGCAGCATGCGGAACTTGAAGGTCGCGTCGCGGTCGAGCCGGGAAACGACACCGCTCGTGCGGAGCCGGCGCGACGTCAACGCGAAGGGCGCGTCCTCCTCTGGGTCGCCCTCGAGCTGCTCTGGCTCCATCTCGGCGAACTCCATGAGGAACGTCTGCGACCCAGGGTCATCGGCAATCACCCACGCGATGCGGACCCGACGTCCGCCCGTGGTTTCGGAGATGACGAACACCGGTAGATGCAGCTCGCGAGCACGCCGCACCGCCTCGATCTCATTCGCGTCCCGCAGACCGGCTCGATCGGTGCGTGGGTAGTGATAGACGATCCGCGTGTCGCCGAGCTCGTCGGGATAGTGGCGTCCTGTGTGCAGTACTGACACCGCGATCCCAGGATCCTCGATTGCTCGGGTCCGCCGCGCGTCGACCCACACCCCCTGAGCCCCGCCATACAAGCCCCGAGTGCGCATCCAGTCGGGTGATACCACGCCACCAAGACGCACCAGCTCGTCCCATGCGTCCAGCCGCCAGGCGCGCTCGTCGTCAGCGCCCCACCCCGCGACTTCAACAACCCGGAGCCCAAGTCGCTCGAGAAGTGGGGTCGCCGACACGGGAGCCTGACCGGGCGAAAGCCGCTCGCGCATGAATGTCTCTACGGCGATGGCGTCAAATCGCCGGCCGCGGTCGACGATGACGCGCGACGTTAGACCGTCGCCGTACTGCGCGATGAACGCGTCCTCGTCGCGTGCGTACTCGTTGAGCGCAGCGACAAGAACACCCTCGATAGGCGACGCGATATGCACGAGCCGAGCTTGGCAGAAGGACGATCTCGACGGAAAGCGTCCCGGCCGAACCGTCGACTGCCCAGGCGGCCGGTCGGTTGCTTCAGTTCACCAGCTGCTGTGCCGACTACTTGGCAGGAGGTAGCACCTATGCCTGCTGGCGACTCGGCCGGCGCCGAAGCGAGGCGTCAGCTTGCTCTCGCGGATGCCCACGACGCAGCTGCGCGCGACGCCCGCGCCACAGCCGCCCGGTACGGCGTCGCGGATGTCACCGAGAAGGCGACGGCCCGTGCTCTCGCGCCCCTCGCGGCCGTGGGGCATCACCTGCTCGCGGACCGGCGCTGGCCAGGCAGCCGACGCGCGCAGGTCGATCTGGTGGTCGTCGGCCCGGGTGGGGTCTTCGTTGTCGACACCAAGGCATGGCGCGAGGTCACGATTGCGAACGGGCGCATCTTCCGCGGGCAGGAGGACGCCACCGATGACCTGATGGCCCTAGCCGACCTCGGGTACACGATCGAGGGAGCGCTGGCCGAGGTGGGACTGTCGCCCGGTGAGGTGCACGTTGTCGCGGTGCTGGCGGGCCGATCCGGGGTCGACGAGTTGGTCGGACCCGTGCGCGTCGTCGGCGAGAAGGACGTGCTCCGCCACATCGCCGGACACGGCAATCGCCTGACCGCGAGTCAAGTCGACGGCGTGCTGGGCGCGGCCCTCGCATTGCTGCCCGAGGTCAACGCACCTGCGCCGGTGAACGTGACCCTCCCAGAGCCCGCGCTCCCCCGCGACGAGGCGCCCGTCCAGGACGCCCTCCTGACCAGCGAAGAGGTCCAGTCAGCATTGCTGGAAGGCATGCTCGCCGCGCCGATCAAGGAATGGATGAGCTTCCTGCACCCGGCGCAGGCGCGCCTGGTGCGGCGTTCCTTCAATGGGCCCGCACGCATCCGCGGCGCCGCAGGGACCGGGAAGACCGTGGTTGGCCTGCACCGTGCCGCCTACCTGGTGCGCTCACGTCCGGGCCGCATCCTCGTGACGACGTACGTCCGCACACTTCCAGACGTCCTTCGAAGCACGCTCGGGCGGATGGCGCCCGACGCGGTCGACCGAGTCGACTTCCTGGGGGTCCACGAGTTTGCACGCAAGCTCCTCGACGAGCGCGGAGTCCGGATCAAGGTCGACGCCAAGCGGATCGACGAGGCCTTCGCCGTCGCCTGGCACGGCGTCGGTACACGCGGCGTGCTGAGCTCAAGCGCGCGTGACTCGCGGTACTGGAAGGACGAGATCGCGCATGTCATCAAGGGGCGCGGCCTGACGACGTTCGAGCAGTACGCGAACCTGACGCGCTCGGGTCGTCGATACCGCCTCTCGGTCGACCAACGCCGCGCGGTCTGGGATCTGCGGATTGCCTACGACGAAGCACTGCGCACCGCCGGCGTACACGACTGGGCGGATCAGATCCTGCTCGCCGAGCGCGAGCTCGAGCGCCGCCCGTTGACCGATCGATACACGGCCGTCATCGTCGACGAGGCCCAAGACCTGTCCGCGGCGATGGTCCGCCTCCTACATCGCCTGGTCGGCAACCGTGACGACGGCCTGACCCTCGTCGGCGACGGGCAGCAGACGATCTACCCAGGCGGCTACACGCTGAGCGAGATCGGCATCGACATCGCAGGCCGCGGCGTCGTGCTCGACATCAACTATCGCAACACCCAGCAGATCCTCGACTTTGCTTCGCGCCTCGTCGCCGGCGACGAATATGCCGACATCGAGGGCGTCGTCGGCGCCGGCGAAAGTCCGGCTCGCGTCGACCGCACAGGACCGGCACCGACCTTGGTCCGGTGCGCGTCGTGGGCCGCGCGGGAGAGCAAGCTCGTCGCGCACGTCCGCGAGACCCTTCGCCACGTCGGCACCGGCCGCGGCGACATCGGTGTGCTCTGCCTGACACGTCATGCGGTGCGCTCCTGCACGGCGGCGCTTAGGCGAGCAGGGTTCGCAGTCGTCGAACTGACTGAGTACGACGGCCGGCCCACCGATGCCATCAAGGTCGGCACCATCAAGCGGGCGAAAGGACTGGAGTTCAAGCAGGTCCTCCTGCCCGATGTCCGCGAGAACGACGTCAGCACGACGGCCCCAGAAGACGGAGCCGAGCGCGAGTCGTGGACGCTCCGCCGGCGCGAGGTCTATGTGGGCATGACCCGCGCGCGCGACGGGCTGTGGGTTGCGTTGGGCTGACCCCGGGCCGACGCCTAGCCCGATAGCGTCCGGCAACCGGAGGACACGCCGAGATCGCACGATGAACGCATGGGAGCGATGCATTGAGCAACGAGGTTGAACTGGTGAGCGATGGCGACAGCCTTGCGGTTATCGGCGACTCGGCGGACGTCGAGCGCTTCCTCTCCACGACCGGTTTGACCACCGCACCTTCGAAGGCGCTCGACCTCCATCGGATCTCCTCGCTGATGGGGACAGCCGGGGCAGCAAGCCGTGTCGGCGCAGATGTGGCAGCGAACTCCGGGCGGTGGGTCAAGCTGACCGCGGAGTCTGCGGCCGCCGTGAAGAAGTACGGCTTGATGCCGACGAAAACCCCCGGCGTAAGCCATGCCATGGTCGGCCAGCCCGGCGACATCAAGCAGTGGCTGCAGATCGCGTCAACGCGGACGGCCCTCCTCAGTGGACCGATGGCACTCACCGCGCTCTCCACCATGATGCAGCAGCGCGCGATGCAGCAGCAGATGGACGAGATCGTCGAGTACCTGCAGGAGATCAACGAGAAGATCGACGACATCCTGCGCAACCAGAAGGAAGCTGTCCTCGCGGACCTAATCGGTGTCGACCTGATCATCGAGGATGCGCTGACCGTTCGCGACGAGGTCGGCCGCGTCTCGGAGACCACGTGGTCAAAGGTGCAAGGAACCGCACTCACAATCGCCCGCACCCAGGCGTACGCACTTAAACAGCTCGAGGCGATCGCGGAGAGGCTGGAAAAGAAGGCGGACCTCGGCGCGATCGCCAAGGCGACGAAATCCGCAGAACCGCAGGTCCGGGAGTGGCTGGCCGTCATCGCCCGCACGTTTCACCTTCAGGACGGGCTGTGGGTCCTCGAGCTGGACCGCGTTCTAGATCAGTCCCCCGACGAGATCGAGAGCCACCGAGCCGGCCTGAACGCGGCTCGCCGCAACCGCGGTGAGCTGATCGCTCTGCGCACCCAACTCCTCCTGACGCAGATGGGTGCGACGATCAACCGAGCCAACTCCAACGTCCTGTTCAAACCCTTCGATGCCCCTGCCGCCGTGAGATCGAGCAACAGTCTGGCTGCCGGCGTCATCGACTTCCGATCCCGCATCGGGATCGAGTCGGCACAAGACCCCACCGAGATGAAGCGTTGGGGGCAGGCCGCGATCGAGCTCCGCGACCGCGTCGTGGCGACGGCGTCCGACGGCGCGACTACCGCCGCGCGCATCGGTGCGCAGAGCTACGACCGTGCTGCCGGGATGCTACGGAAGCTCGACACCGGCGGGGATGGGCTGCCGGACAAGCGTCGCGTGATGACCGTCGCCGAAGACGCGAGCGCGAAGATCAAGGGCACTGCCACCGGAGTTGCCGGAGCGCTGGGAAGTCGTCTGAGGCATGCAGGCGGCGAGAGCATCGCATCAATCGACAATACGCCTGAGCTGATGCCGAAGAGCGATGCTCCAACCCTGCTACGGAAAGCCGGTCGGCCCGAGTCGGACCGTTCTCAAGGCGACTCGAACTAACCCCCGGGCGAAGCTATTCGCTGTCCAGATGACCCAGATTCCTAGCCGACCCGCTTGTCTTCGCGGATATAGGTCACCCCGAACGCGACGACTTGGCGGAACGCCTGATTGCGGGTACCGAGGTCGAACTGGCCGCCGGAGCCTTTCTGGAAGACGTCGAGCCCGCGACCGAGCAGGATCAGCCAGCCGTTGTCTGCACGGATCGAGCGGTCGTGAATACCGTCGTCCCACTGGACTGTGAATGCGATCCCTGCGCGCTCAGCGCTTTCCTGGATGTCCTTGAGCATCAGAAGGTGTTGCTGCTCGTAGTCGCCCGCCGCGGATTTCGTCACCAGCCGCACCCGGATCTCTTCGGCGGCGTCCTTCGCGGCAGCGAGGAGCGCAAGCAGGTCGACGAGATTTCGCCCCTGGTGCGACAGCCGGATGTACGGGTCGACGATCGTCAGTTCCTTCGCTCCACGCAGGTAGGGCAAGAGGAACGTCTCGTAACTGACCCCGCGCTGGTTCTCATGGAACTCCTGGTGCCCTTCAAACAACCTGGGTTCCGGCTCTCGAGCTGTGGTCACAGAGGCTGGGGCTTCATCGATTACGTGCCCGGCCTCGGCACCGAGCTCGGTGGCACCCGATCGTTCGATGCCCCTGATCGAGCGGCCCTTGAAGTAGTAAGCGGGATACTCCTCCTCTTCCAACGTGGCGACGCCGTACCAGACGTCTTCGTGGTTGCGGTAACCGAACTTGACCTCAGCCATCGTGGAGTCGATGCGCAGGATCTGGTCCTTGACGCGCTTGCGGCCCTCGATGGCGAGCCGCAGGATCTCTTCGATCTCGTGGGCGGACGCCTCGCCTCCCGGGTACAGGATCTTCATGAGCCCGGAGAAGGTCTTGTGGATCCCGTCGCGGTCTCGTGTGGAGATGTCCGACGACAGCGTGAAGTGCTGCTGGTAGCGGTCGGAGTAGTCCTGCGAGCGCATGGACTTGAGGACTTCGGCGATGTAGTCGACGACGAATCCGTAGCCGTCGGAGAACATCTCGCCGCGGATGATGTCGACTTCCCAGCCGGGGATGTAGTGGTGCAGGCGGTCGAGGTACGCCGGGTCGTGGTACGCCTCGGGCAGCTCGTCGAACAGGTCGGAGTGCTTGAGCATGTACGGCACGGTGTGGGAGGTGTTGCCGACGAAGACCATCGATGCCTCGGCGCCCAGGGTCTCCACGCCCCGGGAGAACGACTTGTTCGCCATGTAGTTCTTCATGATGTCGACGAGCGCTTTGTCGGTGCGCTTCTTCTTGCCAGCGAACTCGTCGAACGCGACGACGTCCCAGTAGCCGACGAGGCCAAGTCGACCGTTGGAGTTGTTGACGAAGAGCTTCGGCACCGTGACTTCGCCGCCGGAGATCAGCATCCCGTGCGGGGAGAACTCCGAGAAGATGTGCGACTTTCCGGTGCCCTTGGGTCCGAGCTCGACGAGGTTGTAGTTGCGCTCGACGAACGGGATGAGCCGCACGAGCTGGAAGAACTTCCCGCGCCGGCTGAACATCTCGGGATTGAACCCGATCGACTGCATGAGCAGGTCGATCCACTCATCGGTCGTGAAGCCCCGCCGAGCCTCCAGGTACTGCTCGACGTCGAACTTGGAGAGCTGGATCGGCTTGATCGAGCCGAGGATCCAGGGAACGGTCCGCTGGTCGTCGCTGTGGAAGTACTCGACGTCGCAGATGCACCACACGCCGCCTACCAGCAGCTTGGGGTGGGCCTTGATGACCGGCGAGTCGACGATGACGCCCTTGATGCCGAGGTTGGCGAACTCGGCCTCGTAGACGTCGGCCTTCTCGTTGAGGGTGACCGTGACCTTGTCGATCACCCGGTGGCGGCCGCGCTCCTTGATCGTCGACTTGACCAGCTCGGACTCGCTGCGGTGGACATAGTGCTCGGCCAGGATTTTGCGGACGGTCTCGATGCCGGCCTGGATGGTCGCCTCGTTATCCGAGGCGGCGTACTGCCCGAGCAGGTACTCCAGGACGTACGACGGGACGATGGCGTTGCCCTTGACGGCCTTGACCAGGTCCTTGCGGACGACGACCCCAGGGAACAAGAGGTTGATCTTGTAGTCCAGATCGCTCTTCGGTGGCGTATTGCTCTCGGGAGCCGTCTCGTCCTCGGTGGCGCTCATCTCAGTTCTGATCCCTCTAGAAGTCGAAGTCCGACGCGAACGAACGGGTCAGCGTGTAGAAGACCTTGCTCGGGTAGCGGCGCCACTGGTTGGTGTTCGGGATGCGCTCTTCCAGGCGGAACTCGACAGACCGATTGTTGAACCCAGCAGACTCCTGGGTGAGCAGCATGTGCGCGTGCTGGTAGCGGTCACGCTTGTCGGTCGAGGTCTGGTCGAACGTGAGGTCGACGACGTTCGAGATCAGCTTCTCCTCCACGTAGAGGCCGGCGCGGAGTGTGCGCGGCTGGATCTTGTCGGTCACCGGCTCGGTCTGGAACAGCCGGACGACGACCTGCCCCGTCGTGATCTTGTTCGACTCTGGCCAGACTTCGACGTTGACCAGCCGGGTGTCGCTCTTGCGTCGCTTGTTGACGACGAGCACCGGAACGACGATCTCCTGCAGCGTGGCGCCGCCGTGCACGAATCGCGATCCGCTGCCAGCCTGGCGCAGCCGGTGGATGGACTTGGGGATCTGGACCTCGAGCTCACTGTCCAAACCGAGTTGCCCCGCCGCGAACGTGGCGAATGCCGGATCGGCCTTCAGGCCCGTGCCGAGCACGAACCGCTTGTTCACGTACTTCAGGTCGTCGCCTTGCGGTTTGGTCGACAGGAAGAAGGCGTCGGCGAGGGCCTCGTCTTGGTAGAGGAAGCCGTGGTCGGCGGTAATGAAGATGTTGGTCGCGTTGGCGCTCGCGAGCTTCTTGACGAGGTCGAGGAGGTCACGCAGCGTGTCGTCGACTGCCTCGAAAACCTGCCGTTCGGTGCCGGGCTTCTCCCCCGTCGCGTCGATCCGGTTGTGATAGACGTACAGGACTCGGTTAGCGCGAAAGAGCTCGCGACGTTCGTCGGCGGTGAGCGCCTTGAAGTCCTCAGCCTGGATCGCCGAACCGTTGACCGCAGCCAAGATCTTGCCCCGGAACACGGTGCTGTTCGTGGGCTGGCCATCGGCGAGCACCGTCTTGGCGTCTGGCGCGTGCGTGAGGACCGCGTGCGGCAGGAGCGCGGCCATGCCCAGCTGGGTATAGCTCGGCAGCACGCCGAGGACGGCGTCCAAGGCCGCGTCGAATCGATCCTCCTGCCGGATGAGCGAGCCGAGTTCGTCGGCCGCTTCGTACCGCAGGGCGTCGGAGATGATGACGACAGCCTTCTTGTCGCCGTCCTTGACCAGAGGATCGACGTATGCGGCGTAGAAGGCGGTCTGCGACCGCAGCTCTCGCGAACGCCACTCGTGGGCGTCGTCGACCTGCTGCTGCCACGCGTTGCCAAGCTCGTACTGGTACTTGTTCGTGTAGTGCTTCTCCACTTGCTCACGGAGCGCCTCGAGGGGCTTTGAGTGCTCGGCGGTGCGTGCCGCGGAGATGAATCGGCGATAGAGCTGGTCGATGCGGAACCACTCGCGCTGGTAGCGACTCAAGCCGTCGTCGAACGACTTCATCGACAGGTCGAACGAGGCCACCTCGCCCAGTAGCACGGACGCACTCTCAACAGCGTCGTATAGCTGCCGGTAGTGCTCGATCCACGCGCCGGTTCGGCGCAACCGAACGGCTTCGCCCACCTCGCGCGGACTGACGGTCTGCTCGGCGACCGCGCGGGCAAGATCGCTGATGACCTTCTGGTCAGCCTCTTCGAAGACATCGTCGCTGCCCAGGTCGCGGTAAGTAAGGTCCTCGATCTCCGTCGCATAGTCGAGGTCCCGGGCCGCGCGCCTCGCGAGCGACGACAGCGCCGCTCGGCTCCGCGGGTCGTGCCGGAGGCTGGCGAAGTCGCGCTGGATGTTGTGGAACGCGTCCGGCCGGTCCGAGGCGAACCGGTCGATCGCCCGCTGAAAGATCCACAGCATTAGGTCGTCGACCGTGGGCACCGTCGACTCGTAGCCGTAGATGCGGGCGACGCCCTGCCAATAGAAATCGTCGAGGCCGTAGTCGACGAGCGCGTCGTACTTGGCCCGGGCTCCGTTCGCGTTCTCGATCAGCAGAGTGCGCGTGAGCTCCAAGAGGCTGTGGTCGCCCTGCGCGAGCACAGTCGCGCTCAACTTGGCGCGCAGCAGCACTGCGTTGTCCTCCGGCTTCAGCAGCGCCTTGAGGCTCTGGACCCGCTTGCCTGAGTTGAAGAACTTCGCATGCGCCTCTACAACCTCGCCGACACCCTCACCGGTGAGCCCCAAGTCCTGCACCACGAGAGCGATCCGGTCGGCCGTGAACACGCCGTAGGCCAACTCCAGGTCGAGCAACCAGTCCCCGATACGGCTCGGCACCTGACCGGTGCGGTAGACCAGAAACTTGCCCTCCGGCTCCTCGTGCAGCAACCGGTTCTTGACTGCGAACTCGTCATTGGAGACCCGGATCGTCTGGACCTCCGGCAGGTCGAGACTGTCGAGATCCGCTGCGTACTGGCCCTCCGGGTCATCCCAGAACACCACCCGGCGACTCTCGAACCAGCGCAACAAGTGCGGGCGGACCGTCGTGGCATCACTCATCTGCGGCCTCAAGACCCGGGATCTTCTTCAGCGCCTCGCCGAACTTTGGGTAGTTGGCCTTCACACCGTCGTCGAGGTCGATGGTCAGCTGACGCGATGCCAGCGGATACAGCACGTCGTGCTCGTACTCCTCGAGCTCCAGCAGCACCTTGCGCAAGCGGTCGGCCTCCTTCTGGGCGGCCGCCTGCTGGTGCGCCGTGCCGCCACGGGCGGCCAGCCGGTCCTGCTGCTGCAGACTCGACGAGAGCTTGGCCCTGAACTCGCGCAGGTACTCGTTGAGCACGGTCGAGGCCGTGGAAGGCGTGTAGCGGTGCATGTAGATCAGGGCGTTGAACGATCCGTTGGGACTCGAGAACAGCCAGTAGATCGGGCGCTTCTTGTAACGCTGCACATGGTCGTCGAAGAACTTCGACGATGCCGTCCGAGTGCCAGTCTTGACGAAGTACTCGCGGATGTCCCTCACGCCAAGAGACTCGCTGACAAACCGCAGGTTCTCCTCGAAGTGCTGCTCCCCGAAAGCCACGCGCAGAAAGCTGCGGAAGCGAGCGACAATGTCGTCCTCGAACCAGTCGCCGTCCACGATTGGGATGACGTTGTCCCCATCTGGTGCGAACGTCGGGTACGGCACCTTGGCCAGGTACTCCTGCACCGTGCCCGCTGGGTCCGCGAGGATGAGTCCTGGCTCGTCCAGGCTGTAGCGGCCAAGCATGCAACCCACCGCGTACGAGATGAGATCCCGAACCAGATCGGCAGAAACGAGCTGCCGATACGCTGGCAGCTCTTTTCCAGGTCCGTAACGGAACTCCGGATTCGCGAGGATAGAGTGCTCGCGCCAGGGAATAGCAGCGTGCCCACTCAGGCCAATCTTGCTCGCGACGCTCGCCTCGATCTCGTTCTCGGCGGCCGCGAGTTCTCGAACTTCACGCTCCCGATCGGCGATGACCCTCTCGACCGAGCTGGACAACCGCGACGGACCAGAGATTCGGCCGATGATCTCGTTGGCCGAGAAGTCGATGGAAAGCTCCTGGAAGTCCCAGTCCCGGCGGCTGATCTCCCTACAGGCGCGACCGAGCTCTGGCGAAATGGCGGCAAACGGAAAGTTGAGAAACGTTCCGGGAGTCAGGTTTAGCGTCGGGTTGAGCTCCTTCATGAGACCCGCGACCGAGCGCGAGTTGAGGAAGGATGAGATCGAGTCTAGGTCCGACCCCTTGGAAATGACGAAACAACTTGCGTCGTTGTGGACGACCCGTGCGTCGCTGTATCTGAATGACGGACTCTTGCTGCCAACCTTGGTCCACACGAGATTCTCGTGGAAGTACATTGCGGCATTTCTGACATACGCTCCAGGGCTATGCGCCTTCAAGTACTCCCCGCCGCCGCGCCAGTCCATCACGTGAAGAGTGGGGTTGTACCAGCGGCGAAACTCCCCGCCCTTCGTCGCGAGCGTCCAGCGGCGCTCGTCCATGCCGGATCGCCCAGACTGATTGACGGCAGAGGAGGCAACCTCGTACCAGAAGCGGACGAACCGACCGTTGGCGCCGGTTTGCGTGCCGACCCCAGCGTGCACATATTCCGAAAGTGGATGCCCCGCTAGAAACTCGGCAATGTTGCCGTCCGCGAAATACACGATCGGGGCTCCGCGAACCACCCGGAAATCGTCACCACTTCGCACGTACCTTCTGACGCTTTCGCTGTCGGCGATCACGGCGCAAAACTCGTCGGGCAGGCTGCGACCCTTCCCAATATCGTTGAGTTTGATAAATACGCCTCGCGCGGCGCTCGCTCCGTTGCGGATGAACACCACGGCAGATACCGCGACAACTTCGCCACCAAATGAGTCAAACACGCCACTACCCAGGTGCACCAAACTTGCGATACTGGATTCGCTGAGCAACTCGCGCCGCATGGATTCATACGACGATAGGAACATCCAACTCTGCATGGTGACCATCGCGACGGCGCCAAACGCTGGAACAAGCGACTGGGCACGCTTTATGAACGTGGCATCTAGTCCAGCGGTCGTGGACTCATAGTTGACCTCGAGGAAGCTCGATAGCCGCTCGTTCATGTTTCCGGCACCCATGTACGGCGGGTTGGCCACCACCACGGCGTAGCGCGCCGTGAGGAACTCGGCCTGCTCGATGACACGCTCGGCCCATTCGAGGACGTCGGCGAGGAGGATGTTTCCGCCGTCGTCGAGCTGGGCGAGGCGCTGGCTGAGGCGAACAGTCAACTCTGGGTTGGGCTGGATCAGCGACCCGAAGACATCGGCGTGCTCGAACTGGTTCCAGAAGGCCGTCTCTGCGTGCTTGTCACCACCGCGGGTCAGAAGGAAGTCGATCTCGTCCGGGGTGAAGCGGATCGGCTCGAGGACGCAGACGTTTGGCTCGATCTGCTTGCTAAGGAACGTCCGCTGCTTGGCGCGGGCCTTCATGGTCAGGGCGAAGGCCGCCAGCGCTCCGGCTCGGGGGTCGATCTCCACGCCGTACAGGTTGTTGGTCAGGATCAGGCTAGGGATCTCCCCCGGGGCGTAGCCCTCCTCCTCGTAGATCGCGTACAGCAGGTCGAAGGCGTAGGTCAGCATGTGGCCAGACCCGCAGGCGGGGTCGACGACCTTGAGCTCCTCGGGCCCGGAGACCTTGAGGAAGTCGGTCTCCTCGTCGACCGACGCGATGTAGAAGTCCATCCGGTCGACCAGGCGCGAGGTCGGGCGGTTGAGCATCCACAGGCGGCCGAGGGAGTTTTCGACGAGGTAGCGCACGATCCAGTGCGGGGTGAACAGCTGGGTGGCTGCGGGGATCTCCTCGGCGCCGGCCTTCTTGTTCTTCTTGAATCCGGCGAAGACCTCGCCCTTCCGTTCCGAGATGTAGAACTGGTAGAGCCAGCCGATCACCTCGACGTCCTGGCAGACGTCCGTGGTCAGCACCTTGACCGCCCGGGTCTGGACCGAGTCGTCGGCGAGCAGGTTGGCTGGGATGAGCAGCTCGGTGAAGTCGCCTTCTCGCTCGAACATGAACGGCATGGCGCGGTTCCAGTGCCGGCAGTACTCCGCGAGCAGCAGCCCGTAGGCCTCGCCCTGTGCATCGTCGCTGCGGCGGGTGCCGTTGAGCAGGGCCGTGACGGTCTCGCGTGTCTTGCCTCTGACCACGCCGCCCTCGAAGCTGCCACGCTTGGCCTCGGCCAGGATCTCCGGCTGACCGGTCTGCACGCCAGCCTGCGGGGAGACGACGCCGATCCCGGTGTACCCGTTGACGTCCATGAAGCGCAACGCGACGATCCGGTTGAACCAGGTGTACGCGACCTTGTCGGCGACGGCAGCCTTGCCCTTGTCGCCGCCACCGGCCGCCGAGACGGCCTTCTCCAAGGCCTCCACAACGTTCGGCCGCTCGACCCGCTCAGGTGAGGCGGGTGCCAGCACGACGGCGATCCGGGCAGTCACCTCGCGAATCAGGGAGGTACGCGCCCAGGTGGCGAACGACTTCAGCGGTGCGGTTTCCATCAGAGCGAGATTCGCTTTCCGTCGTTCAGGGTCTTCACGAGTGCCGAGCGCAGGGCATCGAGGTAACGGTCCACATCCGCCTCGTTCTCCAGCAGGCCCGAGACGCCGGTGGCCGAGATGGTCTTGATCGATACAGTCTGCTTCGGCGGCGGGGGCGGTGTGTCATCGTCGTCGCCGTCTCGCTGCTGTGCGGCAGCGAGCTGATCGAGCAGGTTCGGGTAGACCGCCTCCTCGAAGGCGGAGCCGGTCTCTCGGATTAGCGCGATCTGGTCTTGGTTGCGGACCTGGGCGATCGCCTGGTCGATTCGGCGCACTACAGCCACCCGGGCGTCGCTGGTCGCGGTGGCGTAGGAGGCGCTCTGCTCTAGCTCGGCTCTGCGTCCCTCGATCGCCGCGATGACGTCGTCCCGGTTGTTGGTCACGATCGCGTCGAGCTGGGTGCGCAGCTGGTCGGCGGCATGCTTGAGCTGGGCCATCTTGTTGCCGCGGAATGCGTTGGCGTCGTCCAGGGCTGCGCGCACGGTGACGTCGCTGCCGGGCAGCAGGTAGCCGAGGTTGCTGCTGTGGATGGTCAGCAGAGCGGCTGCGTCGTCGTAAATCGCTTTCTGTCCACCGCTGAGGAAGGCCTGGATCGGGTCGATCGTGGACTCCTTGGCGTCGAGCAACTCGTCGCCGAGGTTGAAGTCGGACAGATACCAGTCGTCGGGCTTCCCCACTACCTCGTCGAGCAGGTCGACAGGGGCGGCGAGCTGGCTGACGAACGGATACCTCGACCCCGCTGCGATTGCGTTGAGCTCGTCGCGCTTGGCCTTCAGCTTGTCGGACCCGTGGCGAGCCAGCTCGAGCGGGTCAATGGGGGTGCTGCCTTCGTCGAAGAAGTCCGTGCAGAACTTGCGGAAGGAGGCGACCTTGCGTGGGTCGAACGTCTTCTGCGGTGACACCACGGCATGGGCGTGCTTGACGGTGTTGCGTAGGGCGAGGGCAACTTCCGAGCGCTTCAGGACGTTGCTGTCGACGGTGAGCGTGACCTTGGACGCACCGATCAGGTGCGCGATCAGGACTTCGATCGAGGCCAGGTCCCAGCCGTACGGCTTGGCCGTGAAGCTGTCGACGACGGTCTTGACCGTGACCTGCTCGCCGAGGGCCTCCTTGCGCAAGACGAACGACAGCACCTCCTCGGAGGGCGCGTAGAGCGCGCTCGCCTCCCCGCTACTAAACAGTCCGCTGTCGGGGTTGGCAGCGCCTGCGATCTGCTGCTCGGTGTACGTCTTGCCGTCCAGGAGCTTGAGCTGGGTGTAGGTGCGGCTGATCAGGTCCTGGAAGCCGTCTGTCACCCGGACCACGGCGTCCTGTGAGCTCGAGGCGATCTCGGCGGCGTTGATGACCAGGGCGGACTTGCCCACCGCGGCCTTGACCCGCTGGATGAGGTCCTTCTCGCGCTCGATGTTCTGCGCGCCCTTGGTCTGCAGGATCTGACCCTCGATGGCCGAGTTTGAGGTGCCCTGCTTGCGCTTGATGTACTTCTCGGTCTTGATCAGCAGCCGCAGGTCGGACAGCACCCGCGCGTCCGGCTCGAGGATGACCCGCAGCTCGTCCTTGCCGGCGCTGTGCATGCGGATCTCCTCGGGCGAGTACGGGTACTCCGGGGAGATGACGTGGACCGCGAGCTCCTTCTGGGAGCCGTGCGCCTGGTCGTCGAGCTTGAAGCCGAACGCGAAGTCCTGATTGTTCTTGGCGTAGCGGAGCTTGCTTGTCTTGATGACGTCGCCGGACAGGATCTTGAACAGTCGGCCGCTGACCTCCGAGGCGTCGATGTCGACGTTCTTGATCTCCTCCTCGATGACCTGCTCTTCGTTGGTCAGGTACTCGTACGTGGTGCCGTTGCGCTGGATGTAGGTCTGGGTCTCCAAGACGGTCAGGGCTTCCTTGACCTGCTCCGACAGCGCCGGCAGGTCGAGACCAAACTGGTCGTACACCAGCACGGTGAGGTTGCGCGGGGTCGCCTGGAATCCCTCCACGTACTTGACGAGGAACAGCGCCTTGAGCAGTCGAACGGCCAACTGGTTGTCGAGGTGACGCTCGGCCACGTCGATCGAGCGTTGCGCGGCCGCCTTCAGCGAGGCCCGGATACCGGCGAACATGGCGTCGAAGGTGGCGAGCTGGCCAACCTGGACGTTGCCGATGTCCTTGGCGACCTGCTGGACGACGCCGAGCATCGAGCGCTCGCCGACCGAGCTGTTGCGGCCCTCGAAGACGTTGTGGTCGGAGATACCTTCGATGGCGGCCTGGAACAGCGGGAACTGGTAGGAGACGAACGGGTAGGTGCCGACGAAGTGGGGCTCGTCGATATAGTTGCGGTAGCTCTTGCCGTCGACGAAGTCGAACAGGGTCTTGAAGTTGGCGTGCTGCTCGTCATAGATGACGCTCAGCGCACCGTTGCCGGCGTCGTTCTTGTCCAGTAGGCGCTTGCGGATGACCTCCTCGACGTCGGCGCTGGTGAGCTTGAGGCGGGTCTTGAAGCGGGCCTGGATCTTGGAGAAGTCGTTGCCCTGCTGGCGGGTGCGGTCGCCGATGACCTTGTCCATGTCCTCCTGGGAGGTCACGAACACCCACGCCCGGCCGCCGCACTTGGTGTTGAGTGATTCGGCGATGGTCTGCAGGTTCAGCATCAGCTTGGTGTCCGAGCCGATGAACTGGCCGACCTCGTCGACGAAGAAGTTCAGCCGGAAGGCAGGGTCGCTCTGCTTGTCGAGCCAGGCCTTGACCTCGTCGGCGAAGTCTTCGATCGAGACCGCGTAGGAGGCGCTGTACTGCTTGATGATGCCGTCGGCGGTGCCGCCGTTGACCTCGGCGAACGCCCGGTCGATGCTGGGCGCCTCCAGCGCACTCTGCTCGCGGCCCTGGGCCCACGTGATGCCGGCGGTGCGCTCGAACGCCTCCTGGAACGCCTGGTACTGGCCGCGACTGTCCAGGTCCCGCTCGAGGCGGGCGACGTGCCCCTGGTTCCCGTAGTAGCCACGTGCCTCGTCGAAGACCTTGACGAACACCTTGAGCAGGGCGTCGGTCTGATCCTTGGAGATCAAGGTGGCCTTCTGGTCGATGTTGAATAGCAAGCTCTTGGCTGGGATGCGGTCGGCCCTGTCGAGCAGGCCGGGCAGGAACGCGTCCAGAGTCTTGGCGCGGAAGCTGCTCGAGACCTGCTGGCGCGGGTAGTCCTGGCCTTCGACCTCGCCCAGCAGGTGGGCGAGCATCTTGAGCATGTGGGACTTGCCGGAGCCGAAGAAGCCGGAGATCCACACGCCGTTGGCGTTGGTGTAGGAGGTGTACTCCTCGAGCAGGATCTCCAGGCCCTTGGCGGCCTCGTTGGTCAGGACGTACTCGTCGACCTCGGTGCCCAGGTGCGCGGCGTCATCTGCCTTGATGACGCCCTCGATCGGGCGCTGGATGTCCTTGGCGAAGATCTGGTCGAGCTGCATCGGGCTCACGCTTCCTGTTCCAGGATGTTCTTGGCTCGGTAGTACTGGTCGTCTTTCAGTTGGCCGAAGAGCACGAGCGAGGAGCCCAGCGTGTCGGACTGCTCGTAGCGGCCGGGGAAGAACATGAGCATTGGCTTACCGGTGACCACCGACTGCAGGTTGTTCAGCACGTTGTGCGAGCGGATGAAGGGGAAAACCTCACCGATGCCGGTGAGGAAGACGATGTCGAAGGACTCACAAGTCAGCCGCTCGCGGATCGCCGGGGCGAGGTGCAGCTGGGGGTCGAGCATCCCCTGGAGCATCTCGCGGAAGTCGTCCTTGTCCTGGTCCGGCTCGATGGCCAGCACCCGGTCCCACACACCGCGCTCCTTAAGCAGGTCGACGGCCAGGTCGTACAGGTTGATCTCGAAGACCGCGACCCCCGCGGCGGCGAGCCTGTTCTTGACACGCTTCTTGGCGCCGGCGACGTCGAGCGCGTTCTCGGGCGGGTAGGGGTAGATGAAGAACGGGACCTCGTTGCTCAGGCCCTCCATGTGCAGGAAGCGGCGCCCGCTCATCACCGCGAACAGGTGCTCCTCCTGCTCGGGCAGGGTCTTGGGGATCACTGCGCGACCTCCGACGGCTCGACCTGGCGGGTGGGGAAGAACCGCACCTCGCTCGGGGTGCGGGCGTTCAGCGCCGTCAGCACACGACCGGACAACAACGCGGGCGTGATGTGCCCGGCGCGCGAGAGCAACTCGGCCTCGTGCAACATCCGGAACACGTTCGACCTGAGCTTGTTCAGGGTGGACTCCTTGAGCTGGGCGAGCTCGTCGTGCCAGAGCGACTTGGCGCGCACGAAGCTGTCGAAGTCGTCGTAGGTAACGGTTGGCGCAAGCAGCAGGAAGCGTTCCCGAAGTACCTCCTCGGCGAATTCACCGATGAGCAGGTAGCGGCGACACGCGGCCGCCCACATCACGTGCGCACGCTCAGTCGCGGCGGCTTCGACGACCAGCATGACCTCGTCATCGGTCAGTACAGCGAGCCGCTTGACCGTCTCGCGGGCACGTCGAAGCGCCGTGGCCCGGGTGCGAGCCTGCAGGAGGTTCTCGGCCACCGCCCGTTCGCGCACCTGTTCCCAATTGTGCAAGCCGTCGCGCAGCGGCGCCAGGACGGCGGCTTCCCGAGCGAGCAGCGCGCCAGTCGTGAAGGACAACGCATAGCGCGTGGGGGGCAGGACCTCGTTCACCTCCATCTCGGACCGTCTTCGGGCAAGTCGAGCAACCTATCGCCAGACACTGACATCACGCGCTCGATGCGCCCTCTCGCCTCAACTCGGTTCCCTTGCGGGCCAACGAGGACGTAAACCGAGGGCAGAGGTGCAGGCCAGAGCACCGGGGGTCTGTACGGATAGCCGCGGGCAGCGCGAGCGACCACCGCTAACTCCGAAATCACCGCCGGGCCACTCACCGAATGCCACTCCTCCAGGCCTATCCGACGTCTCAAGCACACCGTACCGATCGCTCTGCCTTCTGAGGGACACGGACCCACGGGAGGAACGTCACGGGAATCTAGATCCACCGCCGCAGCTTGAACACGCCGTACAGCACCACGCTCACGACGGCCATCGCCCCCACTGCGAACAGGTACCCGTAGTGCCAGTGCAGCTCGGGCATGGCGTCGAAGTTCATCCCGTACACGGTCCCCACCAGCGTCGGCGCGAACAGGATGGCGGCCCACGCGGAGATCTTCTTGACCTCCTCGTTCTGCGAGTTGCTGGCCTCGGACAGGGCCTTCATCTCCTCGTTCTGCCGCTGTGCGACGAGCGTGGAGTTGACGGTGAGGATGTCGCGCAGCGCGGCGCGGAAGCCCTCGACGCGCTCGACGGCCTCGGTGACGTGGTCGGCGACGTCGCGCAGGTGGCGCTGCAGCTCGACGTCGACGCCGTACTTGTCGAAGCCGCCGGTCAGCGCGGCGAGGATCTGCTGCAGCGGTCGGGCGGAGCGCAGGAACTCGACGACCTCACGGGACAGCTCGTAGATGCGGCGCGAGACCTCGAGGCCGCCGGCGAAGACGTCGAACTCGATCTCGTCGATGTCATTCTCCAGGCCGGCGACGACCGGCGCGTACGCGTCGACGACGGCGTCCAGGATCGCGTAGAGGACGGCCTCCGGGCCGAGAGCGAGAATGTCGGGCTGCGACTCGAGCCGGCGGCGCACGGCCGCGAGGTCCGGGGAGTCGCTGTGCCGGACGGTCGCGACGAAGTCGGGGCCGACGAAGACGTGCAGCTCGCCGAACTCGACCTCCTCGACGTCGTCGAGGTAGCGAGCCGCCCGCAGCACGACGAACAAGGTGTCGCCGTAGCGCTCGAGCTTGGGCCGCTGGTGGGCGACGATCGCGTCCTCGACGGCGAGCTCGTGCAGGTCGAACTCGTCGGCCAGCCGGGCCAGGTCCGACGGCTCCGGCCGGTCCATGCCGATCCACGCCATGCCGCCCGGCCGCGACCGCAGCGCGCGGAACGTCTCGGCGAGCGAGTCGAACGTGGCCGTGCGGCGGCCGTCGTCGTAGATCGCGGCGGCGACGAGCGACGGGCGCTCCGGCGACCCGGCCTGTGCGGGCGCCGGGGGCGCCGCGGGGCCGGGCACGTGCGGTCGACGAGCGAGCGCGGCCAGCGGTCGGCGCAGACGGGTGGCGGGCATGAGGTGACGGGTCGAGCTCACGGGAGGCTCCCAGCGGTCGGGGTGGATCGCCCGGCCGCCGCCGTCGCGGAGCGCGCGCGTGCGCGCTCGTCGTAGGACGAGTCGGTCAGCCGGTGCAGGGTCGGAGCGCGGGACTACTGGGAGGTTCGCTACGAGTCATGGCGCACCTCCCCGGTCCGGCGGCTCTCGCCGCACGTTCGTCGCCACCCCGGCGACCGCAGGTCACGCTACTCCCCCGCCCCCGCCGCAAAGAACCGGCCGGGTGTCTCGTCGCTCACGTGCCGCTGCGCTCGCACCCCGATGAATCAGCTCGTTCGGTCGTGAATCAGTCGGCCGCAACCGACTGATCCGGCTCGGACCGACTGATCGAGCACCGGAAGACGCCCGCTGGGCGACGGTCGACCCGGGCGCCGGGCTTCCGCGGACCGCCGGGTGGGCCGGCCGACGGGTCGATGTCGGCGGGTCGTCGCACACTGTGGGTCATGGCGCGATTCGAGAACGAGGACCTGACCGACGTCGAGTTCCGCGAGGTCGACCTGACGCGGGCTCGCCTGATCGGTGTCGTGATGCAGGACGCCGTCATCGACGGGCTGGTCACCAACCTCGTGGTGAACGGCGTCGAGGTCAGCTCTTACGTCGAGTCAGAGTTGGATCGCCGGCACCCGGTCCGCGTGCTCATCCGGTCGACGAACCCGGTCGACCTCCGCACCGCCGAGCGCGAGCTGCGCGAGACCTGGGCCGCGACGATCGAGCGCCTGCGCGCGATGCCCGCCGGTTCGGAGCATCGACGGGTCGGAGGCGAGTGGTCCGCGTTGGGGACCCTGCGCCATCTGGTGTTCGTGCACGACTCCTGGTTCCGCCGCTGCTGCCTGGGCTCGACGGCGCCCTTCACCTCCCTCGGGCTGGCGATCGACGGCGTTCCCGACCAGGAGGAGCAGGGCCTCGACCCCACGGCCGAGCCCGAGCTCGACGATGTCGTCGCGGTCCGCGCCGATCAGACCGATGAGCTCGAGCGGTGGCTGGCGGACGCGACGGCAGACCAGCTCGCCGCGCCCGCGCCGATCCCCGACGGCCCCGGCTGGCCGCCCTACGCCCGAGGAAAGACCGTCGCCGAGTGCCTGCGCGTGGTCCTGACTGAGGAGTGGGCGCACCACGGCTTCTGCGTCCGCGACCTCGATCTGCTCGCGACCTGACCGCATCAAGGTCACGACCGCGATCCGGCTTGCTGGTCACCGTTCGCCGCCCGCGCGACGAGGCCGGCAGCGCTCTATCACCGTGAGCGCGGAAGCGCTCAACTGCCCAGCTTCTCAGGCGCCATCACGATGTCGACCCGCGTGACGAGCCCGCCGTCGACGGTGAACGACATGACGAGGCGCCGCCGATCGGCCTGCGTCTCGGCCCGGTCGCGCCCGACCAGCCCGACCACGCCGAGGCGCCCGTTGACCGTGGCCGGCACGAAGAGGTCGTCCACGTTCTTGCGACTGACGCCGACCATGAACCGGGCCACCCGATCGGGCCCCAGCACCGGTCGCCGCGCGGCACTGACGACACCGCCGCCGTCGCTGGTGAGCACCACCTGCGGGTCGAGCAGGGCGATCAGCCCGGCGAGATCCCCGCCGGCTGCCGCGGCGAGGAAGGCGCCGACCACCCGATCGTGGGTGTCGCGATCGACGTCGACCCGCGGAGTGCCGGCGACGACGTGACGCCGGGCGCGGCTCGCCAGCTGTCGCACTGCGGTGGGCGTACGCCCGACGGCCCGAGCCACGTCGTCGAACGGCACCTCGAAGAGGTCGTGCAGGACCCAGGCGGTCCGCTCCGCAGGGCTGAGCTGCTCCAGCACCACGAGCAGCGCGTAGCGGACGGTGTCGTCCAGGGTGACCCGGTCAGCGGGGTCGCCGAGCGCTGCGTCGTCGGAATCGAGCGTGAGCCGCACCTCCGGCTCGGGCAGCCACGGACCGACGTACGACTCGCGTCGTACCCGCGCCGAGCGCAGCACGTCGATGGCGGCACGCGACACCGCGACGGTCGCCCAACCCAGCACGTCGCGCACAGGTTCACGCGCGTCGGCCTCCACCAGCCGCAGCCAGCTGTCCGCGACCACGTCCTCCGCCTCTGCCCGACTGCCGAGGATCGCGTAGGCGACGCGCACCAACCGGGCACGGTGCTCCGAGAACTCCTCGGCAAGATCCTCAGTCCGCACGGGCGGCTCCAGCTTCCTTCGCCGCCTCGTCGGGCCTCCGCTCGAGCCACGCCGCAAAGGTGGTCCGACCCCGGCGCGCGGTCGGGTCTCCCTCGATGGTCAGGGAACCGTCGCGCATGCCACGGCCTGCCGCACCCGGCAGGGGAACGGGCACCACGCGGCGCCCCAGACCGCGGGCCTTCGACACCCGCCTGGCGAGCTCGTGCATCGGCAGCACCTCGGGGCCTCCGAGGTCCGCCACCCGGCCGGAGGGCCCGTGCTCGGCGAGCGCGACGAGAGCCTCGGCGACCTCGCGCGCCGCGATCGGCTGGGACGTCATCCTCGGTACCAAGGACACGGGACCGATGGCGACGAAACCCAGGGCCTGCTCGGCGAACTCGTGGAACTGCGTCGCGCGGAGCACGCTCCACGGCCGGTCGGACTCGGCGAGCAGCTGCTCCTGGAGCCTCTTGCCTGCGTAGTAGCCGGACGGGACCACGTCGATCCCGACGATCGACAGGGCCACATGGTGCCCGACGCGGGCCTCGCGCTCCGCGGCGACGAGCGACCGCGTGACGCCACCGAAGAACGCCTCAGCCGCCTCCTTCTTCTGCGCATTCGCGTTGGCGACGTCGATCACCGCGTCCACGTCCGCCAGCCTCTCGGCCAGCCCGTCGCCGGTGGTCAGGTCGACGCCAACGGAGCGGGTCAGACCGACCACATCGTGTCCTCGTTCGCTCGCTACCGCCACCACGTGCCGCCCGACGGTCCCCGTCGCACCTGCCACCGCGATCCGCATGCCTGTCATCCTCGCGCCCGTCCTGTCGTCTGTCGTGTCGTTCATACGAGGAGGACGAGGCACGCCCCGGATGTGTGACATCGGGCGGCAGAAGTACGCGTTCAGGAGCGACGCTCGTACACGACACGCGCCTGTACCAGGCGGGGCTGAGGCACCAGAAGGACACGACGATCGCTCTGACCGCGTTCAACCTCGCCATCGGCAGCACCGACGCGCACGCCAAGAGCGTCTCCGTCCTGCACCTGCCGGATGGTCGGGCCTGCGATCCGCGCGGCGGCCGGGGGCAATGAGCGTCGCGGGAACGACGAAGGCCCGGACCACATGGTCCGGGCCTTCGTCATTTGTAGCGGGGGCAGGATTTGAACCTGCGACCTCTGGGTTATGAGCCCAGCGAGCTACCGAGCTGCTCCACCCCGCGTCGGCTCCGTAACCATACGTCAGTCACGGAGCCAGGGCCAAATCGATGCCCTGTGACGCCTGCTACTGCCCCAGCCGCTTCTCCGCGTCCATGGCGGCCTTGACCGCGGCGTCGATGCGGTCCTGGGCCTGGCCGTAGGCGGCGAAGTCGCCCTTGGCGAGGGCCGCGTTGGCGTCCGCGATGGCCGCGTCGGCGTCTTGCAGGGCCTGGTCGAGGTCGGCGCGGGCGTCGCCGCCCGTCGCCGGCGCGCTGGCCGTCGCCGACGGAGCCGGGGACGCCGTCGTCGTCGGAGCGGGTGTCGACCCGTCGGTCGGAGTCGGCGTCGGGGTGATGGGCGTCGTCGGGCCGGCCCCCTCCCCGGGGTCGACCCCTGCGTCGCCGTCGAACACCTGGTTCAGGGCCTCGCCGAGGGTCGGCGCGAAGCCGACCTTGGAGCCGAAGCCGACGATGACGCGCTGCAGCAGCGGGTACGACGTGCCGCTCGCGGCCTGGACGTACACGGGCTGCACGTAGAGCAGGCCGCCACCGACCGGCAGGGTCAGCAGGTTGCCGCGCACCACCGACGAGCCACCGCGGGACAGGATGTTGAGCTCGTTGGAGACCGTGGGGTCAGCGCTGAAGATGTTGTTCATCTGGCCCGGCCCGGGCAGGGTGGAGTTGCGTGGCAGCTCCAGGAGTCTGAGCTTGCCGTAGTCCTCGGAGGGTTTTCCGGCCGTGTCGCCGGCTTCGGCATCGACCGCCAGATACCCCGTGAGCACGTTGCGCGCCCCGTCACCGGCCGGGATGAACGTCGACATCAGGGAGAACGATGCCTCGTCCTGGTCCGGCA
>Ga0160448_100199_pt1 | contig 25420 bp, 25 predicted proteins | sample HID1973M_E1MG_FD_108269 | JGI IMG/M metagenome (GOLD analysis project Ga0160448, IMG submission 108269) | Enriched mosquito-associated microbial communities from UW Madison campus, WI, USA - HID1973M_E1 MG | ecosystem: Host-associated > Arthropoda: Insects > Digestive system > Unclassified ...
GAGGAAGCGGGTGAGCAGTTCGTTCGCTTCAGCCGGTTGGTTCAGATGCACATAGGTCAGCACGTTGCGGATTTCGTACGGCGTGTAGGCGTAGAGCGCGTTGGGCTCGTCGCGTTTGCGCACGTCGGCCAGGTAACGGGCAAAGGTGGTTTCCAGCGCCTGCCTGGGCATCACGTCCTGCTGGCCGGCCGGGTCGATGCCAATCGAGACGCTGGTGGGATCGCTCTCGCCCAGATCGGCCGAGGCGGGGATGAAGTCGATGCCCTTCCATTGCATGGTGGCGCGCAACGAGGCGCTCACCGAGGCACGCAAGGCGGCGTACTGTTGGCGCGCCCAGGCGGCACCTTCGGCATCGCCCCATTGCGCCAGCAGCCAGGCGCCGTCGTGCCAACCCTTCAACGCCCAGTAGTCGTCCCAGTAGCTGTGCGTGGGGACGGGATAGCCTTCATGGCTGATCGACGGCGCAATGATGCCGCGGAAGCGCTCCGGCGCTTCCCGGTCGGCCAGATAGCCCGGCACCAATGTGCGCTCGCGCAGTTCCTGCAGGAAGCGCAGCGAGCGCTTCACCTTGTCCTGGTAGTCGCGCACGCTGTCGCTGCCGCCGTCCAGGCGCGCGATCTCGGCCACCAGCCAGACGAACTGGCCCTGGCTGTCATGTTCCAGATCCGAACCAAAGCCGGTGTTGACCGAACCGTCGTCGTTGAGGATCGGCGAGACCAGGCCATTGGCATGCACCGCATGCTCGGCATACCAGTGCAGATAGTCGCGGGCGGTGTCGTTCATGCCCATGCGCAGCAGAATCGCCGCAGTGGCCGAGCCGTCGCGGATGAAAGAGCGGTTGTAGTTGCGCGGCCCGGGCTGCATGGCGTGGCCGCTCTGATTGATCAGCATGTAGGCCGCCTGCGCGCGCAGCATGTCCACCAGCGAGGCGTCCGGCAGCGACAGGCCAATCTTGCCCAGGCGGGTATGCCATTGCTGCGCCAGGCCATCGCCTAGCCGATCAAAGGCGACGCCGGCATCAGCGCTGTCGCCGAGCAGCGCACTGCGATCCAGCGTTGGCGAATCCGGCAAGGTCTTGGCCTGCGCATCGATCCGCGCCGAACCCAGTGCGAACGCCAGCACGATGTCGCGCTGCTGGCCCGGTTGCAGGTCCACGCGGTATTGCAATGCGGCGGCAGCCAGACCGTCGGTGTCGCTGGCTTGTTGCTGGGTGGGGAGTCGACCGCTGGCCACCGCAGCGGTGATCTCGCTCTGCCCATGCGCGCCAAACGGAGCGGCGCCGCCGCTGTCCGGTGCAGTGAGCGAATGCAACAGCACGCGTCCGTTGACCCGCACGCGATCGCCTTCCACGGCAATGCTGTGGATCGGCGACAGCCCGCCGTTCTGCCACGGCGGGCTGATCTGCATCGGCCGTGTGACCAGCGCCAGGCTGCCATGAATCGGCGTGCTACCCGTGTTGCGCAGGCGATGCCGCAGCAGCGTCACCGGCGCGCCGTTCTGCTCCACGGTAAAGGCTTCACTGCGCAGCGTCAGGCCGGGCTGTGGCTGCCATTCCACCGCCGGCATCGGCATCCACTGCTCGCGCAGGCTGTGACTGAGCTTGGCGTCGAAGGCGGCGGCGCTGCGACCGGAGGCGTCGCGCCAGATTGGCTGCACCAGCGGCGCGCCTTTGTAGGCTTCCAGATTGCCGTATTCGTCGAACACCGATTTCTGCTGCCCGGCCGGGATGCCCACCGCCGTCCAGTACACCTGCTGCGCGCGCAGCGACGAAGGAAACAGCGCCGCATTGCGCTGACGGGCGGCGAGTTCGTATCGCCGCAGCGGCGTCATCAGCTGCTTGGGGCCGAGCAGGCGCAGACGTTGCACGCTGGCGCCGCCCTGCACATGCAGGCGCAATGCATCTACCGTGTGTGCGGCATCGCCCGCCAGGAAGGAGTCGGCGCCCTGTACATCGGGCTGTTCGGCCAGTAGCTGCCAGCGTCCCTGCGCATCACGCCCTTCCAACTTCACGCTGCGTGGCGCTTGCGCCCAACGCACGTCCAGGCCGGCCAACGACAGATCGCGCGGCAAGCTAATGTCGAGCGTCTTGCCCGACAGTGCGGCCGGCGTTGCGTCATCGGTCCAGAGCGCTTCAGCCTGCTGCGCTGGCAGGCCGGTGATGCGCGGCGCGGCTTGCTGCAAGGGCTCGAACTCGAACACCGACACGCCCCAGTCGGCACTGCGTTCCGGCGCGGCCAGGCGCAGGTAGCGTGCCTGCACCGACGGGAACAGCACGTACTCGGTGCCGCCGCTGCCATCGCGCACGCGCAAGGCGGTCTGCCATTGCTGGCCATCGTTCGAATACTGGATCAGGTAGTGCTTGGCAAAGCCGCTATCCCATTGGATCAGCACGCCATTGACGGTGGCAGTGCGGCCGAGATCCAGCTGGAACCAATGGCCCGGCGAAAATGGCCCGCCCCATTTGCTGGCCGGGTCGTTGTCGATGGCCATGGCCGGCGCCATCGACGGATTGAGGGTGGACGAGGTGCTGGCCTTCCATTCCGCGCGCGCCGGCAAGGCTTGCGCAAACACCGGCGCCACCGACGCGGCCAGCAAGTACATGGCCAGCGTGCATCGCAGCGCGGCAAGAGAACGCAATGAAAACCGGGGCATACGGCAACCTCGTGGACAAACGGGGGCGGCGCGGCCACGGCCACGTCGGAGGCTCGGATACTAGGCATGAAAACGGTTACATGCGAGTTGCACTGCGGCAATCCGCAGCGGTCTGGAGCATGCACACGCGCATCACCCGGAATCTGGCGCAATGCATGCCGTGGCCGTCCAGCCGGACGCGCCACGTTGTTTTGAGCAAGCACGTCGACCACGAAGTTGCTGCCAAGACCTCGGGTTGCGTGCGGTCCCAGCCCCGAACGATCACAGGTGGTTGCCATGAACTTCCGCTTCCGCGACACCGCTGCTGCTACGCCGCGTCCCGGTCCGCTGGCTTTCCTGTCGCTGCAACATCCTGAGCGCCAGGGCGTACCCAATGCGCCCACCAACGAAGATCGCATCCGCGCCTATCGCAATCTGCTGCCGGTGCTGCCCGGCAACAATTACGAGTGGCGTTTCCGCAACAGCGATCTGCCCACCGCCGCCTGAGCAATATCGGCCTGGCGCCCTCTGCTGGCGCCAGGTCCAGGCCGGGTCACGTTGTTTGATGGTGTCGCCGCCGAGGAGTGACTGACGGTCCCTGTCGAGGCCGGACTTCGCAGCCGTTGCGCCTGCGCTTAAGCTGGCTGCCCTTCTCCGTGGACTTGGGCATGTCGAACCTGCTGCGCGCCGGCCTGGCGTTGTTCCTGCTGTTGTCCAGCCTGTCCGTGCACGCGCAAGCCATTGACCGGCGAATTGCTGTCACCATCGACGATCTGCCCTGGCAACGCATCGGCCAGACGCCTGAGCAGGATCTCCCTGCGCTGCACGCCGCCTTGCTGGCTCAACTCAAGCAAGCGGGCGTGCCGGTGATCGGCTTCGTCAATGAGGACAAGCTGGAAATCAATGGCCAGCTGCAACCGCAGCGCCTGGCCATGCTGCGCGACTGGCGCGATGCCGGTTACGAGCTGGGCAACCACACTTACGGCCACGTGGATTTCAACGAAGTGGGCTTGCCGGCGTTCGAGCAGGCCATCCTGCGCGGCGAGCAACAACTGCGCCCCTTGCTGGCCGAACGCGGGCAGGCGCCGCGCTACTTCCGCCATCCTTATCTGCGCGCAGGCCGCACGCCGGAAGATCGTGCCGCGCTCAGCGCCTTCCTGGCCGAGCATGGCTACCGGATCGCACCGGTCACCGTCGACAACGGCGAATGGGTCTGGGCCTTCGCCTATGCACGCGTGCTGGAACAACAGCCAGCCGGCGCCGCGCGCGAGGCCACGCTGCGTCAGCTGCGTCGCGGCTACGTGCCCTACATGCTCAACAAGCTTGATTACTACGAACGCCAGTCGCAGGCCCTGTTGGGTTACGCGCTGCCGCAAATCTGGCTGATGCACGCCAACGAGCTCAACGCGGCCTGCTATGCCGAACTGATCGCCGCCACCCAGCGCCGTGGCTATCGCTTCATCAGCCTGGACGAAGCGCTGCGCGATCCGGCCTATGCGCGCGGTGAGCAGGGCTACAACGGTCGCTTCGGCCCGAGCTGGCTACACCGCTGGGCGATGGCGGAAAACAAGCCACGCGAGTTTTACGCGGGTGAACCGGAGGTGCCCAAGTGGGTACTGAATCTGGCCGAGCTGGAAAGCGAGTGACCGCGTCCGCAGTTCGTCGGCGGGACTGGGAAATCCGCAGCCTGACTTGGTAGGATGCGCGCGCCCGCCAGGGTGCGACGCCGTGGGGACGGCGCGCCAACAGGGAAGTCGTATGAAGTACACGCTATTGCTGGCCTTGCTCGCTTGTGCGCAGGCCGCGCCCGCACAGGCGCAGGTGGATCTGGAGCCCTTCCTCAAGGAAGACCCGTACCAGCAGCTCAAGATTTCGCCCAAGGGCGATTACCTGGCGACCACCTCGCCGGTGGAAGATCGCACCGTGCTGGTGGTGCTGAGCCTGCCCGATCTCAAGATCACCGCCAGCGTGGGCGGCGACCGCAACTCGGTGGTGGACGAGTTCTGGTGGGCCAACAACGAACGCGTGGTGGTGGCGCTGGCCGACAAGTTCGGCTCGCGCGATGAGCCTTCGCCCACCGGCAAGCTGCATGCCGTCAACGCCGACGGCAGCAAGGGCCGGGTGATCGCCAGCCCTTACGAGGAAGAGGGCATGCGCCTGGGCACTGGCACGACCGGCCAGCGCTACTTCCTGATGTCCGACGCCTTGCCCAATGACGACAAGAATGTGCTGGTCGAAGCCATTCCCTTCACCAGCAATGACGCCTACGTGCGACTGGAGAAGCTCGACATCTACACCCGTCGCCGCACCCTGGTGGCGGCGGCGCCGGTGCGCCGCGCCAGCTTTGTCGCCGATGCGCAGGGCGTGGTGCGCTTCACCTATGGCGCCGATGGCGACAACACCCAGCGCCTGTACTACCGCCCCACCCAGGAGGCCGAGTGGATGCTGGTCAATGACGAGAAGACCAGCCATCACCGCCAGTATCCGCTGGGGTTCTCCGCCGACGGCCGTACGGCGTATCTGCAGATCGAGCAGAACAGCGGCCCGGATCGTATCTACGCTTGGAATCCGGACGACGGCCGTTACACCGAGGTGCTGAAGGACGCCACGGTGGATCCCTACCGGATCCTCTACGACCTGGACAATCGCACGCCGATCGGCGCGCAGTTCATGACCGACCGCGTGCGCAACCGCTTCTTCGACGATCAACACCCCACCGCGCGCCTGTATCGCAGCCTGGAGAAAGCCTTCAGCCAGGATGCGTTCTTCATCACTTCAGTCACCGATGATCGCAAGCTGGCGGTGATCTACATCTCGAGCGACCGCAACAACGGCGACTACTTCCTGTTTGATCTGGTCAACAAGAGCGCCAAGCGCCTGCTTGGCCGGCGTGAATGGATGAACCCCGCGCTGATGCCGCAGAACCAGGCGGTGAGCTATCAGACCCGCGATGGCCTGACCGTGCACGGCTACCTGACGCGGCCGCTGAAGGCGCCGCCGGGTCCATTGCCGATGGTGCTGCTGCCGCATGGCGGGCCGTTCGGTATTTTCGACACCTGGAGTTTTGACGACGACGCGGCCATTTTGTCGCAGGCCGGCTATGCGGTGCTGCGGGTCAACTATCGCGGCTCCGGCAACTACGGCACCACCTTCACCGAAGCTGGCGCGCGCGAATGGGGCGGCAAGATGCAGGACGACCTCACCGACGCCACCCGCTGGGCGATTGAGCAAAAGATTGCCGACCCCAAGCGCATCTGCATTTATGGCGCCAGCTACGGCGCGTATGCGGCCTTGATGGGCGTGGCGCGCGAACCGGATCTCTACCAATGCGCGGCCGGCTATGTGGGCGTCTACGATTTGAATCAGACCCACCGCCGCCAATCCAATCGCAGTCGATCCGGTCGCACCTGGGCGGGCGAATGGCTGGGCTCACCGGAAACGTTGGCGGCGCGCTCGCCAGTCAATCTGGCGGATCGGATCAAGGCGCCGGTGTTCCTGGCGGCTGGCGGCAAAGACGAGCGCGCGCCGATCACCCAAACCAAGGCGATGGAGAAGGCCTTGGAGAAGAACAAGGTGCCGGTGGAAGCGCTCTACTACCCCAATGAAGGCCATGGCTTCTACACCGCCGAACACAAGCGCGAGTACTACACGCGCCTGCTGGCGTTCCTGGCCCGGCATCTGGGCGGACAGCCGGCCAAGCAGTAACGCCGCGGCTTAGTCAGGCGCGAACAGGCTCAGTGCATCCTTGGCGGCACTGAGTGCGGAATCGGCGCGCAGGAATACCTGCGTGGCCGACTCATGGCCGGACTCGGCCAGAGCTGCGGCCATCACCACCTGCAGCCCGCTGCGCTGCTGGAAGTCGGCAATGGCATGCGCCATCGCTTGCTGGCGTGCCTGGCTGTCGGCGCCCTGCAGCACCGCGACGAACTCGGCACTGCCGGTGACCCGATCAATGCTGTCGCCGTGGTCGCGATCCAGCAAAGCCTGCAGCACCAGCTCCAGCGCGTGCAGTTCCTTTTCGATCACGCGCTCGCCGCGCCGCTCCACCGCGCCGGCCAGGCCCTGCAGTTCCAGGATCACCACGCTATAGGCCGGCGCCTTGCCTGCATCGTGCGCCGGCGTTTGCGCGGACTGCGCCTGTTCCAGCAAGCCGGCCACGCCCTGTTCGTGATCGCGCTGACGTGCCTGCATCAACCGCATGGTGGTGCGCCCCAGCGCCTGCAAGGCCTCGCGTTGTTCAGGGCTGAGTTCGCGCGGATGATGATCGACCACGCAGACCGTGCCAATCGGAGCGCCTTCCGGCGTCACCAGCGGCATGCCGGCATAGAAGCGGGCGCCGGTGTCACCGGTGACGGCGGGAAAATCCGCGAAGCGCGGGTCCTGGCTCAGGTCGGACACTTCCAGCAACTGATCCGGATGGCGAATGGCGAAATCGCAGACCGCCACATTGCGCGAGGTCTGCGCGGCATCCAGCCCCAGCCGTGCCTTGAACCACTGCCGGTCACGATCCAGCAGCGACACCAGCGCGATCGGCGTGCCGCATACCGTCGCGGCCACTTGCACGATGTCCTGATACGCAGCTTCGGGCAGGCTGTCGAGAATGCGGTAGCGATCCAGCGCGTGTTGGCGGCTGGCTTCGTCCAGCGGGTGGTTGTGCGGCGCGGCCTGAGCCATGGGGGTGCTTCTGCATGCGGAGTTGCCGCTACGTTAACTGTGCGTCCGCTTGTGATCTGTCAACGCCATGTTCACAGCGCGCTACGATTCAGCGTGCGGTGTCGCGTTGCGCCTGCGCCGTGATCGGCTGATCGGGATCCTGATCCGGCTCTTGCGGTTGATCCACCTTGAGCAATTGCAGCGGCTGACCCTCATAGCGGAACGCCAGTTGCGCCTGCAACGCGTCCATCGTGCGCACCCGCGTGCACAGGCCGTCCGCGCGCGCTTCCAGGCCGCGAGCGCGCTGCTCCAGTTGCTGCTCCAGCCTGGCTTCCATCTTCTCCGCGCGCTGCTCGATGCGGTCCGTGCCACCGGTGAGCATCGCCCACATCACGCTGCGGCCCAGGCTGGCCGTCATCGATTCGGCGGCAGCCTCCAGCTTGGCCTCGAACGTTTCATCAAAGACCTCCTGATCCCAGCGCCCCCGTCCCAGCGTGGCATCCACATGGGTCAGGGCATCCTGGCGGAAGCTCTCGATCTTGCGCGCCTGGCGGGCGCTGCCGGTCATGGTTTCGACCACACCGGCCAGCGCGTCAAAACCGATCTGCACCGATTCGCGCGCCACGTCCGTCACTTCCGGCATCAACAGGCGCGACTGATACTCCAGCTCGCGCAGGCGTTGGGCGTCTTCGGCGCTCACCTCGCGCACCTGGCGGTCCACGCTCAGCTCGCCGTCGTGGAAGAACACTTCCTTCGGTACGCCGGTATCGCGATACAGCCACACCCCACCGCCATCGACCAGCACGTTGAAATCCGTACTGATGCCGCACTGGTGCGAAGACAGTTGCGGCTTGGTGTCATCGTCGGCCCGCGCCACAGCCGGCAAGACCAAAAGAATCGACAGGGCGAGCGGCAGCAGCGGACGCATGCGCGGAGTTCCATTCAAGCGGGTGCCCAGCCTGCGGCAGGGCGGACGTTTGTACCCGTGGGAAAAGTCACTGGGCCACCTGGCCCGGGGGGCGCTAGGGCTTGAGCAGTTCGCGCACGTCCACGCCCAGGGCAGCGGCGATCTTTTCCAGCCCGTCGATGGAGATGTTGGTGATGCAGCGCTCCAGCTGGGAGACATAGGTGCGGTGGAAGCCGGAAATCTCGGCCAGCTTTTCCTGGCTCAGATCACGGTCCTTGCGGAGTTTCTTGAGGTTGGCGGAGATGCGCTGGCGGACGAGGGAGGGGCCGGCAGCGTCGGTGGAGGCGGTCTTCTTGGACATGGAATCAGCCTCGTCCGCTACCGGTTGACAATCTACAGCTACAGGCTCTACTGTCTTTGCATCTCGTCGGTTGGCAGGGCGATCGACCGGATAAACCCAGGCGGAGTGGAGGCCGCCCGGTCCCTGTTTTTCTTATGGATCAGTCGTATGCACCTCGCCAGCCCCTGTGACGCCCCGGCCAACCAGGCCTGCTTTGCGCTTCCTGCGTTTCCGTCCTGGAACGCCAGCCCCCTCGCCGGCATCCTGCAATTGCTGCAGGACACGCGCGAATTCACCCTGTCAGATGCCGGCCTGGCCCGCTTCGATAGCCAGCGCCTGGAACAACTGCAGCAACTGGCCAGCCAGGAGTCCGGCATCTGCCTGGACCGGGTGGAAGTCTTGACTGCACTGCTGGAAGAAACCCTGGGCAGCACCGAGCCGGCCGACACCTGCCTGCTGCTGCAAACCGTGCAACAGCTCCGCCGCGGCATTGCCGACTATCGGCGCTGGCTGAACTTTGCTGACAACGCCAGCTATTACCGTGACTCGCCGCAAGCGCGCTCGCGTATCGCCAGCACCCTGAGCAGTTAAGCCAGCGCGCCCACCCGCCGCCGCTCCTGGTCCATGTCATGGACCGGGCGCACTTCGATGGCGCCAAAGCGGGACCAGGGGAATTCGTGGGCGATGCGCACGGCCTCGTCCATGCTGTCGGCTTCAATCAGATTGAAGCCGGCCAGCACTTCCTTGGTCTCGGCAAACGGACCATCGGTGACAGTGGCGCGGCCTTCGCGCTGGCGCAGGCTACGTGCGCGCTCGGCGGGTTCAAGCTGCTGGGAGCCAATCAGGGTGCCGGCGCGCTTGAGTTCGTCGGCGTGCTCCAGGCAGCCGCGCATCAGCCGGTCGTACTCGGCTTGCGGCAGGGTCTCGAGCAGGGACTTGTCGGTATAGACCAGCAACAGGTATTGCATCCGTCTCTCCTGCGCCGGCGCTCCGACGCGAGCGCGCATCATGCCGCAGATCCGCCGGCAATCGAAATCTTTACGCCGCCGCCGCCGACCGGTCGCTGCGGGGTCGCCGCATTGCAGCAAAAATAGTTTTCCGCCGCTGTCGATCCGCGCGTCTGCCGTTCGTCGTACCCATGAAAGCGCGCACAAGCCAATGCGGCCCACCGCGCAGACTATCCCTCAACGAACGGAGTACGACATGAAAGTCATGGTCATCGTAAAGGCCGACGCCGAATCCGAAGCCGGTGTCATGCCCAGCCAGCAGTTGCTGGAACAAATGGGCAGTTACAACGAAGAGCTGGTCAACGCCGGCATCATGCTGGCCGGCGAAGGCCTGCATCCAACCTCGCGCGGCGCACGCGTGCGCTTTGACGGCCGCCAGCGCACCGTCATCGACGGCCCCTTCACCGAGTCCAAGGAGCTGATTTGCGGCTTCTGGCTGTGGCAGGTGCGCTCGCTGGACGAGGCCATTGAATGGCTCAAGCGCGCTCCCTTCGACGGCGGCGCAGAAATCGAAATCCGCCCAATCTTCGAGATGGAAGATTTCGGTGATGCGATGACGCCGGCCCTGCGCGAGCAGGAAGAACGCATGCGCCAGCAGACCGAACAGCGCAACTGATCAGCACCCGCAGCGATTTGCGTCACGACCCACGCCCCGCGCCTACGCGCAGCAGCACCAAACGGAGAAAGACCATGCAGATCATTCCCTACCTCGGTTTCCGCGGCCAATGCCGTGAGGCCTTCGCCTTCTACGCGCAAGCGCTGGACGGCAAAATCGTGTCGATGATGACCTACGCCGAATCGCCGATGGCCGATCAAGTCCCCGCCGAAACGCGCCACTACGTCATGCACGCCAACATCATTGCCGAGGGCGCCAGCCTGATGGGCGCTGACGGTCCCTGGAACGAACAGGACATCGCCAGCCAGACCTGCATCAACGTGATGGTGGATGACAACGACAAGGCCGAACGCATCTTCAACGCCCTGGCCGAAGGCGGCAGCGTGCAGATGGCAATGGCCGAAACGTTCTGGTCGCACCGCTTCGGTATGCTCACCGACCGCTACGGCAAGCCGTGGATGGTCAACCACCTCAAGGACGGCTGAGCCGTCGACCACAAGGAGTACACGACGTAATGAGCACGCAAATCTTCGTCAACCTGCCCGTCGCGGACCTGCCGCGTTCCAAAGCCTTCTTTGAAGCGCTGGGCTGGCATTTCAATCCGCAGTTCACCAATGAGCAGGGCGCCTGCCTGGTCATCAGCGACACCATTTACGTGATGCTGCTGACCCGGGATTTTTTCCAGACCTTTATTCCCGGCAAGGCAATCTGCGAGGCGCGCACCCATCTTGAAACCATCACCTGCCTGTCGGCCGACAGCAATGCCGAGGTGGATCGACTGGTCGATGCGGCCGTTGCCGCCGGCGCCAGCATTCCGCGTGAGCCGCAGGACATGGGCTTCATGTATTCGCGCAGCTTTGACGATTTGGATGGCCACCAGTGGGAAGTGGTGCATATGGATATGAGCAAGGTGCCCGAGCAACTCTGAGGAGAGGGTGATGAAACTGGTCGTGCAAGCATTTGTCAGCCTGGATGGCGTGGTGCAGGGGCCGGGCGGTCCGGATGAGGATCGCAGCGGCGGTTTTCGTCACGGCGGCTGGGCTGCGCCGTACTTCGATGAGGCGATGCTGGGCGAGATCTTTGCCAGCATGTCGGCCATTGATGCGTTGCTGTTGGGTCGGCGCACGTACGAGATTTTCGCCGCGCATTTCCCGCACCAGGGCCCTGACGATCCGGTGGCATCACGCTTCAACCAGGTACCCAAGTACGTGGCCACACATGAACCCGGCGCGCTGGCCTGGGCGGGCAGCCAACGCCTGGATCATGACGTGGCCGGCCAGGTCGCGCGCTTGAAGCAACAGCCGGGGCAGGAGCTGCATGTGCATGGCAGCGGCACGCTGGTGCAGAGCCTGTTGCGCGAAGGGCTGGTGGACGAACTGCGGTTGTGGTGGTTTCCGGTGGTGCTGGGCGCGGGCAAGCGCCTGTTCGGCAACGACAGCCAGGCCTCCTCGTTCACCTTGGCGCAGCATCAGGCCTATGGCAGCGGCGTCAGCTACCAACGTTATGTCCGACGTGGCGAACTGGACTACGGCTACATGGGGGCGGAGCAGCCCAGCAGCGAAGAAATCGAGCGGCAGCGCAAAGTCGCCGCCGGTGATGGCTGAGTCTGGATCCATTCCGTACGCATGCCCGCCCATGCCGCGCAGCCTTTGGCCCTTGCCGCAGTGCGCCGCCGATGTTCAGATCGGCGGCCATGACCCCTGCCGATCTGCACCGTCGAATCGACACCTTGTGGCGCATGGAATCACCGGCGCTGATCGCACGGCTGACCCGCATGCTCGGCGACGTCGGCCTGGCCGAGGACATGGCCCAGGATGTGCTGCTGTCGGCATTGGAGCACTGGCCTGGAACCGGCGTGCCGGACAATCCGGCCGCCTGGCTGATGCAGGCGGCCAAACACCGCGCCATCGATCGCCTGCGCCAGCGTCAATTGCATGCGCGCAAGCACGAACAGTTGGCCTACGAACTGGACGGACAGACTGTGGCCGGCCCGGATGATGATCGTTGGCTGGAAGATGACATCGGCGACGATCTGTTGCGCCTGGTGTTTGTCACCTGCCATCCGTCGTTGCCGACCGAAGCGCGGGTGGCGTTGACACTGCGCTTGCTGGGTGGGCTGAGCACCGACGAGATTGCGCGTGCGTTCCTGCAATCCGAACCGACCATCGCCCAGCGCATCGTGCGCGCCAAGCGCACGCTGGCGCAGAAGCAGGTGGCGTTTGAGGTGCCGCGCAAGCAGGAGTTGGAAGAGCGCCTGGATTCGGTGCTGGAGGTCATCTATCTGATCTTCAACGAGGGCTACTCAGCCACGGCCGGTGAGGATTGGATGCGCCCGGCTTTGTGCGAGGAGGCGCTGCGGCTGGGTCGTGTGCTGGCGGGGCTGATGAAGGATCAACCCGAGGTGTTGGGGCTGCTGGCGTTGATGGAGATGCAGGCTTCGCGGGCGAAGGCGCGCACTGCCAAAGACGGCACTCCGATCCTGTTGTTGGAGCAGGATCGTGCGCGCTGGGATCGCTTGCAGATCCAGCGCGGTTTGAATGCTCTGGATCGGGCGATTCGCTTGGGTGGGGCGTTTCTGCCTTACACCTTGCAGGCGTCGATTGCGGCCTGCCATGCACGTGCGGTGCGGGCGGAGCAGACGGATTGGGCGCGGATCGCGGCGCTGTATTCGCAGTTGGCGGCGGTGACGCCTTCGCCGATCATCGAGCTCAATCGGGCGGTGGCCGTGAGTCGTGCGACGGGTGCGGCGACGGCTTTGCCCTTGGTGGATGCGCTCAATGCGGATGAGCGTTTGCGGGATTATCCGCATCTGCCTGCGGTGCGTGGGGATCTGCTGGAGCAGTTGGGGCGGCGGGATGAGGCGCGGGTGGAGTTTGAGCGCGCTGCTGAGCTCACTCGTAATGCGCGTGAGCGGGTGTTGATGTTGCAGCGGGCGGAGGCTTGTCGGGCTTGAGTCATCGGCTGTCAGGCTGCCGCGGCGCCGGGCGGGGGGCAGTGCCCCGCTTCGACGCTCGCTTGACCTCAGCGGGGCACTGCCCCCCGCCCGACACCGCGACAGCCTGACCGGTCGAGGTTCTGTGGCCTGACGCCCAAGAGCCCAAGAGCCCAAGAGCCGGCCGGGCGGCTGCCGCCATGACTTCTGTCAGGGTTGACGACAGTTGTAGTCAGTGCCATCGTGACTACAGTTGTCGTCACGGAGTCCGGGCATGTCGCGTACATCGATTGGGGATCAGGAATTGGCCTTGTTGCAGCACATCGCGGCGCAGGGTGATGCCAGCGTGGGCGAGGTGGCCGCTGCGTTTGGTGAGCCGCGTGGGCTGGCGCGTTCGACCGTGCTGACGATGATGGAGCGGTTGCGTGGCAAGGGGTTCCTGGAGCGCGATCAGGTGGAGGGGGTGTTCCGGTATCACCACACGCATGGGCCGGACGATGTGGTGCGGGGTGCGGTGGGCAAGTTTGTCCAGAACACCTTGCAGGGTTCGGTTTCGCCGTTCGTGGCGTGGATGTCGGAGCGCGGGCGGGTCAGTGATGACGAGCTGGCCGAGCTCGAGGCGTTGGTGGCCAATCTGCAATCGCAACGGAAGGAGCGCTGAGATGGACGCTGCCTGGTTGGAAGTGCTGTTGATGCGTCTGGGCGTGGCCAGCGTGCACTCACTTGTATTGGTTGGCCTTATTTTGCTGATCCAGCGGCTGGTGCCGCGGCTGCCTGCGGCGGTCCGCTGCATGTTGTGGTGGATGGCGGCGCTGCAATTGGTGTTGGGGCTGATCTGGCCGCGGCCGTTGGAATTGCCGTTGCTGCCTGCCGTCGCACCGGCGGCGCTGGAGCGCTCCGCGTCTTCGTTCCCAAGCACCAGCGTGGATCGTGGCGCACCCAACAACGTACTGCGTGCTGCGCCGGCCACCGTGCTCGCGATGTCGGCAAGTGAACCTGAAGCTGGCGCCGACGCCGGCGATCAGGTCGCTGGTGTGGCTACCCCCCCGACAGCCGCATCGCGACCGCTGCCGTGGGCGCAGTTGTTGGCCTGGCTTTGGTTGACCGGGGTGGTGATGACCGCATTGCAAACCTTGCACGCCTACCAGCAATCGCGCGCGTGGCGGCGTGGTTCGCAGCCGTGTAAGCAAGCCGATGTGCTGGCGACCTATGCGCAGGTGGGGGCGGCACTGCGCCTGCGCACGCTGCCGCCGCTGCACGTATCCAGCCAGATTGCTTCGCCGCAGTTGCTCGGGCCGTGGCGTCCGATCGTGTTGTTGCCGCAGGCGGCGCTGGAAGGCTTTGATCGCGAGGAGATGCGCATGGCCCTGCACCATGAGCTGAGCCATCACCAGCGTCGCGATCTCTGGTGGGGTTGGCTGCCGGCGATTGCGCGTCATCTGTTTTTCTTCCATCCCGCTGCGCATCTGATCGTCCGCGAATACGCCTTCGCCCGCGAAGCCGCTTGCGATGAATCGGTGCTGGCCTGTGATCACCACGCCGCCCACGACTACGGCCGCCTGCTGTTGCGGTTGGGCGTGGCGCCGCGACCCTGCGCCGGTATGGCCGGTGCGTCCCCCACTTACACCTTGCTCAAGAGGAGATTGCTCATGTTGCAGAACTCCCAGGCCGCCACGCGCGGGCTGCCCCTGGTCATCATCGCCGCCGTGGTGGTGGTCGCGGCGATGCCCTGGCGCGTCACCGCGCAGGCGCCGGCCCTTGCCCCTGCCGCGCAAATCGCTGCGCAGGCCCAGGCCCAACCGCAGCCGCGTGCCCAGCCGCGCGCGGTGGCGGTGGCGCAGGCGACAACCACCCCCAAGCCGGCCGCTACGCCCAAGCCAGCCGCTGCCGCCGAGGTCGCGCCCACGCCCACGCCGTCATCGGCCTCGCCGCGAGTAGCGCCGACACCACCGACGCCGCCCAGCGCGCCCAAGGCGCCCACGGCACCCGACGAGGTGGATGCCTATCAAGGCACGGTGCGCATCAACGGCCGCAGTGACTATGCCTATGTGTTGATGCAGGGGCGCGAAGTCACCGCCTCGGCCGAGTCCCAGGATTTCAAGGCCTCGCGCCGCCTGCAGGCCGGCAGCCCGGAGCCGATGATCTATGTGCGCAAGGGTTCCAAGGTGTACCTGATCCGCGACGCTGCCACGGTGCAGAAGGCGCAGGCGCTGTGGAAGCCGGTCAATGATCTGGGCGAGCAACAGGGCAAGTTGGGTGAGCAGCAAGGCAAGCTCGGCGAGCAGCAGGGCGCGTTGGGCGTCAAGCAGGGCGCGCTGGGTTCGCAGATGGGCGAGTTGGGTCGGCAGAACGCGCAGATTGCGCTGCGCCAGGTCTCGCTCTCGCGCGATGACAGCGCCGCAGCCGAACGCCAACGCCAGGCTCTGGACAAGGAGACCGAAGCGCTGGCTGCGCGCCAACAAGCGCTGGGCGATCAACAAGAAGCGCTGGGCCGGCAGCAGGAAGCGCTGGGCAGCAAGCAGTCGGTATTGGTTGAGCAGCAGTCGGCACTGGGCAAGCGCCAGGCGGCCGCCAGTGATCGCGCCGATGCACAGATGAAGCAGTTGCTGGATCAGGCCATCGCCAATGGCCAGGCGCAGCCGGCGGGTTGATCACCGCCGGTGGCCAGCGGCCCCGCCCGCGCGGGGCCGCTTACGGCGTCAGGCTTGTTCGCGGAAGTAGGCGACCACTTCGCCCTTGACCTTCAGCGTCATCGGATTGCCGCGGCGATCCTTGGACTTGCCCACCGGCACGCGGATCCAGCCTTCGCTGACGCAATACTCTTCCACGTTGTCGCGCTCCACGCCGTTGAAGCGGATGCCCACGCCACGCTCCATCAGCTCGGCATCGTGGAAGGGACTGCGCGGGTCGGAGGCCAGGCGATCAGGCGGCGTTTCGGTGCTCATAGGGCGGCGTCTTGCATGGGAATCGGGCGGCTAGGATAAACGCCTGCCACCTCACAGCCCAAATCAAGGGTTCCACCGGCGCGCCCGACACGGCAGGATCGCAGCCTCCCCCCAAGGAGCCTGGCCATGATCCTGCCCGAAGACGATTTTGACGACGACGCCGGCTACGGCGGTGATGACGAGGAAGAGATCGATACCGGCGATCTGGAAGCAATGATCTGGAACCTGCTGGTGCTGATCAATCCAGGTGACGAGGAATCCGCGCTGCGCCAGTTCTCGCTGTGGCGCGACGGCATGGCCGAGGCGCAGGGCGATGAGAGCCAGGCCTTGCCGATCCTCAAGGACGCCATCGACTGGTCGGCCGGCTTCTATGTGGACTGGAACGACACCGAATCGCTGGTCGACAGCGTGGAGGAGCTGGCCGCGCGCTGGAATCTGGACATCGACTGGGGCGGCGACACCAGCGACGACGACTTCCTCGACGCCACCGACGTGCCGGCGCTGATGGCGGTGGCCTATGATCGCCTGCGCGAGTACGGCTACACCTTGTGGAACTGGAACACCGACGGTGATGCCTACGCCGGCTGGATCGCTCTGAGCCGCGATGACGAGGCCATGCAGCAGCTATGCACCGCGCTGGGCATCGAAGTACGCCCGGCCAGCGACGCTTTCTGACAGGAACGCCATGAGTCACACCTCCGCCCCGCCACACGTGGACAGCTATTTCCACGCCGATACCAACACGTTCACCTACCTGGTGGACGACGGGCAGGGCCATGCGCTGATCATCGATCCGGTGCTGGATTTCGATCTGGCCTCCGCACGTACCTGGACGGCTTCGGCGGATCAGCTGCTGGCGCAGGTGCGCGAACGCGGGCTGCAGGTGCAGTGGATTCTGGAAACCCACGCCCACGCCGATCATCTGAGTGCCGGCGGTTATCTGCGCGATACGCTGGATGCGCCGCTGGCCATTGGCCGCGGCATCATCCAGGTGCAGCAACGCTTCAAGGCCCTGTTTGATTTGGGTGATGACTTCATCGCCGACGGCCGCCAGTTTGATCGCCTGCTCGACGAGGGCGATCTACTCGACTTCGGTCAGATGGGTGTGCGCGTATTGGCCACGCCCGGCCACACCGACGATGGCATGACCTTCCTGATCGGCGATGCGGCGTTCATCGGCGACACCTTGTTCGCGCCGGAGACCGGCACCGCGCGCGCCGATTTTCCCGGTGGCAGTGCGCAGCGGCTATACGCGTCCTTGCAACGCCTGCTCGACTTGCCGGCATCGACGCGCTTGTTCCTCTGCCACGACTATCCCAAGGATCGCCCACCGCAGGCGCAGACCAGCGTGGACGCGCAGCGGCAAGGCAATATCCACGTCGGCCAGGACGCCAGCGAAGCAACCTTCGTCAGCCTGCGCCAGGCACGCGACGCCACTCTGCCGGTGCCGCGGCTGCTGTTGCCCGCTTTGCAAGTGAACATCCGCGGCGGCCGCCTGCCGCCGCCCGACCGCAACGGCGTGGCCTACCTGCGTTTGCCGCTCAACCAGCTCGGGCGCGCGCCCTGATCATTTGGGCTTGAGCTGGTGCAGCAGGATCGAGTTGCCTTCGCTATCCAGGCACACCGACATGCGGCAGACCGGGGTGTCGATGATGTCGCTCTTGAACGCCACCTGGTGGCGCTTGAGGTGGGCGATCAGCCCATCCAGGTCGTCCACCTCAAAAGCAATCGTGCCGCCGGCGTTGTCGCTGGGCGCCTCGTTGGTGAAGTTGGTCAGGGCCAGGCAACCGCCGCCGGGCAGGTCGTATTCGATCCAATACTGCTCGCCCTGATTGCCCATCGACCCCGGCGTCAGCCCCAGCACCTGTTCGTAAAACGCACGGGCGCGCGGCACCTCGCGGATCGGGTACATGGTGAAAGCCACCTTCTTGAGCATGGTCGTTGTCCGGCATGCGCAGGGCTTGCGCCGGCGCACGATAACGGAGCCGCACGCGCTGATTCCGTTCGGCTATGACGTGGCGAAGCAATTGCATCGGTTTCCGACGAACGGTTGCGCCGACGACCGCCAAACAGGCGCGAAATGCGTTCTCCCTGCTGTTCCTGTCATGAATCGGGCAAACACTGGGTGCCCGTGAGGAGGAGTAGAGCAGATGGACGCGATCCAGATTGCCCCGGAAGGGCCCAAGTGCGAAGCGATCGATGTCGCGGCGGAGTTACGCCGCTGGCAAAGCGATTACTTCATTCCCGGTGCGGCGGCCCCGGCCGCGTTTCCGCGCTTTGAACCGACCTTCAAGTTCGCCTACGACCTGTACCTGCAATGGCATCGCGAGCCCTTGGACAACCTGGCTGATCGCATCGAATGCGCGTACGAACGCCAGCTGCCGCCATCGCAACGCCTGGATCGGGACACGGTGCAAGCGATCGTGTCGGCGGTGTGGGAGCGAATGGGCGGGCAGCTGCATGTGCGCCGCCTGCCCAGCACCTTGTCCATGCACCGCGATCTGCAGAGCATGCCGCTGCCACAGCCGCCGCCGGCGGTGTAAGCCAGGCGGTACTGCTTCGCGAAGCCTGGCTTGTCGCTCAGTGGCGAAGCGCCACGGCCTCTTCCTGCTGACTGGCCAACCAGCGCCAGGCTTCGCGCACGATCACTCGCGCCACCGTCCAGTCCATGCTCGAGTTGCCGCGTAGTTCATCCCACTGGGCTTCCAGTTCATCGTCGGCACTCAGGCTCATGCGGCCGTGGTAGGCGTCATGCGTGGCCAGTGCCAGCGCATAGGCCGGGCAGGCGTCGTGCCAGGCCAATTCGGGATGCAGGCGTACACGTCGACGGTGGTCGGCCTGGCTGAAGGCTTCAAACTCGTCGGGAATATCCATCATGCCGTCGTAGGCCAGGCAGTCCGACAGGCGCTGGGCGGTGCCCTTGATCGAGGGCGTGTTGCGAACGGGGCGTAGACGCTGCATGGGCACTGCTCCGTGTGGGGGATGGACCGATGGTGGAAATGGCGGCATTACCCGTGCGTGAAAGGCGGGGCGCAGAATGTGCGGACTTCAGCGCATGCGCAGAACTACTCGCCACCCATGCGAACGGCTTGACCCTCCCATACGGCGCTCGCCGATACCGCACTGTGACCTTCATATCTTTCGTTCTGGGCATCGGTTAGCATCAGCCGGCCAGGCGGATTGCCGTCCGCCATCACGGCCATCAGGGGAACATGAACGACACAAGCGCCCGCTTTGCGTGGGGACGTTGGCAGCTGCCCCTGTTGGGGCTGTCGGTACTTCTGATCGTGGTCCTGCCGTTTTTGATGCTGCAGGAACTGTCCGAAAACAACCTGGAAGCGGCCGACGCCATCGCCCATACCCACCAGGTGGAGGCGGCAGTGGATCGGCTGGCGGTGGAAGTGCGCGAGGTCGAGACCTCGGCGATGCTGCTGACCCTGGCCGGCGAACTGCCCACTGCACGCAAGCGCGTGGTCGAGGGGCAGGCGGGGATTCCCGCGCATTTGCAGCGCCTGATTGATCTGACCAAGGACAATCCCAAGCAGCAGATTCTGATTGGCCAGCTGCGCGAGCTGATCCAGAGCCGCATGGACATCGTCAACGAACTGCTCAAGACCGATGCCGCGCATGCGGGCGATGTGGTGCGGCCGATGGCCACGCGCTTCCCGATCCGCGGTGTGTTGCAGGAAATGCTGGCCAACGAGCGCAACCTGCTGGCCGCGCGCGCGCGCGATTCGGCGCGCCAACGCGCGCTGGCGATCTGGCTGGGCTGGGGCGCGATGGTGGTGCAGTTGGTATTGCTGGCCACGGTGATCACCGCCCTGGGTCGGCAGGTCTCGCGCCGTCTGCAGGCCGAGCAGACCTCGCGCCGTGCCAGTGAGCGCGCGTTGGTGATGTTGCAGACCGTGCGCGAGCCGATTGTGCTGTTTGATGCCAACCTGCACGTGCTGATGCACAACGCCGCGTTTGCCGAACTCTATGGCTTGGAAACCGGACAGGTGGTCAGCAGTCTGCCCGAGGTGGGCGAAGCCTGGTCCGATCCGGTGCTGCGCCAGCGCCTGAGCGACGTGCTCACGCGTGGACGCGAGCTGTGGGATTACGAGCAGATGCAGGCCAGCGCCGACGGCGCGCAGCGCACCGTGTTGCTCAACGCCCGCCGCATGCCGCTGCCGGATCAGGACGATCACGTGGTGCTGATGACCATCAGCGACATCTCGGTGCAGAAGGCGGTGCAGCGCAAGATCGCCGACTTGAACACCCAGCTGCAGGGCAAGGTCGAGCAGGTCTCGGAAGTCAACCGCGAGCTGGAGGCCTTCAGCTATTCGGTCTCGCATGACCTGCGCGCGCCGTTGCGGCACGTCGCCGGCTTCTCCGACAAGCTGGGCCGCCATCTGGGCGAGGCCGCCGACGACAAGAGCCGCCACTATCTGGAGGTGATCGGCAATTCGGCGCGGCGCATGTCGCAGCTGATTGACGATCTGCTGGTGTATTCGCGCCTGGGTCGCAGCGCGCTGCGCCTGCAGGCGGTGGATATGCAATCGCTGGTGGCCGAGACCCGCGCCATGCTCGATTCCAACGCCGCCGACGCCGGTGCGCCGCGGCCGGAATGGCGGATCGCGCCCATGCCCATCCTGGTGGCCGACGAAAACATGATGCGCCAGGTCTGGCAGAACCTGCTCGGCAATGCGGTCAAGTACAGCAGCCAACGCGAACGCCCGTTGATTGAAGTCGGGCATGAACTGACTGACGACGGCAGCCACCATTTCTTCGTGCGCGACAACGGCGCCGGCTTCGACATGGAATACGCCAGCAAGCTGTTCGGCGTGTTCCAGCGCCTGCACAAGGCCAGCGACTTTCCCGGCACCGGCATCGGCCTGGCCAGCGTGCGGCGGGTACTATCGCGCCATGGCGGCCGCATCTGGGCCGAGGCCACGCCCGATCAGGGCGCCACCTTCCACTTCCTCCTTCCCAGTGCGCTTGAAGCGCCCCTGCCGCGAGAACCGCATCCATGACCGAATACCGCACCATCCTGCTGGCCGAAGACAGCCACGCCGACGCCGAAATGGCCATCGACGCCCTGCGCGAAGCCAACCTGCTCAATCCGATCGTGCACGTGGAAGACGGCGTGGAAGCGATGGACTACCTGCTGCGCCGCGGTGCCTACGCACAGCGCCCGGAAGGCCTGCCGGCGGTGCTGCTGCTGGACATCAAGATGCCGCGCATGGACGGGCTGGAAGTCCTCAACTCGATCCGTACGCATGATTCGCTCAAGACCATGCCGGTGGTGATCCTGTCGTCCTCGCGCGAGGAAAGCGATCTGGCGCGCAGCTGGGATCTGGGCGTCAATGCCTACGTGGTCAAGCCGGTCGACATCGACCAGTTTTTCCAGGCGGTGAAGACGCTGGGCACCTTCTGGGCGGTCATCAACGAAACCCCCGGCAAGGATTGAACATGCCCCTGACGGCAGCGCCCCTCGGACCGGTCCGCATTCTGCTGGTGGAAGACTCGCCAGAAGACGCGGAGCTGATCAGCCTGCAATTGGTTGATGCCGGCCTGGAGGCGGTGTTCGTGCGCGTGGACAGCGAAGGCGAGCTGCGCGAGGCGCTGTTGGAGTCATCCTTCGACTTGGTGCTGTCGGATCTGGATCTGCCCGGATTCTCCGGCCATCAGGCACTGACCCTGCTGCGCCAGCATGATCCGGTGCTGCCTTTCATCTTCGTCTCCGGCACGATTGGCGAAGACACCGCGGTGACCGCGTTGCAACAGGGCGCCAACGACTACGTGCTCAAGCACAACACCGTGCGCCTGCCGGCGGCGGCGGCGCGCGCGATCCGTGAGGCGCGCAACGAGCGCGAACGCGAGCGTGCCGAGAACGAGCTGATGCGCTCGCAACGGCTGAACGCGCTGGCGATGCTGGCCGCCGGCCTGAGCCACGACCTGCGCAACATCCTGCAGCCCATGCTGATCGTGCCGGACCTGCTGGCCAGCTACAGCGATGACCCCAAGATCCTGAAGCTGGGTGCGTTGATCGCCGAGAGTGGGCGGCGCGGCCATGAGATGGCCGAGTCGATGCTGTCGTTCGTGCGCGGCTCGCGCAAGCAGAGCGAGACCATCAAGCTGGCGTCGTTGTTCCAGGCCGTGCAGCTGTTGCTGCAAGGCAGTCTGCCGCGATCGGTCAAGCTGGAAGTGACGCTGCCCGATGACGACGTGACCGTGGAAGGCAACTTCACCGAGTTGCAGCAGTGCCTGATCAACCTCTGCCTCAACGGCATCCAGGCGATGGAGGGCCGCGAGGGTCAGCTGACGCTGTCGGCACAGCGCCAGGGCGACAAGGTGGTGCTGCAGGTCAGCGATCAAGGCGTCGGCATGACCCCACAGATGCAGGCGCAGTTGTTCACCCCGTTCTTCACCACCAAGCGCAACGGCACCGGCCTGGGCCTGCTGTCGTGCAAGCGCATCGTTGACGCCATGCATGGGCGCATCCTGGTGGAGAGCGAACTGGGTCAGGGCACCCGTTTCGTGCTGACCCTGCCGGTGCGTACGCCGGTGATGGAAGAGCCGGCCAGCGAAAGCTTCCTGGAAGGTCGCGGCCAGCGCATCCTGCTGGTCGATGGCGACACCACCCGTTTGTCGTTGCTGGCCACCGCGGTGGGCAGCCAGGGCTACGAGCCCTGGGTGGCCTCCGACGGCGCGATGGCGCTGCGCCTGCTCGATACCGACGGCCAGCCGGATCTGGTGATCGTGGACAGCGACATCCTGCTGCTGTCGGCGGTCAGCTTGTTGCTGGCGCTGCGTGAGGCCGGCTTTGAAGGGCCGGTGGTGAGCCTGGAAGATCCGGCCCATCCGCTCTCACACGACGACCTGCCCAGCGGCACCATCTCGGCGGTGGTGCACAAGCCGCTGCAGATGACCGAGATCCTGCGCACGGTCGAGCGCACTTTGGCGCGCGCCGCGCACTGAGCGCGGCGCAAACCGGGCCGCTGTCTCAGCGGCTCATCGAGTAAGGCCGTTCGGCCGTGCCCCACTGCTTGTTGGGCTCGGCCTGCATGTGGAAGCGCAGTTCGCCGCCGGCCAGGATTTCCTCGTGACGCAGGAAGGCGCGATTCAGCGGCTGGCCGTTGAGCGTGGCGCTGCCGATGTAGGTATGCGCCTCGTCCAGGCCTTCGGCAATCACGCTGAACTGCTTGCCGTTGGGCAGGTTGAGTTGCGCGCGCGGCAGGAACGGCCGGCCGATGATGTACTGATTGCTGCCCGGGGTGACCGGATAGAAACCCAGCGCGGTGAACACGTACCAGGCCGACATCTGGCCCAGATCATCATTGCCGGCCAGGCCATCCGGACGCGCTGCGTATTGGCTGCGCATGATCGCGGCCAGCCGCGCCTGGCTGCGCCACGGCTGGCCAGCGTAGGCGTACAGATAGGCCACGTGGTGGCTGGGCTCGTTGCCATGTGCGTACCAGCCAATCAGGCCGGTGATGTCTTCCATGTGCTCGAAGATCTTCGGATCGACCTTGGCGTCGAATACCTGATCCAGCCGCGCCAGCAGCGCATCTTCGCCGCCGTGCGCGCGCGCCAGTCCGGCCACGTCCTGCGGCACATACCAGGAGTACTGCCAGGCGTTGCCTTCGGTGTAGTCGCTGCCGTAGCCGCTGACGGTGGGATCGAAGGGCTCGCGGAAGGCGCCGTCACGCTTGCGCGCGCGCATGAAGCCGGTTTTGGCGTCGAAGGCGTGCTGCCAGTTGCCGGCGCGGCGCTCGAACTCGGCGGCCACCTCTTTGTTGCCCAGCGCCTGCGCCATGCGCGCGATGGTCCAGTCATCAAAGGCGTACTCCAGGGTCTTGGACGCCGCTTCGCCTTCCTCATCGATCGGCACGTAGCCCAGCTCGCGGTATTGGGCGATGCCGTCGTAGGGTCCGTAGTTGGCGGTGGCGACCATGGCGTCCAATGCTTGCTGCGCATCGAAGCCGCGGATGCCCTTCATGTAGGCATCGGCGATCACCGGCACCGCGTGGTAGCCGACCATGCACCAGGTTTCCTGGCCGTGGAAGGCCCAGATCGGCAACATGCCGTAGGGACTCTGGCGTTGCGAGGCGAGCAGCGAATTGACGAAGTCGCTGTTGCGTTGCTCCGGCTGCACCAGGGTCAGCAGTGGATGCAACGCGCGGTAGGTGTCCCACAGCGAGAACGTGGAGTAATGCGTGAAGCCCTGCGCCTGATGCACGGCGTTGTCGGGGCCGCGGTAACGGCCGTCGTGATCCATGAACAAGGTCGGCCCGAGCATGGTGTGATACAGCGCGGTGTAGAACGCGCGCTGCTGCTCGGCGCTGCCTTGCGCATCAATCGCCGACAGCGCCTGTTGCCATTGCGCCTTGGCGGCGGCACGTGCGCCGTCGAAATCCCACGCCGGCGCCTCGGCGTCGAGATTGGCAATGGCGTTGTCCTCGCTGACCGGCGAGATGGCCACCTTGACCAGCAGTTCCTTGCCCGCCGCCTCGGCAAAATCAAACGCGGCGACCAGCTGGCGTCCTTCGATCTGTGCGCGCTGGCGCGGATCTTTCTCGCCCGGCGGCGGGAAGCCCTTGTAGACCACGTCCTGCTCGGTGTCGTGCAGTTGCTGGCCGCTGATCGGGCGTGAGAAACGCATGGCGAAGTACAACTGCCGGCCCGGCGCCCAGCCGCGCGTTTCGCGGAAACCGGTCACTGTGCCGTCGCTGCGCACGCGCAGGCGCGACCACTGCACCTTGCCCGGATAGTCGTACATGCTGGTGCGCAGATCGATCAGCACATGCGCCGGCTTGCCTTTCGGGAAGGCGTAGCGATGCCAGCCCACGCGCGCGCTGGCGGTGAGCTCGGCGCGCACGCCGTAGTCCTGCAGGGTCACCGCGTAGTAGCCCGGCTGCGCCTGTTCGCTGGTATGCGAGTAGCGCGAGGTGTAGCCGCTGCCAGGCTGCTTGACATCGCCACGTTCCAACTTGACTTCGCCGCTGATGGGCATCAGCAGCACATCCCCCAGATCCGAGTGGCCGGTGCCGGAGAAGTGCGTATGCGAGAAGCCGACGATGGTCTGATCGTCGTAGCGGTAGCCGGCGGCCCAGCCGTAGGCTTCCTTGCGCGGTTTGATCTGGGTGTCCGGGCTGAGCTGGACCATGCCGAAGGGGACAGTGGCGCCGGGATAGGTGTGGCCTTCGCCGCCGGTGCCGATGAAGGGATCCACCGCTGCCCAGGCGCGTTCGCCCAGCTTGTCGCTGTTCGCATTGGCGGCATGCGCTGGCGACATCAACAAGCAGCCGAGCAAGGGAAGTGTCCGCAACCAGACTGCACGCATGCCGTCCTCATCATGTTTGGCGAGGACGCGAACGTAACATGCAAGCCCATCGCCATGATGCGCA
>Ga0160448_100200_pt1 | contig 25044 bp, 28 predicted proteins | sample HID1973M_E1MG_FD_108269 | JGI IMG/M metagenome (GOLD analysis project Ga0160448, IMG submission 108269) | Enriched mosquito-associated microbial communities from UW Madison campus, WI, USA - HID1973M_E1 MG | ecosystem: Host-associated > Arthropoda: Insects > Digestive system > Unclassified ...
CGCTGCTGGAACTTCGGCTCGGCGGCGGCTTCGGCCTGGCTGATGCGGCCATCACCATCCTTGTCCAGCTGCTTGAACTTGGCCATGCCTTCGCCGCGCGGGCCACGACCCTGGCGGCCATCTTTACCGCGTTGCGGGCGTTCGTCGGCGCTGAGCTTGCCGTCCTTGTTCTTGTCCAGGCTGTCGAAGTGCTCGGCCAGGCGCGGATGTGCGGCCGCCTCGGTGCGATCAATCACGCCGTCGCCATTGACGTCCAGATTGGCGCGCGCCGGGCGCGCATTGGGGTCCGCGGCAGACTGGGTGGCGGCGAAGGCCGAGCCCGCGCCCAGGGCCGCCAGGATGGTCAGCGTCAGCAAGGTCTTGTTGCGGTTCATGTGTTTCTCCGGTGCAGGCGGCGCGGTTGCGCCACTGCCAGGGAAAACGCCCGCGGCCGGCACCGGTTGACGCAGCGCCGTGCGCGTTCAGGCAGCAGCCGGCGGCGTGCACGCCTGGCCCACTCCTACGCGCCGCGCAGTATGCTCACCCCATGAGTTACCTCTGCGCGCGCGATAGGCGGGAGCCAGGCGATGGGCAATGACAACCCGGTGCCGGCCGATGATCTGCGCCTGTTCCATACCGGCGAGCATCCCTGTGGCTATTGGCCGGAACGGAACGCACGCGACCTGGTGCTGGATCCGCGCGATCCGCGCCTGCCCTCGTTCTATCCGACTGCGCTGAGCTGGGGTTTCCGCCGCTCCGGCGACATCGTCTACCGGCCGCATTGCCTGGGCTGCCAGGCCTGCGTGGCGGTGCGCATCCCGGTGGCCAGCTTCCAGCCGGATCGCAGCCAGCGCCGTTGCGCCCAACGCAATGCCCACGTGGATACACGCATCGTGGCCTCGGTGCGTACCGACGAACACCTGGCGCTGTACCGGCGCTACCTGAGTGCACGTCACCCGCTCGGCGGCATGGACGATCACGGCGCGATTGAATTTGATCAGTTCCTGATTGGCAGCTGGTCGCGCGGCCGCTTTGTCGAATTGCGCGAAGAAGGTCGCTTGTTGGCCGTAGCCGTCACTGATCTGCTGCCGCAGGCGCTGTCGGCGGTGTACACCTTTTACGATCCGGATCTGGCCGAACGCGGCCTGGGCACGCTGGCCATCCTGCGACAGATTGAATGGGCGCGCCGCGAAGGCATGAGCCACATCTACCTGGGTTACTGGATCGAAGGTCATCGCAAGATGGACTACAAGCGGCGCTTCCGCCCGCTGGAACAGTTCAACGGCCGCCAATGGGTGCCGGCGAAGATGTAATGGGTGCAGCGGCGACGGTGGCGCAGGCATCCGGCGCGATGCCCAGCCGTCGCGCGACAGTCATGCGCCCATGCGAGAATCCGCCGATGCGCCGACTTCCCACGTCTTTGCGGGCCCTGCTGCCCGCCCCCCTGCGGCTCTCAAGCAAGCTGCCCCCGAGTGTGCTGCTTGCCAGCCTGCTGATCTCCACTTTGCTGCTGTCCGCCTGCGTGAGCACACCCGTGACCGACACCACTCCGCCGTCCACCGTGCGCGTGGCCACCTACAACACCTCGCTGTATTCGGATGAAGCCGGCGGGCTGATTGCCGAGCTGCAAGGCGACAGCGCCCATGCGCGCAAGATTGCCGCCGTGCTGCAGAAGGTGCGGCCGGATCTGGTGCTGCTCAACGAGTTTGACTACGACGACGCGCACCGCGCCGCCGATCTGTTCCAGCAACGCTATCTGCAGGTGGCGCAGCCGGGCGGCGGTGAAGCACTGACCTATCCCTATCGCTATCTGGCACCGGTCAACACCGGCGTGCCCAGCGGCCTGGATCTGGACAACAATGGCACCGTCGGCGGCAACAGCCGCGCGCACGGCAACGATGCCTGGGGCTACGGCCTGCATCCCGGCCAGTACGGCATGCTGGTGTTGTCGCGCTTCCCGATTGATGCGGCGCAGGTGCGTACGTTCCAACTTCTGCGTTGGAGCCAGATGCCCGGCGCAGCGCGGCCACTGGATCCGGCCACCGGCAAATCCTGGTACAGCGATGCGATCTGGGCGCAGCTGCGGCTGTCGTCCAAGTCGCACTGGGATGTGCCCGTGCAGATCGGCGGCGGCACGCTGCACTTCCTGGTCTCGCATCCGACGCCGCCGGTGTTCGATGGTCCCGAAGATCGCAACGGCGCGCGCAACCACGATGAAATCCGCCTGTGGCAGGACTATCTGAGCGGCGCGGACAAGGCCGCCTGGATCTGCGACGACGCCGGCAAGTGCGGCGGCCTGGCCGATGGTCAGCGCTTTGTAATTGCCGGCGACTTGAACAACGATCCCATCGATGGCGACGGCCGCCACGATGCGATCCTGGAGCTGCTGGAGCATCCGCGTGTATTGCGCCAGCCCACGCCGCGCAGTGCAGGTGGCGAAGAAACCGCGCTGGCTTATGCCGCCAACGGCATTGCCCATCGCGGCGCGCCGTCGCATGTCACGGGCGACTTCGGCCCGCGCAATGGCGCCATGCGGCTGGACTATGTGCTGCCGTCCACCGGCTTTGCGCTGATCGGCAACGGCGTGTTCTGGCCGAAGAAAAGCGAGGCCGACGCCGCCATCGCCGATGGCAGCGATCACCACCTGGTGTGGGTGGACCTGAAACCCTGAGGTTTTGAAACTGCGCGACCTGCGCCGCGCATGCGGTCTTATGCGCCGACGACGGTCGTGCGCGGGCTGAAACCGATGTTGCCGTCGCTGCGCGCCGACACGATCATCTTGACCATGCTGCCGGGCACCATCAGTTCGATCTGCACGGTCTTGCCATCCGGCGCCAGGCCTTCCAAGGTCATTTCCATCAAAGCGCCGGCAGTGTCGATCTCGCGGCAGAGGATGTGTGGCTCCTTGCCTTCGGCCTGAATCAGATACGGCTTGATGACTTCGCCGAGCGCGTTGAGCGCTTCGGGAAAAAAGAACACCGCATAGCCTTCGTTGCCGTTCATGGCTGTCCTTATTTGAGTTCGATCTGCAGGGCTTCGGCAGCGTCGCGCGCCAGTGCGCGGGCGCCTTCAATATCAGCGGCACGCGCCAAGGTCACTGCCACGCGGCGATGGCCTTCCACCCGCGGCTTGCCAAACAAGCGCAGCGCGGTGTCCGGCGCGGCCAGCGCGGCATCCACCTGCGAGAACACCGGCACGCCATGACCATGCGCCAGCACCGCACACGAGGCCGACGGCCCTTGCGAACGAATCACCGGAATCGGCAGGCCCAGGATGGCGCGCGCATGCAGGGCGAACTCGCTCAGATCCTGCGAGACCAGGGTCACCAGGCCGGTGTCGTGCGGACGCGGTGAGACTTCGCTGAACCACACCTCGTCGCCTTTGACGAACAACTCCACCCCAAACAAACCCCAGCCACCCAGATCGTCGGTGACCGCGCCGGCGATGTCCTGCGCGCGTTGCAGCGCCAGCTCGCTCATCGGCTGCGGCTGCCAGCTCTCGCGATAGTCGCCGTCCTTCTGCCAATGCCCGATCGGCTCGCAAAACGAGGTGCCGTTGCAGTGGCGCACGGTCAGCAGGGTGATCTCGTAGTCGAAGTCGATGAAGCCTTCGACGATGCAGCGCCCCGCGCCGGCACGGCCACCGGTCTGCGCGTACTCCCAGGCCGGGCCGACATCGGCTTCGCTGCGCAGCGTGCTCTGGCCCTTGCCCGAGGACGACATCACCGGCTTGACCACGCAGGGCAGACCGATTTCAGCGACGGCTTGGCGATACTCGGCCTCGTTGTCGACAAAGCGATAAGGCGAAGTGGGCAGCTTGAGCGCTTCCGCCGCCAGCCGGCGGATGCCCTCGCGATCCATGGTCAGCCGTGCCGCCCGCGCGGTGGGAATGACCCGCGCCGCGCCTTCGGCTTCCAGCGCCACCAGCGTCTCGGTATGGATGGCCTCGATCTCCGGCACGATCAGATGCGGCTGCTCGCGCGCAATCAGCGCGCGCACCGCCGCCGGATCCAGCATGTCCAGCACGTGCGCGCGATGCGCCACCTGCATGGCCGGTGCATCGGCATAGCGGTCTGCCGCGATCACCTCCACCCCCAACCGCTGCAACTCGATGGCCACTTCCTTGCCCAGTTCGCCCGAGCCAAGCAGCAGGACGCGGGTGGCATGGGGGGTGAGCGGGGTTCCAATCGTGGTCATGGGGGAATCGAAGGCCATCAGGGGAAAGGCGAAATTCTAGCCGGCTTACCCGACGGCCGGCGCTTGCAATCTGATATCAATCTGATATCTTCCTCGCGAACCCAGAGGATAGACCCATGAAAGAGAAGTCGCTTCCCTCGCTGACCGGCATTCCCTTCCTGCTCGCCCTGTTTGCGCTGCTGGGCGTCGCCGTCTGGCTGTTTATCACCGGCGTGCAAAAGGATCCCGTCACCGGCGTGCCCGATGTGCTGCGCATCCTGTCCGGCATCGGCCTGTTCTTTGTCACTCTGTTCTGCATGACCGGCCTGTACACGGTCCAGCCCAACCAAGCCGCCGTGCTCAGCCTGTTCGGCAAGTACATCGGTACGGTCAAGGACAACGGCCTGCGCTGGAACAACCCCTTCTACGCCAAGAAGAAGATCAGCCTGCGCGTGCGCAACTTCGAAAGCGGCAAGCTCAAGGTCAATGAGCTGGATGGCAGCCCCATCGAAATTGCCGCGGTGATCGTCTGGCAGGTGGTGGATGCCTCCGAAGCCGTCTACAACGTGGACGACTACGAAAACTTCGTGCACATCCAGTCCGAGTCCGCGCTGCGGGCGATGGCCACCAGCTATCCCTACGACCAGCACGAGGAAGGCCAGCTGGCCCTGCGCAGCCACGCCACCGAGATTTCGCAGCATCTGAAGGACGAGTTGGCCGAGCGTCTGGCCAATGCCGGCGTGGAAGTCATCGATGCGCGCATCAGCCACTTGGCTTACGCCGCGGAAATCGCCCAGGCCATGTTGCAGCGCCAGCAGGCCAATGCGGTGATTGCCGCACGCACGCGCATCGTCGCCGGTGCGGTGGGCATGGTGGAGATGGCGCTGGCCGAACTGCAGAAAAACGGCGTGGTGCACCTGGATGAAGAGCGTAAGGCGCAGATGGTCAGCAATCTGCTGGTCGTGCTCTGCGGCGAGCGCGGCACCCAGCCGATCGTCAACGCCGGCTCGCTGTACTAAAGGCCCGCCGGAACCGCATCGTGGCCGAGAAGAAAGCCTACCCGCTGCGCATCAACGCCGAGGTACTGAGCGCCGTGCAGCGTTGGGCCGACGACGAGCTGCGCTCGCTCAACGCGCAGATCGAGTACGTGCTGCGCGACGCCCTGCGCAAGGCAGGGCGTCTGCCTGCGCAATCCGCCGCTGCTACCGATACCGACACTGAAGAACCATCGTCCTGAGCCTGACGATACGGAGCACACCATGAGTACGCGTTGGCATTACCAGGTGGTGGAATTCAAGTTGAAAACTTTCGGCGGCCTGGATCCCAAGGCGCTGCAGGAAGAGTTGAACCGGCAGGGCGCGCAGGGTTGGGAATTGGTCAACACCGTGGTGCCGGCGGCGTACTACGGACTGACCTTGATCTTCAAGCGCGAGGCTTGAGACGAGCGTAGGCGTCGTATGCTGGCCGCGCCGTCTCCCCTACTCCACAGGAATTGAGATGCAGAAGGAAATCCCGCTCGCGCCCATGTCCCACCTCGCCTGGGTAGGCGTGTGGCTGCCGATGTTGCTGGCCGTTTGCTTCGTCACCGGCATCGTGGTGATGCCGCACCAGGCCACGCCTGCCAACGGCCTGATCTACACCCTGCCCTTCCTGTTGGCGATTGCTGCGTGGCTGACCTGGGCGGTGCGCCGACGCAGCATCGTGCTGGCCAATCGCCAGCTGCAGATCACCGCCACGCTGTATCGCAAGCAGGTGGCGGTGGAAGCGATCGACCTGGACAAGGCGCGCGTGGTCAGCCTGGACGAGCACACCGAGCTGCGCCCGATGGTGAAGACCAACGGCTTTTCGCTGCCCGGCCTTTCCGCCGGCCACTACCGCATGCGCAACCTGGCCAAGGCGTTTTGCCTGGTGACTGATCGCAGCAAGGTGTTGGTGCTGCCGCTGCGCGATGGACTGACGGTGTTGCTCAGCCCCGAGAAGCCGCGCGACCTGCTGGATCAACTGCACGAACTGGCAGGCCACCGGTAGGCCGGCTAAGCTGCGCCAATGCGCGCCCTGCCCCCTGTTCCGCTCACCACCGCCCTGCACAACACCGCCGCCATCGAGCTGTGGCCGGCGCGCTTGTTGCGCGCGCGCGGCAATACCGATGCACGCATCCTGGCGCGCGCACGTTGGGTGCTGCGGCGCAAGCGCGATGGCCGCTATCTGGCCGCCGTGCTGGATACGGGGCTGATGCCGTTGTTGCCTTCACTGCCGCGTGAGCCGGGGCTGGAGGAAGCGGTGGATCGCCTGGAGCAGATCGAAGCCGCCGCCGTGTCGCAGTTGCACGCGGCCGAACTTCCGCTGGACGGCTTGCTGCATCGCCTGCATGCGTTAGGCCTGGATGACAGTTACGGTGAGCGCACCGGCCTGGACCTGGTCGCCGAACCGGACACGCTGGTGTTCGCCGATTTTGATCGCTACCGCCGCCCGCTGTGGCTGGAAGTCTCTGCAGCGCGCGCCTGGTTGGCGATGCGCGCCGCCGCGGCGCGCGATGGCGTGGTGCTGGAATCGATCTCCGGCTACCGCAGCCACGACTACCAACTGGGCATCTTCGAACGCAAGCTGGCGCGCGGGCAGACAGTCGATCAGATCCTCACCGTCAACGCCGCCCCTGGTTACAGCGAACACCATGGCGGCTGCGCGCTGGACATCGGCGCACCCGGCGAGCCGCCGGCAGAAGAATCCTTCGAAGTGACCGACGCCTTCGCCTGGCTGCGTGAGCATGCCGGCGACGCCGGATTTGTCATGAGCTATCCGCGCGACAACCCGCACGGCATTGTTTACGAGCCCTGGCACTGGCGCTTCGATCCCACCCTTTGAATGAGCACTGACATGGATGCCAACAACCCGTACCAGAGTCCGACCGCCGCCATACGCGCCACCAGCAAGCCACAGCCGCAGGACATTCCCGAAGAGATCCGCAAGGACATCCGCAATGGGGCCATCTTCGCGCTGATTTCCTGCGCGCTGACACTGGGCTTGACGCTCTACACCGTGTATGTCTCGCAGGACGATCCGTTCGCTGCGTGGAATTTTGTGGATGTCGGGCTGATCGCGGCGTTCGCCTTCGGCATCTGGCGTAAGAGCCGCGTCGCGGCCACGTTGATGTTCGCGTACTTCCTGTTCTCGAAGATTCTTGAGCTCGTGGACACCGGCAAGCCCGGCGGAATCTTGCTGACCATCGCGTTCGCGTACTACTTCTACAAGGCGATGCGGGCGACCTATCGCTACCACCGTTTTCTGAAGCAATGGCGACATGCACCCGCGGTGTCCACGCCAGTAGTGCTTTCGACTGCCGTCATCCAGCCGCCTGCCCTGCCTGACGAGCCGTCCGCGCCGGCCTGACCCGATGGTTGTCGCAGGTGCTTAATCCTGCGAGCGCTTGGTCGCTTCTTTAGCTTCGCTGCCAAAGTCGGCAATCCGCCACAGGTACTGCGCCGCGTAGGTGCGATACGGCCCCCAGCGTTCGCCACGCGCCAGCAGTTCCTTGGGCGTGGGCGCCACGTCCAGTTTGTCGACGAACTGCGCGCCCTTGCGTACGCCCAGGTCATCGATGGGAAACACATCCGGCCGGCCGAGGCGGAACATCAGCATCATCTCCACCGTCCAGCGGCCGATGCCGCGAATCGGCACCAGCGCCTCGACGATGGCGTCCTCGCTCATGGTCGACATCTGCCGCAGATTGGGAATCTCACCGCGCTGTTCGCGCGCGGCCAGATCGCGCAGCGCCAAGGTCTTGTTGCCTGACACGCCGCAGGCGCGCAGCGCGACATCATCGATGCGGCCCAAGGTATCGAAGTGCAGGCGCGTGCTGCCAATGGCGGTTTCCACACGGCCGACAATCGTGCCCGCCGCCTTGCCGCTGAGCTGCTGATAGAGAATCGCGCGCGCCAACGCATCGACCGGATCGAAGGCCTTGCGCCAGGTGGGTTGCGGCTCGATGTAGCCGATGCGCTTCATCCACGTGCCGAGCTTGCGATCGCGCCGGCTCAGGTGGTCGTAGGCCGCCTCGGTGTCGAATCCGCGCGAGTAACGGGGCATGGCGGTGCTACCGGCGCACGGCGTCGATAGCCCAGGCCAGCCAGCCCAGCATCAGCGCGCTGCCGCCATAGGGGGCAAAGGTGGTGGGCGTGCCGAGAAACACGGCCCCGGCCAGACTGCCGGCAAACAGCAGCGTGCCCAGCAACAACAGCACCAGGCCACTGACGCCCAGGCGTCGAGTGGTGCTGGGCGCCAATGCGGCCAGCGCCACCCCGTGGCCAAAGGCGAACAGCGCCGCGTTCTGCAGGCGTGATTGCATCAGCGGGTCAGCCACACCATGGGCGGCATACGCGGACAGGCCCACCGCGATGCCGGCGAGCAGGCCGCCGCACAGGGCAAGGAAAGAAGGTTTGCGTTGGCGGCGGTCGTAATGCATCAGCGCGAGTTCTCGGTCTGGGCGCAGTCAGGGCGAAGGTTGGGAAACGGCGGACATAAAAAAACAGCGCGCCGCAGTGAGCGGCGCGCTGTCTTTATCGGCATGCGGGAAACCGCCGCCGGATTACTTGATGGCCCAGTACAGATCGAACTCGGCGGTGCCGCTGTCGAAGGACGGGTCAACGCCGCTCTTCCACGATTCGTACGGACGCTCGACCACTTCGTAGCCGTTGGTGACGGCCCAGGCACGCATGGCGCTGCGCTGTGCATCCAACTCGGCGACAAAGCCGGTGTACTTGGCCGAAGCCGAACGGTGTTCCTTCAGCACCACGTGGGTGACCGGGGCGCCCGAAGGAATGGTGACCTTCAGGGTGCCGGCGCTGGCGGCGGCGGCCGGAACGGCAACCGGCGGCTCTTCGCCTTCGGCATTCTTCGGCGTGCTGCCTGCCTTACGGACCGGCTGGGCCACGTCGAAGGCGTACTTCTCGGTGCCGAAGTCGGTGGTGACGATACGCAGCGGACCGGCGGCTTCCAGGCCATTGGCCTCCATCACGCGCTTGATCCACTCCTGGTTCGCCTTGATCGAAGCCTTGATGGCTTCGTTGGTGCGATCGATGTTACCGGCGTTGACCACCAGCAGGTCCTGGGCCGGCACGTCGACGATCTTCAGATCGGTCAGCTTGCTGCCTTCGGTGCGGTAGTCGAAGTTCGGCACGGTCGCCAGCATGTTGGTCAGCTTGGACAGGCCGGACTTGACCGCGTCGCCAATGTGGCGGCTGACGTACATGCCCGCGTAACGGCCCACCAGATTCCAACCGTAGCTCACCTCATAGGACTGGGTGACCTTGACGTTGCGATGGTTCTTGCCGGTCGGCTCGAGGGCGAACACAGTCTTCTTGTCGGTGCCCAGGCGGTTGTCGGTGATGGCGTAGGCCACCTTGCCGGTGCCGCCGTTCGGAGCCGGACGCTCGCTCTCGACGATTTCCCAGCTGCCCTTGCCCCAGGCGCCGGTGGAGGTGTAATCGACGCGCGCGCCAACACCGGAATGGTCGGCGTCACCGCCGGAATAGGACAGCTCGTTGGCCGCATGCGGAATCAGCGGGTTCCAGTCCTTCAATCGGCGCACATTGTTCAGCGTGTCGAACACGATGGTCATGCGACGGTTGGTCTCAGCGCTTTCTTCCAAATGACGCTTGGAAGGCAACACCAGGCCGATTACCAAGAACAGCGCCAGGACCAGCGCCAACGCAATCAGGAACTCGATCAAACGGGTCATTCAGGGAGTCTCCGGGGGCCGGTGCCTCGGCCATTGAAAATGTGCACCGCGCATCCTATCAGGCTTGAACCGATCAGGGCAGCCCGTTTTCGCGGTCGATGGCATGGTGCCATTGAAGCTGCGATTGAACGAGATTTTCACGCGATCTGTCGTGAAAACCGGGTTGCAAAGCCTTGCGAGAGACAGCCAGCCTGTGCTTGGCCGGGCCAGTTTTTGCGGTCATGCGGGGCAACCCCATGCCACGGATGCGCGGCCGCGAACGCCCGGCGCGCTGCGCCGGGCCGCCCACCTTCTACGCTCAGACCAACTGCAACTCGAAGGCCTTGAGCACGGCGCGGGTGCGATCACGCACGCCCAGCTTGGACAGGATGTTGGACACGTGGTTCTTGATGGTGCCCTCGGCCACGCCCAGCGAGTTGGCGATTTCCTTGTTGGAGAAGCCGCTGGCCATCAGGCGCAGGATCTCGGTCTCGCGATCGGTCAGCGGATCCGGGCGATCCAGGCTGACGAAATCGTTGCGCATGTGTTCCAGGCCCGACAGCAGGCGCTGGGTCACCGCCGGCTGCACCAGCGAGCCGCCGTCGGCCACCGTGCGGATGGCGCCGACCAGCTGTTCCAACGACACGTCCTTGAGCAGGTAACCCTTGGCGCCGGCCTTGAGCCCGGCCAAGACCAGCTGATCATCGTCAAAGGTGGTCAGGATGATTGCTGGCGGCAGCTCGCCGGTGCGGGCCAGCGCCTGCAGCGCTTCCAGCCCGGACATTACCGGCATGCGCATGTCCATCAGCACCACGTCGGGCTTGATCTGCGGGATAAGTTCCACCGCCTGCTTGCCGTCGCCGGCTTCGGCCACGACTTCGATGCCATCGTCCAGCGCCAGCAGCGAACGGATGCCCTGGCGAACCAGGGTTTGGTCATCGACCAGGCAAACACGGATCACGGACTACCTCCAGGGACTGTCTCGGACAGCGATTCGGGGAAGGATTCGGCATGCAGCGGCAGGATGCCGCTGGTGTTTTCTACTAAAGGCAGACGGATAGCCAGGCTGAAACCCTTCCCGGGACGGGTCTGCAGGCTCAGCTCGCCGCCGTATTGGGCCAGCCGCTCGCGCATGCCACGCAGGCCATTGCCGGCCACGGGATGGTCGGCGCCGGCGCCGTCGTCGCGGGCGTCAATCAGGATATGCGCGCCCTGGCGGCGGCAATGCACCCACAGGTTGCGGGCGCCGGCATGGCGTACCGCATTGGTGATGATTTCCTGGGTGCAGCGCAGCAAGACATGGGCGCGTTGCGGGTCATCGAGCATCAGCGGCTCCTCGATGTCCATGTGGATGGCCAGCGCCGGCACCTTTTCGGCCAGCGGCAGCAGCGCCGCGCCCAGGTCGATGGCGCCGCTGTCGCGAAGTTGGCTCACAGCTTCGCGCACGTCGGTCAGCAGCAGTCGGGCCAGCGTATGCGCCTGGCGCACGTGCTCCTGCGCGCGGCCTTCGGTGATGTGGCCGGCCACTTCCAGGTTCAAGCTCAGCGCGGTCAGGTGGTGGCCAAGCAGATCGTGCAGCTCACGCGAGATGCGGGTGCGCTCGTTCACCCGCGCGCTCTCGGCCAGCAGCACGCGGGTGGCGCGCAGTTCGGCATTGAGGCGGCGCTGTTCTTCGCGCGCTTCGGCCTGCTGGCGTGCCACATAGGCGGTGATCAGCACGAACGCGGCAAAGCCGACGTAGAAGGCCGACTGGAACAAGGCCTCCCAGAAATTGAAGTCCTCCAGCGCCATGAACGACCACACCAGCGGCGCATGCCCCAGCAGCAGCCAGGCAATGGCCAGGCGCAGGCTGAGCAGCCACGGCAGCACGCCGGCCAGGATCACCATCAGCAGCGCGCTCAGGCCAGTGCGGCTGTAGAAGCCCACCGCCACCGCGGTCAGGGTCAGCACCAGCGCCAGGGGGATGTTCCAGGCGCTGTTTTGCGAGCTGCGCGCGCCCAGCGAGCGGGTGGCGATCCAGTAGCAGATGCCGAAGGTGAAATAGGCCATCGCCGTCAGCGGAATATTGACCTGCTGGCCATCGGCACCGGTGGGCGGCGGCAGGAACCACACGTTCAGGACGATCGGAATCCCGACCAGGGCCCAGGTGTATAGGCCGGTCGCGCGAAGCAAGCGGGTGTGGCTGAGTCGTCCCAACATCCCGGCATCTTAGGCGGAAACCGCGGCCGCGCCGCCCACCGAAAGTAATGCCATGCGATAATCCGGCTATAGGCCGTTGTTTGCGGCTGGCCTGATCTGCAAGCCCGCAAGACCTCCCGTCCCGGAGCCGAGTAATGTCGATTGTCATCCGCGACGTGCGCGAGCACGAGCTGGATTCCGTTCTAGCCCTGAACAACAACGCCGGACTGGCGATCCTGCCGCTGGACTCGGTCAAGCTGCACCGCTTCTACGAGCAGGCCGAGTATTTCCGCGTCGCCGAGCGCGATGGCAACCTGGCCGGGTTCCTGGTCGGCTTTGGCTCGGCCGCCGATCACGACAGCAGCAACTTCGCCTGGTTCCGCGAGCGCTACCCGCAGTTCTTCTATATCGACCGCATCGTGGTGGCCAGTCGCCGTCGCGGTGGTGGCGTGGGCCGGGCGTTCTACGCCGACGTGCAGAGCTACGCCGAGTTGCGCCATCCGCACCTGGCCTGCGAAGTGTTCCTGGACCATGGCGCCGACCCGGCGCTGCTGTTCCATGGCAGCTTCGGCTTTCGCGAGGTCGGCCAGAATCTGATGCCCGAGGCCGGCGTGCGCGCCAGCATGCTGATGAAAGAACTGTGCAGCTACCCCTGGGTACGCGAAACCTACGGTGACGAACTGCCCGACCTGGCCTGGGCGCGTACGCGCCAAGTGGCCGGCGCCCGCAGCGAACGGCCCACCGGGACATGACTGGACGCATGAGCAGCCCTTCCGCATCCCTTGATTACGAACAAGCCGGTGAACTGAAAATCGGCCAGGTGGGCATCGCCAACCTGCGCGTGCGCACCCTGGACGTGGCCCAGCTGGTCCGCGAAATGCGCGAGCGGGTGGAGCGCGCGCCCAAGCTGTTTGGACGTGCCGCGGTGATCCTGGATTTCGGCGGCCTCAGCCGCACCCCCGACGCCGACACCGCCCAGGCATTGATTGAGGGCCTGCGCCAGGCCGGCGTGCTGCCGGTGGCGTTGGCCTATGGCACTCGCGAAATCGAACAACTGGCCGAGCAGCTCGGCCTGCCGCTGCTGGCCAAGTTCCGCGCCCAGTACGAGCCGGTCGGTTCGGCCGGGAGCGGATCGGTAGGAGGGGCTTCAGCCCCGACCTCCCCTGCCCCGGAATCTGTTGCCCCCAGCCGCCGGGCTGTCGGGGCTGAAGCCCCTCCTACAAGGGCGGCAGCGGCGAAAGCCGCGCCCACCCACCAGGCGGCGCCCGGCTCCAAACCCGGCCTGGTGCAGAAAACGCCGGTCCGCTCTGGTCAGCAGCTCTACGCCGAGCACCGCGACTTGACGGTGTTGAGCACCGTCGGTGCCGGCGCCGAAGTGATCGCCGACGGCTCCATCCATATCTACGGCCCGCTGCGCGGACGCGCCCTGGCCGGCGCGCAGGGCAATACCGATGCGCGGATTTTCTGTCGCGAATTCCATGCCGAACTGGTGGCCATTGCCGGCCACTACAAGGTGATTGAAGAAGTACCCAAGGAGCTGCGCGGCAAGGCCGTGCAGATCTGGCTGGACCAGGAAGAACTGAAGATTGCCGCGCTCGACTGAGCCGGCGCACCGACCAACCGAGAAGAAATCCAGGAGAACACCGTTGGCAGAAATCATCGTAGTCACGTCGGGCAAGGGCGGCGTGGGCAAGACCACCACCAGTGCCAGCCTCGCCTGCGGCCTTGCGCGTCGTGGCAAGAAAGTGGCCGTCATCGACTTTGACGTCGGCCTGCGCAACCTGGACCTGATCATGGGCTGCGAACGCCGGGTCGTTTACGACTTCGTCAACGTCACCCAGGGCGAAGCCACGCTCAAACAGGCGCTGATCAAGGACAAGCGCTTTGAGACCTTGTACGTGCTGGCTGCCTCGCAGACCCGCGACAAGGACGCGCTGACCAAGGAAGGCGTGGAAAAAGTGCTCAAGGATCTGTCCGACGACGGTTTTGACTTCATCGTCTGCGACTCGCCCGCCGGCATCGAGAAGGGCGCCTTCCTGGCGATGTACTTCGCCGACCAGGCGGTGGTGGTGGTCAATCCGGAAGTGTCCTCGGTGCGCGACTCCGATCGCATCGTCGGCCTGCTGGATTCCAAGACCCGCCGCGCCGAAAACGGCCAGCCGCTCAAGACCAACCTGCTGCTGACGCGCTACAACCCGGCGCGCGTGGAAGGCGGTGAAATGCTGAGCATCAAGGACGTCGAAGACGTGCTGGGCTTGAAGGCGATTGGCGTGGTGCCGGAATCCGGCGACGTGCTCAACGCCTCCAACAAGGGCGAACCGGTGATCCTGGATCTGGAATCGCCTGCCGGTCAGGCCTACGACGATACGGTGGCGCGCCTGCTGGGCGAGGATCGCCCGATGCGTTTCATCTCGCTGGAGAAGAAGGGTTTCTTCAGCAAGCTGTTTGGAGGTTAAGGCATGGGTCTGTTCGATTTCCTGAAAGCGAAGAAGAACACCGCCGAAACCGCGAAGAACCGCCTGCAGATCATCATTGCGCAGGAACGCTCCTCGCGCGGCGGCCCGGATTACCTGCCGCTGCTTCGCCGTGAGCTGCTGGAAGTGATCAAGAAGTACGTCAACGTGGACGCCGACGCGGTCAAGGTGGACGTGATCAAGGATGGCGAGCACGACGTGCTGGATATCTCGGTGGCGCTGCCTGAAGGGCAGAGCTGACGCACGCCAAGCCTGCTCCCGTGCGCGGGAGCAGCTGGGCGGACCGTACGAACACACTCGACATCGCCATGACTGACCCTGTCGCTACCGCTGCCGAAGCTACTGTCCTGCGCGTAGGCCAATGCAGCTTCGCCGCGCAGGCGGAGTTGCTGGCCTTGTATGGCTTGCAACTGCACCACGTAGCCGCTGGCGAAAAAATCCCCGGCAGTTTCTGGGGCGAACCGGAAGCCGGGGTGATCGCGCACAACGTGTACGTGCGCGATGACACGCCGATCCATTCGATGCTGCACGAAGCCTGCCACCTGATCGTGTTGACGCCCGAACGCCGCGCGGCGGTGCATACCGACGCCACCGATTCGGATATCGAAGAAGACGCCACCTGCTACCTGCAGATCCTGCTGGCCGACGGCCTGCCCGGTGTAGGTCGCGACCGATTGATGAGCGACATGGATGCCTGGGGCTATTCCTTCCGCCTGGGCAGCACGCGCAACTGGTTTGCCGAAGATGCCGAAGACGCAAGGCGGTGGTTGGGTGAGCGCGACCTGCTGCAGCCTCGCTTCGCACAAGCACACGCGGCATAGCAGCGCGTGCCGGAGACGCTGGCCTCCTATCCCCCGCTCGGCCCGCACTGGCAGGGGCTAGAAGTACTCGCACGCGGCGCCAATCGCTTATGCGTGCGTGACCCCGACGACGATAGTGCCTGTTTGAAGTTCGAGCTGGCCGCGCGCGAGCGCACCCGCGCCAGTTTGCGCGAGCGCCTGCGCCGGGCCTGGGCCCAGCGCTTTGATTCCTTTGGCGAGAACGCGGTGGAACTGCGCGCCTACCAGCGTTTGCATGCCCGTTGGGGTGAGGAAACTCACCAGGTATTCGCCATCTGCCAGGCGCTGGTCGGCACGCGCTGGGGCCGCGCCCTGCGTTGCACCCTGGTGCGCGACGCCGATGGTCGGGCCGCACGCAGTCTCTACGCGCATCTGTTCGAAGGCACGCCATTCAGCGCCGACGCGCTGTGCCGGGAAGTGGACCGCATCGAAGCCTGGCTGCTGCAGCGGCAGGTGCCCTTGTTCGATCTCAATGCCGGCAATTTTGTCGTGGCCGATGTCGACGGCAGTCCACGGCTGATTTGCATCGATGGCAAGTCCACCTTGTCTGGGAAAGAACTGCTGCCCCTGTCGCGCTGGCTGCCGCATTTGATGCGCCGCAAGATCCAGCGCCGCGCCCAGCGCCTGCGCCTGCGCATCGTCCATGCCCTTGCGGAGCTTCCGCCGCCCCACTAGCCTTCCGGTTCCAGCGCCCGCGCGCCCGCCCAAGGAAGTCCAGTGAAGCACCGCCAACTCCTGCTTGCGATCGCCATCGGTGGCAGCCTGATTGCCCTGTCCGCCTGCAAGAAGGACGAACCGGCGCCCGCCGCCGATGCCAAGACGAGCGCGGCCAAGAGCGAGACCGCTGACCAGTTCATCGCCCGGGTGAACGAAGAGTACCGGGAGATGTATCCGGAGATGACCGCCTCGCAGTGGCTGTCCAACACCTACATCAACGATGACACGCAGCTGCTGGAGTCCAAGTACAACGAGCGCTTCCTGGCGCAGTTGAACAGCTGGATCGAAGAAGCGCGCAAGTTCGAAGGGCAGAAGATGTCGCCGCAGACCGCGCGCGCCATCCAACTGCTCAAGCTGATGACGTCAATGCCCGCGCCGAAGGATCCGGACAAGCTGGCCGAGCTGACCCGGATTGCCTCGCGCATGGGCGGCATGTATGGCGCCGGCAAGTACTGCACCGGCGAAGGCGATGCCAAGAAGTGCCGCGACCTGGGCCAGCTGGAAGACGTGCTGCGCAAGAGCCGCGACTACGACGCACAGCTGGATGCCTGGCAGGGCTGGCACAGCGTGGCCCAGCCGATGCGCGCGGACTACACGCGCTTTGCCGAACTGGTCAACGAAGGCGCCAAGGAACTGGGCTACGCCGACACCGGCGAGATGTGGCGCAGCGGTTACGACATGACCCCGGCGGAAATGTCGGCGGAAACCGATCGCCTGTGGGGCCAGGTCAAGCCGCTATACGAACAACTGCATTGCTACACCCGCACCAAACTGCAGGCCACCTACGGCGCCGACAAGGGCCAGGTCAACGGCATGCTGCCGGCGCACCTGACCGGCAACATGTGGCAGCAGGACTGGGGCAATCTGTGGGACATCCTGCAGCCGTACAAGAACGCGCCGGATGCCAACATCAGCGACGCGCTGCAGACCCAGTACCAGGACGATTACGCCAAGGAACTGGCCAAGGTAGGTCCTGCGCCCAACACCACGCAGCTGTTTGAAGCTGAGCGTGCTGCACAGTTGGTCGTGTCCAAGCAGATGACAGAGCGCGCGCAGGATTTCTACGTCTCGCTGGGCATGCCGCGTCTGCCCAAGAGTTATTGGGAGAAGACCCAGTTCATCAAGCCGCTGGATCGCGACGTGGTCTGCCACGCCAGCGCCTGGGACATGAACATGGCCGGCGACGTACGCACCAAGATGTGCATCAAGCCCAACGAGGAAGACTTCACCACCATCTACCACGAGTTGGGCCACGTCTATTACTACCTGGCCTACAACAAGCAGCCGCCGCTGTTCCAGAACGGCGCGCACGACGGCTTCCATGAAGCCATAGGCGACACCATGGTGTTGGCGATGATGACGCCGGAGTACCAGCACTCCATCGGCCTGATCGGCAACGAGCCGCAGAGTCATGACGCGTTGATCAATACGCAGATGCGCATGGCCTTGGCCAAGGTCTCGTTCATGCCATTCGGCCTGATGATTGATCGCTGGCGCTGGGGGGTGTTCGACGGCTCGATCAAGCCCACCGACTACAACAAGGCCTGGTGGGATCTGAAAGCCAAGTACCAGGGCGTGGCGCCGGTGACGGCGCGCGGCGAAGACTACTTTGATGCCGGCGCCAAGTACCACGTACCGGGCAATACGCCGTACACGCGCTACTTCCTCTCGCACATCCTGCAGTTCCAGTTCTACAAGGGCCTGTGCGATGCCTCCGGTTACAAGGGCCCGCTGTACAACTGCAGCTTCTACGGCAACAAGGTGGCAGGCCAGCGTTACTGGGCGATGCTGGAGAAAGGCGCTTCGCAGCCGTGGCAGGCCACGCTGAAGGAAGTCACCGGCAGCGACAAAATGGATGCCAGCGCGGTGCTGGAGTATTTCGCCCCGCTGCAGGATTGGCTCAAGCAACAGAACGAAGGCCAGACCTGTGGCTGGACGCCGCCGGCAGAGAACACCAGCGCGGCGGCGGCCACACCGGCGCGCAAGCAGCGCTGAGTGACGCATCAAAAAGAAGGCCGGCGGAAGCCGGCCTTCTTGTTTGCGTCACGCCAACTTGGCGATGGCCTTGGCGATCGACTCCGCAATCGGCGTGGTAGGGCGCCCAATCAGCTGGCTCAGCTGGCGACTGTCGTCATACAAACCACCCTGCGCCGCAGCGGCATCGCTCTGCGCCAGGATGCCCGCGAACGCGTCAGGCAGGCCCAGTTGCACCAGCACAGCTTTGTATTCGGCCTCGGGCAGATCCTGATACACCACTGGCTTGTGCGCCTGACGCGCGACTTCCGCGGCGTACTCACCCAGGGTGAAGCCCTGGTCGCCGGCCAGCTCGTAGATGCGCCCGGCCGGATCGTCGCTGGAAGCCAGCACCGCAGCCGCGGCGTCCGCGTAATCGGCGCGGCTGGCAGTGGACAGCCTGCCCTCGCCTGCACTGCCCAACACCGCGCCATGTTCCAACACGCCGGCCAAGGTGCCGGTGTAGTTCTCGCTGTACCAGCCGTTGCGCAGGAACACGAACGGGATGCCTGAGGCGCGCAGCAGTTCTTCGGTCTGGCGGTGTTCTTCACCCAGCAATAGCGGCGTGCTGTCGGCGCGCAGGATGCTGGTGTAGGCCAGCAGCTTCACCCTCGCCCGCTGGGCTGCCTCGATCGCGTTGCGATGCTGCGGCAATCGCTGGCCCACTTCGCTGGAGGAGATAAGCAGCAGGCGGTCCACGCCCTGGAACGCCGCTTCCAGGCTGGCGGGCTGGGTGTAATCGGCCTGGCGAACTTCCACGCCGCGCGCGGCCAGATCGGCCAGCTTGGACGGATCGCGCGCAGTGGCGATGAGCTGCGAGGCGGGGACTTTTTTCAGCAGGGCGGCGATAGCCAGCGCGCCGAGCTGGCCGCTGGCGCCGGTCACCAGAATCTTGCCGGTATAGGTGGACATGGGGGACTCCTTGGTCTCAGGTAAAGGCATGGTCTATTATTGAGACCGCCTCCGAATCCACAAGGAGGCAGTTTTTCCCCCCTTGGTTACCTGCAAGGAACCCCATGGACACCCACGCCCTGCTGGCCGCCCGCTTTGCCGAATGGCAACTGGCCGAGTTCAATTCCAACCTGTGCCCGGTGCGCGATGTGCTGGATCAGATTGGCGACAAATGGACCGTGCTGATCCTGCTTTCGCTGGTGGGGCAACCGCGCCGGTTCAGCGCCATCCAGCGCGCGGTGCCGGATGTGTCCAAGCGCATGCTGACCCAGACCCTGCGTAACCTGGAACGCAACGGCATGATCGTGCGCGAGGTGTTCCCCACCAAGCCGCCCAGCGTGGAGTACACGCTGGCGCCGTTGGCCGAGGATCTATTGGAACCGCTGGCGGGATTGTTGCGCTGGGCCGAAGCCAACCACGCGCGCATCCATGCCGCGCGTCTGCAGTTCGACTCGGCGGCCGCCGCCGCCGCGTAATCAGTGCAGCGGCGCGGGCGCTTCGCCTTCGCCGTCAACAGGGCGGGCTGACATCTCGTCGGCCTGCTTCTTGTCAAACTCTTCCAGGCTCATGCCCTGCGCGGCGGCTTCGATCACCGCGGTGTCGCGCAATTCGTCTGAGAACATCAGCCGCACCGGCTGACCCTTGGCCTCGTGCAAGGCCGCGGCGCGCTTGATCATTGCAAACACCTCGGCGGCGCTGTCGGAGCTGCCGACGATGCGGCCATCCATGCCCAGCACCCACACGCCGGCCTGGCGCACGATGCCGGCCAGCAGGTCGCCAGCGGGATTGCGCAGCTCGGCGTGCGGCTCGATGGCCGGTGCGTCGGCGCGGGCGGCATTGCGTTCCTTGATGGCGCGGCGCTTCTTGGCATCGCGACGGGCTTTGGAGTTCGTGGACATGGTGGTGGCTCGTTCAATCAGATTTGATCAGTGGGTTCCAGCGCGGCCGGTTGCTCCGGACAGGGCACGGCGCGCTTGCTCATGCTCATTTCCCAGCGCCACATGGCCCAGCCCGCCGCACTCAGCACGGCGGCGCCCAGCGCCAGGTGCAGGCCGTGGTGGCTCAACAAAGCCGACACTACACCGGCCAGCAGGGTATTGATCACCAGATTGCTGAAAGCCTGCAGCGACGAGGCCGCACCGCGCTGGCGCGGATACATGTCCAGGATGGCCAGGGTCAGGATCGGGAAGATCAGCGCCACGCCAAAGGCTGACAGGAACATCGGCATCACCGCCCAGGGGATGGAGATCGCATCGCCGGCCCAGGCGTTGTAGGCGACGTTGGCTACCGTCGATACGCCAATGCAGATGAAGCCGATACGGGTCAGTCGGTGTCCGCTGATGCGCCCGGCCGCGCGTCCGGACACAAACGCGCCCAGGGTCATGCCGCCAATGGTGGGCAGGAACAACCAGGCAAACTGCTGCTCGTTCAGATGCAGCAAGTCCATTACAAACGCCGGTGCCGAGGCGATGTACAGGAACAGCGCGCCGAAACTCAACGAACCGGCCAGCGCCAGACGCTGGAAGCGCGGGTTGAGCGCAATGGCGAAGTAGTCGCGCAGCAGATGCTTGGGCGAGACCCGCGTGCGCACCTGCGGCGGATGGGTTTCCGGCAGCCAGGCGCCCACGGTCACCAGCAGCAACAGCGAGAACGCGGCCAGGAACCAGAAGATCACCGGCCAGGCGCTGTAGCCCAGGATCCAGCCGCCGATGATCGGCGCAATCGCCGGGGCGATGCCGAAGATCATCGAGACCTGGCTCATCAGCCGCTGCGCATCATCGCCATGCAGCACATCGCGGATCACCGCGCGCCCGACGATAAAGCCCACGCCTGCCGAAAAACCCTGCAGCGCGCGGAACAGCAGCAAGGTGGTCATGTCGCGCGCCAGCGCGCAGCCCACCGAGGCGATCAGGAACACGCCCAGGCCGGCCAGGATCACCCGCCGGCGTCCGAAGGCATCCGACAGCGGCCCATGCGCCAGGCTCATCACCGCGTAGGTCAGCAGGTACACGCTGATGACCTGCTGCATGGCCAGCTTGTCCACGCCCAGCTGCGCGCCCATCGCCGGGAAGGCCGGGAAGATGGTGTCGATCGAGAACGGCCCGAACATCGCCAATCCCCCCAGCAACAGGGCGAGGCGGCGGTTTGAGAGCGGCTTGCTGGGCGCGGTCATGGGCGGGTCGGTTCAGATGGCTGGCAAGGGCCGCGCTGGCGCGGCCGGGCCCTGTTGGAACGGCAAAACGGCCCACCACGGGCACGGGCCGGGCGTGGCGGGGCATGAACAGGGTCGAAGGCGGCCATGTTAGGGCAAAAGCGCGCCCGTCCCCAGCGGCCAATCGCTATAATCGCTCCCGCAACTGGTGGGAGAAGCGGGGCGACCCGCTGCCGAAGGCGCAAACGCCCGTAATCGCTCAGGCTCGATACCACCGCAGCTACAAACACTCTGGAGAGATCGGCCACCGCGCGAGCGGGCGCGCCGGCGCCGAAGGGGCACGAAGCAGGCGACCTCGTCCGCCGCTTCTAAACTCTCAGGCAAAAGGACAGAGGGGCGCCCCACGTGCATACGCACGCCCGGCTTCATGCCTTTTCCGGACGCCCCTGCCATGTCTCAGACTCCGTCTTCGCTTCGCGCCCTCGAGCACCACGACGCTTTCATCGAGCGCCACATTGGTCCCAACGACGCCGAGATCGCGCACATGCTGCGCATCATTGGCCACGACTCGCTGGAGGCCATGACCGATGCGATCGTGCCGGCCAGCATCAAGTCGGCCGCCCCGCTCGCCCTGCCCGAGGCGATCAGCGAAGAAGAAGCGCTGGCCAAGATTCGCGGCGTGGCTGATCGCAACCAGGTCTTCCGCAGCTTCATCGGCCAGGGCTACTACGGTACCCACACGCCCAAGGTGATCCTGCGCAACATCCTGGAAAACCCGGCCTGGTACACCGCCTACACGCCGTACCAGGCGGAGATTTCGCAAGGCCGCATGGAAGCGCTGATCAACTTCCAGACCCTGGTCGCGGATCTGACCGGCATGGAAATCGCCAACGCCTCGCTGCTGGACGAAGCCACCGCCGCGGCCGAAGCCATGACCCTGGCCAAGCGTTCGGCCAAGTCCAAATCCGATGTGTTCTTCGTGCTGGAAGGCGTGCATCCGCAGACGCTGGAAGTGCTGCGCACGCGCGCCGAGCCGCTCAACCTGACCGTGCAGGTGGGCAGTGCCGAAGAAGCGCTGAGCACCGACAGCTTTGGCGTGCTGATCCAGTATCCCGACAGCTTTGGCCGCGTCGCCGATCACCGTGCGCTGGCCGAGGCCGTGCATGCGCGCCAGGGCCTGGTGGCGGTGGCCGCGGATCTGCTGGCGCTGACCCTGATCAGCGCACCGGGTGAATGGGGTGCGGACATCGTGGTCGGCAACACCCAGCGCTTTGGCGTGCCGTACGGCTTTGGCGGTCCGCACGCGGCCTATATGGCCTGCCGCGACGCCTACAAGCGCTCAATGCCGGGCCGTTTGATTGGCGTGTCGATCGATGCCGATGGCAAGCCGGCCTATCGCCTGACGTTGCAGACGCGCGAGCAGCACATCCGCCGCGAGAAGGCGACCTCCAACATCTGCACCGCGCAGGTGTTGCTGGCGGTGATGGCCTCGATGTACGCCGTGTACCACGGCCCCGAAGGCCTGACCCGGATTGCCCGCCGTACCCATCGCCTGGCCGCGATCCTGGCCGGCGTGCTGCGCACCGCCGGCATCCAGGTCGACGGCGACTTCTTCGACACCCTGCACGTCAGCGGCATCGACGCCGCCGCCATCCACGCCAAGGCCGAATCCGCCGGCATCAACCTGCGCGCGATAGACGCCGGCCGCGTCGGCATCAGCCTGGACGAAACCACCACCCGCGCCGATGTGATCGCGCTGGCGGCGGTGTTTGGCGCGCGCATCGACGACATCGACGCACTCGACGCCAACACGGTCGACGCCCTGCCCTCCTCGCTGCTGCGCACCAGCGCGTTCCTCTCGCACCCGGTGTTCAACACCCACCACAGCGAGCACGAACTGCTGCGCTACATGCGCTCGCTGGCCGACAAGGATCTGGCGATGGATCGCACCATGATCCCGCTGGGCAGCTGCACCATGAAGCTCAACGCCACCGCCGAGATGATTCCGGTGACCTGGCCGGAGTTCGGCAACCTGCATCCGCTGGCCCCGGCCAAGCAAGCGCTGGGTTACAAGGAATTGATCGACGGCCTGGAAGCCATGCTGGTCGAATGCACCGGCTATGACGCGGTCAGTCTGCAGCCCAACTCCGGCGCGCAGGGCGAGTACGCCGGCCTGCTGGCCATCCGCGCCTACCACCGTTCGCGCGGCGAACCGCAGCGCGATATCTGCCTGATTCCGGAATCGGCGCACGGCACCAACCCGGCCAGCGCGCAACTGTGCGGCATGCAGGTGGTGGTGACCAAGTGCGACAGCAACGGCAACGTGGATGTGGAAGACATCCGCCGCGCCGCCGAGAAGTACAGCGACCGCCTGGCCGCGATCATGATCACCTACCCGTCCACGCATGGCGTGTTTGAAGAGGACGTGGTGGAGATCTGCAACATCGTCCACCAGCACGGCGGCCAGGTGTACACCGACGGCGCCAACATGAATGCCCTGGTCGGTGTGGCCAAGCCCGGCCAGTGGGGGTCGGACGTCTCGCACCTCAACCTGCACAAGACCTTCTGCATTCCGCATGGCGGCGGCGGCCCGGGCGTGGGTCCGTGTGCGGTCAAGTCGCATCTGGCGCCGTTCCTGCCGCGCACCTATGGAGCGGACGGCGACGTCGGCATGGTGTCTGCGGCCAGCTTCGGCAGCGCCAGCATCCTGCCGATCAGCTGGATGTACGTCACCCTGATGGGCGCCACCGGCCTGCGCAAGGCCACCCAAGTGGCCCTGCTCAACGCCAACTACGTGGCCAAGCGACTGGCGCCGCATTACGAAACGCTCTACACCGGTCGCAACGGCCTGGTCGCGCACGAGTGCATCCTGGATCTGCGCCCGATCAAGGACGTCACCGGCATCAGCGCCGAAGACGTGGCCAAGCGACTGATCGATTTCGGCTTCCACGCGCCCACGCTGAGCTTCCCGGTGGCCGGCACCTTGATGGTCGAGCCGACCGAAAGCGAATCGCTGCACGAGCTGGATCGCTTCATCGACGCGATGATCCAGATTCGCGAGGAAATCCGCGCTGTCGAAGATGGCCGCCTGGATCGCGAAGACAATCCGCTCAAGCATGCGCCGCACACCGCCATGCAGGTCAGCGCCAGCGAGTGGACCCACGCCTATCCGCGTGAGCTGGCCGCCTTCCCGCTGCCCAGCCTGAAGCAGCAGAAGTACTGGCCGCCGGTGGCGCGTGTGGACAACGTGCACGGCGACAAGAATGTGTTCTGCAGCTGCATCCCGGTGGAGGCATTCGCCGGCGAGATTGAAGCCTTCAGCGAACCCAACGTGATGTAAGCCAAGGCTTCATGGCGCCTTGAAAGAGCCCCGCGCAAGCGGGGTTTTTTCTTGTCCGTCAGACCCGCGGCGGGCGCTGCTTGTCCAGCTCCACCGGCATGGCCGGCATACGTCCGTTACTGAGCGCGGTGAACTGGCAGAACACCGCGTCATAGGCGGCCACTTCTTCCTGGTAACTGCAGGCGGCACGGAACGGATTGCGCGAGGACAACTTGTGCGCCACCGCGCGCAGATGCTCGCCATCGGGGTGGGTCTGCACCATGGCCGCCAGCCAGACGGTCAGGGCTTCGAGCTGGCCCAGCGCGCGGGCGTCGGTGGCTTCCAGGCGATTGAGGCAGTTTTTGATCTGCGCTTCGGAGTACATGAGCATGAGCAACAATCTTCACTTATGAGGGATGCCGCGCGCCGATCCCGGCAGCGGGCTTGTCTGCTCTCACGCACCATGCGCAGGCCAGCGGCCAGCCAAACCTGCGTTCCCTGCCATCAGTCATGCGGCATTGTGGCGGCTGAACA
>Ga0160448_100202_pt1 | contig 24944 bp, 24 predicted proteins | sample HID1973M_E1MG_FD_108269 | JGI IMG/M metagenome (GOLD analysis project Ga0160448, IMG submission 108269) | Enriched mosquito-associated microbial communities from UW Madison campus, WI, USA - HID1973M_E1 MG | ecosystem: Host-associated > Arthropoda: Insects > Digestive system > Unclassified ...
CTGATGCGGGTGGTGGTGACCGGGTGGGTCATCAGGTAGTCGGGGTAGGCGTCGCGGCCGCCGCTGCGGCTGGCGCGTGTGGCCTGGGCCATGCGCGAGAAGAAGCCCGCCATGGCATCCACGTCGTAGCCGGAGCGGGCGAGGGTGCGGATGCCCAGGCGGTCGGCTTCGGACTCGTTGGAGCGGGTGTAATCTATCTGGCGCTGCTGCATCAGGCCCATGCCGCTGGCCACTGCCGCCATCGAGGCGTCGCCGCCAGAACTGCCGCCGGCACTCTGAGCCAGCACGATCGCGCCGAGCATGCCCAGCAGGATCGGAATCTGATCGCGCTGCGCCCGCTCCACCCCGCGCAGCACATGCTGCTGGGTGACGTGGGCGATTTCGTGCGAGAGCACCGCCGCCACTTCGTCTTCCTGCTCAGCCGTCAGGATCAGGCCGGCGTTGGTGCCGATGTAGCCGCCCAAGGTGGCGAAGGCATTGATCTGCCGATCCTTGAGCAGGAAGAAGGTGAAGCTCTGGCTGGGCAGATCGCTCTGCGTGCCCAGCCGGCTGCCGACGCGCTGCAGCCAGTCATCCAGCAAGGGGTCTTCCAGCAGGTAGCCGTAGTTGCGCAGCTCGCGCAGCATCATCCCGCCGTACTCGGCCTGGCGTGCCGGCGACAGCACTTCGCCCGCCGACGATCCCATGTCGGGCAGACGCGCGTCCTGGGCCGATGCCAGCGGCACGGCCAGGGCCAGGGTCACAGCGGCAGCGAGCAGCAAAGGACGCAATCGAAGCTCCAGTGTCGGACAATGGTGAGCGGACGCAGGATGACGCCTGCCTGTCCCATACGAGTGAACATGTAGTTAATTGACGGCCCGCAGTGTTCCATGGGGTTAGGGTGGAAACCGGTGCCGCCCGGCCCATATTGGCACCAGCACCACTTTGACCTGCAACAGCCCGGAGAATTCCCTTGAGTGACAGCCCCACTGGCGGCCCAGCCATCACGATGTATACCACCGCCATTTGCCCTTACTGCGTGGCCGCCAAGAATTTCCTGAAGAGCAAGGGCCAGACCTGGCAGGAAGTGCGGATTGATCTGGACCCGGCCGAGCGCGAGAAGATGATCAGCAAGGCGCGCCGCACCAGCGTGCCGCAGATTTTTGTCGGCGAGACCCACGTCGGCGGCTACGACGACATGATCGCCCTGCACCGCGCCGGCAAACTGGAGCCGTTGCTGGCGGGAGAGGGCGCATGAGCGGCGCCGACGACACCGCCAAGGACCGTGTGCGCGAGTTCACCGAGTTCCGCCAGCGCATGAACGAGCGCATCCTGGCCGAGCCCAACCAGGTGGTGCGGCGCTTCTTTGCGCTCGACACCCAGACCTACCAGCCCGGCGCGCTGGACCTGAAGACCAAGGAACTGCTGGGCCTGGTGGCCTCGATGGTGCTGCGCTGCGATGACTGCATCAGCTACCACGTGGCCCAATGCAAGGACGCGGGGGTGAACCGCGACGAGTTTTTCGAGGCGTTTTCGGTGGGATTGGTGGTGGGCGGTTCGATTGTCATCCCGCACTTGCGCCGGGCGGTGGATTTCCTCGACCAGCTGGAAGCCGGACAAACCGGCCAGCCGGCCGCGCACGACCACGGCTGAGCCCCCTCAGACCAAGGTCCATTTGGGGCCTCCGGGCCCCTTCGGGCATAATTGCCCCCACCTACCTCTGCGCCACCCGCGTCCGGCTCCCGGACCCACGGCGCCACTAGTTCGGAATTCCCAGCAATGACCCAGACGATTACGGTCATCCGCGGCGACGGTATCGGCCCGGAGATCATGGATGCGACCTTGTACGTGCTCGACGCCCTTAAAACGGGCCTGAGCTACGAAGACGCCGACGCCGGCATGGTGGCGCTTGAGAAGCACGGCGACCTGCTGCCGCAGGCCACGCTGGACTCCATCCGCAAGAACGGCGTGGCCCTGAAGAGCCCGCTGACCACGCCGGTGGGTGAGGGCTTCAGCTCGATCAACGTGGCGCTGCGTCGCCATTTTGACCTGTATGCCAACGTGCGCCCGGCCAAGTCGTTCCCCAACACCAAGTCGCGCTTCGCCGACGGCGTTGACCTGATCACCGTGCGCGAGAACACCGAAGGCGCCTACATCGGTGAAGGCCAGTCGATTTCCGAGGACGGCGAAACCGCGCTGCTGACCCAGAAGATCACCCGCAAGGGTTCCGAGCGCATCGTGCGCTATGCCTTCGAACTGGCTCGCAAGACCGGTCGCAAGAAGGTCACGGTGGTGCACAAGGCCAACATCCTGAAGTCCACCTCGGGCCTGTTCCTGAAGGTTGCCCGCGAAGTGGCCGCGCTGTATCCGGATATCCAGTGCAACGAGATGATCGTGGACAACACCTGCATGCAGCTGGTGATGCGTCCGGAGCAGTTCGACATCATCGTCACCACCAATTTGTTCGGCGACATCATCTCCGACCTGTGCGCCGGCCTGGTCGGCGGCCTGGGCCTGGCCCCGGGCGCCAACATCGGCGTGGACGCGGCGATTTTCGAAGCCGTGCATGGCTCGGCGCCGGACATTGCCGGCAAGGGCGTGGCCAATCCCTGCGCACTGCTGCTGGGTGCGGCGCAGATGCTTGACCACCTGGGCCAGCCGGACAAGGCCGAGCGCCTGCGCGCGGCCATCATCGCCACGCTGGAAGCCAAGGATTCGCTAACCCCGGATCTGGGCGGCACTGGCAACACCATGAGCTTTGCCAAGGCTATCGCCAGCCGCGTCTGAGCCCTGCGCTCAGCGGCAAAACCAAGAACGGGACGCTCAGCGTCCCGTTTTTGTTGGGGTGTATCCCATCGATGAGCTTGGCCCGCGCGCCCAGGACGGCGAAAATCACGCCCGTTCTCCCCCTGCATGGCCCCCACGATGTCCGCCCGCCCCAGCGCTGTCGCGCTGACACCCCTGTTGTTGTTCCTGGCGATCTTCTTTGGCGCCGGCCTGTATTACACCGCCCAGGGCGATGCGATGGGCTTCTACCAATTGCATGCGCCGGTGGCGATTTTGCCGGCGCTGGCGCTGGGCCTGTGGATCGCGCATCGTAGCGGCGCGCGCGCGATGGACACGCTGCTGCACGGCATGGGCGATGCCAACATCATCCTGATGTGCTTGATCTTCTTGCTGGCCGGCGCGTTCGCCACGGTGACCAAGCAGATCGGCGCAGTGGATGCAGTGGTAGCACTGGGCGTGGGCGCGTTGCCGCCGGCCTTGATCCTGCCGGGCCTGTTTCTGGTCGCCGGTTTTCTGTCGTTGGCGGTGGGCACTTCCATGGGCACCATCGCTGCGGTGACGCCGATTGCGTTGGGTGTGTCCGACGCGGCCGGCATTGATCGCGCGCTGGTGGTGGGCGCGGTGATTGGCGGCGCGACATTTGGCGACAATCTGTCGGTGATCTCCGACACCGCGATTGCCGCTGCGCGCACGCAAGGCTGCAGCGTGCGCGAGAAATTCCGCGAGAACGTCAAGATTGCCTTGCCCGCCGCCTTGCTGACCCTGGTGGTGCTGGGCCTGGTGGGCGATGCCTCGCCGGTGACCAGCAGCGAAGCCGCATCGCCGTGGTTGGTGCTGCCCTATCTGCTGGTGTTGGTGCTGGCGGTGATCGGCCTGGACGTGCTGGTGGTGCTGAGCATCGGCCTGGTGGTGGCGGGTGTGTTTGGCTTCTTCCTGGGTGATCAGGACTACTCGCTATCGGTCTTTACCGGCGATGTGTACGCGGGCTTTGAGAGTGTGGTGGAAATTACCCTGCTGGCTTTGTTCATTGGCGGCCTGGGCGCGTTGATCAAAGCCAGCGGCGGCTTGAACTGGCTGGCGGCGCAGATTTCCCGCATTGCCCGCGGCAACACCGGTCGCCGCACCGGCGAGTGGAGCATTGCTGCGCTGGCGGCGGTCACCGATGTGTTTACCGCCAACAACACCGTGGCGATCCTGATCAGCGGCAGCGTGGCGCGCGATATCGCCGAGCGCCACGACGTACCGCCGGCACGCGCGGCCAGTCTGTTGGATATCTTTGTCTGCAGCGTGCAAAGCCTGTTGCCGTATGGCGCGCAGATCCTGCTGGCGGCGTCGCTGGCGGGCCTGTCGCCGCTGGCGCTGATTGGCAAGGCGCACTACTGCTGGCTGCTGGTGGCGGTGACCATCTTGTTCATGCTGTGGCCCGCGCGGCATCGCGCTGCGGTGGCGCCTGCGACGTGAAGCGCGGACGGACTTGGCGCCGCATGAAAGAGCGCGCTACGGACGCTTGATCAAAAAAAGGGGCGCCAGCGGCGCCCCTTTCTTTCTGCAAGTCTGGCCAGGCTTAGTTGCGCGATTGCAGCTTGGACAGCAGGCGCAGGAATTCCACATACAGCCACACCAGGGTGACCATCAGGCCGAAGGCGCCATACCACTCCATGTGCTTGGGCGCGCCTTGCTCGACGCCGGATTCGATGAAGTCGAAATCCAGCACCAGGTTCAGCGCCGCAATCACCACCACGAACAGGCTGAAGCCGATGCCGATCAGGCCCGATTCGTGGATGTAAGGGATGTTGATGTTGAAGAAGCCCAAGATGATCGTGGCCACGTAAATCAGCGCGATACCGCCGGTGGCCGCGACCACGCCCAGCTTGAAGTTCTCGGTGGCCTTGATCCAACCGCTGCGATACGCCACCAGCAGCGCAAACAGCGTGCCAAAGGTCAGCAGCACGGCCTGCATCACGATGCCCGGGAAGCGCGCGTTGAAGATGGCCGAGATGCCGCCCAGGAACAGGCCTTCAGCCAGCGCGTACATCGGCGCCGTCACCGGCGACCAGGCCGGCTTGAAGGTGGTCACCAAGGCCAGGATGAAGCCCACAATCAGGCCACCCCACAGATAGATGGCGCCGCCGGGGGCCAGCGTGCCATCCGGGCCCAGCGCCGAGTTCCAACTGAAAGTGGCGGTCAGCACGCACAGCAGCAACAGGATGCCGGTCTTGTTGACCGTGCCGTTCAAGGTCATCGCACCCGCATCGCGGGTGACGACCGAGCCGCTGCCCAAGTCCAGGAAGGTGGATTCTTTCAGTACCGGATTGCCGCTGCGCATGGGTCCCCCATAGTGAATGGACGTAATGTCCCGTCCGCCGAATATAGCCCAAGCCGCCCAAATCCACTCGCGTCGCGCATGGGCGAAGCACGTAGCGTTTGACAGAAAGGCCGCAGGTTCCGACAATACGCGGCCTTGTCGACGTGCAGTAAGGCGGCGACGCCGGGCCCTCGTCGGGGTATAGCGCAGTCTGGTAGCGCATCTGCTTTGGGAGCAGAGGGTCGGGGGTTCGAATCCCTCTACCCCGACCAGTCTGGTGAATCCCGACGATTGGGATGCGAGAATCCGGTTCCGGGCGCCCGTAGCTCAACCGGATAGAGCACCGGCCTTCTAAGCCGGCGGTTACAGGTTCGAGTCCTGTCGGGCGCGCCAATCCCATCGGCGCACGCGTCAGGCAATGGTTTCAGTGGTGGCTGTAGCTCAGCTGGTTAGAGTACTGGATTGTGATTCCAGATGTCGGGGGTTCGAGTCCCCTCAGCCACCCCACTTTTTCAGCATGTCCTGAATGACCCAAGGGTTCCGATACGCAGGTATCGGAACCCTTTCTGGTTCTGGCGTCAGGGTGTCGACTTGGGAACGCTTTGACGTTCCAGGTTCTGCATTCTGCGGCTCTCTGCCGCGGATTCCCGCACACGATTTTCCTGGTCCAGCCGGGCCTGCTCGCTCATGCGGGCAATGCGTGTCGTGCTGTCTTCGCTGGGTGCCTTGGCCGCTTGCGGAGTGGAAGAACAAGCGGTGAGAAGAACAAGTGCGGACAAACCCAGCGTGATGGCGCTAATGGATCGAGACATGCAATCTCCTTGTGTGGTCACCTGACGACATGAAGCGAAGCGGGGTATCCGATACCCGCCGAGGGCCCCCGTGTCCCTGCATCGGCATCTGAACACTCCTTCGGTGCGGCGACAAGCCGGCCCGGCGGCCGGGTCCGGCCAGAAGCGGGCAGGCAACGAGGCGGTACGGGGCTTGTCGGAGGGGGCTGTCTGCCGTAGCATTCGCGCCCTTGCGCTGGTCCAGGCGTCGCGGTCGCGACAACCGTTTGTCAGGGCAAGAAGATGCGGGTACACTACGCATCCTGTTTTTCAGGGCCGTTAGCTCAGTTGGTAGAGCAGTTGACTCTTAATCAATAGGTCCAAGGTTCGAATCCTTGACGGCCCACCAAATCAAGAAACACCCGGACAAGTCCGGGTGTTTTTTTTTGCCCTGGGGCGCCATCCACTTGGCCTGCCAGACATGCTTGCCCCTGCGTGCCCTCGCGTGCGGTGCTAGCCTCTGGCACCAAGCGCACCAGCGCGTCGGGGATGCGCTTCTATGTGGAAGGCGCCGCAAGTCACGCAAACCATCATCAGCACCGGATCGGTCGGCGCGTTCTTCGGCGCCGTACCGACGTTGGCCCTTCAATACTTGTTCGTCGGCTTGGTGCACCGCTAGACAGGGCGGCCTTAGACAAGACGCCCTGCTTCCCTGCGCCAGGTTGCCGAGTTGGCGCGAAGGATGCAATTCGGGCCTAATCGGCAGCAGCAGTGGGGCCGAGCACCCAGGGGGATTTCGATGCGCAAGACCTTCGTCGCGTGGCTGCTGTCCGTGGCATGCCTGCTGCCAAGCGCGGCGCGTGCGGACTCTTGGATTGCGCCGACGACCCAAGAATACGTGTCGCCTGACGGCCAGTGGCGCCTCACGGTGGATCCGCGTCCGCTCACCAGCCGGCTGGCGTATTTCAGCGACAAGGTCGACGGCAAGTCCAAGGCTGGTGGTGAACCCGGCGACCCGCAGGCGAGCGCTGTGGGCACCCTGGCGCACAAGGTGGAGGGCAACTGGCAGCAGGTGTGGCGCAAACCGCTGCGCAACGATGTGGCGCCGGTGGAAGTTGTGGTGCTGAGCGGCGGCGCATTCATGACGCTCGATAATTGGCATGGCATGGGCTTCGGGCCGGATGCCGTGGTGCTGTACAACGATTCTGGCGATGTCACCGCCCAGTACGCACTGACCGATATCCTGCCCAAGCCCTACCTCAGGGCACTGCCGCGGAGTGTCAGCTCGCTGCATTGGCGAGGCGATGCCTTTGTGCAACCGGATGGCCGAACCGTCGGTGTGAAGGTCCGCGTTCCAGACCAAGGTGGAAGCCTTGGTAACGGAAGCGACTCAGCGTTCGTCGTGTTCGTCTTCGACCCACGCGGTGGCACGATCGTCCGTCCCGATGGCCCGGCCTGGGAGCAAGCCCAGGCAACAGCGCAGCGAACGCTGGATGCACAGATACAGTCGGCGGAAGCGGCACATCGCCGCTTTGTCGCTCCATTGTTGGGGCCTGCCGACAATTCGGAGCGTGGCTGGCACAGGTACCTGGTTGACGCCTACTTCCGCCTCAACCCGGCAACGGAGGGCGTCTATCCCGCGGCGCACTTCTTGCGCAACCCGGAAGCCCCCGATTACACCCTCTCCGAAACGTGGCTGCATGATGCCTTGTGGGACGACGCGACCGATGGGGCGATCATGCTGGCCTCCTACTCGCAGGATGCGCTGGTGTCGCGACTGGCCATTGAAACGAAGAGAATGAAACCGGGCGCGCTGCCCTACGTGCAGTTCTATCTGGCCCTTGACGACGCACACTTCGCGCAAGCTAGCGCGTCGCTCGCCAAGCTGGGAGCAAAGGTCATCCAACTCGATCCAGCCATCGGGATTCCACAGCGGCCGGAGCGATTGGCGCGTGATGGGAAGTGGGATGCCAACAAGGTCGGGGCGCTGGATGACAATCTTTTCCGCTGATCACAGGGCTCAGCCGTTCAAGCATAGGGGGAATGGAGATGTTGAGTAGCGTGATTGGCATGTTGCTTTTCCCAATCGCGAGTACCGTGGCAATAGGCGGGGAAGCGCCAGCAGCACAAGGCGAACCACCAACTGAGCAGTGCGAGCTCAAGTGGCAGGCGCAGGACGGCACATGGTCTACTTACACGGACGGCGTGCGCGTGGGGACGTTGGCAACTAACGAATCCTTCGAGCTGCCGCCCGCGTTCACAGCCAATGTGCGCACCGTCGTCTGCAAGCGAAGCTCGCTCTTGCCGATGGAGAACGACTGGAAGGTGCTTGCCATCGACTTGCCCTTGGCCCTGTCCGATGGCCATGGCGGCTTTGTCATCCTGGAACGCGATCATGATCGTGCGCGCGCCATCCTGCGCCGTGTGACCTTGTCAGCCGACGACATGACGCGGCTCAATGCCTACCTGGGGCGTACAAACGCGTTGTTGAAGCAGGCGCCGCGAGTCAGGCGGGCCGATATATACAAGGGTTTTGACGTGGCGCAGTTGGACTGCCGGGACATGACTCGGTTCGTACCCCTGGGGGAAGAAGACCCCAATCGCATCGGTGACTGGTTGTTGTATGGCCGCGACGCCAATGCTGACGGCCAACTGGGCTGCCAGGAATTCAACTACACCACCCGTGTCACTGAGGTGGACGCTGAAGGCAACACGACGCGCGTGATGGGACGGGATGGCCGCACGGGTGCGGTTTCCGACCATCACCCGGCAGACCCGGAAGTGCTCGGCCAGTTCGGTGGGATGAAGACCTGGTATCGCGAACGAGCAGCCAATGGCTCCGCTCAACCCGCCATTCCCGTGAAGGAATGACGGGCAGTTTGCAGGCGGCTCAGTCTTCGCCGGGTGGATCGAAACCGAAGCAGCGCTCACTCCAGATCTCGACAGGCGTACCCACCAGAACGCCCTGGACGGTCTGTCCGCCGCTGCAGGGATAGGTGATGGATCCGACCATCACGCCGTTCTCGTCGAAGTAGCCGATTTGCCAGGCCCACTGGCGAGCGGCCAGTGCGGAAGTGGCGGCGGTGAGGCCCGCCAGGAAAAGACCCAAAGCAACAACACGTTTGTTGATCTTCATGATTTCTCCTTGTGTCACGTCACTGTGACCGCGCAGATGTAGCGATGCCCGAACTGCCGCGTCAAGCGCCAGTACGCCAAAGCATGCACACCGTCACCAAGGTTCAGCTTGCCGCATTGCCTTTCAGACCACCTTCCTCGGCTGGAGCCGGACAGGAAAGTGATCAAGGTGTGTCCGCCGCCATCGCTGTCGGCCTGACGCGCGTCTTCAGGACATCGAACTGCGCATCCACCATGATCGGATTGGGGTCGTGCCCTGTGCGCTGCAGGGGGAAGAATTCCTTCTGCGGCGCGCTCAGGCTTTCGAAGTAGGCTTTGGAGACATCCAACGTGGTCACCGAATCCTGCTCGCCCTGTAGCAAATACACCGGCATGGCGAAGCGCGTGCCCAGGCGGCGCAGATCCAATTGGGGGCCCATGCCATCGCCGGCCATGCCGACGAACTGCACGAACGAGAAATCTTCGCCGGCTTCGTAATCCGCTTCGTACTGCGGCGTGTCATAGCCTGGCAGCGGCGCCCACCAGGCTTTGGGGGCGGGCTCGATGCGGCCGGCCTCGAACTTGCGCCCGGCGCGGCGCAGGATGCCGAACGCGCGCGGGTTGGTCCATGGCGGTGGGCCAATCGTGGTCAGGGCTTGCACTGTTTCGGCATCACCTGACTGCTGTGCCAGCATGAGCACGTAGCGATAGCTGGTGGCGACATTGTCGGCATAGCTCACCAGTTGCGCCGTGCCGACATAGGCATGGAACAGCTCCGGCGCGGTCTGTGCCATCTGCACGGCCACCGCCGAACCCCACGAACCACCCATCAGGATCAGCTTGCGCTTGCCCAAGCGCTGGCGGATGTAGCGGGCCACTTCGATACCGTCATTGGCCAGCAGCTCCAGGCTCAAGGGTTGTTCGCGCGTGTCGGCATTGGCGCCCCAGGTCTTGCCGCTGCCGCGCTGATCCCACTGCACCACGGTGAACTCGCTGCTCCACGAGCCATACACCGTATGCGCGAACAGGGTGTTGGGATTGCCTGGGCCGCCGTGCACCATCAACACCACGGGATTGCCACAGTCCTTGCCTTCCACGGTGACCCATTGGCGGATGCCGCCGAGGGTGATGAAGCCTGATTCGTCCACGGCTCCGCCGCCATGCTCGCAAGCAGGATTCAGCGCCACGGCAGTGGCAGGTGTTGTCGCATGCGCAGCGAACGGCAGCATTGTCGTGGCTGACAGCAGAAGTGCGGCAAGCAAGGGTGTTCTCATGTGGCTCCGATCAGGGGTGGGCAAGGTGAACTACCTTGACTAACGAGGATGTTAGCGAGAACTGCCGGGCAGCTGTCAGATGCAGGTAGTCATGCTCCCTGCCACTACGTGTGCCCACATGCTCTTCACTGCGGTCGCATTGCCTTCACTTCGCGGCGCGTCTTATCGACCCATGCCTACCTGAAAGGAGCTTGCCATGGCGCAAGTGCAGCCACCGATCATCTACCGTCCCGATTTCGAGCAGCCCGAGCCCGATGAGCAACACGCCATCGATCAGCTGGTTGGGCTGTTCTCCGGCATGGCCCGCACCGTGGCCGATCATGAAGGCCATGCGCATCGCGCCGTGCATGCCAAAGGGCAGGCGCTGTTGCGCGGCCAACTGGAAGTGGCCGGCGATTTGCCGGAAGAGTTCGCGCAAGGACTGTTTGCGCAAGCCGCACGCTACGAAGCGCTGGTGAGGATGTCCTCGCCGCCGGCCGAGCAGTTGCCGGACAACGTGTCCACGCCGCGCGCCATCGCGCTCAAGGTGATCGGCGTGCAGGGCGAACGTGTCGCCGACGACGACGAAACGCACACCCAGGATTTTTTGATGGTCAACGGCCCGGCCTTCTCCGCGCCGGGTCCTGCCGACTTCATCCGTCCGGTCAAACTGTTGGCCGCCACTACCGAGAAGATGCCGCGCACCAAGCGGGTGATCTCGGCCACCTTGCGCGGTACCGAAGCAGCGCTGGAGGCCCTGGGTGGGGAGAGCGGCAAACTCAAGGGCCTCGGCGGCGAGCCGCAGCACCATCCGTTGGGCGAGACCTTCTTCAGCCAAGTGCCGTTTCTTTATGGGCCTTACATGGCCAAGTTTTCGCTGGCGCCGCTATCACCGGCCTTGCGGGAGCTGCACGGGCAGGCGTTGCCCTCGGCGCCTGAAACACAGCGCGAGGCCATCGCAGACTTCTTCAATGGCCTGGCTACTCCAGTGGAGTGGGCGCTGCGCGTGCAGCTGTGCCGTGAACTGGAACGCATGCCGATTGAAGATGCGTCGGTGCCCTGGCCCGAGGAGCTCAGCCCGTGGCAGACCGTGGCCCGGCTGATCGTGCCGGGCCAGAGCAGCTGGGACGGCCGCGCCAGCGAAGCGCAGGAAGACAGCCTGGCGTTCGCGCCATGGCACGCGCTGGCCGCGCATCGTCCACTCGGCGCGGTCAACCGCGCACGCCGGCAGGTCATGGCGGCCTCGCGAGGATTCCGGGCCGAGTTCAATGGCTGCCCGATGCGCGAGCCGACGCGCTGACGACGCATCGATTACGCCGGCTGCACCGCCCGCGCTAGGCGGACGGCGTGGTCTGGCGGTTGCGCCGTGCCAGGTAGGGCAGGGCGAACAAGTACAGGCCGGTGATCAGCAACAACCCCAACGGCAGCAGAGTAAACAAGCCTACGTACAGCGCGATTTGCTCGCGCCCCATCACGGCGAAGTTGGCGATCACGCAGACGGTGAAGGTAATCGACATCCAGCGGTGGAATTGGCGTATGCCTGTGTTGGCGCTCATGACGTGGCCCCGCCGCGACGCGATTCGATCATCTTCCAGCCATTGCCGGATGGGTCGCGGAAGTTGGCATCGACATTGCCATAGCGCTCCTCCGGCGGCTGGGTGAACTCCACGCCCGCCGCCAGCAACTGCGCATAGCTGGCGCGGCAGTCATCGACATTGAGGATCAACGGCGGCATCGCGCCCTTGGCGACGATTTCCTTGACGGTCTGCGCGGTGGCTTCGTCCAGCACCGGCGCCTGCGGCTTGAACAGGCCCAGTTGGAAGGACGGCTGCTCCGGATGCTGCACGGTCAGCCAGCGGTAGTCGCCGCCCTGCACGTCGGTGTGCACGCGAAAGCCCAGCTTGCCCACGTAGAAATCCAGTGCCTCATCCTGATCGCGCACATACAAACCCACTACGCCTACGCCCTGACTCATGTGATGTCCTCCGGTTCCGATGTGGGCGACTTTGTAGCATCGGCCTGGCGGCGTCGCTTCTCCGAAACTGCGATGGTCAGATCCGGGCGCTGGGCGGCCTTGGCGAAGCAGGGCGGCATGGTGGGCGCCTGCGGCGTCAGCAGCGTGCGGCTAGGTTGTTTGCCAGCATGGGCTTCGCTGACGTGACGCATGTGGGCAGGCTGTTGGCGGGCAGGCTGTTGGCAGGCATGTTGTTCGCGCGCGCGCAGCTCGCCGGGGCTTTCACCGGTGATATCGCGAAACGTTCGGCCAAACGTGCCCAGGCTGTTCCAACCAGTCTGCAGCGCGATATCCAGAATCGGCTGCTCGCTGTCGCGCAGCAGCGTCTTGGCCCGCTCGATCCGCCGGGTCAACAGGTAACGGTGCGGCGGCAGGCCAAAGGCGTCCTTGAAGGAGCGGGCGAAATGCGCTGGGGAAACATGGCTCACTTGCGCCAGTCGCTGCACCGGCCACTCCTCGTGCGAGGCCGCATCCATCCGGTCCTTGGCACGCAACAGACGCCGCAGCAATTCGGGATCCTGGCGGGGGCGGGGTTTGCGCACTGGCTTGCCGGTATCGGCTGTCATGGGAAGGGGCAGGGCGTCATGGACCGGCCGCACGATAGCGCAAGCCGCGCCGGGAACGTGTCGCACAGACCGGGAGCCGCCGCAGACGCGGCCGCCGGGGTAGAATGCCGCCGCCTTGCGAAAGTGGCGGAATTGGTAGACGCACTGGATTTAGGTTCCAGCGGGTAACCCCCGTGCGGGTTCGAGTCCCGCCTTTCGCACCAGCTGTCCCCGGGGAACGCCCAAAGCCGTATGGCTGGCGGGGCGCGGCGGAATCAGCGACACTATCTCGTTCAGCCGGTCGGCAGCCATTTTGGCCGCCCCGGCCTCGCGAATTCATCAACGTCATGCCGTGGCAGGTACCAGGGCAGCAGGAGCAGTGAGTATGCAAGTTTCGGTCGAATCCGTCGGCAATCTCGAACGCCGCATGACCTTCAGCCTGCCGGCTGAGCGTCTGGACACTCATATCGGCGGCCGCCTGCGCGAAATCGCGCGGACCGCACGCATCAAGGGTTTCCGCCCTGGCAAGGTACCGACCAAGGTCATCGAGCAGCGCTTTGGCCCGCAGGTGCGCGCCGAGGCCCTGGACGGCCTGCTGCGCGAAACCTTCAACAATGCCGTGCGCGAGAACGAGCTGCAGATTGCCGGTAACCCGCGCATCGAGAAGAACGGCGAAAGCGAGCTGGATTTCATCGCCACCTTTGAAGTGGTGCCGGATTTTGGCGACGTTGACGTGGCCAAGCTGAACGTTATCCGCCACACCGCCGAAGTGAGCGACGCCGACATCGACCAGATGGTCGACAACCTGCGCATGCAGCGCCGCACCTTCAATGTCGTCGAGCGCGGCGCCAAGGAAGGGGATCGCATCGAGCTGGAGACCTGGTCGCAGGCCGGCGATGAGCGCCTGCCCGCCGAGGGCGTGGAGAAGGGCGCCACTCTGATCGGCTCGGGCGTGATGTATCCGGATATCGAAAAGGGCCTGGTGGGCGTGGCCCCCGGCGAGGACAAGACCATTGCGGTCGAGTTCCCGGCCGATTGGCGCGTGCCGCAGCTGGCCGGCAAGAAGGTCGACGTGCACGTCAAGGTCACCGAGGTGTCCGAGTCGGTGCTGCCGGAAGTGGACCGCGAGTTCATCCGCAGCTTTGGCGTCAAGAGTGGCGACGCGGAGCAGTTCCGCAAGGACATCCGCAGCAACCTGGAGCGTGAGCTCAAGGGTGCGCTGATGGGCCGTCTGCGTCGCGAAGTGGGCGAGCAGCTGATTGCCGCCTATTCGCACCTGGAAATGCCGCCGCGCCTGGTCGAGGCCGAAGCCCGTTCGATGGTCCAGCAGACCGCCGAGCAGGCCAGCCGCAACGGCCAGCAGGTGCAGATCCCGCCCAACGCCCATGAGAATTTCATGGATGCGGCGCGCAAGCGCGTGCTGGTCGGCCTGCTGGTGGGCGAAGTGGCCCGTCGCAACGAGCTGCGCCTGGACCCCAAGCGTCTGAATGAAACCATGCGCCTGATTGCCTCGACCTACGAGGAACCGGAGCAGGTCATTGAGTTGTACCGCAACGATCCCCAGTTGATGGGGGGACTGCAGTCCCGCGTGATGGAAGAGCAGGTGATCGACTGGATCGCCGAGCGCGCCCAGCACACGGAGCAGTCGTTGAGCTTCCAGGAAGCCATCCGGAACTAACGGCGGTTCGCCGGGGTCTACTCAGGCCCCAGCCCGTCCCGGTCCGGCTATCCTTGGCCGGACCATCCACGAATCTAGGGCGCGAATAGCCGATGAGCATTGAAACCAAAGCCTTGAACCTGGTGCCCATGGTGGTCGAGCAGACCAGCCGTGGCGAGCGCGCGTACGACATCTACTCGCGCCTGCTCAAGGAACGCATGATTTTCCTGGTGGGCGGCGTGGACGACCAGGTGGCCAATGTCATCGTGGCGCAGATGCTGTTCCTCGAGGCGGAAAACCCCGAGAAGGACATCAGCCTGTACATCAACTCGCCGGGCGGCGTGGTCACCGCCGGCATGGCGATTTACGACACCATGCAGTACATCAAGCCGGACGTGAGCACGGTCTGCATCGGCCAGGCGGCCAGCATGGGCGCCTTGTTGCTGGCGGCCGGCGCCAAGGGCAAGCGTTATGCACTGCCCAACTCGCGCGTCATGATCCACCAGCCGCTGGGTGGCTTCCAGGGTCAGGCCACGGACATCGACATCCACGCGCGCGAGATCCTCACCCTGCGTTCGCGCCTGAACGAGATTCTGGCCAAGCACACCGGCCAGTCGCTGGAGACCATCGCGCGCGACACCGAGCGCGACAACTTCAAGAGCGCGCTGGACGCCCAGGCCTATGGTCTGGTGGACCAGGTGCTGGAACGCCGCCCTGACGAGACCATCCAGGCTGGCTGAAAAACTCCAGGCGCAGCAAGGGTTTGCCGCGCCTTTCCCCCCTTGCACGGGCCTGGCTGACAAGCCGGGGCCGTGTGCTATTCTCCGACCCAAACCCGCCTGGCGGGCGGGGTGAACGAGTAATCGAAGCATGAGCGAAGACCGTCAGGGCCGTACCAGCGACAGCAACAAAATTTTGTACTGCTCGTTTTGCGGCAAGAGCCAGCACGAAGTCCGCAAGCTGATCGCCGGACCGAGCGTGTTCATCTGTGATGAATGCGTGGAGCTGTGCAACGACATCATTCGTGAAGAGCTTGAGGAAAAGGCCCAGTCGGCCCGCAGCCACCTGCCCAAGCCGCGCGAGATCCTGGAAGTCCTGGATCAGTATGTGATTGGCCAGCAGCGTGCCAAGCGCACCCTGGCGGTGGCGGTGTACAACCACTACAAGCGCATCGAGAGCCGGCAGAAGAACGACGACGTCGAGCTGTCCAAATCCAACATCCTGCTGGCCGGCCCCACCGGTTCGGGCAAGACCCTGTTGGCCGAGACGCTGGCGCGCCTGCTCAATGTGCCGTTCACCATCGCCGACGCCACCACGCTGACCGAGGCCGGTTACGTGGGCGAGGACGTGGAAAACATCATCCAGAAGCTGCTGCAGAAGTGCGACTACGACGTCGAGAAGGCGCAGCAGGGCATTGTCTATATCGATGAAATCGACAAGATTTCGCGCAAGAGCGAAAACCCGTCGATTACCCGCGACGTGTCCGGCGAAGGTGTGCAGCAGGCGCTGCTCAAGCTGATCGAAGGCACCGTGGCCAGCGTGCCGCCGCAGGGCGGGCGCAAGCATCCGCAGCAGGAATTCCTGCAGGTGGACACCAAGAACATCCTGTTTGTCTGCGGCGGCGCGTTTGCCGGCCTGGACAAGATCATCCAGCAGCGTTCGACCGAAGCCAGCGGCATCGGCTTTGGTGCCAAGGTCAAGAGTGCCGAGCGCAAGACCGAGACCGGCAAGCTGCTGTCCGAGGTCGAGCCGGAAGATCTGATCAAGTTCGGCCTGATTCCCGAGTTCGTCGGCCGCCTGCCGGTGGTCGCCACCCTGGAAGAGCTGGACGAGACCGCCCTGGTCAAGATCCTGACCGAGCCCAAGAACGCCATCACCAAGCAGTTCAAGAAGCTGTTCGACATGGAAGGCGTGGAACTGGAGTTCCGTCCGGACGCGTTGTCGGCCATTGCCCGCAAGGCGCTCAAGCGCAAGACCGGCGCGCGCGGCCTGCGCACGATCGTGGAGTCGGTACTGCTCGACACCATGTACGACCTGCCGTCGCTGGAGAATGTCAGCAAAGTGGTCGTGGATGAGTCGGTTATCGAGCACAAGTCCGACCCCTATCTCATCTACCAGAATCCGCCGGCTCCCAAGGTCGCTTCCGGCGACTGAGTCAACCGGCCGGCGGCGTTCAAGTAACTGATTAAGAACGCTTTTAACCGCCGCACTTGCAAGCTATCGGCAATGGCCCCATAACGGGGCCATTGGCATTTTATGCCTCCCGAAAACCCGCTTTACCGCTGGAGCCCCCATGCCCCGTCGTACCCCCACTGAAACCCTGAACCTGCCGGTTCTGCCGCTGCGTGACGTCGTGGTGTTCCCGCACATGGTCATTCCGCTGTTTGTCGGCCGTGACAAGTCGATGCGCGCGCTGGAACAGGCCATGGAGTCGGACAAGCGCATCCTGCTGCTGGCCCAGCGTTCGGCCGAGACCGATGATCCGGTCGCTGCCGATCTGTATCCGATTGGCACGCTGGCGCAGGTGCTGCAACTGCTCAAGTTGCCCGACGGCACCATCAAGGTGTTGGTGGAAGGCGTCTCGCGCGTGAGCGTGGGCAACGTCACCGAGCGCGATGGCTCGCTGTATGGCGAGGGCGAGGAACTGGAGTCCACTGACGGCCGCGAATCGCGCGAGATTGAAGCCGTGGCGCGCTCACTGATGAGCCTGTTCGAGCAGTACGTCAAAACCAATCGCAAGCTGCCGCCGGAACTGCTGCAGACCCTGGCGGGCATCGACGAACCTGGCCGCCTGGCTGACACCATCGCCGCGCATCTGGGCGTGCGCCTGAGCGACAAGCAGCGCTTGCTGGAAACCATCGAGATTGGCGAGCGGCTGGAGCTGCTGGTCGGTTTCGTCGATGGCGAGATCGACGTACAGCAGTTGGAGAAGCGCATCCGCGGCCGGGTCAAGTCGCAGATGGAAAAGAGCCAGCGCGAGTACTACCTCAACGAACAGATGAAGGCCATCCAGAAAGAATTGGGTGAGCTGGACGACGCGCCCAACGAGCAGGAAGAACTGGCGCGCAAGATTGCCGAAGCCGGTATGCCCAAGGCCGTGGAAACCAAGGCCAAGAACGAGCTCAACAAGCTTAAGCAGATGTCACCCATGTCGGCCGAAGCGGCGGTGGTGCGCAACTATCTGGACTGGTTGCTGGGCGTGCCGTGGAAAAAGCGCAGCAAGGTCCGCAAGGATCTGAAGGTGGCGCAGGAAACCCTGGACGCCGATCACTACGGCCTGGACAAGGTCAAAGACCGCATCCTGGAATACTTGGCTGTGCAATCGCGCGTGCAGAAGATGCGCGGCCCGATTCTGTGCCTGGTCGGCCCGCCGGGCGTGGGCAAGACCTCGCTGGGGCAGAGCATCGCCAAGGCCACCAACCGCAAGTTCGTGCGCATGTCGCTGGGCGGCGTGCGCGACGAGGCCGAGATTCGTGGCCATCGCCGTACCTATGTCGGCTCCATGCCGGGTCGCATCGTGCAGAACCTCAACAAGGCTGGCAGCCGCAATCCGCTGTTCGTGCTGGATGAAATCGACAAGATGTCGATGGATTTCCGCGGCGATCCCTCGTCGGCGCTGCTGGAAGTGTTGGATCCGGAACAGAACAACGCCTTCAACGATCACTACCTGGAAGTCGATCTCGACTTGTCGGAAGTGATGTTCGTGGCCACCTCGAACTCCTTGAACATCCCCGGCCCGTTGCTGGACCGCATGGAAGTGATCCGCATCCCGGGCTACACAGAGGACGAGAAGCTCAACATCGCTCTGCGCTACCTGGTGCCCAAGCAACTCAAGGCCAACGGCTTGAAGCCGGAAGAGCTGAAGATTGCCGACACCGCCGTGCGCGATCTGGTGCGTTACTACACCCGCGAATCCGGCGTGCGCAACCTGGAGCGCGAAATCGCCAAGATCTGCCGCAAGGTGGTCAAGGAAATCGCGCTGGCCGGTCCCAAGCCGGTCAAGGCCAAGAAAGCCAAGGGTGCGCTCGTGCAGGTCAGCTCCAAGAATCTGGACGTCTACTCGGGCGTGCGTCGCTATGACTTCGGCCGTGCCGAAGAGCAGAACGAAATCGGCCTGGTCACCGGCCTGGCCTGGACCGAAGTGGGCGGCGATCTGCTGCAGATCGAAGTGGCGCTGGTGCCGGGCAAGGGCTTGATGACCCTGACCGGCCAGTTGGGCGACGTCATGAAGGAATCGGCGGCCGCGGCCTTGTCGGTGGTGCGCGCACGCGCGGTCGCCCTGGGCATCGATCCCGAATACCTGCAAAAGCACGATGTGCATTTGCACGTGCCCGATGGCGCCACCCCCAAGGACGGCCCGAGCGCGGGCATCGCCATGGTCACCGCGCTCGTGTCCACGCTGACCCGCACCCCGGTGCGCGCGGATGTGGCGATGACCGGCGAGATCACCTTGCGTGGTCGCGTCTCGGCCATCGGCGGATTGAAGGAAAAACTGCTGGCGGCGCTGCGCGGTGGCATCACCACCGTGATCATTCCGGAAGAAAACCGCAAGGATCTGGCCGACATTCCCGCCAACGTCACCGCCGGTATGAAGATCGTGCCGGTGAAGTGGATCGACGAGGTGCTGGATCTGGCCCTTGAGCGTCCGCTGGCGCCCGCCAGTGCGCCGCCGACGGGTGGAAAGAGTCGGCGCGTGCCGGCGCGCGGCAAGACGCCTGTGCAGCCTGACGTCAAGCACTGATCGAAACTTACAGATCGCCGGAAACCCGCGCCAGCATTAGCTTTCAGCTTGCGTGGGTGTATACCCGCTGGTATAACGGCGTCACCCGCGACGCTCGCGCAAAACTCGCGAGCGGCTCGTGGAAATCGATCGGATGCCGTCAGGTGCACCTGCACGGCGCATCCGGTTACACATTCCGCGGTTGTTCCGCACAAGGAGTTTCTACATGAACAAAACCGAATTGATCGATGCCGTTGCCGACGAAGCCGAAATGTCCAAGGCTGAAGCTGGCCGCGCGGTCGACGCCGTGATTTCCAGCGTGACCAAGGCGCTCAAGAAGGGCGACACGGTTACCCTCGTCGGCTTCGGCACTTTCCAGGTCCGTAAGCGCGCCGCTCGCACCGGTCGCAATCCGAAGACCGGCGACACGATCAAGATCAAGGCTTCCAAGAACCCGGCTTTCAAGGCTGGCAAAGCCCTGAAGGATGCCGTAAACTAATCGACTCGCTGCCGACGCCCAGCGTCGGGAAACGGGTGCTTAGCTCAGCGGTAGAGCGTCGCCCTTACAAGGCGAGGGTCGGGGGTTCGAAACCCTCAGCACCCACCACCTCACAGGTGGCGATGCAAAGTTAAAAAAATTGTTCGGCAACTCTAGCGGAAACGCTCACTGTCACCGTACAATAGCTGTCTCAGCGCGGAGTGGTAGTTCAGTCGGTTAGAATGCTGGCCTGTCACGCCGGAGGTCGCGGGTTCGAGTCCCGTCCACTCCGCCATTTACAAGAAAAAGCCCGCGAAAGCGGGCTTTTTTCTTTTCGGCTCCGACCCGTTCCTGACCGGACCCAAGGTGCTGGCGGGCCCTTCGGCAAACCTGCGCGAAGCGCGGTAAACTTCGCGGCTAACGAAATCGGGCCGTGCATCGATGCTGCAGAAACTCCGCGACAAGACCTCTGGCTGGATTGCCACACTGATCCTGGGCCTGTTGATTATTCCATTCGCCTTTTTCGGCGTGGAAGAGTACATGGGCGGCGGCTCGCGCAATGACGTGGCCACGGTGGAAGCCCCACCCAGCTGGTGGCAGTCGGCGCCGCATTGGTGGCCGGTGTCCAAGTTCTGGCAGGTCAAGGAAGTGACCATCGACGAATTCCGCACCGCGTTCGAGAACGCGCGCCAGGAAGCACGTCAGCAGCAGGGCGAGAACTTCGACGCGCGTGGCTTTGAAACGGTCGAGAACAAGCGCCGTGTGCTCGAGCGCCTGATCAACGAGCGCGTGCTGGCGCTGGCGTCGGATCGCGCGGGCGTGACCATTGGCGCCGCCTCGGTGCAGAAGGCCATTGCCGGCGAACAGGCGTTCCAGGTCGACGGCAAGTTCAACAACGAACGCTATCTGCTGATGCTGCAGAGCCTGAATCCGCGCGTCACTCCGGCCCAATTTGAACAGCAGCAGCGCGATCGCCTGAAGATGATCGTGCTGCCGGAAGGTATCGCCAGCTCCGATTTCGTCACCACGGGCGAAATGGACCGCTTGCTCAAGCTGCTGGCGCAGACCCGCGATGTGGCCATCACCTTGTTGCCGCCGCCGACCGCGGACACCGCGCCGGTCAGTGATGCCGAGATCCAGAAGTGGTATGACGGCCATAAGTCCGAGTACCAGCAGCCGGAAAGCGTGTCGGTGGAATATGTCGATATCGACAGTGCCAATCTGCCGGCCAGCACGCCTGCCGACGAAGCCACCCTGCGCAAGCGCTACGAAGCGGAGAAGAGCCGCTTTGTCACCGCCGAACAGCGCGTGGTCTCGCACATCCTGATTGCCGCGCCGGCCGATGCTGACGCCGCCACCTTGAAGAAGGCTGAAGAAAAGGCCGCTGCGCTGACCGCACAGGCCAAGCAGGGTGCCGACTTCGCCGCGCTGGCGCGAGCCAACTCCGAAGACCCGGGTTCCAAGGATGCGGGCGGCCAGCTGCCGGCCTTCGCCAAGGACGGTTCGATAGTCAAGCCGTTTGAAGACGCCGCCTTTGCCATGCAGGCCGGCGAAGTACGCGGTCCGGTCAAGTCCGACTTTGGCTACCACGTGCTGAAGCTGGATCAGATCCAGGGCGGCGGCGGCAAGAGCTTTGAAGACGTGCGCGATGAACTGGCGCGCGAGCAGGCCACCGCCGATGGCGAGCGTGCCTTCAACGACATCGCGGGCCGCCTGGTCAACGAGGTGGTCAAGAACCCGACCGAACTGGCGCCTGCCGCCAAGGCTGTGGGCCTGACCGTGCAGACCGCTGGCCCGTTCTCGCGCACTGACGCCCCGGGCGTGCTGGCCAATCCGGCCGTGGTGCGCGCTGCGTTCTCCGAGTCGCTGATCGAAGACGGTACCGCCAGCGATCCCATCGAACTGTCGCCGGGCCGCAGCGTGGTCATCCGCGTGACCGACCACAATCCGGCCGCGCCGCGTCCGCTGGCGCAGGTGCGTGAAGCGGTGATTGCCGCGATTCGTGCTGATCGCCAGACCAAGGCCGCTGAAGTGGCCGCCGACGCCATGGTGGCGCGCGTGGCCAAGGGCGAGTCGCTCAAGGACATCGCCACCGCCGCACAGCAGCCCTTCAACGAAATGCCGGGCATGCAGCGCGGCATGCCGGGCCTGCCGCCGGCCGCCAACGAGGCGATCTTCGCGGTGCCGCGCCCGGTGGGTGACAAGCCTTCGGCCGGTCGCATTGCCCTGGGCAATGGCGCCTACGCGGTGTTTGCAGTCAGCAAGGTCAGCGACGGTGACCTGAGCAAGGTCACGCCGGAGCAGCGCGAAGGCCTGAAGCAGCAGCTCAACCAGTTGGGCGGCGGCGTGGCCAGCGATGCTTACATCGAAGCCGTACGCAAGCAGTTCAAGGTCACGGTGTTCGAAGAGCGCCTGTAATCAGAGCGGTCTGAGGACAAGAAAAAGCCCGGCATCGCCGGGCTTTTTTTATTCTCAGCGCGCGTCATCCAGCGCCAGCACCATGCCCGGTTTGAGCACCGCGTTGGTCTTCAAACCATTGAGCGAAAGCAGCGCCTGCGGCTTGATGCCGTAGCGGCGCGCGATGGTCCAGGCGGATTCGCCGCTGCGCACGGTATGCGAACGGCTGCTGCGCTTGCTCTTGCCGGAAGATTTCTTCTTGCCGCCGGCGGCCACGCGGGGCGCGTCGGCGACCGCCGTGCGCGTGGTTTCTGGCGAGCTGTCTTGCTCGGTTTCCTCAGCGACCGCCAGCAACTGGCTGTCATCCATTGGCGCCGACACCGGCATCACCGGCGCCAACACGCGCACTGGCCGATCCAGCTTGGGTACGCCGGCGGCCAAAGCCGGATTGAGGCGTTTGACCAGGGCTTCGTCATGGCCCTGGCTGCGCGCCCATTGCGTCAGCGATCCGGATTTGGCCGGCATCGGTTGCGCGGCCAGACGCGGCACCTGTCGATCCATCTTCTGTTGCCATTCGCCGCGGTCATCGGCCTGTTGGAAGATGCAGGCCAGCGCATGCAGTTTTTCCACGTAGGCGTAGGTCACCTTGGACAGCCCCGGCAGCTCAGCCGGGCGTGCGTTCTGCGCGTTCATGCCAGCGCGCCGCATCGACTGCAGCACGCGGTACTCGCCGGCGTTGTAGGCCATCACCGCCAGCCGCCAGTCGCCGCCAAACATGCCATGCAGGGTTTTCAGGTAGCGCACCGCCGCCTGGGTGGAATCCACCGGCGACATGCGGCCGTCGTAACTGCCGCGCATCGGCACGCCGTGGTTGCGTGCGGTCACGCCAATGAATTGCCAGAGGCCGGCGGGGCCGCGCGCATTGCGGCTGCCGGGCTGGTAGCCACTTTCCACAAACGGAATCAGCGCGAACTCGGTGGGCAGGTCGGCTTCGCGCAGCGCTTCGACCACGTAGCCGAACAAGGGCAGCACGTCCGCATTGGCGCGTGCCAGCTGGCCCGGGGCGTGGGCGAATTGCTGTTTCCAGCGCCCGCCAGTGGCCTGCGCATCGCATTCGGGTTCGGCCAGGCCTTCGCGGAATTCCTTGTAGATATCCAGGCCGTTGTGGTCGGACTGGCTCGCAGACCCGGCGGTCGCAGCGGCCGCGCCCGACTGGCTGGCATCGGCTTCCTGCGCCAGCGCCGGCAGGGCCAGGCCCAGCAGGCAGGCCAGCACGGCCGCACGCAGCCGGCTGCGGCCGGGGATACGCCGCGCGCTCATGCGCGGAAGCCGTCCTTCCAGCGCCGCAATTCGGCGAAGGCTTCGACCCGGTCGGCGACCGGCCGGCCCAGGCGGTGGCTCAGGGCGGCGCGCACGCCGTCGCTGTCCACGCGCAGAAACGGATTGGCCTGGCATTCCTGCGCCAGCGTGCTGGGCAGGCTGGGACGTCCGGCTTGGCGCATGGCGTTGGCTTCCTCATGACGTCGGCGCAGGGCCGGGTTGGTCGGGTCCACCGCCAGGGCAAAAGCCGCATTGGCGAGGGTGTATTCGTGCCCGCAACACACCAGGGTGGGGGCGGGCAGGGCCGCCAGGCGGTCCAGCGAGCCCAACATCTGGGCGGGCGTACCTTCGAACATCCGGCCACAGCCCAGGCTGAACAAGGTGTCGCCGCAGAACAGCAGCGGCGGCCCGGGCTCCTGGCCGCCGCCATGGTAGGCGATGTGGCTGCGGGTATGGCCGGGGACGGCCAGAACCTGGAAGCGCCATTGCTTCACCGTGACGGTGTCGCCGTCACCCACTTGATGGGCGTCAAAAGCGATGCGCTCGTCCTGCGGCGCATAGACCGGCAGGGTGGGCCAACGCTGGCGCAGGGCGGCGACTCCGCCGATATGGTCATTGTGGTGGTGGGTCAGCAGCACGGCGGCCGGCCACAGGCCTTGCTCACTGGCTGCCAGCACCGGCGCAGCATCGCCGGGGTCGACGATCAGCGCGTCGCCCTCGTCATCGACCTGGGCCCAGATGTAGTTGTCTTCGAAGGCGGGCAGGGCAATCAGGCGCATGCGATGGTCCGGGCCGGGACGGCCCACGGCCGCCTCCACTACAATCCCGACCATGCCTGCCTTCGCATTCGAACGTCAACCCGATGCCCTGGCGTGGTTTGGCAGTGAGCGTGGGCGGCACCTGCTGGCCTTGGAGGGCGAAGCCGCCCGCCATTGGCTGGAACGCCGCCCGGCGCAACCGGCCCTGTGGCTGACCGCTGCCGCCGAGCCGCCACCGCCGCCGGCGGGCAATGGCTTCAGTCGTCGCCTGTGGCTGTATCGCCAGGGCGCACAACTGCGTGGTGACGTGCACTGCGCGCTGCCCTTGCCGCTGCCCAGCGAGACCTTTGGCAGCGTGGTGCTGCAACACGCCTGCGATGACGGCAGCCTGGACCTGCTGAGCGAGTGCGCGCGGATCCTGGCGCCCGGCGGACGCCTGTGGCTGCTCACCCTCAATCCCATGAGCCCGTACCGCCTGCGTTGGCGCGGCAGCGATCTGCGCGTGCGCGATGGCGGCACTTGGCACGAGCGCCTGCGCCAGGTCGGCCTGCATCCGCAGGACGAAGTCGAAACCTACCTGGGCCCGCGCTGGCGCGGCCAACGCGCCACCGATGCCGCCATGCGCCCGTCCCGCCAGCGACTGCGCGCCGTGCGTGTGCTGGAAGCGGAGAAGCGCGTGGCCGCCCTGATTCCCCCCGCCAATGCCCGCCGTGCCTGGAACACTGGCGCGGCGCCGGCCTGATACCTGGAACCCCTCTTTGGCATGAAGCAAATCAGTATCCACACCGACGGTTCCTGCCTCGGCAATCCTGGCCCGGGCGGCTGGGCCGCACTGCTGCGTTACCAG
>Ga0160448_100203_pt1 | contig 24944 bp, 24 predicted proteins | sample HID1973M_E1MG_FD_108269 | JGI IMG/M metagenome (GOLD analysis project Ga0160448, IMG submission 108269) | Enriched mosquito-associated microbial communities from UW Madison campus, WI, USA - HID1973M_E1 MG | ecosystem: Host-associated > Arthropoda: Insects > Digestive system > Unclassified ...
GGTGCAGCGGATGGCGCAGCTGCGTGCCGGCGATGCGATCTATGTGGATGGGGTGGAGTTGCTGCTGCAGGGCTCCAGCCTGCCGGCCAGCACGCCTGCCGGTCCCGCCGGCCAGAATGATCCACGCGTGGTGCTGCGCGGGGTGGGCGGCAAATACCACGGCCGGAGCATCGCCTTGTTGCGGCCCTGTCTGGTGGGGCGCGCACGCGACGCCGGCATCCGCATCGACGATCCCATGTTTGGCGAACGCCATGCGCAGCTCGAGCTGCTCGGTGATCGTGTGCTGCTGAAGGACCTGGGCTCGGCCGAGGGCAGTTGGGTCAATGGCGTGGCGGTGCGTGATGCGCTGCTGCAAGCCGGCGATCAAGTGGCCTTCGACGGCCAGCATCGCTTTGTGGTGGAAGTGCCGTGGACCGCGGCGATGGCCGATGCCGACGCAGACCCGGCCGATGGCGAAGCGGTCTCGGTCGCAGCCTCCTCAACGCCTGCGCGCGGCACCGCCCGTCGCTGGCCGTGGCTGCTGCTGGCGGCTCTGCTGCTGGGCGCGGCGATCAGCGCGCTGTTGCTGTTCGGCGCTGGTTGAGCCGTCGCACCAACCGCCATCCCAGCAGGACCGCCAGGATGCCGGCATACAAGGCCGGCTCGCGGATATCGGATTTGACCAGCCACCAGAAGTGCAGCACGGCCAGCACGCCGACAGCGTAGATGGCTTTATGCAGCTGGCCCCAGCGCCGTCCCAAGCGACGTATCCAACCCTGGGTGGAGGTGATGGCCAGTGGCAGCAGCAGCAGCCAGGCGGTGAAGCCCACGGTGATGTAAGGCCGCTTGGCGATCTCTTCGAAGATCTGCGTCCAGTAGCCCTGCAGGTCGAGCACCAGGTAGACGCCCAGATGCACGCAGGCATAGAAGAACGCGTACAAGCCGAGCAGGCGCCGGAATCGGATCAGCACCGCCTGCCCACTGAGCTGGCGCAGCGGGGTGATCGCCAGGGTGATCAGCAGCAGGCGCAGCGCCCACAGGCCGGTGCGATGTTCGATCTCCGCCACCGGGTCTGCCCCCAGCGCATCGCTGCCGGTCTGCAGCACTGACCAGAACTGCCACGCCAGGATCGCCAGCGGGGTGAGCGCCAGCAGGTGGACCAGGGCCTTGGCGCCGATCAGCGCGGGCGAGGCGCTGCGCTTGGGTCGGGCGCGCGGCGGCGAGGCCGGCCGATCCGGGCTCAATACCATTTCTTCAAATCCAGGCCGGCGTACATCGAGGCGACCTGGTCGGCGTAGCCATTGAACAATCGCGTGGGAATGCGTTCGGCAAACACCCGGTTGGTGGTGCCGGCAATGCGCCGCTCGGTCTTCTGGCTCCAGCGCGGGTGATCGACATTGGGATTGACGTTGGAGAAGAAGCCGTACTCCGAGGGCTGCAATTCATGCCAGGCGGTTTCCGGCATGCGCTCGACGAAGTTGATGGCGATGATCGACTTGATGGACTTGAAGCCGTACTTCCACGGCACCACCAGTCGCAGCGGCGCACCGTTCTGCTGCGGCAGCGGTTTGCCATACAGACCGGTGGCCAGGAAGGCCAAGGGGTTCATGGCCTCGTCGATGCGCAAGCCTTCCTTGTACGGCCATTCGATCGAGCGGTAGCGGATACCCGGCATCTGCACCGGATCAGCCAACGTGGTGAAGGCCACATACTTGGCCTTGGAGGTGGGCTGGAACTGTTTGAGCACCGGACCCAGCGGCACCCCCAGCCAGGGGATGACCATCGACCAGCCTTCCACACAGCGCAGCCGGTACACCCGTTCCTCCGGCGTCATGCCCTTGAGCAAGTCGTCCATCGACAAGGTGCCGGGCTTGGCGCAGGCGCCGCTCACCGCCACTGACCATGGTCGGGTCTTGAGGGTCTTGGCGGCGCTGGAAGGATCGGCCTTGCCGGTGCCGAACTCGTAGAAGTTGTTGTAGGTGGTGACGTCCTGGTAGCGGGTCAGCGGCTCGTTGGTCTTGAAGCCCGAGCGTGCCTGCTCCGGAGTGATGGCGGCACTGGCGGGGGCCGGCGGCGGTTCGGCGTCGGCACAGCCGGACAGCGCCAGGGCCGGGGCCAGTGACAGCAACTGCAGCAGGCGCCGACGATCCCGGTAGACCGCTTCGTCGGTGATCTCGGAGGAGGGAATCCTCAGCGCATCACGCAGGGACATGGGCTTACTCCAGGGACGTGGTAGGGATAGAGCCGGGTTGCCGGCGAAAGTTTCCCGCACCGGGCACAGGGAACACTGCAGGTTTGCCTGTGTTTATACCCGCACGCACGACAACAGCGGGCGAACTGGCCGCGCCCTGTCAGGCCCGGGTTCACGCCCGCCTGAGGGCATCGGTTGCCCCTGCAACTGATGCACTGCGGCATACTAGGGATTCCCCTCGCAGGTGCCCTATGACGCGCGCTTACAACTTCAGTGCCGGACCCGCCACGCTCCCCGAGGCCGTGCTCCGCCAGGCCCAGGCCGACATGCTGGAATGGAATGGAATTGGCGCGTCCATCGTCGAGATCAGTCACCGCAGCGCGGACTTTATCGCGGTGGCCGCGCAAGCCGAGGCCGACCTGCGCAAGCTGCTGTGGATTCCCGACGACTACGCCGTGCTGTTCCTGTCCGGCGGCGCCACCACCTTGCAGGCGCTGTTGCCGCTCAACCTGGCCACGGCCGGGCAGACCGTGGACTACGTGGTCAGCGGCCACTGGGGCAAGACCGCGATCAAGCAGGCCCGTCCTTACGTGAAGGTGCAGGTGGCCGCCGATGGCGAGCCCGGCGGCTTCCATGACATTCCGGCGCGCGAGAGCTGGCAGCTCAGCGCTGACGCCGCTTACGTGCATATCACCGCAAACGAAACCATCCACGGCCTGGAGTACCGCTACACGCCGGACGTGGGCGATGTGCCGTTGGTGGCCGATTTCAGTTCCAGCATCGCCTCCGAGCCGCTGGATGTCTCGCGCTATGGCGTGATTTACGCCGGTGCGCAGAAGAACCTGGGTCCGGTCGGTATTTCGGTGGCGATCATCCGTCGCGATCTGCTCGAGCGCAGCGGCCAGTCGCGCGCGGACATCTTCGACTTCCGCTCGCACGCCGCGCGCGATTCCATGCTCAACACGCCGCCGACCTGGAACTGGTACATGCTCGGGCTGACGGTGAAATGGATGCTCGACGAAGGTGGGGTGGAAGAATTCGCCCGCCGCAATGCGGCCAAGTCGGCGCTGGTCTACCAGGCCATTGATGGCTCGGGTGGCTTCTATCGCAGCGACATCGCGCCTGCGGTGCGCTCGCGCATGAACATCCCGTTCTTCCTGCCGGACGAAGAACTGACCGGGCGATTTATCAGCGAGTCCAAGCAGGCCGGCTTGCTGGCCTTGAAAGGCCACAAGGCCGTGGGCGGTATCCGCGCTTCGCTGTACAACGCCCTGCCGGTGGCGGGCGCGCAGGCGCTGGTCGATTTCATGCGCGATTTCCAGCAGCGCAATGGTTGAGAGGACGTAAGACGACATGGCTGCCAAGCCCAGGAAACCCATCAGCAAGGCCGGCACGGCTGCGCCCAAGCCGGCCAAAAGCGCCGCCAATTCCGCAGCCAAGTCTGCGGCCAAGTCTGCGGCCAAGCCGCAGGCGCCGGCCGTGGCCGCGCCCGTGCTGGCCGATGTGCGCGCCAAGATTGACGGCATTGATCGCCAGATCCAGGAACTGATTGCCGAGCGCGCCAACTTTGCCCATCAGGTCGGCAAGGCCAAGGGCAAGTTGGCCGCCGCCGTGGACTACTACCGCCCCGAGCGCGAAGCGCAGGTGCTGCGCATGGTGGTGGATCGCAACGAAGGCCCGCTCAGCGACGAAGTGCTGGTGCATGTCTTCCGCGAAATCATGTCGGCCTGCCTGGCCCAGCAGGAGCCGCTGAAAATCGGCTACCTCGGCCCGGAAGGCACCTTCAGCCAGCAGGCCGTGCTCAAGCACTTCGGTCGCTCCGCGCATGGCTTGCCGCTGGCGAGCATCGAGGAAGTGTTCCAGGAAGTGGAAAGCGGCAACGCCGACTTCGGCGTGGTGCCGGTGGAGAACTCGGGGCAGGGCACGATCCAGGTCACGCTGGACATGTTCCTGACCTCCAACCTGAAAATCTGCGGCGAAGTGGAACTGCGCGTGCATCAGTTCCTGCTCTCGCGCAGCGGCCGCATCGACGATATCGAGCGCATCTTCGGCCACCCGCAATCCTTCGCCCAGACCGCCGGTTGGCTGCGCGCCAATCTGCCCAAGGTGGAGAAGATTCCGGTCTCCAGCAATGCCGAGGGCGCGCGTCGCGCACGCAATGCCGATGATGCCGCCTGCATCGCCGGCGAGAGCGCCGGCCATGTGTACGGGCTCAAGAAAGTCGTGATGAGCTCGATCCAGGATGACAAGGACAACACCACCCGCTTCCTGGTGATCGGCCGCAGCATCTTCCCGCCGTCGGGACATGACCGTACCTCGGTGCTGGTGTTCATCCATGACAAGCCCGGCGCGCTGTTCGACGTGCTCAGCCCGTTCGCTCGGCATGGCATCAGCATGAACCGCATCGAGTCGCGCCCTTCGCACCACGCCAAGTGGGAGTACGGCTTCTTCATCGATTTGGCCGGCCATGTCGATGACGAAGCGATGAAGCAGGCGCTGGCGGAACTGCAGGCGCATTCGGCGCAGATCAAGATCCTGGGTTCGTATCCGGTCGCTGTGCCGTAAGGCTTGGTATCTGCAGGCCCGCGCGAGCGTCTCGCCCCCACCCAGCCTCCCCCGCAAGCGGGGGAGGAGCGAAAGCAAAAGCCTCTCCAGGTTGCGGAGAGGCGCCACCATCAGATTCGAGATTCAAATGACGCAGAAAATTGATTGGCTCGCTTCCCCCGGCACTCCGCTGCGCGGGGAGTTGAGCATCCCCGGCGACAAGTCGGTATCGCATCGCGCCATCATGTTCGCCGCGCTGGCCGATGGCGTGTCGCGCATCGACGGCTTCCTGGAAGGCGAGGACACCCGTGCCACCGCCGCGATTTTTGAACGCCTGGGCGTGCGCATCGAGACGCCGTCGGCGTCGCAGCGCATCGTCCATGGCGTCGGCATCGACGGCCTGCGTGGCAGCGATGCGCCGCTGGATTGCGGCAATGCCGGCACCGGCATGCGCCTGCTGGCCGGCCTGCTGGCCGCGCAGTCATTCGATAGCACCCTGGTGGGCGATGCTTCGCTGTCCGGCCGGCCGATGCGCCGGGTCACCGGCCCGTTGTCGAAGATGGGCGCACGCATCGACACCGAAGAAGGCGGCCTGCCGCCGTTGCGCATCCACGGTGGGCAATCCTTGCAGGGCATCGACTACACGCTGGAAGTGGCCAGCGCGCAGGTGAAGTCGGCGGTACTGCTGGCCGGCCTGTACGCGCAGGGCGAGACGGTGGTGCATGAGCCGCATCCCACCCGTGACTACACCGAGCGCATGCTCGCCGCCTTCGGTGCGGACATAGAGTTTTCGCCCGGCTACGCGCGTCTGCGCGGCGGCCAGCGCCTGCGCGCCACCGACGTGGTGGTGCCGGCGGATTTCTCTTCGGCGGCGTTCTTCCTGGTCGCTGCCAGTGTGGTGCCGGGTTCGGAACTGCGCCTGCGTGCAGTGGGGTTGAATCCGCGTCGCACCGGCCTGCTGTCGGCGTTGCGTCTGATGGGGGCCGATATCCGCGAGGAGAACCGCGCCGAGCAGGGCGGCGAGCCGGTGGCGGATTTGCTGGTGCGCTACGCGCCGCTGCGTGGTGTGGAAGTGCCCGAGGCGCTGGTGCCGGACATGATTGATGAATTCCCGGCGCTGTTTGTGGCGGCGGCCTGCGCCGAAGGCCCGACCATCGTGCGTGGCGCGGCCGAGCTGCGGGTGAAGGAATCCGATCGCCTGGGCACCATGGCCGCCGGCTTGCGTAGCCTGGGCCTGCAGGTGGATGAGACGCCGGATGGCGCGACCATCCACCCCGGTGCCTTGCAAGGCGGCAGTATCGACAGCCATGGCGACCATCGCATCGCCATGTCGTTCGCCATTGCCGGGCAGCGCGCCGCAGCGCCCGTGCGGGTGGGCGACGTGGCCAATGTCGCGACCTCGTTCCCGGGTTTCGACACGTTGGCGCGCGGCGCCGGCTTCAATCTGCAGTCGGCCTAGCGCATGCACCTGTAGGAGGGGCTTAAGCCCCGAAGCTCACTAATCTCCACGGCTTCGGGGCTAAAGCCCCTCCTACAATTTCTCCGCCAGGCAATAAGAAAAGGCCCTCGAACTGCGAGGGCCTTTTGCGTTGCATGACGATGGCTGCCGCTTAGATCGGCTTGAAGTCCACCGGCACCTGCACCGTGCTGCTCACGGCCTTGCCATTGCGCATGGCCGGTTCAAAGCGCCACTTGCGCACGGCCGCCTGGGCAGCGCGGTCCAGTTCGCGATGGCCGCTACGTTCCACCACGGCCACATCGGTCGGCACGCCATTGGCGTCCACCACCGCGCGCACCATCACCTTGCCACCCACGCCGGCGCGCAGGGCTTCATTCGGATAGCGCGGGGTCGGGTTGCTGGCCAGCGGACGCGGCGCGGTCGAACGCGGCGTCACCGCAGCAGTGGCGGTCGTGCGACGGGCCGCCTCGGCGCGACGCTGCTCGCTACGCGCGGCGTCCTGCTTCGCAGCTGCGGTTTCCTCAGCCGGAATCACGATGGGCGTGGGCGTGCTGGCCAAGGGCGCGGTATTGATGCTGCTCTGCTTGTACCAGGCCAGGCCGGCAGCCGCGACCGCAATCAAGGCGATCAGCCACAGCAAACCCATTGATGCATTCTTCTCGCGCGGCGTGGTGTCGACGACAGTGTTGTCATACACGCCGTTGTTGGTCGCGTTATTGGAGGTGGTATTCCATTCGGTCTGCGACATGCGGTGCTCCTGTTGACAACGCGTTCTGCGTTGACTGGAGTTTTGCCGCCGCTTTGTTGGCATCGCGTGATTCAGCGGTGAATCACCGCCTTTTTGCAGGGGAACGGTTCAGCCAAGCGCGGCCAAGTTCAGGCGCGCGCCAGTTTTGTCACTGCAATTTGAATTCCACCGGTACCACCACGCTCGATGGAATCGCTTGGCCGTCGCGCTGCGCGGCGCGGAAGTGCCACTTGCGCACGGCATCGAGTGCGGCGCGATCCAGATCGCGCGAGCCGCTGCCCGTCTCGATGCTGACGTTGCTGGGTTGGCCGTCAACGCCCACATCCACCCGCACCATCGCAATGCCGCTTTCACCCCGACGCATGGCGCCGACCGGATACGCCGGTGGCGGACTCTGCTCGATCTGGATTTCAGCCACATCGCCCGCTGCCAGGCTGGTCGCAGGCGGCGCCGGCGTTTCCGCGGCGATCTGTTCCGGCGCGGTCTCGCTTTCTTCGATTGCCTCGGGCATGGGCGCTTCTTCGACCAGCTGCGGCGTCTCGTTGCCTTCGGCGGTGGGCTCTTCCATGCCGCTGGCACCGCCGCGCGCAGGTAGCGGCTCGGGCAGGGCTTCGACCACCGTCTTGGGGCCTTCGGGCGTGGTTTGCGGCTGATAGAAGCCGTCGTTGCGCGCGCGCAGCCAGACAATCACGAACAGCAGAAAGCCGATGCCGAAGGCGATGGCGGCAATGCGCAAGGTGCGGCGGGGCAGGCGGAACACGAACTCGGACTCCGAAGCGGACATGGGCGGCACCGTGGCAATTGCGCCGATTCTGGCATAGCCGGGCCGAGCCGGGTGTGTCGACGCGGCAGCCGGCGGGGCAAATGGGCGATAATCGCGCTCCTGTTGCCGCTGCCCTTGATTGCCATGCTTGATCCCGCCTTGCTCCGCACCCAGACCGCCGAATTGGCCCAGCGCCTGAAGGAAAGCCGCGGCTACGACCTGGACGTCAGTCGCCTGGGCGAGCTGGAGTCATCGCGCAAGCAGATCCAAAAGCGCACCGAAGAGCTGCAGGCCCTGCGCAATGCCAACTCCAAGCTGATTGGCCAGTTGATGGGCCAGCGCGCCCGCCTGGCCGCCAACAACGAGCAAGACCAGGTCAGCGCCAACGATGCGAAGGTGGAAGCGCTGAAGAGCGAAGTGGCCAACGCGGGCGAAGAGCTCAAGGCCTCGGAAGTGAAGCTGGACGAGATCCGCCGCGATATCGAGGCCATCGCCCTGGGCATTCCCAACCTGCCGCACGCCAGCGTGCCGGTGGGCGCCGACGAGAGCGCCAACGCCGAGCAGCACCGCTGGGGCACGCCGCGCGCGTTCGACTTCCCGGTGCTGGACCATGTGGAGCTGGGCGCACGCCACGGCTGGCTGGATGGCGACACCGCCGCCAAGCTCTCCGGAGCGCGTTTCACCGTGCTGCGCGGACAACTGGCGCGCCTGCACCGTGCGCTGGCGCAGTTCATGCTCGACCTGCACACCCAGGAGCATGGCTACGAAGAAACCAACGTGCCGCTGATCGTCAACGCCGACAGCCTGTACGGCACCGGCCAGCTGCCCAAGTTCGAAGAGGACATGTTTGCCACCCACTTGGGCGAGCACAAGCGTTACCTGATCTCGACTTCGGAAATTCCGCTGACCAACACCGTGCGCGACGACATCCTGGACGATGCGCGTCTGCCGCTGCGGATGACCGCGCATTCGATGTGCTTCCGCTCCGAAGCCGGCAGCGGCGGCCGCGATGTGCGCGGCATGATTCGCCAGCACCAGTTCGAAAAGGTGGAGCTGGTATCGATTGCCCGTCCGGAAGAAAGCTACGCCGAGCACGAGCGCATGACCCGCAGCGCCGAGGTGGTGCTGGAGAAGCTGGGCCTGCCGTACCGTCGCATGCTGTTGTGCACGGGCGACATGGGTTTCTCGGCCACCAAGACCTACGACCTGGAAGTGTGGATCCCTTCGCAGGACACCTACCGCGAGATTTCCTCGTGCTCCAACTGCGAGGATTTCCAGGCTCGCCGCATGCAGGCGCGCTGGCGCAATCCGGCTACTGGCAAGCCCGAACCGGTGCATACGCTCAATGGTTCCGGCACGGCGGTGGGCCGTGCGCTGATTGCGGTGATGGAGAACTATCAGAACGCCGACGGTTCGATCAGCGTGCCTGAAGTGCTGCGTCCGTATATGGGCGGAGTCGAACGCATCGCGTAGTTGGAGCTTCAGGCCGCCTTGGTCTTCTTGCCATGGCGCTTCTGCACCAAGGGGCGGTTCAAATCGCGCAAGGTGTCCTTGCCTACCCAGCGCTCAGCCGCGTCTTCGGAAGCGGCCAATTGCTTGCCAAGCGCCAGTGCCTGTCGATACAGCGCGGCATTGCGATGGCCGATGGCGCGCAGTGCCCAGCTGACCCCTTTCTTGACGAAGTTGCGCTCATCGCCGGCCGCCGACTCAATCAGCGCCAAGCTGGCTTCAAAGTCGGCATCACTGGCGCGCTTGTCGTGTACAGCCAGGCTGGCCAGCAGCGCAAACGCCGTGCGCCGTTCAAACTCGTTGCGGCGCGAACTCCAGCGCTTGACCATGGCCCACGCATGCGGGCTGCGATCAAACAAGTGGAAACACAGGGTGTCGCAGATCGCCCAGTTGTCGAATTCCTTGCACCAGCGATCCATTTGCGCTGCAGTGAGCTTGGTGGGATCAGCCACGAACGCCACCAGCGATTGCGCTTCGTAGATACCCGTGTCCCAGAGCGGATCAGCCAGCGCATGCTGTCTTCCGATGTGCTTGCCAATGGCTTGGATCGCCGACATCGACACCCCCAGCGCATGATCATTGGGAATGCCGAAGCGGGTGAGGCCTTCGCGATGCGTGGGACTGGCCTGGGCCTTGAGCAAAGCCACCGCCTGGGCGGCGGTGACGGGCGATGGCGAAGCGGGCGCGGACTTGGTGGCGGCCATGGAGCCTCCCCGGCGGGCGTGCGCTGAGCTTACCCGGCTTTCCGGTCGCCGGTAGGCGACCGGAAGGGAACCGGCGTGGTGAGCGCAGAGGGTCAGGCGGCCAGGGCCAACGGCGCCGGGATCGAACCCAACGCAGCGGCAATGGCGTCGCTGCGATGCTGGGCGGACAAGCCCACGCCTTCGGCGCGGACAAACTCCACGTCGGTGATGCCCAGGAAACCCAGCACGAACTTCAAGTACGGCTCCTGGAAATCGCTGGCCGCGCCGGCGGCGTGGACGCTGCCACGGGCGCTGGCAATGATCACTTTCTTGCCGCCGGCCAGGCCGACCGGGCCTTTTTCGGTATAGCGGAAGGTGCGGCCGGCCACGGCAATGCGATCAATCCAAGCTTTGAGCGAGGACGGGACGCTGAAATTGATCATCGGCGCCCCAATAACCAGCACATCGGCATCCAGGAATTCCTGCAGCGTGGCTTCCGATTGCTCGGCAGCCGCGGTGTCGGACTTGGTCAGGACCGGGGCGGTCAGATGGGGCAGGGGATCGGCGTCCAGATCCTTGTAGGTGACCTTCAGGCCGGGGACCTGGTCCTGCCAACGGGCTACGATGGCGGCCGTAAGTTCGCGGGTCACCGAGTGGCCGGCCAGCGAGCTGCTGTCGATGTGCAATAGTTTCATGATGACTCTCCGGTTCGATGCGGCCGTTGCCGCGTTGGAGAGGATCTTGGGCCGTTGCAGAAGTGGAATAAAGCTGGTTAAATATCACTGATTGTTCTGTCTCTGGAATAATAAAGCCATGCAGCACGACCTCAACGACCTCTACTACTTCGCCATGGTCGTGGACCATGGCGGCTTTGCCGCCGCCGAACGCGCCCTGGGCATACCCAAGTCGCGGCTGAGCCGGCGCATCAGCCAGTTGGAAACCGATCTGGGCGTACGCCTGCTGCAGCGATCCACGCGCCGCTTCGCGGTAACCGATGTGGGCATGAGCGTGCATCGGCATGCGCAGACCATGCTGGCCGAGGCCCAGGCTGCACGCGAAGTGGTGGACCGGCTGAGCGCTGAGCCGCGCGGCGTGGTCCGCGTGAGCGTGCCGGTGGCGGTGGCGCAGATGCAGTTGCCCAAGATCCTGCCCAAGTTTCTCGACAAGTACCCCAAGGTGCGCCTGCAGTTGCACGTCAACAATCGGCGCGTGGACATCATCAACGAGGGCTATGACGTGGCCCTGCGCGTACGCGCCAAGCTCGATGACGATGGCAGCCTGGTGATGCGCAGCTTTGGCCAGATCCAGGAACTGCTGGTGGCCAGCCCCAAATACCTCAATCGCGCCGGCCGCCCGCAAGCGCCCGAGGACCTGACCAGTCACGTCACCCTGAGCATCAGCGAAGACGAGGCCCGTCAGCGTTGGGAACTGCATGGTCCCAATGGCGAAGTGCGTCGGGTCGAGCTGCAACCGCGCCTGGCCGGCTTCGACTTCCCGCTGCTGCAGGCCATGGCCAAGGATGGATACGGCATCACCCTGCTACCGGAGACGGTTTGCGCCGAAGCCGTGCGCAAGGGCGAGCTGGAAGTGGTGCTGCCGGAATGGTCGCTGCCGCAGGGCATTTGCCACGCCGTGTTCGCCTCACGTCGCGGCCTGTTGCCGGCAGTGCGGGTGTTCATCGATTTCCTGGCCGAACACCTGCCCCAGCAAATCGAATCCTCGCGCCTGGATTGCGGCGGCAAATGCACCGAAGCCGCCAACAAGGCCCTGGAACTGGCCCTGGACAACGCCAACGCCGCCAAAGTGAAAAAGGCCTCCTGACCAAACCGCCGCCGGCATGCGAAAATGCCGGCGCAGAAAATGGAGAGATGGCCGAGCGGTTTAAGGCAGCAGTCTTGAAAACTGCCGTAGGTGAAAGCCTACCGTGGGTTCGAATCCCACTCTCTCCGCCATATACGCAAGAGCCCCCGCAAGGGGGCTTTTGCATATGCGCGACATCTATATCGTCAAAACCGCCAAACGATTATTTCGTGTAAAGGTTTTTGCATGCTGTGTCACCGACATTCGTGACTAAAGTTTCATCGGAGCGATGGACGCGTTGAACACTGGTGCTCTCCATTATCCTCGTTGCGCTATTCGCAATAACGAGGAGTTTCATGGCTGCCAAGTTCTTCATCACCCGGACCGATCAGAAGCATCACTTCGTGCTCAAGGCTGGCAACGGCCAGTCGATTCTGCTCAGTCCCTTGTTTGAGCAGGTCAACGAGTGCACGCAGGCAATCGAAGCGATACGTGCCAGTCCGTCGCTCCCGGAACGCTTTCAGCTCAGTTCGGTGGCCAATGGCAAATGCCTGTTCCATGTCTTGGATGAGCACGGGCGCATCGTCGGCACCAGTCAGCTCTATGCCAGCGAGACCACTCGTGCGGCCGGCATGGCTTCGGTCAAGTTGAGCGCGGCGGTGGCGACGACCGTTGATTCTGGCTAGCCGCGATGTGTCACGCGCAACAAGCAGATTGACCCGCCGCCAGACCACGGTTTGGCGGCGGGCTGAATCATCTGCGCGGCGCGGCACTTGCTGTGCATTGCAATATCTGTCCAGACTCCGCGCTCACCGTGAGCCCACGCGCCGGAGCATCTGATGGCCCTGATTTTGTTCTACCACCCGCTGGCCTCGTTCTGTCACAAGGTCCTGATTGCCTTGTATGAGAACAACACCGCGTTTGTTCCGGAAGTGATCCGCCACGACTTGCCCAGTGATCGCGCGGCGCTGCTGGAGGCCTGGCCGGTGGGCAAGATGCCGGTACTGCGCGATGAAGATCGCGGCAAGACAATTCCAGAATCGAGTCTGGTCATCGAGTATCTGGATACGCACTATCCAGGTGCTCATGCGCTGCTTCCACGCACTGCCGATGAGGCCCTGCAGGCGCGGTTATGGGACCGTTTTTTCGATCTGTATGTGCAGGTGCCGATGCAGAAGCACGTGGCCGATCGGCTGCGGCCGGACGATGCGCAACGCGACCCATATGGCGTGGCGGAAGCCGCCGCGACTTTGGACACGGCCTACGGCATGCTGGAAGCGCACCTGGAAAGCAGGCAGTGGATCCTGGGTGATGCCTTCTCGATGGCCGATTGCGCGGCCGCACCCGCGCTGTTCTATGCAGGCGTCGTGCATCCATTTCCGGAAAACGCCGTGCAAATCCGCCGCTACTTCGAGCGCCTGATGGCGCGCCCCTCCGTGCGGCGCACCTATGAGGAAGCCCAGCCTTTCATCCAATACTTCCCCTACCGTTCGGAGATGCCGCCGCAATGGGGCGGTGTTGATTGGCCGCAGGGCTGACTGGGCTTGTCGTCGTCGCTTAGCGTTTAAGCGCTTGCAGGCGGGATTTCAGGTAGCCCAGCTGATCTTCATCGTCATGCGCGATATCGAATTCGCCGTCGCCAATCTTGTCGACATAGACGTTGCAGACATGGACGCGGCGTGGCACTTCCGGTTCCAGGTCCAGCATGTCGGGAAAAGTGCTGGACACTTCGTGGGCGGCATTGTCCAGGACGTCGTTGGCTTCGGCGCGAGTCATGCCTTCGCGCTCGGCGATGATCAAAGCCTCGGCGCGCAGCAGCGGTGACAGGCTGACGAAATCCTTGTTGCGTGCTTTCCACGCTTCCAGGGTCTCAAGCGAACGCATCGCGAATCCGGGATCCTGCTTCATGCAGTATTCGAACACCGCCATGACCGTGGCCGTGGTCATGTTGATCTCGTTCAACGAGGTCAGCAGCAGCTTGTCTTGCGTGGAAAATTCACCGTCCTCTGCATGGGCCGTGGTCAACGCAGCGGACAGCAATAGTCCGCACAGAATGGCGAGCTTGGATGTCATCGATTCCCCTGAAAGGCGCCAGGCGCCGTGTTTCCCCGCTGCCACTCTAGCGCGGCAGCAGGGGGCGGCGCATCAGGGGCCGTTGAACAGCGCGTTGGCCTGGCCGTAGGGCAGGGCGCTGCCGTCGGCGGCGATGCGCGGTTGCTCCAGGAAGGCGGTAGCGCGTTCTCGCAGGTGGCCCAGCGCCGATTCCACCAGCGACGAGCCCGCGCTGAGCCGGCGCACGCCCCAGCTGGCCAGGCTGTCCACCTCGGGCAAGGCGGCGCGCCAGAGTACGTTCAAGGGCAGCCCCGCCTGCGCGGAGATGGCGCGGATGTCGGCTTCTTCGGTAACGCCGGGGACGAACAATCCGTCCGCACCGGCCTCGCGGTAGACGCGCGCCCGCTCCAGGCTGGCCTGCACGCTGGGCTCGCCTGCGGCGGCCAGCTGGCGCAGGTACACATCGGTCCGCGCATTGACGAATACATCGACCTGCTCCTGCGCACAGCGCTCGCGGATGCGCGCAATCTTGGCCGCCAGTAGCGCCGGTTCGCGGCCGCTGTCTTCCAGGTTGATGCCAGACACGCCGCGGCGGATCAACTGCAGGACAGCGTCGGCCACGCTATCGGGTTCTTCGGAATAGCCGGCTTCAAAATCCACGCTCAGCGGCACATCGATGACCCGCGCAATTGATTCGACCGAATCAAACACGCGTGCGAGCGGCAGATGGTTGCCATCCCCATAGCCCTGCGCCCAGGCCACGCCGGCGCTGGTGGTGGCAATGGCGCGCGAGCCCAATGAGGCGAGCAGGCGTGCAGTGCCGGCGTCCCAGGCATTGGCCAGACGCAACACATCCTGGGTATGCAGATGGCGGAAATGGGCGGTGTGCTCAGCCGTGCTGGTCATGCGCAATCCTGATGATGGAAGAGCGCCATCCTGCCATGCCGCAGCAGCGGCAGACTCACTGTATCCGCTCGGCATCGCCGAGCGCGGCGGCTAGCAGGCGGGCGGCGGTGACCGGGGGCGGCGCGCAGGCCTGGGCTCAATTGGAATTGAGCCGGCTGAGGCGGTGAAACAAGCGCCACTTGCCGTCGCCACCCTCCACATTGATGGCGTAATCCAGGCCTTGCTGCTCACGCTGGCGGGCCAATTGGTTGGCGTAGCTCAATGCATCCAGGCGTGACTGGAAATGCAGGGGTTCTGATTCGTTGATCGACAGAAGAAAGCTGCCGTCGTTGCCTGGGGAATGGGGGATGTCAAACGTCATCATGGGCTAGGGGCGATCCATTCGCTTGGGCGCAGACTAGCGTCAGCGATGTCATCGCCGTGCAAAAATCATGTGCTCGCGATGTGCACAAGGCTAACGCCGCGTCTACACGCAACCTTCGCAATTGCCTGCGTATAAATCGACCAATGACGGGCGCTGCCTTGCAACGCCATCCCCGAACCGGCTGATGACCCGGGCGTCATGGAGAACCCATTGTCCGCATGCCTGCATGCGGCGCCCGGCGGTCAGTCGCGAGTCCGACACCGTCGCCGTCCGGAGCCGGGGCGGTTCTCGAACTTCCTGCTCATACTCGGAATGGCATCAGGACATGCCCATCAAGGCAGCCTGTCGCGGCACGGACGCTGGAGAACGCTAGAATATGAGTTGCGATGCCCGTGATCGGCCCACTAGGGTCGAATGGGCAAGTAACTGGGGAAGTAGATGATGCCGATACGCGTGTTCCTGATCGACGACCATGCGCTGGTGCGAACCGGCATGCGTCTGATCCTGGAATCCGAAGACGACATCGAAGTGGTCGGCGAGGCCGCCAGCGGCGAAGAAGCTCTGCCGCAACTACGCCATCTGGAGCCGGCTGTGGTCCTGTGCGATCTGCACCTGCCGGGCTATAGCGGGCTGGAAGTCACCGAGCGCATCGTCAAGGCGCATCAGGCCACTCGAGTCATCATCGTCTCGGTGCTGCAGGACGGCCCCTTGCCCAAGCGTCTGCTGGAAGCCGGCGCCTTTGGCTATGTCGGCAAGGGCGGTGATGCACAGGAGCTGATTCGCGCCGTGCGCGATGTCGCCCGCGGCCGGCGCTACCTGAGCACCAGCATTGCGCAGAACCTGGCCCTGCTGACCATGGGCGGCGAGACCTCGCCGTTTGATTCGCTGTCGCCACGTGAGCTGGAAGTGGCGATGCTGCTGATTCAGGGTATGCGCCAGGAAGAAATCGCCAAGCGCCTGAGCTTGAGTGCCAAGACCGTGAACACCCACAAGGCGCGTCTGTTTGAGAAGGCCGGTGTTACCGACAACATCGCCTTGGCGCGGATGGCCGTGCAGTACGGCCTATTGGATCCGGCGCGGTCGTTCTGAGCTGCACGGACTGCGAGCTGGGCCAGATTTGCCCAGCTCGCCATACCGCGACCGTGCTTAGAAGTGGAAGCTCAACCCCAGATGGGCTTCGCCTGTGGCCAGGTCCAGACGCATTTGTTCGTCCACCAGGCCGCGCACGTTGCTGAACCTGTTGTAGCCGCTTTCGATATTGCCTTGGTTGATCCAGCGATAGCCTGCTTCCACGCTGAGGCGAGGATTGATGCGGTAGCCGGCGCCAAGCCCCAATGCCCAGCTCAGGTTGTCCTGCGTGTGCCGGCCAAAGGTACGGCTGGCGTTGCCCTGCCAGCCGCTGGATTCAATCCGGCTGACCCCAAGGCCTACGGAGCCATAGAGATGGAATTTCTCGCCCATGGGCAGATCCCGGTACAGATTGGCCATCAGCCGAGTAGCCTCCACCTGATGATGGTTGTAGCTGCCGGAGAAACGGCTTGAGCCGCTGGTGAACTCAGCCGACTGCTTGAAGGCGTACTCGCCCTCCACGCGCCAGTCATTGGCGAAGCGATGGCCATAGGCGATCGTGCCGGCGGTGTCGGAGTCGGTTTCCTTGCCGCTCACAAACGAGCCGATGCCGGGGCGCGCGCTGAGATCCATGCCGTCGGCATGCAGGCGCGCGGCAACGATCTTGAACGAAACGTAGTCGGTGGAAGTTTCGCTGGCTGAGGCCAGGCCAGGCAGCGTGGCAAGCACGAGCAGGGCAAGTGTGGCGGAGCGGGTGGTGCGATTACGGGTCATGCAATGGCTCGGAAGTGGAAGAGGTGCGCCGTTCCGCTTGCATCCGGCAGCGGTCGGCAAACAAAACCCTAACGATGCGTCCACCACCGAGCCAAGCACGTGGGCTGCGCTATGGACCTGTGCACAAGCCAGGCACAGTCGCTGCCAGGTTGCAGGCAATCTGCTTCAGCAGGCAAAAAAAAACCGGCTGCGAAAGCAGCCGGTTTCTTGTCTCGCTCGGCCTGAGCTATCAGGCGCTGCGCTCGTTCTCCGGATGATCCGGATCTTCGGGCGCGTCTTCATCGTTGTTCGCCACCTGGGTTTCGCTGGCCGACACCTTCGGCGTAGGCACCGGATCAAACAGGCCACGCGTCACTGAAGGAGGCGTGTCCGCATCCAAGGCGAAGAACAGCGAGCCAGTGGTGCCACGCGAGGCGGCGGCCGGCGGCGGGGCAGCGGGAACCGTCGTAGCCGGTGCTGCTTCTACCACCGGTGTGGCAACGGTCGGCTCGGCGACGAGCGCCTCAACCGGTTCGCGTGCGGCCTGTTGAGCGCTTTCAGCAGGGACCGATTGCGGCACTGCAATCGCGGCCGGCTCAGGCGCACGCGGCGTCGCGACAGGTGCAACGTCGGCGACCACCGGGGCAGCGACCTGCACCGACTGCGCGACCTGGTTGACGGCCTCGGATCCAGCCTGTGCTTCCTGCTTGACCGTAGCGGCGATTGCCGCCTGCTGCTCGCTGTTGCCGGCGACAGCGGCCACTTCGGCCTTGGCTTCTTCCACCACCTGGGCTACCGAGGTTGGCGTCTGCTGGGCGGCGGCGGCGATGCTGGCCACAGCGACCGTAGCAGGAGCGACCCGGTTGTCCGTGCGCGGCGGGGCAACGTCGTCGAACTCGAACTCCGGCTGGTGGCGAGTGGGGGCGGCGCTGTCGTGTGCAGTCACGGCGGCGACGGCGGCCACGTCCTGTTCGTCCTCGTCATCGCCGGACTCGTTCAAATCGTCGGCCAGCGCATCCTCGCCCGGCGCAGCGCCTTCGCCATTGCCACGACGACGGCGGCGGCCACCACGACGACCACGGCGGCGACGGCCACTGCCATCGGCGTTGGCGGCATCAGCAGCTGCGCCTTCCTGCGGGGTCGACGCCTCGACACCCTCGGCGCTGGCGCTCACCGGCTCGGCCGAATCGCTGGCAGCGATAGCGGCGGGGCGGGGCGTTTCCACCGACGCAGGCGTTGCAGGCTTGGCCACGACGGCTTGTGCTTCGTTGGCGACGACAGCGGCAGCGGCGATCTGCTCAGGTTGCGGCTGCGGCTGCGGCTGCGATTGCGGCTTGACGGCGGCTGCCTGCTGATCCGAGCGGGTTTGCTCGGCGCGCGGCTGATCGCCTCGCGGCTGTTCACCGCGAGCCTGTTCGACGCGCGGCTTCTGGCCTTGCTGCTGCTTCTGTTGCTTCTGCTGGTTTTGCTGCTTCGGGCCTTGGTTCTGGCCTTGGCCTTGCGGCTGTTGTTGCGGCTTGGGCTCGTTGCGTGGCTTCTGGCCTTGCTGCGGCTGGGCGTTCTGATTGCTGCCCTGGCCCTTGTTGCGGCCTTCATCGCGACGCGCATTGTTGTTGCCGCCACGGTTCTGGCCTTGCTGGCGACCGTCACGGCGCTGGCCGCGGTCATTGCGATCGTTGCGGCCGCCCTGGCGTCCATCACGCTCGCGCGCGGTCGGCTGTGCCACCGGTGCCGGTTCGCCACCGAGCAGACGCTTGAACCAGCCAAACAGACCGCCGCCAGAGGCTGGCGCAGCCACGGCGACCGGCGCCGGCTGCGGCGCGGCTGCTGCGGCAACCGGTTCGCGCTCTTCGCGGATCGGCGCCGGCTGGCTGTGCTGGACGTGGGTCACGGCAGGCGCGGCCGGGATGTTGAGCTGCGCCTTGGTCAAGGCATGCACCGGCAGCTTGCGCGGGGTGCCACGCTGGTAGCTCGGCTTGGCGGTTTCTTCGCCCAGCTCGTTCTCGCGCACACGGGTGACTTCGTAGTGCGGGGTGTGCAGCGCTTCGTCGGCGACGATGATGATCGGCGCGTCGTGGCGGGTCTCGATTTCGCGCAGCGCGCTGCGCTTCTCATTGAGCAGGAAGTTGGCGATTTCCACCGGCGCCTGCACCAGCACCTGGCCGGTGTTTTCCTTCATCGCATGCTCTTCGGCCACGCGGATGATCGACAGCGACAGCGATTCCACGCTGCGCATACGGCCATGGCCGTCGCAACGCGGGCAGACGATCTGGCTGGATTCGCCCAGCGACGGACGCAGGCGCTGGCGGCTCATTTCCATCAGGCCAAAGCGCGAGATGCGGCCCAGCTGCACGCGCGCGCGGTCGTACTTGAGCGCGTTCTGCAGGCGGTTTTCGACTTCGCGCTGGTGCTTGTTGGAGGACATGTCGATGAAGTCGATGACCACCAGGCCGCCCAGGTCGCGCAGGCGCAGCTGACGGGCCACTTCTTCGGCCGCTTCCAGGTTGGTGTGGAACGCCGTCTCTTCGATGTCGCCGCCCTTGGTGGCGCGCGCCGAGTTGACGTCGATGGCGGTCAGGGCTTCGGTCTGGTCGACTACGATCGAGCCGCCGGAGGGCAGGCGGACATTGCGCTCGTACGCGCCTTCGATCTGCGATTCGATCTGGAAGCGGTTGAACAGCGGGATGTCGTCCTTGTAATGCTTGAGCTTGCGCAGGCTCTGCGGCATCACCTGCGACATGAACTCGTGCGCGGTTTCGTGCAGTTCCTCGGTGTCGACCAGGATTTCGCCGATGTCGGCACGCAGGTAGTCGCGCAGGGCGCGCACGATCAGACGCGACTCCTGATAGATCAGGAACGGCGCCGGCTTGGTCAGTGCGGCCTCGGCAATGGTCTTCCAGACCTGCAGCAGGTAGTCCAGATCCCACTGCAGCTCTTCGGCATCGCGGCCGACGCCGGCGGTGCGGATGATCACGCCCATGTCGTCGGGGATGTTGAGCGCGTCCATCGCCTTCTTCAGCTCGGCGCGGTCATCGCCCTCAATCCGGCGGGAGACGCCGCCGGCGCTGGGCGAGTTGGGCATCAGCACCATGTAGCGGCCGGCCAGCGAGATGAACGTGGTCAGGGCGGCGCCCTTGTTGCCGCGCTCGTCCTTGTCGACCTGCACCACCACTTCCTGGCCTTCGCGCAACAGCTCGCGCAGGCCGGCCTTGTTGTGGTCGACGCCGGCCTGGAAATAATCGCGGGAGATTTCTTTCAGCGGCAGGAAGCCATGGCGGTCAGCGCCATAGTCGACGAATGCGGCTTCGAGGGAGGGTTCAAGGCGGGTGATCCGGCCTTTGTAGATGTTGGACTTCTTCTGTTCCTTGGACGGCTGCTCGATATCGATGTCGTACAGGTTTTGTCCATCAACGATGGCGACGCGCAGTTCTTCTGCCTGCGTCGCATTGATCAACATGCGTTTCATTGTGTGCGTTCCTCGCGCGCTACTACCGCGCGGAACGCCATGGCGTTTCGCCTCTGGAACGGTGCTCCGCCCCTTGCGCAGGCGCAGCGGGGCAGGTTGGGTTTCCAGCGCTACGACACCACGGCAGGCCGCGGGAGCGCTTTTTCTACTAATTGGGTTTTGCGGGGCCGGCGGCAGCTTCCCAATAATTGGTGGCGCCGCGCGGGACATGTTCAGCCACAGATGCCGTCACGCATCCGGCGGTATCCGGGCTCGCCGATAAGCCGCTAACATGGCCGCCCCGAGGGCGGTGGCCGCGCACTTGCCGGAATCGCATAAGAGCCGGGCTTCTGGCCCACAGTCTGCTTCCAGACTGACTAACTCCCTGCGAAATCAAACCCTTATCTCGCCCGCCGAGTGTAACAGAATAAATGTCACGATGACCGTTCGTCCCCCCGTCAGTCCGGCTCCGGCCGGCGCCAAAGCCGCCGTCCGTCTGGTCCGGGTTCCCGAGGATCGGGCCGGCCAGCGCTTGGACAATTTCCTGCTGGGCCAGTTGAAGGGCGCGCCGCGCAGCCTGGTCTACAAGCTGGTCCGCAGCGGCCAGGTGCGGGTAAACGGGGGACGCGCCAAAGCCGAGCGCAAGCTCGAGGCCGGCGACGAGGTCCGGATTCCCCCCGTCAGTCTCGCCGAGGCCGGAGAAAAGGCGCCGCCGCCCAGCGGCTTCCTGCAGCGGATGGAAGCGGCCATCGTATTCGAGGACGCCCGCCTGCTGGTGCTCAACAAGCCCTCCGGTGTGGCCAGCCACGGCGGCAGCGGAATCAGCCACGGTGCCATCGAGACCATGCGGGCATTGCGCCCCAACCAGACCCTGGAACTGGTGCATCGACTGGACCGCGACACCTCCGGCCTGTTGATCATGGCCAAGAAGCGCTCGGCGCTGACCGAGCTGCAGGCGCTGATGCGTGAGGACGGCGGCATCCAGAAGCGCTACCTGACCCTGCTGGTCGGACGCATGCCGGACGGCGTGATGAGCGTGGATGCGCCCTTGCATGTGGGCCTGCGCCAGGGCGGCGAGCGGCATGTGCAGGTCAATCCCACGGGCAAGGCATCGCTCAGCCATTTCAAGGTGCTGGAACGGCGTGGCGGGCATTCCTATTGCGAAGTGCGGATCGAGACCGGCCGCACCCACCAGATCCGCGTGCACGCCCAGCACATCGGCCATCCGGTGGCCGGCGATGACAAGTACGGTGACGAGGCGGTCAACAAGCGGCTGCGCGAGCAGGCCGGCTTGAAGCGGCTGTTCCTGCACGCGGCTTCGCTGCAGTTTGCGCTGGACGATGGGCGCACGCCCTATGTGCTCAATGCGCCGCTGGCGCCTGAACTGGCCGAAGTACTGGATCGGCTCGGCGGCTGAGCCGTAACGCGCGCCTTACTGCGCGCGTGTCTGCGAATCCAGCGCGAAGCACTCGTTGGGGCGTTCGGCAGGCGGCGTGAAGTTCACCGGCACCTGGATCGTGGTGGCGGCCGGCTGGCCGCCGCGGGTGGCGGGCTTGAAGGTCCAGCCACGCACGGCCGTCTGCGCGGCCTCATCCAGGCCAGCATTGCCGCTGCTCTTGACCACCATGATGTTGGAGGTCTTGCCATCGGCGCCGACCGTCACTTTGAGCGTGGACACGCCGCCCACGCCTTCACAGGCCAGGGCAATCGGATAATCCGGCGGCGGCGTATCCAGGGCGGCTACTTCGGTGGGTGCGGGCAGGGCGGCCGTGGGGGCCGACTGGCCGCCGCAGGCCGACAGCAACAACGCAAAAGCGGTGACAGCGAACGGGACGGACAGGGTCGTCAGCTTCATGATCAGGCTCCCGAGGCAAGCGTTTCGGCGCGCGCAGCGCAGATGAAGTCGTTTTCGCTCAAGCCGCCGACGTCGTGGCTGGAGTAACGGACCACAGCGCGGTTGTAGTGCACGCCCAGATCCGGGTGGTGGTCTTCGTGGTGGGCCATGAAGGCCAGGGCGTTCACGAACGCCATGGTCTTGTAGTAGTCCTTGAAGTGGAAGGTCTTGGTCAGCGCATGGCCGTCCTCGACCAGCTCCCAGCCTGGAATCTCCGGCAACAATTCGGCGATTCGGGCCTGGCCCAGTCGATGTTCGCTGCCACGCAGGACCACGCAATGGGCCTGGGCAAGCGGGATCAGATCAGTCATGCATTCCTCCCTCTGGCCAGCTTAACGCTGGCTCACGCTACTATGACGTCCACATCCCGCCCTGAGGCGGGAGGCTAGAATACCCCGCATGATCCATATTTCCGACAGCGCGCAGGCGCATTTCCGCAAATTGATTGAGCGCGAGGCGCTGCCCGGCTTGGGCGTGCGGCTGAGTGCGGTGCATCCGGGCACGGCCCGTGCCGATGCACGCCTGGAGTTTGCCGAGCCACGTGATCTGGCGGGCGACGAGTGGGCGGTGGATTGCGATGGCTTCACCGTCTATGTCGCCGCCGACAGCGTGGCCTGGCTGGATGGCGCCGAGATCGACTACGTCTACCAGGGCGCCAGCACCCAGCTGACCATCAAGGCACCGAAGATCAAAGGCGAAGCACCGACGGAATCCGCTTCGCTGGTTGAGCGCGTGCGCTGGGTGGTGGAGAACGAAGTCAATCCGCAGCTGGCCCAGCACAAGGGCAAGGTGGCGGTGGAAGAAGTGACCGGCGAGGGCGTGGTGTATCTGCGTTTCGGCGGCGGTTGCCACGGCTGTGGCATGGCCGATGTCACCCTCAAGCAGGGCATCGAGAAGACCCTGATGGCGCGGGTGCCAGGCGTGACTGCCGTGCGTGATGCGACTGATCACGCCACCGGCGATGCGCCGTACATGCCTCGCGGCAACGCGGCCTGACGAAGCCAGCGCCGGTGACGCGAGCCGCCGAACTCATCATCCAGGCGCTGCTTCCGCGCAAGCCCGCTCCCGTTGTTGAACGCAAGACTGGCCTGCCTTATGGCTGGGGCCTGTGGTTGCGCGCGTTGCCTGAAACCAAGGGCCGCATCTCGCGCGACAAATCCGAATCCATCGTCCGCGACCTGAGCGAGCGACCGTTGCCGTCGCGCGGCGGCGCCATTGCGCCGCATTTGGGCTTCTGGGCGGCGCTGCGCACGCTGTTCTACCAGCAATGGGAAGCGCCACTGCGCGAAGAGCGCGGCCTGCGCTGGCTGTCGGGTTTCGTCAGCCTGCTGATGCACTTGTTGTTCGTGCTGCTGCTGATCTGGGTGGCGGTGGTCAAGCTGCCGCCGCCGCCAGAATCGGCCGGCGACAGTAGCCGCGTGCAGGTGGAGTACATCGGCCGCGGCACGCCGGCAGAAGAAGGCGGTGGTGCGCCAGATGTCGCTGGCCAACCGGCACCGCGCCAACCGACCGCAGCAGCTCCGTCGGCAGCGGCCGCCGCAAGCAGTGAAGCCGGTGGCGATACCGTGGAAGCGCCGACGCCGCGCAATCTGCCCGAGTTCGTGCCGCCGTCGCCCACGGTCAGTGCGGAAACACCGCAGGTACGCGAACGTTCCGTCGCCGAACCGCAAATCCCACCGCCGCAGCCGGTACAGGTCACCGAGACGCCCGAGGCCACGCAGGCATACGTGCTGAGTGCGCCCAATGTGCGCACCGAGGTCGTGCGTGCGCCGGTCATCACCCCGCGCGAAGCCAGCGTGCAGCAACGCCAAGTGGAAGTGCTGGTCTTGCCCACGCTGCAGGCACCGCGGGTCACCCGCGATACACCGATCCAGACCCGTCCCATTGATCGCCCGGTCGTACAGGTGCAGGAGCGCGAAATGTCAGCGCCGCTGCCGCAAGTGCGCGCGATGGAAATCCCCAGCCAGATTGCGCCGACGCGGGACATCAACGCGCCCACGGCGGCGGTGCGCGAGCGTGCCGTGGCCAACCCGAAGCCGGCGCCGACTGCGGCGGCAACGCCAGCGCCGGCCGCCTCGGCCAGTACTGCTGCACCCGCGCCGTCATCGGCCGCAACCAGCTCACCTGCGCCTTCCACCGGCACCGCTGCAACCACCGCGCCCAGCCCGCGCGCCGGAAGCGGACAATCGACCACGGCGGCCAGCAATCCTGCGCCGCGCGGCAACCAGGCCAATGCGCGCAATGCCGGTCCGGCCGCCGCTGATCGCAGTGGTGGCTGGAATACGCCGGTGAAAGGCGATGACTGGGGCGCATCCAACCGCAACGTCGCCGGCGACAGCGGTGCCAATGCGGGCAAGCAGCCGGGCCTGTTCAATGCCGATGGCAGCGTGCGCTTGCCGGGCAGCGCCGGCAGCGGCAATGAATCCACGGCTGATCGTGGTGCACCCGGCGGTGACTTCGACAAGTGGACGCGCGAGCAGATTGATCGCTCCGGCACCTGGTTGCAGCGCCCGCCTTACGACTACACGCCGACTTCGCTGGACAAGTATTGGGTGCCCAACGAGTCGCTGCTGGCCGAGTGGGTGCGGCGCAATGTGCGCGAGGCCAGCATCCCCATTCCGGGTACCAACAAGAAGATCAAGTGTGTGATCTCCGTGCTGCAGCTGGGCGGCGGTTGCGGCCTGGTCGATCCCAACCTCAGCGAGCAGCCGCCGCAGTCCAGGCCGCCGCCGGAGATTCCGGTCAAGCGCAATCCGATTCCTACGGATTCCTAGCTCCTTCCTACA
>Ga0160448_100207_pt1 | contig 24596 bp, 20 predicted proteins | sample HID1973M_E1MG_FD_108269 | JGI IMG/M metagenome (GOLD analysis project Ga0160448, IMG submission 108269) | Enriched mosquito-associated microbial communities from UW Madison campus, WI, USA - HID1973M_E1 MG | ecosystem: Host-associated > Arthropoda: Insects > Digestive system > Unclassified ...
CTGGCTCCCCGCGCTGCGGACGCTGCTCGCCGACGCCTCCCGCGCCGGCGTCCCCACGCTCGGCATCTGCCTGGGTGCGCAGCTGCTCGCCGCCGCCCGCGGCGGCCGCGTCCAGGTGGCCGCACCTCCCGGGCCCGAGTCCGGCGTCGTCCCGATCTTCTGGCGGCGCGAGGCCCTGTCCGACGCCGTCTTCGGGCCGCTCGTCGCCGGGCTGTCAGACCGCCGCGTCACGCTGCAGCCCACGTCGCACGCCGACGCGGTCGTCGACCTGCCGGCCGGTGCCGTCTGGCTCGCGTCGTCCAACCAGTACCCGTACCAGGCGTTCCGCATCGACTCCGCGTGGGGCGTGCAGTTCCACCCCGAGGCGTCGCCGGCCACGCTGCGCACCTGGATGGAGCACGACGGCGTCGAGGACGTCGACGCCGAGCTGGCTTCGTACGCCGAGCACGAGGCCGAGCTGACCGGCATCCGCACGACCATCGCCGCCGGCTTCGTCGACCACGTCCGCACGGTCGCGACGCAGCGCGCCTCGTCCGAGCAGAGCGCCGACGAGCGCGTCGACGCCTGACCGCTCCGGCGATCTGCGGCTGGCCGGCCGCTCCACCGGTCGGCCGGTAGTCAACCGACGACCGGGAGCGGTGGCGCGTCTCTGGCGTCCCACGGACTCCGGTCGGTCCGGTCGCCACGGGTCCTAGCTGACGAGAAGGACCGATGCACCGCCGATCCTGGCGCGGGCGAGCCGCGCATCGGCGGTGAGCAGCGGGACGCCGTACGCCTGTGCGACGGCGACGTAGTGCGCGTCGGCCACCCGGATCGCGTGCCGCAACGACCACACCTGCTCGATGAGCGCCGACGACGGCACGCGCTCGCACGGCAGGTCCCGCCACGCGGCGACCGCCGCACCGGCCTCGTCGGCCGTGATCTGCCCCGCACGCTCCAGCCGCGCCAGCGCGGACAGCACCTCGGTGTCGATCAGGCTCGGCGCCACCAGGTCGTGCCCGCGCAGGTGCGCGCGCGTCGGCGCTCGCAACGGAGTCGCCAGCAGCGCATGCACCGCCGTGCTGGCGTCGAGGACCAGGGTCACGAGCCGGAGCGACCCGCGCCGCCCGACGGGCTCGCCGCGGTGGTGGCGCGCGCTGGAGCGTCGTCGGGCGCGTACTCCACGCGGACCTCGTCGAGCGCATGCGCCACGTCGATGGGCCGCGTCGTGCCTGCCGCCGGGTGTCGGCGGTCCCACTCGTCGAACGTCGGGCGCGACAGCTCTCGGCGCAGCAGGCGCGTGACCAGCTCGGACATGGTCGTCGACTCGTCGCGCGCGCGCTTCGCGAGCGCGGCGTGAACGTCGTCGGGCAGGTTCTTGACCTGCAGCGTGCTCATGTCAGGACCGTAGCATGACGAGAGCATGCTGGCGCGGCAACCTGGAGTGGCGAGGTGAGCGACACCGAGCCGTACGGTGTTCATGAATGCATCGATGGTTGCGGACGACGTGCCCGTGGAGGGCGCGTTTGCTGCAGCCATGCTGGATGGGTGGGCTGTGGGTGCGTGGCGTCGTCGGCTGGCGGAGATCCGCTGTCCTTGTGGTCGGATCTGGCCTGCGCTCCGCTCCGGGCGGGTGGCGCTTCGCGGCCCCCACCCTCCGCTACGCTCCGGCCAGATCCTCCGCGTCCACGATGGAGTAGGCGTACCCCTGCTCCGCCAGGAAGCGCTGACGGTGGGCCGCGAACTCCTGGTCGACCGTGTCGCGGGCTACCACCGTGTAGAAGTGCGCGGTGCGGCCGTCGCCCTTGGGGCGCATGATCCGGCCCAGGCGCTGCGCCTCCTCCTGGCGGGAGCCGAACGAGCCCGACACCTGGATCGCGACCGACGCCTCGGGCAGGTCGATCGAGAAGTTCGCGACCTTCGAGACCACCAGCTTGTGGATCTCACCGGCCCGGAAGGCGTCGAAGAGTCGCTGCCGCTCGTGCACGGTCGTCTCGCCGGTGATGAGGTCGGCCTGCAGGTGGTCGGCGAGCTCGTGGAGCTGGTCCAGGTACTGCCCGATCACCAGCACCTGGTCGTCGGGGTGCTGCGCGACCAGCTGCTCGACCACCCGGTTCTTGCCCGGTGCGGTCGCCGCCAGGCGGTACTTGTCCTCCGGCTCGGCGGTGGCGTAGAGCATGCGGTCGCGGTCGGGGAGCGTCAGGCGCACCTCGACGCAGTCCGCGGGCGCGATGTAGCCCTGCGCCTCGATGTCCTTCCACGGGGCGTCGAACCGCTTGGGCCCGATGAGGGAGAAGACCTCGTCCTCGCGACCGTCCTCGCGGACCAGGGTCGCGGTCAGGCCCAGGCGCCGACGAGCCTGCAGGTCCGCCGTCATCCGGAAGATGGGCGCCGGCAGCAGGTGGACCTCGTCGTAGACGACCAGGCCCCAGTCGCGCGCGTCCAGCAGCTCCAGGTGCGAGTAGACGCCCTTCCGGCGCGTGGTCAGCACCTGGTAGGTGGCGATGGTGACCGGGCGGATCTCCTTGCGGGCACCGGAGTACTCGCCGATCTCGTCCTCGGTCAGCGACGTGCGCTTGACCAGCTCGTCGCGCCACTGCCGTGCGGACACGGTGTTCGTCACCAGGATCAAGGTGGTGGTCGACGACTTCGCCATGGCACCGGCGCCGACGATCGTCTTGCCCGCCCCACAGGGCAGCACGACGACGCCCGAGCCGCCGTGCCAGAACCCGTCGACCGCCTGCTGCTGGTACGGCCGCATCGACCAGCCGTCCTGGTCGAGCGCGATCGCGTGGGCCTCGCCGTCCACGTACCCGGCCAGGTCCTCGGCGGGCCAGCCCAGCTTGAGCAGCACCTGCTTGAGGTGTCCGCGCTCGGACGGGTGGACGATCACGTCGGTGTCGTCGAGCCGCTCGCCCAGCAGCCCGGCGGTCCGCTTGGAGCGGGTCACCTCGGCGAGCACCGCGGGGTCGAGCGAGTGCAGCACCAGGCCGTGCACGGGGTCCTTGATCAGCTGCAGGCGCCCGTAGCGGGACATGGTGTCCGCGACGTCGACGAGCAGCGCGTGCGGGACCGGGTAGCGGCTGTACTCGAGCAGCACGTCGACGACCTGCTCGGCGTCGTGCCCGGCGGCGCGCGCGTTCCACAGCCCCAGCGGCGTCAGCCGGTAGGTGTGGACGTGCTCGGGCGCACGCTCGAGCTCGGCGAACGGGGCGATCGCCCGACGGCAGGCCTCGGCCTGGTCGTGGTCGACCTCCAGCAGCAGGGTCTTGTCGCTCTGGACGATCAGGGGACCGTTGGTCACGCACTCTCCTCGTCGGTCACCGGGCGGACCCGGCGTACGGATGCGATGCGGTGCACCGCGACGGTCAGCTCGGACTCGCGCTGGACGTCCGCGGCGCGCAGGCGCCCGCCGTCGACGCGCAGCGGGCGCAGCAGCCGACGTTCGGGACGGCCCGTGGGGCCGACCAGGTCGACCCACACGTTCGCCTTGTCGGCGACCGCCTCTCGCAGGACCAGCAACGCATCGCCCGGGTCGTCTGTTCCGTGCTCGGACAGGTCGTCGGGTGTCGGGTCCAGCGGGCCGTCCGGCTCGCGGTTCGCGCGTTCGCGTCCGCCCGACGAAGGCCCCGCCGACCCGGGCGCGGGCTCCGGCGTCCGCAACCGGCGGATGACGGCGGCGACGTCCGCGTCGGTCGTCGGGGTCGCGACCTCCCGGCGTCCGGCGCTGCCCCGCCCGCGGCGGCCCGCGCGGCGCACCTCGCGCGCCAGGTGCAGGACGTGCCCGTCCGGGGACTCGGCGGCCGGCGCGAGCCCGTGCTCGCGCAGGGTGTCGACGAGCTCGCGCGTCGGGGCCTGCGCCACCAGCACGGTGGGGGCCAGCGCGAACAGGCCGAGCCCGGCCAGGCGCGGGTCGTCGACGAGCCCGGCCAGCAGCGCGGGGTCGTCGCTGCGCAGGTAGCTCGACGCGGCACCGGCGCGGAGCTGGCCGTGGCGGCGGGCGGCGTCGCGCACCAGGTACTCGAGCGCCTGCGGGACGGGCGTGAGCGAGAACCGGGTCAGGTCGGCGAGCAGGCCGTCGGCCGTCGCGCCGGCGTCGAACGCGGCCCGCACCGACTCGGCCGTGAACCGGACCGTCACCGCGCCGCCGCGCGACTCGACGCGGGCCGCCCGGTCGAGCAGGTCCTCGAGCTCGTCGCTCGGCCGGCCCGGGACGATGCCCGTCAGGTCGCCCTGCAGCAGCATCTCGTCGACGGCGGCGGGCACGTCGGCGGCGAGGGCGGCGGCCGCGGGGTCGGGGCCGACGCCGGGCGCCTCCAGCAGCGCACGCCCGGCGGCGGACAGCGCGCCCGCACCCAGCGCACCCACCGCGGCGGCCTCGGCCAGGACCGCGGACACGGCCGACGCGGGTGGCACCGCCCGAGGGGTCCGCCACGCGAGCAGCTCCATGACCGTGGCCTCGTCGGGCGCCGCCAGCCCAGGCAGGTCGGCCAGCGTGCTCAGGACGGAGCGGCGCAGGCGCGGCGCCCAGGACCGCGCGACGTCGGGGCCCAGGGCGGAGCGCACGGTCCCCGAGTCGTCCCGGCCGCCGACCAGCCAGGGTGTGCGCGTCGTCGCGGTCCAGGTGCGGGCGAGCGTCAGCCAGCGCTGCTCGAGAGGCTGGCCGCTCCACTCGTCGAACGAGACCGTGGGGACGAACGAGGGTGTCTCCTCGCCGTCGTCGGCCACCAGCCCGGCGGACGCGGCGAGCTCGACCACCAGCGCGGCGGTCCGCTCGTCGACCTCCAGCTCGGCGGCGAGCCGCCGCAGCTCGCGCACGCCCAGCCCGCCCGAGCGCAGCACGCCCGCGGGGCTGCGCTCCCAGGTCCGGGCCAGGCGCGTGACCAGGCGGACCAGCCGCTCGCCGGCGTCGGCGGACTCGGCGGCGACCGTCGCGGCGGCGCGTGTCGGGAAGGTCGGTGCGGGGGGCAGGGCGGCCGACCGGTGGGTGCGGCCGCCACGCAGCGCCAGCGCGACCGTGCGCGGCAAGATCACGTGCCGCCCCTCGCCGCGCACCAGCAGGCCGCGGCGCAGCATCCACTCGACCGCCGCCGCGGTGGCGGTGCCATGCGACGGGGCCAGGCCGACGGGCGGCCCCCACGTCAGCGCGTCGAGCACGGGCTGCACGCCGGCGGGAGCGGCCGGCAGCTCGTCGACGACGGTGGCGTCCGGCTCCTGCGACGACGCAGGCGCCAGCCCCGCGGGGTAGGGGCCCAGCAGCTCCGCGACGCCCGGCGCGGCGTGCAGGGCGACCTCGTCGGCCGACCCGAAGAGCAGCGCCAGCGCGATGGCCCGCTCGACCGACGCCTCGACGAGCGTGGCGCCCGCGTCGTCGTCCGCGATCGCCGCGCGCAGCTCGTCGCGCGTCGCACCGCCCAGCGCCACCACGGCCTCGACCACCTGCAGCACGCCCGCGTCGACGGACGCCAGCGCCCGCTCCAGGCTGCCGCGGCTCGTGGCCCGCACGGCCAGCGAGGACATGGTCGTCGGGGACGGTGCGGCCAGGTCCGGGCGCCCGCGCAGCAGCGCGACGAGGTCGTCGTCGGCGCGTGTGCGCAGGAAGCCGGTGAAGGTGGACATCCGCACCACAATACGTGCGAGGCGCCGAGGGTGGCGCGGGCCCGGTAGCCTAGGGGGTTGACGTGGTCTTCCTATAGAACGAGGTGTGCCGTGCCCACCGGCAAGGTCAAGTGGTTCGACGCCGAGCGCGGGTTCGGGTTCATCGCCGGCGACGACGGCGGCGAGGTCTTCCTGCACGCCTCCGCGCTCCCGCAGGGCGTGACGCCCGCTGTCGGCAGCAAGGTCGACTACGGGGTGGCCGACGGCCGCCGCGGCCCGCAGGCGCTGTCCGTCAAGCTCCTCGACCCGCTGCCATCGGTCGCGAAGGCCGCGCGCAAGCCGGCCGACGACATGGCCGTCATCATCGAGGACCTCATCAAGGTGCTGGACCGCGTGGGCAACGACCTGCGCCGCGGCCGCTACCCCGAGAAGGCCCGCGCCACCCAGTACGCGACCCTGCTGCGCGCTGTCGCCGGCGACCTCGAGGCCTGACGTGGCGACCGCGACGAAGGACGCCGTGCTCGGCTCCGCCGTGGACCTGGCGCGCGAGGTGGCCGTCGAGCTGGCCGGCAACGCCTCCGACGTGGGTGAGCACCTGGGCGTCGTCGTCGAGGGTGAGCGCCTGGTCTCGCACCGGTTCGCGTCCGCCGCCCGGGGCTACCGCGGCTGGGAGTGGACCGTCACGGTCTCGCGCGTCCCGCGAGGCCGCATCGCCACGGTCTGCGAGGCCGAGCTGCTGCCCGGGTCCGACGCGATCCTGGGCACCGAGTGGGTGCCGTGGTCGGAGCGGCTGCGCCCCGGTGACGTCGGCCCCGGCGACGTGCTGCCGTTCCGCGCCGACGACCCGCGCCTCGAGCCCGGCTGGACGCCGTCCGGCGACCCCGAGCTCGACGAGGTCGCGATCGACGAGCTGGCCCTGGCCCGGGTGCGCGTGCTCTCGCCGCAGGGGCGTGACGAGGCCGCGGACCGCTGGTACCGCGGGTCGCGCGGCCCGACGAGCGCCGGCGCCGTCGCATCCGCCGGCGCGTGCACCACGTGCGGCTTCCTGGTCCCGCTGCAGGGCGCGCTGGGCACGGTGTTCGGCGTCTGCGCCAACGAGTGGTCGCCCGACGACGGCAAGGTGGTCAGCCTCGACCACGGCTGCGGCGCCCACTCCGAGACGGGCAACGAGCCCGTGCCGACCGAGTGGCCCGAGCCCGCGCCGCTGATCGACGAGCTGCGCATCGACGTGCTGCCTGACCTGGGCGGGCCGACCACGCCGGAGCCTGCTGCCTCGGAGCCCACGGCCGAGTGACCACCGACCCCTTCGGCACGGCCGCGCTGCGCGCTGCTGCCGTCGGGGCCTGGCAGGCGTCTCCCGCGCGGTTGCGTGAGGACGCGAACGTCGAGGAGGACCACGCCCGCGGGTACTACCGCGACCGCGTGCTGGTGGAGCTGGCGCAGAACGCGGCGGACGCTGCCGTGCGCGCGGGCGTCCCGGGCCGGCTGCTGCTGCGGCTGGCTGCGACGCCCGACGGCACCACGCTCGTGGCCGCCAACACCGGCGCGCCGCTCGACGAGCCGGGCGTCGCGGCGCTCGCGTCGATGCGGGCGTCGGCCAAACGGTCCGACGCCGGCGGCGTGGTGGGCCGGTTCGGGGTGGGTTTCGCGGCCGTGCGGGCCGTGGCCGACGAGGTGAGCGTCCTGTCCACGACCGGCGGGGTCCGGTTCAGCGTGCGCGACACCGCCGAGCTGCTCGCGCAGGCGGGTACGCCGGCGCTGGACGACGAGGTGCGGCGTCGCGACGGGTCCCTGCCCGCTCTGCGGCTGCCGTTCCCGGCGGAGGGTCGTCCACCCGTCGGGTACGACACGGCCGTGGTCGCGACGTTGCGCGACGAGGTCGCGGCCGACGAGGTCCGCGCGCTGCTGGCCGGGATCGACGACGCGCTGCTGCTGGCGCTGCCCGCGCTCGTGGAGGTCCTGGTCGAGGACGACGACGCGGCGCCGCGGCGGGTCGCGGACGTGGGCTCGCGCTGGACGGTGGCGTCCGACGAGGGCGAGCTGCCGCTGGCCCTGCTCGCCGGCCGGCCCGTGGAGGAGCGGTCCGCCCGCACCTGGCGTGTGACGTGGGCGGTGCCGCGAGGCGACGCGGGGTTGCGGCCGACGCCGTCGTCGGCGCGTGCCGTCCACGCCCCGACGCCCACCGACGACCCGCTCGACCTGCCCGCGATGCTGGTCGCGACCTTGCCGCTCGACGCGACCCGCCGCCACGTGGCCTCCGGGCCCCTCACCGACGCCGTGCTGGATCACGCCGCCCGGGTCTACGCCGACCTGGCGCAGACCGTCGCCCGCGCCGGCGGCGACGCCCTCGCGCTGGTGCCGACCGGTCTGGGTGCCGGACCCGTCGACGCTGCCCTGCGCCCGCGGATCGTGGACGCGCTCACGCACCGACCGCTGCTCGCGCCGGCGGGCGGGGACGACCACCGGGTCCCGGCGGGCGTCGCCATCGCCGTCGCCGGGTCGTTCCCGCCCGCCGCGCTGGCCGCGCTCGGCCGCCGCGTCGCCTCGCTCGTCGTGCTCCCGCCCGGCCGCGAGACGCAGGCGCGGGCGCTGGGCGTCGACGTGCGACGCCTCGCCGACCTCGTCGACGACCTCCCGGCCGCGGAGCCCGGCCGCTGGAGCGAGCTGTACGACGCGCTGGACCAGCTCACGCAGGACGCGGGCGCGCGCGAGGCGCTCGGCGCGCTGCCCGTGCCGCTCGCCGACGGGCGCGTGGTCCGAGGTGCCCGCGGGGTCGCGGTGCTCGACGAGGTCGCGCTGCCGGACGACGTTCTCCGGACGCTGTCGGCGTGGGGCGTGCGGCTCGTCGCGCCCCCCGACGCGCACCCGCTGCTGGTCCGGCTGGGCGCCGAGCCCGCGGACGCGGTCGCGCTGCTGCGGCGGCAGGAGGTGCGGCGGGCGGCTCTCGACGAGCCCGAGGAAGCGGCGCCGATCGTCCTGACGCTCGCCACCGCGGCGTTGGCGGCGGGCGCAGACGGGCTGCCCGACGACGTGCGCGCCTGGACCGGGCTCGTCGAGCTGTCGGCCGCGGACGGGGAACCGACCCCGGCCGACGGTCTGGTCCTGCCCGGGTCCGCCGCCGCGGGTCTGCTCGACGACCGTGTCGTCGCGCCGGTCGCGCTCGCGGAGATCGACCAGTGGGGCGCGGACGTGCTGGTCGCGCTCGGGGTGCGGCGGGACCTGGTGGTGGTGCGCGTCGACGACGTGCTGGCAGGTGGCGCGCTGCTCGACGACGGGGACGAACCCGCGACGCTCGCCGCGCAGTCGCTGGACGGCTGGCCCGACTATCTCGAGCACCTCGCCGACGTGCTGGGCGACGACGCGTTCGTCGGTCAGGTCGCGGCCGTCGCCGACCTGGACGCCGTGGCCGACGGGCGCTGGCCCGACGTCCTGGCGCGCATCGCGGATCAGCCCGACCTGCGCCGCGCCCTGCTCGATCCCGTGCGCGCAGGCGCCGGCGTCGGGCCGTCGTACACGGCCTGGTGGCTGCGGGAGCGGGCCGGGCTGGGCCTGGCCGAGCCGTTCGCCGTCGGAGGCCCGGACCGGCTGCTGCGCGGCGCCCCGGACGTCGTCGTCGGGCTCGACGCCGCCGTGAGACGCGCGCTCGGCGGCGTGGACGGCCCGGGCGACCTCGACGGCCGGGCGTGGTCGCGGCTGCTGGACGCCTGGCCGGTCGGGACCGTCGTCGAGCCGTCGACGGCCGTCGACGTCTGGCGGCTCCTGGCACCCGACGAGCCGCCCGAGCGGGTCCCGGCCCTGGCCGCTTACGGCCGGGTCGAGGTGGTCGTCGCCGCCGAGGCCGCCGTCGCGCCCGCGCCGATGTGGTGGCAGCGCACCGACGTGGCCGCGATGGTGCCGTCGTCGGACCCGGACCGCACCGCGCACCTGCTCGACCTGCCGCGCGCCGACGAGCTGGCCGCCGGACGCGTGGACGACGACGGGCGTCCGGTACCGGTGCCCGCCGCGGCTGTCGGGCTCTACCCCGGCCTGCCGGAGACCTGGATCGAGCACGACGAGCTCACGGTCGACGGTGTCGAGGTGGACTGGTGGGTCGCCGACGGGGTGCCGCACGCGGTGCACCTGGCCGGGCTGGCGGCGGCGCTCGCGCAGGTCGCCGACCGCTGGCCGGCGCGGCACGCGATCGAGGCCGTTCTCCTCGACCCGTCGCGGGCCGCGGAGGTGGTGCTGGCGGACGTCCTCAGGCCGTCGGAGCAGCGTCCGTCGGAGCAGCGTCCGTCGGGAGCGGCTCCACGCGCGGACGGTGGCGCTGGGCCCAGTTGATGCCGACGAGGCCCAGGGCGGCGCCCGTCACGCACACCGCGGTCGGCAGCCAACCCGTGGCACCCGTCGCACCGAGGACGACCGCGACCAGCGCGGCGACCGCCCAGACGAGCGTGCCGACCACCATCACGCGCACGAAGTCCACCTGGACGGGCTCGGGCGCGGGCTTGGTGACTCGGAACAGGGGCACGCGAGCAGCGTAGTTCAGGGGCGCACCAGGTCGACGATCTGCTGCACGGCCGGGCGCAGCTGCGCGAAGGCACGCGAGTAGACGCCCGCGCTCTGGCGGTACGGGTCGACGACGTCGTCGTCCTCCGGCTTGGCCGGGCGCACGGTGCCGCGCCGCGCGGGCGCGAGCGCGACGAGCGCCGCGAGCCGGTCGGCCGTGGTGGCGCCGGCGCCGGGCAGGTCGGACGGCTCGACGGTCCCGGCCAGGCGCGCCAGCTCGCGGAGCGTGAACGTGCGGCGCACGGCCGCGGGGACCAGCTCGACGACGGCCGTGCGGTGCCGCCGGGTCGCGGCCAGCACCAGGTCGGCGTCGGTGATCAGCTGCGGCGTCAGCTGGCGGGCCGTGAAGCCGCTCGGGTCGGCGCCGGCGTCGGCGACCAGCCGCGCCATCTCGTCGGTCATCGGCGCCCCGGCCACCGCGCCCGCCCCGGCCGACGCCACCTCGATCGCGGGCGCGAGACCCCCGACGGACTGCCCGCGGTACGTGGCACCCAGACCCGCCGCCAGCAGGCGCTCCACCGCCGGCGAGCGGCAGATGTTGCCCGTGCACACGACGAGCACGCGCAGGGGAGCAGGGGTGGCCATGGGGTCATTGTGCCGAAGCCGGAGGTCGGCCGCGGGCGGGCGACCCGATCGGGGGACCGCACGGGGGCAGGTGTCACCCGTCCGCGACGTGGCAGGCCGATCGTGTGGTGATCGACACCCGGACCGGGCTACACACTCCGATCACCCGCCTGCCACACTTCGCCCATGGCTTCGACCTCGAAGGTGCCCCCCGCACCCGCGCGCGAATCGCGCCCCACCAACGGCCTGGACCGCTTCTTCAAGATCACCGAGCGCGGCTCGACGATCGGCACGGAGATCCGCGGCGGGCTCGTCACGTTCTTCACGATGAGCTACATCATCGTGCTCAACCCGATCATCCTCGGGCAGACCGACGCCACGGGCGCGAAGCTGGCGCAGCCGGCGACGATCGCGGCGACCACCGCCCTCGTCGCCGGTGTGCTGACGATCCTCATGGGCACGTTGGCCAACTTCCCGCTCGCCCTCGCGGCCGGCCTCGGCATCAACGCGGTGGTGGCGTTCTCGATCGCCACGCTGCCCGAGATGACGTGGGCCGACGCGATGGGCATCGTGGTGATGGAGGGCCTGCTCATCCTGATCCTCGTCCTCACGGGGTTGCGGCAGGCCGTCTTCAACGCCGTGCCGGTCTGGCTCAAGACGGCCATCTCCGTCGGCATCGGCCTGTTCATCGCCTTCATCGGCCTGGTCGACTCCGGCTTCATCCGCAGCACCGGCGCGGACAGCCCGCCCGTCCAGCTCGGCCCGGACGGGTCCATCTCCACCTGGCCGCTGCTCGTGTTCGTCGTCGGCCTCGTGCTCATGGTCATCCTCATGGTGAAGAACGTGCGCGGTGGCATCCTCATCGCGATCGTCGCGACGACGATCATCGCGATCATCGTCGAGCAGGTCGCCAAGGTCGGCGGGGCGTTCAACGCCGACGGCAGCCCCAACCCCGCCGGCTTCCGCCTCAACGTCCCCGAGTGGCCCAGCAAGATCTTCGACACCCCGGACTTCAGCCTGCTCGGCCACTTCTCGCTGCTGGGCTCGTTCCACAAGCTCGGCATCGTCGCCGTCGTCCTGCTCGTCTTCTCGCTGCTGCTGGCCGACTTCTTCGACACGATGGGCACGATGGTGGCCGTCGGCTCCGAGGCGGGCCTGCTCGACGAGAAGGGCAACCCGCCGCGCACGCAGCAGATCCTCATCGTCGACTCGGTGGCCGCTGCGGCCGGCGGTGCCGCGGGCATCTCCAGCAACACGAGCTACATCGAGTCGGCCGCGGGCGTCGGTGAGGGCGCGCGCACCGGCCTCGCGTCCGTCGTCACGGGTATCGCCTTCCTACTGGCGACCTTCCTCGCGCCGCTCGTCGCGATCATCCCGTCGGAGGCGGCCGCCCCGGCGCTCGTCGTCGTCGGCTACCTCATGGTCACGCAGGTGACCGGCATCGACTGGAAGAGCTACGAGATCGCCGTGCCGGCGTTCTTCACGATCGTGCTCATGCCGTTCACGTACTCGATCACCGCGGGCATCGGCGCGGGCGTGATCTTCTACGTGATCCTGCAGGTCGTGGTCGGCAAGGCGCGCAAGCTGCACCCGCTCATGTGGCTCATCGCCGTCATGTTCGTCCTGTACTTCATCCGCGGGCCGCTCAACACCTGGCTCACCTGACGTACCCGACTGCGCAGGGCCGGATCCACCCGACGGGGAGGGTCCGGCCCTGCGTCGTCCCCGGATAGGCTCGTCGTCCCGACCGACTGGAGGAACCGTGCGGATCAGCGTCATCGGCTGTGGCTACCTGGGGGCCGTGCACGCGGCCGCCATGGCGTCGCTGGGGCACGAGGTCGTCGGCATCGATGTCGACGAGGCGAAGGTCGAGGCACTGCGCTCGGCGAAGGCGCCGTTCTTCGAGCCGGGGCTGCCCGAGCTGCTGTCGTCGGCCTCCGCGACGGGGCGGCTGAGCTTCAGCACCGACATGGCCGACGCCGCGGGCGCGACCGTCCACTTCCTGTGTGTCGGGACGCCGCAGAAGCGCGGCGAGTTCCGCGCCGACCTCGCGTACGTCGAGGCCGCCTTCACCGCGCTGCTGCCGCACCTGCGCCCCGACGACGTGGTGGCCGGCAAGTCGACCGTGCCCGTCGGCACGGCCGAGGACCTGGCCGAGCGCCTCGCCGGCACGGGAGCGAGCCTGGTGTGGAACCCCGAGTTCCTGCGCGAGGGCTTCGCGGTGCAGGACACGCTGCACCCGGACCGGCTGGTCTACGGGCTGGAGTCGGCCGACGGCGAGCCCACGGCGGACGGCGCGCGCGCCCGGGCCCTGCTCGACGAGGTCTACGCCGAGCCGCTGTCCGAGGGCATCCCGCTCGTCGTGACGGACTACGCGACCGCCCAGCTCGTCAAGGTGGCCGCCAACTCGTTCCTCGCCACCAAGATCTCCTTCATCAACGCGATGGCCGAGCTGTGCGAGGCGACCGGCGCCGACGTCACCAGGCTGGCCGACGCGATCGGGTACGACGCGCGCATCGGCCGCCGCTTCCTCAACGCGGGCCTCGGCTTCGGCGGCGGCTGCCTGCCCAAGGACATCCGCGCGTTCATGGCGCGCGCTGGCGAGCTGGGTGTCAGCGACGCCCTCGGCTTCCTCAAGGAGGTCGACTCGGTCAACATGCGTCGCCGCGTCCGCGTCGTCGACCTGGCGCGCGAGGTGTGCGACGGCTCGATCGTCGGGCGCCGCGTCGCCGTCCTGGGTGCGGCCTTCAAGCCCAACTCCGACGACGTCCGCGACTCGCCGGCCCTGTCCGTGGCCGCGCAGATGCAGCTCCAGGGCGCCCACGTCACCGTGACCGACCCCGAGGCCATCGCGAACGCCGCCGCCAAGTGGCCCGACCTGCGCTTCGCCGCGTCCCCGCTCGAGGCCGCCCGCGACGCCGACGTCGTCCTGCTCGCCACCGAGTGGGACGAGTACCGCGCGCTCGACCCCGACGCGCTCGCCGGCGTCGTCGCGCACAAGCGCATCCTCGACGGCCGCAACGTGCTGGACCCGACGCAGTGGCGCGCCGCCGGCTGGACCTACCGGGCCCTGGGTCGCCCGTAGGGTACGAGCGTCCAGCCCGCGAGACGGCGTCGGGTGGGTGGGTGAAACGCGGTCCGGCGAACCGGGCGACGCCGGACGGATCGGTGCCGCCGAACGGGTGACGGGCGGGTTGCGGGCCGTCACGACCGAGGATCCTCGCGCGTGCGGGGTCGGATGCCCTGCGGTCCCCACCGGAGGAGCACGATGAACATCACCCGCACACGGCGCCGGGCGTTGGTCGCCACGACGGCGACCCTGGCGCTGTCCGCGACCGCCCTGCTCGGGGCCGTCGCCCCCGCCTCGGCCGTCGATCCCACCACGATCACCGGCAAGGTCACGGCTCCGGCCGGGGCCGACGTGTCGGAGGGCGAAGTGGTGGCGTTCCTGCCGGAAGAGCGCGGGTTCAACCCCAAGATCGCCTCGGACGTCGATGCTGATGGCTCGTTCTCGATCACCGGCGTCACGCCCGGGACGGGCTACCAGCTCTACTTCATCGACTTCGGCGGCTCGCTCGCGAGCGGGTACTACAAGGCAGGCGCGACCGAGGTTGCACTCCCGTCCAGTGCCTCGCTCGTCCGGGGAGGGGCGTCGGGCGTCACGCTCAAGACGGTCGCTGGGGCGACGATCTCGGGCAGCATCGTCCCGCCGAGCGATGACCATGAAGTCTCGTGGTCGCCGCTGTTCCCAGGAGTCATTCTCGTCGACCCTGAGCGGGGCCGCCTTGCCGGCCTCGGGGAGTTCGCATACGACTCGACGATCGGGTACACCGCCGGCGGCGCCCTGGCGGGCTCGAGCTACCAGGTGCTCATCCCGACCTCGGAGGACCTCACGGGCTACTACTACGCAGGTCTGGGCTTTGCTCTGGCTCCGCAGGTCTCCGGAGCTGTCAGCGTCAAGGCGGGCGCGACCGGTCTGAAGAGCTTCGTGGTCGGGCCTGCTGCGCTGTCGGAGGCCACCGTGAGCGGGACGGCGAAGGTCGGTTCCAAGCTCACCGCGGGAGCCGTGCAGTGGACCGAGACGAGCACGTCGTCGTACCAGTGGCTCCGTAACGGTGCCGCGATCAGCGGTGCGACCTCGTCGTCGTACACGCTCGCCGCAGCCGATCTGGGCAAGAAGGTCTCCGTCCGCGTGACGGCGCACCCGTCCGACGCGACGCTGGGTGCTGTCGCCGAGACGTCGTCCCAGACGGCCACCGTCGTGGCGGGTCCGTCGGCGGCCGTGAAGTCCGCGCCGAAGATCTCCGGCACGGTGGCCGTGGGGCACAAGCTCAAGGCGTCGGCGGGTTCGTGGTCGCTGCCGGGTGTCGCGGCGAGCTACCAGTGGCTGCGCGGCGGCAAGTCGATCTCGGGTGCGACGTCGTCGTCCTACACGGTCTCGACGAAGGACGTGGGCGCGAAGCTGTCGGTCCGCGTGACCGCGAAGGTGGCGGGTCACCTCTCGGCGTCGGCGACGTCGGCCTCCACGAAGACGGTCGCGAAGGTCAAGCCGTCGGTGTCGGCGAAGCTGTCGAAGTCGTCGGCGAAGCGGACCTCGACGGTCAAGGTGACGGTCACCGTGAAGGCGACGGGCGTCTCCAAGCCGACCGGCAAGGTGACCGTGAAGGTCGGCTCGAAGACAGTCACCAAGACGGTGTCGTCCTCGGCCAAGGGCAAGGTCACCGTGACGCTGCCGAAGCAGGCGAAGAAGGGCACCTACAAGGTGTCGGTCACGTACACGCCGTCGGGTTCGACGGCCAAGGTCGTGACGAAGGGGTCGGCGAGCTCGCACAAGCTCACGCTGTCCTGATCTGACGGACGAGGCCCCGGCGACCAGCACGGTCGCCGGGGCCTCGGCGTTCGCTGAAGGCGTTTCTCATTACCCAAGGTAATGAGTTAAGGTAACTGTCATGCCCAACGATCCCGCCCCCGAGCTCGCGTCCGAGCTGCGCGTGGCCGTCGGGCAGGCGTCCCGCCGGATCCGCGCCCAGCGTGGCGAGGCCGGGCTGACCGACCCCCAGTTCACGGTCCTGGCCTGGCTCAACAAGAACGGCCCCATGACGCCCGGCCAGCTGGCCGAGGCCGAGCGCATCCAGCCGCCGTCCATGACGCGGACCGTCAACTGCCTGGCCGAGGACGGCCTGGTCAGCAAGGAGCCGCACCCCACCGACGGACGGCTGGTCATGGTGAGCCTCACCGACGCCGGTCGGCACGAGGTCGTCGAGACCCGCCGCCGCCGGGCGGTCTGGCTCGACGGCGTGCTCGCGCAGATGACGCCCGACGAACGCGCCACGCTGGCCGACGCGGCCGCGCTGCTGCGCAGGATCGCGGCCTCGTGAGCACGTTCGACTCCCTCAAGTTCCGCAACTACCGGCTGTGGTTCGCGGGTGCCCTCGTCGCGAACGTCGGCACGTGGATGCAGCGTGTCGCGCAGGACTGGCTGGTCCTGACGCAGCTGTCCGACGAGTCCGGCGTCGCGGTCGGCATCACGACCGCGCTGCAGTTCGCACCCGTCCTGCTCCTGTCCGCCTACGCCGGCCTGCTCGCGGACCGCGTCGACCGCCGCAAGCTGCTCATGGCCACCCAGGCCGCGCAGGGCGTCCTCGCGCTCGGGCTCGGCCTCCTGGTGCTGCTCGGCGACCCGCAGCTCTGGCAGGTGTACGTGTTCGCGGGCCTGCTGGGCTGCGTCGCGGCCATCGACGGCCCGGTGCGCCAGACGTTCGTCGCCGAGCTGGTGCCGGCCGGCAAGCTGTCCAACGCCGTCGGCCTCAACAGCGCGAGCTTCAACGCCGCCCGGCTCATCGGCCCCGGCATCGCCGGTCTGGCCATCGCGGGTGTCGGCACGGGCTGGGTGTTCATCATCAACGCCGCCACGTTCGCGGCGACCATCTTCTCCCTCACGCAGATGCGCGTCTCCGAGCTGCACAGGATGCCGAACGCACCGCGCAGCAAGGGCCAGATCCGCGAGGGCATCGCCTACGTCCGGGGCCGCAGCGACATCATCGTCATCATGGTCGTCATCGGGGTGGTCTCGACCTTCGGCCTCAACTTCCAGCTCACCAGCGCCATGATGGCGCGCACCGAGTTCGGCAAGGGGGCCGGGCAGTACGGGATCCTCGGGTCGGTGCTCGCGATCGGCTCGCTCACCGGTGCCCTGCTCGCCGCCCGGCGCGACCGGCCGCGCGTGCGCCTGGTGATCGGGGCCGCCTTCGGCTTCGGCGTCGCGACCGGCGTCATGGCACTCATGCCGACCTATCCGTCGTACGCGATCGCGAGCATCCCCGTCGGCCTCGCGTCGCTCACCATGATGACGGCGGCGAACGCGACCATCCAGATGAGCGTCGAGCCGGCCATGCGGGGCCGCGTCATGTCGCTGTACATGGTGGTCTTCCTCGGGGCGACGCCCATCGGCTCACCCATCGTCGGCTGGATCGGCCAGCAGTTCGGCCCGCGCTGGGCCATCGGCATCGGCTCGATCACGGCGCTGCTCGTCTCCGCCGGGGCCGCACTGTGGGCGCGGCGCGCCTGGAACCTGCGCGTCCGCTACCACCTGCGCAGCCCGCACCTCGACGTCGCCTACCTGCCCGTCCGTGCGAGGCGCGACGAGGCGGCGGTCGCCCAGGTGGGTGCCCGCGAGCTGGCCGACGAGCAGAGCGCGGCCTGACGCGCCAGTCCCCGACCAGGGCCGGCGGTGCGGGCGGCGGTCGGGTGAATCCTGGACGCGGCCGGCTGCGCGGGGTGTCCGGTATGTGACGATCGACCGGTGAGCACGCAGGTGGACGGCCCGACGGGCGCGGGGGCGACGGACGCGCAGACGCCGGACGCGCCGACGGCCGAGCGCCGGCCGCGACGCCTCGGGCGGAGGGTCGCGCTCGTCGCGGTGCTCGTCGTCGTGCTCGTTGCGCTCGCCGCCGCGTGGGTCGCGTTCCGCGCCGTGCAGGCCGCCGGCGCGCTGATGGACGCGCGGGACGTGGTGAGCACGGTCGACGGGGTCGTCGGCGGTGGTGCGCTCGACGACGCCGACGTCGCCGCCCTGACCGCGGCCGTCCCGCAGGCGCAGGACGCGACGGAGCGGGCGCGGCGTGCCTCGTCGGACCCCGTGTGGCGCGTCGCCGAGCACGCGCCGTGGGTGGGGCGCCAGCTCCACGCGGTGCGCACCGTGTCGACGTCGCTCGACGACGTCACGCACGACGCGATGCCCGCGGTCGTCGAGATCGGCGACCTGCTGGGCTCGGGCGACCTGGGGCGCGACGACGGCTCGATCGACGTCCAGGCCCTCGCGGCCGCCGCCCCCAAGCTCACGGCGGCGGCGGCGGTCGCCGCGCGCGCGGACCGTGAGGTCGCGGGCATCGACACCGCGACGCTCGCCGGCCCGCTCGTCGACCCCGTCCGGACGGCGTCGGACGGCCTCGACCGGATCTCCGGCACCTTGACGGGCGTGAGCCGGGCGGCCGCCCTCGTGCCGCCCATGCTCGGAGCGGACGGCAAGCGCACCTACCTGGTGCTGGCACTGAACTCCGCGGAGCTGCGCAGCGCGGGCGGCATCGTCGGGAGCATCCTGCAGGTCACGGCCGACGACGGGCACCTGAAGCTCGGGAAGCAGGTCACGACGGCGCAGCTGGGCCGGCTCGACGAGCCCGTGGTCCCGCTGACCGATGCCGAGACCGCGCTGCACGGCACGGCGCTCGGCCGGTGGATCCAGAACGCCGCGTCCACGCCCGACTTCCCGCGGACGGCGGAGCTCATCACGGCCCGGTGGGCCAAGGACGTCGGCGGCGAGGTCGACGGCGTCATCGCGACCGACCCCGTCGCGGTCAAGGACGTCCTCGAGGCGACCGGCCCGGTGACGACGTCGGGCGGTGCGACCCTGCGTGCCGACAACCTGCTCACCTACCTCCTGCGCGACGCCTACCGCACCTCGGCGACCGGGACGGAGGCCGACGCGCTGTTCTCCTCCGCCGCGGGGGCGGTCTTCGGCGCCCTGACCGACGGTGCCGGCTCGTCGCAGGCACTGCTCGACGCCGTCTCGGGCGCGACCTCGCAGGGCCGGTTCCGGGTCTGGTCCGCGCACGCCGACGAGCAGGACGTGATCGCCGGTGCCCAGCTGGGCGGCGCGTTCCTGTCGGGCGACCACCCGGACGCCGTCGGCGTGTTCTTCAACGACGCGACCGAGGGCAAGCTCGACTACTACCTGGACACCGACGTCACGGTCGAGAACCTGGAGTGCACCGGTGCGGCCCCGACCGCGACCGTGCGTGTGACGCTCGCGTACGACCCGCCGAAGAAGGTGACGGACCTGCCCGAGTACGTCGTCGGGGCGCGCGGCGACGCGATCACCCCCGGGTCGGTCGCCACCGGCGTGCTCGTGTACGCGCCCGTGGGGGCGGCCCTGGACGCGCTGCGTCAGGACGGCACCCTGGTGGCGGGCGCGCAGGCCGACGAGGACGGGCGACGGGCCGTCGTCGCGACGTCCGTGCTGGCACCGGGCGGCACGACGACGTACGAGGCGACCGTCCCGGTGCGTCACGGCGCCGTCGAGGTGTGGACGACCCCGACGATCCACGGCGGCGGATTCGTGCGGGCGGAGTGCCCCGCCGGGTGAATTCACCCGAATGGGGCCTGCTTGTCCGAAATCACCCGATCTGCCGCTAGGGTGGCGTCGCTCGCGGGGTGAGGATGAGGACGAACCACCGCAATCCGACACCCTCAGGGGGAACCGACATGTCTCGTCATCTGCGCGCCGCGCTGGCCGCGCTGGCCGCGTGCCTCCTGGTGCTCATGGTGCCCGCGGCCGCCACCGCCGCGTCGCCGTCCCGCCTCGCCGCGGCATCCGCGTCGCCGAGCCCTTCCCCGACCGTGTACGGGTGCCTCGTGGGGGAGGACGAGTACGGCGCGCCGCTGCCGTGCGAGCTCAAGGTCGACATCCTCACGCCCATCTGCGACAACGACGTCCCCAAGCTCCAGTACAAGGTGACCGCGGTGGGATCGCCCAACACCACGGTCAAGATCACGTGGATCAACCCGGGCGGGGCCAACTACGTCCAGGCGGACCTGCCGCTCGAAGGCACGATCCTGTGGCCCGGCGCGGTGCAGGACTCCGCCGGCAACGCGGTGGACTGGCCGGGTTGGCGCCTCGAGAACGGCGTGTGGGTCCAGGGTGACGAGTGGGACTGGGTGCGCCCGTCGGTCAAGGTGCTCTTCCAGGTCAACCCCGAGATGACGGTGAACGTCGCGTACCCGCCGTCGAGCCCGAACTGCGCCACCAACCCGCCGCAGAGCACACCGTCGCCGACCCCGTCGACGCCCGGTGAGTCGCCGTCCACGCCCGGCTCCTCGCCGACGACGCCCGACACCGAGGTGCTGGTCGACAACCCGTCGCCGTCGCCCTCCACGCCGGACACCGAGGTGCTCGTCGACAACCCGCTGCCGCCCGACCAGCTGTCCCACACGGGCTCGAACGTCGCCCCGATCCTGATCGGCGCGGCCGTCCTGGTGGTCGGAGGCGTGCTCGTCGTGCTGCTCGTCAACCGCCAGCGCCGCCGCGGAGCCTGACCTCGGTCCGAGTCCGCCCGGGCGCCCGCTCCTGCCACGCAGGGGCGGGCGCTCCGTGGAGTCGGACCTCGTTCGTCGGCTGAACCAACTACCCTGGGGCACGACATGCGCGCGCGCCGGGACCACCGGCGTGCGGACGTCTGTGACAGGCACGGACCGGCATGGGCGAGACGACGCGGAGGCCAGCGGTGAGCGACCTGATCGACACGACCGAGATGTACCTGAAGACGATCTACGAGCTCACCGAAGAAGGCATCACCCCGCTGCGTGCCCGCATCGCCGAGCGGCTCGGTCACTCCGGCCCGACCGTCTCGCAGACCGTGGCCCGCATGGAGCGTGACGGGCTCGTCGTCGTGACCGGCGACCGGCACCTCGAGCTCACCGACCTCGGCCAGCACAAGGCCGTGCGCGTGATGCGCAAGCACCGTCTCGCGGAGCGGCTCCTCACGGACGTCGTCGGCCTGGAGTGGCCGTACGTCCACGAGGAGGCGTGCCGGTGGGAGCACGTCATGAGCGAGCGCGTGGAGAAGCGGCTCGCCGCGCTGCTCGACCACCCGCACTTCGACCCGTACGGGAACCCGATCCCCGGCCTGGCCGAGATCGGCGAGGAGGTGACGCGGGTGGGGTTCCTCGACGGCGTCGGCTCGCTGCTGGCCGCGATCGAGCGCTCGGACGTCGCGGACGGTCGGGCGACCGTCGCCCGCATCGCCGAGCCGCTGCAGGTCGACGTCGAGCTGCTCTCGCGCCTCCAGGAGGCGGGGGTCGTCCCCGGCAAGGAGATCGCGATCGAGCGCGGCGCCGGCGTGGTCACGGTGGGCGCGCCCGGTGCGGCCACCGTGCTGGACCTGCCCGACGACGTCGCGCGGCACATCTTCGTCACCACGCGCTGAGGCCCCGGCTCCCGCAGCGCCTTCTGCTCCACCCGTCAGGCCCCGCCGGCGTGCGTCGGGGCCTGACGCGCGCCCGGGCGGGCCAGGTGTGCCCGGATCGTGGTCACATGCCGTGCGTCACCCGATCGGATGCGTGTTCCGCAGGGCGACATGGGATCGCACCCAAGGCTGTGACCTGCAGGGACGCTCCTGCGCGACGAGACTCTTGGTCGGATGTTCAGATTCCCGCAGATTTTCTGTGATCGGAACGTGACAATCGCCACGGGGGTCAGGTACGTTCATCCTGCTTCAAGGAACCCCTCCTCCTCGAAGCCCTCGAGCGGAACGCCGAACCCTGCCGCCGCCACGAGGTCCGTACGAACCGCCGGCAGGGGCGGGGGACCCAATTCGTGGTCACCTGAAAGCTTGGTGGCCTTGGGGTGAAGCCCCGACGAACGACCATCTGGTCGGGCGTCGAGGCCGGGTGATCTCCCACCCGAACCCGACAGCTCACCTCGTAGGCGTCAGGAGAGGCACGCGCGTGACCGAAAGCACCACCCGCGCCCGACACCGGGCCGCGCGGCGTCCATCGACGCCGCTGACCGAGCTGGCGAGCGTCGCCTCGGACCAGCTCGGCACCGTTGGTCGCCGCACCGCCGTCGTGGCTGCGTCGTCCGGCCTGGTCGTCTCGATGATGGGCGCGCCGGCCATGGCTGCCACCCACACCGACGACAACGTGACCGGCGCCCTGGCCGCCGTCGACACCGACGCGCTGACGGCCTCCGCCAAGGCCGCGCTGGCTGCCGCCCCCGTCGTGAGCTCCCCGGCCGACGCCGAGTGGACCATCGACGCCCCCGTCCTCAAGGCCGTCAAGCCGGTCGTCAAGAAGGTCGTCGTCCGCGAGACCACGACGGTCTCGCGCAGCGCCGACCGCGTCGCCGCCGACACCTCGGACGACGACGGTGACAACAGCTCGGACGACTCGGGCACCAAGGACACCCCGAACCACGCGGTCCCGCAGTCGGTCTCGGGCAACGCCGTCCTGGAGATCGCCGCGCGTTACGTCGGCGTCCCGTACGTCTCGGGTGGCTCGACGCCCAGCGGGTTCGACTGCTCGGGCTTCGTCGACTACGTCTACAAGCAGCTCGGCATCTCGCTGCCCCGCACGTCGGGCGGCATCCGCTCGGTGGGCCACGTCATCTCGCGCTCCGAGGCCAAGCCCGGCGACCTGATCTGGACCCCCGGTCACATCGCCATCTACGCCGGTGGCAACCAGCAGATCGATGCGCCCCGCCCGGGCAAGACGATCCAGTTCCGCAGCATCTGGCAGAGCTCGCCGACGTTCCTGCGCGTCGGCTGACGCCCGCACCAGCCTGACGAGGCCCCGACGACCTGGTCGTCGGGGCCTCGTCGTGTCTCGGGGGCCGGGGGCTTCGCCAGAGACCTCGTCGGGTCGTGCTTCACCCGGGCCGATCGGACCGCCTGTCCAATTCCTGTTGATCCTGCGGTTACTCTGGTCGCGTTCCACGTGCTCTTCGCTCCGCCGGGCCGGCAGCCAGCCGGTCCGACCCCCGGTTGGGAGTCTGCCGTGCTGACCAGCGCCGTCACCGAGTCCGCCATGACGTCCGCCGTGACGCCCGCCGCGGCGTCACCTGCGACGCCCGCCGCCCAGGCGCGCACGCTCCTGCTCAACGCGAGCATGGAGCCCTTGTGCATCGTGAGCGTGCACCGCGCCGTCCTGCTGATGATGTGCGGCAAGGCCACGGTCCTGGAGACCGACGGCCGCATGCTGCACTCGGCCCACGTCGAGATGCCGCTGCCCGTGGTCATCTCGCTGACGCGCTACGTCCACGTCCCGATGCGTCGGCCGGTCCCGCCCACGCGTCGCACCGTGCTCCAGCGCGACTCGCACCGCTGCGCCTACTGCGGCGGCGGCGCCGACACGGTCGACCACGTGCATCCGCGTTCCAAGGGCGGGCGGCACGAGTGGACCAACGTCGTCGCGGCGTGCGTGCGGTGCAACCACCGCAAGGCCGACCGGCTGCTGCACGAGCTCGGTTGGGAGCTGCCCTTCACTCCACGGGCGCCGCGGTGGTCGATCGCGTTCGGGTCCGGTGCGGTGCGTGCGGATCCGTTGTGGGCGGCCTACGTCGCGGCCTGACTTCTGCGAGAGACTGGCTCCGACGGGTGACGACGAAGGAGCGGACATGTCACGGGACGACGTGATCCTGGTGGGGGTGGACGGCTCGTTGCCGAGCCTCTTCGCCCTGGAGTGGGCGGCGGGAGAGGCGGGTCGTCGCGGCTGGGGACTGCATCTGGTGTGCGCGTACTCGCTGCCCTCGTTCACGGCGGCGTCGCTCGACGGCGGGTACGCGGCGCTCGACGACACGGTCATCCAGGAGGGTGCCCAGGCGGTGCTCGCGGAGGCGGCCGAACGCGTCGCAGGGCGCGGGTTCCCGGTGACGACCAAGGTGCACGCGGGCGACGCGGCCGGGGTGCTCGTGGACCTGTCGCACGACGCCCGCATGGTCGTCGTCGGGACGCGAGGGCGGGGCGGGTTCGCCGACCGGCTGCTCGGGACCGTCTCGTCGGCCCTGCCCGCGCACGCGCACTGCCCGACGGTCGTCGTGCCGCTGCGTGACGCGGACGGCAACCCCGTGCCCGACGACGCCGAGCTGCCCCCCGCGCGGCCCGTGCGGCGCATCGTGGCGGGCATGGACGGCTCCGACGCGGCGGCGCGCGCGCTCGACTACGCGATCACCGAGGCGTCGGTCTGGGGCGCGGACCTCACCGCCGTGGCGGGCGTGCCGATCGGGTCCATGACGGGCGTGCTCGCGTGGCTGCCGTCGAGCGTCGACCACGAGCAGGTGCTCGCGGACCTGCAGGAGGGCCTCAACGTCGCCGTCGACCGGGCGCTGGTCGACCATCCGGACGTCACCGTGAAGCGGCACGCGCTCGACGGGACGGGGGCGGAGCTGCTCACCGAGTTCTCGGTCGCCACGGACCTGATCGTCGTGGGGTCGCGCGGGCGCGGCGGGTTCGCGGGCCTGCTGCTCGGGTCGACCAGCCAGGCCGTCCTGCACCACGCGCAGTGCCCGGTCATGGTCGTCACGAACCGCTGCGAGCCGGTGCGCGAGGGCGCGCAGAACGCGTGAGCATCGGCGGCTGCCGCGGCCGTCAGGGGTGCTGGGGCACCTCGGGGCGGCGGACGAGCGCCGACAGCACGACGGTCGAGCGGGTCCGGGCGACGAACGGCTCCGCCGCGAGCCGCTCGACGACCTGTTCCAGGTGCCGCATGTCGCGGGCACGGACCTGGACGACCAGGTCGACGTCACCCGTGACCGTGCTGGCGGCGACCACCTCGGGGTAGTGCTCGACCGCCGCGCGCATGGTGGCAGGGCTGGTCGAGCCGTGGCAGAACAGCTCGACGAACGCCTCCGTGTGCCA